>Ga0182021_10002866_pt1 | contig 20265 bp, 19 predicted proteins | sample 612E3MmetaG_FD_120493 | JGI IMG/M metagenome (GOLD analysis project Ga0182021, IMG submission 120493) | Permafrost microbial communities from Stordalen Mire, Sweden - 612E3M metaG (Illumina Assembly) | ecosystem: Environmental > Terrestrial > Soil > Wetlands > Permafrost | place: Sweden... | reverse complement strand
TTGTGCATAATTAATAAATGTTATAATTAGCATAAATCAATTCTTCAATCATTGCTCTTTCATTAACCACTCTTTCGGGTAATTGATTGTTTTCATCAAGCAAGTCAATTGAACATACTTCAACCATTACCGTACTTCCCTGTAATTCACCATCAAGACTTACCTTTTCTCTTTCATAAACATCAACGGTAAAACCAGATTTTGTTTTGAGTTTATATCCTCTTTCACCAGCACTCAATTCTTCATTGATGCTTTTTACTTCAATTACTTTGAATATATCAGAAGTAATGTTTTGAATTTTTGATAAATTTTCTTTTGTCATAATTTCAGTTTTTAATTGTTATAAGACTTTTACTTTATTTTCAGAAATAAATTCCTGAATTTCTTCACCTCTTTGATAAAAGGTATTGGTGACATTAAGTGAATATATTTCACTATTCTCGTCATAAGAGATAGAGACAGTTTCAAACCCATTACAATTTGTTACTGCCCAAATTTCATCATTGCCATCTTCACATTGACCTATACCACCAAATTCTGATTGAACTTTTTCAAGCATTTCGACTGCATCTTTTCGCATTTCAAATTCATTAAAATCTAATTTTTTCATAATTATATTTTATTAATTTTTGCCTACTCTTTTAAAGGTTTTCTGCATCCCCTGTTTTCTTGCTCTAATCAGTTTATATATTAGTTTTAAAATGTAACACAATACATCCTTATACGTATTTAAAATGTAATTAGTTACACTTTATGTCAATTATTTTACATTAGAACATAAATAATATTTATATTGTAATTTATAAATCAGATATACAGCGATTTAAGTAGATAATAAAAGTATTGAATAAATTGATTTCAAAGTATGTCACGTTCTTATACCTCTTATTATATAGAGGTTATAGCGATGCTAAATAATTGAAAAGAGACAGTTCATATAAAATTATATGTAATTAAAAGCAACTTTGTTTAGTTTTATTCGTATAACAATAAAATAATTTGTAATATTGCAGTAATTAAATACATATATCATGGATATCGAGCTGAATCAGAATCTAGCCAGAATTATTCGAACACTCGAAGGTCAGGGCATGAAACCAACCAAAATCGCTCATGCTATTGGTTATGCCGCTACCAGACAATTGGATAATTCAATTGAAGGTAAAAGTATGTTGTCAATCAAAGCAATTAGAGGTTTAATAAGTAATCTTAATGTGAATCCCTTATATTTATTTTTGGGTAAAGGCGATATGTTTCTTACCTCAGAAGCGGAAACGGAAACTCTGCGAAGAGAAAACCGAGAATGGATTCAAAGACATAATGAGGCTGTGAAGACCATTATGGCATTAAATGAATTTATAAAAAAACTGGAAAAAAGGAATGACGACCTAATTGAGCTTTCCAGTTCTGCTCTCAAATATCATCAAGGACAGAAGCAAGAAGAACAAGAAAATGGAGAAAAAGACCTGAAAGACCCTGTTGCAAAAAACAGTAATTTTTTACGATGGATGGATATAAATAAAAAGATAGAAGAAAGTGGTATAAGCTATCCGATGGACTCCAACGCTAGACATATTTATCTTGAATGGCTGGATAATGAGATAAAGGTATTAACTAAGGAAGAGCCAGATAGTTCTGTGAAGCATGAAAAGAAATAATCTAGTAAGAAGAAATATGGTCGAAAAGGATTATGTAACAATTGGGAGATATGATGATAGCATTAATTAAGTTGAAAAGGGAAAAGGCTATAATTCTTTTGTTAAAATTCTTTCAAATTTTAAAACTGATAAATTCATATTTTTGACTTAATTTACAGAGTAAATTTTATCTACAAAACCTCTTAAAGTTTTTTAAATATCGTGAGTAGTTCTACCTCAATAAAATTCACCTTTTCAGGTCATGAATCCTTTCAGTGTAGACATCTTTGGCTTAAAAAAGGGTATGATTATATTCTAAATAAAAAATCTTTTAGTGCTGAAGATGCTGTAGTTAAACTTGGTGTTGGGAAAAACATGGTTAGTTCTATACGATACTGGATGAAGGCATTTGACCTACTCTCTGTCAATGATGAGTTGACTGACTTCGCTCATAAACTTTTAGCTGATGATGGATTCGACCCATTTCTTGAAGATGAAGCAAGTTTATGGCTTTTACATTATCATCTAGTAAAAAGAGGCTATGCTTCGATTTATTCATTCGTATTCAATGAACTTCGAAAGGAAAAAATTGAATTCACTAAGGATAACTTCATCGGTTATTTGAAGCGCAAGTCAGAAACTGAAAAATCGTTCCCTTTTAGTGAAAAGACATTATTGGAAGATTTTTCAGTCATGTCGAAAATGTATTTACGTTCTAATGCACAAAATAAAGATAAAGAGGATAGTTTCTCAGGATTACTCACTGAACTTGATTTGATTAAATCATACAATAAAGGGAAAGAAGATATTTATATTATTGAAAATAATGAAAGACAGGAAATACCAGATGAAGTCATTCTATATGCAATTTTGGATGATAACTCATTCGACTTATCAGTAAACCTAAATAATATTGAACAAAACTTTAATAGTGTTGGTTCTATTTTTGCGATAAACAAAAATGGAATTTTGAGCAAGATTGAAAACCTTACTTCAAAATATCCTTTTGTTGTTTATAATGACCATTCTGGAATAAAAGAATTACAATTTAAGAATAAACCTACAGCAGACTCAATATTAGAGAATTATTATGGAAGCTAATTTTAACAACTCGACAAATATTATACGTGATCTATCTAGGGAGTTGAATTATATTCCAACTCCGAACTCGATTAGAGTTGTGAATCAGATTTCAAATGACTTTAAAAAAGGTATTCGTTCTTTTAATATTATTGGCTCTTATGGAACTGGCAAATCTTCTTTTCTTTGGGCTTTGCAGCAAAGTATTACTAATAAATCGAACTATTTTAGCATCAATATTCTTCAAAATCCCAATGTTGAAGTCATAAATATTATAGGTGAATACAAATCAATTACATATTATTTTTCTGATTATTTTCAAGTAAAGGATACAAAACATCAAACCGATAATATCCTTTTGGAAATTTACAACCATTATCATGAATTAGGTAAAAAGAATCCATTGTTGATATTAATAATTGACGAATTTGGGAAATTTCTGGAATATGCTTCAATTAACACTCCAGAAAAAGAACTCTATTTTATTCAACAACTTGCAGAGTTCTGCAACAACCCTGAGCACAATATCATTTTAGTTACTACTGTTCACCAAAATTTTGATGCTTATTCATATTCTTTAAGCAATACGCAAAAACATGAATGGACTAAAGTAAAAGGGAGATTTCGTGAAATTGCATTTAATGAACCCATTGAACAATTACTTTTTTTGGCTGCTGAACATTTAAAAAACAATAACACAAATAACAAAGTAGAAACGGAAATAGAATCGGCATTGTCCATTATCAAGATATCTAAAGTGTATAATATAAATCTTGAATATGCTTCAGAAGTTGCATCCAAACTTTACCCACTTGATTTAATTGCTGCTAATATACTTACACTATCATTGCAGAAATACGGACAAAATGAAAGATCACTGTTTTCATTCCTTGAATCGACAGACCATACTGGTATCAAGAGTTTTAACAGCAATGCTAATCCGTTTTATAATGCAGCATGCGTTTACGATTATCTTATTTATAATTTTTACTCTTTTATTAATTCAAGATATAATCCTGATTTTGCAGCTTGGTCTGCAATAAAAAATTCACTTGAAGCTGTTGAAAGAACTTTTGATGAAAACTCTTACGACTATTCACGAATTATTAAAACAATAGGTTTATTAAACATAACTGCAGCGACAGGCTCTGATATAGGGATTAAATTCTTAGAAAAGTATCTGACTATATGTTTAGGGATTAACAATGCAAACCAACTTATTGATAATTTAGTTAGTAATAAAATTATAAGGTTTAGAAGCTATACTAAACGATTTATAATTTCAGAAGGAACAGACCTTGATATTTCTACTGCTCTAATTGAAGCAGGGAATAGAGTAAATGAAATTAGTGACGTTGCAACACTTCTGAATCGCTATTATCAATTGCCATCAGTTGTAGCAAAAAGTTATTCTTATCTGACTGGAACAACAAGATTATTCGAATTTAGAATTACTGAATATCCCATATCAGAAATCCCATTAGACGAAGTTGATGGGTTCATTAATTTAATCTTCAATGAAAAATTAGAAATAGATGAGGTTAAAAAAGAATCATCAAAACAAAGAGAAGCAATCATATATGGATTCTATCAAAATTCTAAAACAATAAAGAATCAACTTTTTGAAATAGAGAAGACAAGAAAGGTAATTGATGATAATGAAAATGACAAAATTGCAGTTAGAGAATTAAACAATATCCTTCAGCATCAACAAAACCTGCTTACTCATTACATTTTGAATAACCTCTATCAAAAGAATTCTGAGTTGAAATGGATTTTCAGAGGAGAAGAAATAGTTATTTCAAATAAAAAAGAATTCAATAAATTCATTTCACAAGTATGTTACCAAATTTATTCTAAGACTCCAGTTTTTAAAAACGAGCTTGTAAATAAGCATAAGATTTCAAGTTCAATCCACACAGCAAAAAAATCCTATTTACGAGCCTTAACTGAGAATTGGAATAAACCTGATTTAGATTTTGATAATAATAAATTTCCTCCTGAGAAAACAATCTATCTTACTTTGCTCAAAGAAAACGGCATTTCTCTTTATTCGGATGACATTAATTTCAATACGGAAGTCGCTAAAGAATCATCATTCATTCATATTTGGCAATACTCAATTGATTTTATAAATAGTGCAAAACAAAGTAAAAAATCGATATCAGAATTTGTTATTCCATTAACAAAGCAGCCATTTAAGTTAAAACAAGGATTAATTGATTTTTGGATTTCTTCCTTTTTATTTATTCGGAGAGATGACTTTGCTTTGTTCGGTCAAAGTGTCTATATACCATATTTAACTGATGAAGTCTTAGAACTGGTAATTAAATATCCTGAAAACTTTGAAATAAAATCTTTTGATATCGAGGGTGTTAAACTTGATATATTTAATAGTTATCGTTTGTTTTTAAATCAACATTCTAAGAATAAATTAGATAATCAAACATTTATCGAAACTATTAAACCTTTTCTAACTTTTTATCGTGGACTTCCTGAGTACTCTAAAACAACAAAAAGATTAAATAAAGAAACAATTGCTCTTCGTGATGCAATCGCAAATTCTAAAGACCCTGAAAAATCATTTTTTGAAGACTTCCCTATAGCTTTAGGTTATAGTATAGAATTAATGCTAAAATCAAAAGATAAGTTACAGGAATATACTATTAAATTACAAGATTCAATTCGTGAGCTACGTACGAGTTTTGAAGGTCTTTTGAATCGTTTTGAAGATTTTATTTTGGAAGAGTTTTTAGGAGAGGAATTACAATTTGAAGAATACAAACCCAAACTTCAAAATCGCTTTAAGAAATTGAAGAAACATTTGTGTTTGCCGTATCAAAAAACATTCGTTCAACGTATAGATTCCCAATTAGATGACAGAAATGCATGGCTTAGTTCAATTGCTCATTCGGTAATTGGCAAATCTCTAGAAACGATTAAAGACGAAGAAGAAATACTACTTTATGATAAATTCAAAAATCTGGTCTTAGAATTGGATAGTTTGACTAATATTTCCAAAGCAGATTTAGATGAAAGCAAAGAAAATATTCTAGGAATTGAAATGAGTTCATTTGTTGATGGTATTCAAAAACGACTTGTACGATTCCCAAAAACAAAAATTAATGAAGTCAGTATTATTGAAAAATCAATAAAATCTAAACTTTCAACTAATATTGCACTAAATATAGCTGCCTTAGCAAATGTACTAAAAGACCTTCTAAAAGATGAATAAAGTTAGACATGTATTGGGCATTTCTGGAGGCAAGGATAGTGCTGCATTAGCTATATATTTAAAGGATAAATATCCTCACTTGGATATTGATTATTATACGTGCGACACTGGTAAAGAGTTAGAGGAAACATATCAACTTATTAAAAATCTTGAAAGTTATCTTGGTAAAAAAATAAAACTTCTACAAGGAGCTACTAAAAGTAGTGAAGACCCATTTGACCATTTTTTAAAGATGTACGGAGGCTTTCTACCTTCATCTAATTCGAGGTGGTGCACCAAAAAACTGAAATTAGAACCATTCGAGAAGTTTGTAGGAAATGATTATGTTATTTCATATGTAGGAATAAGGGGTGATGAAGAAAGGGAAGGATATATTTCCCGCAAGAGTAATATACAAAGCATCTTCCCGTTCAGAAGAAATATTTGGAGTGAAGATGTAGTTTCAAAAATGCTTTCAAATGCTAACTTAAAATCAATTTTAAATATTTACGAGAAAATAGCCAGCAATAGTACATCTCTTAGATTCACCGAAATATTAAAACAACCATTATCACTCAACAATGGTCAAACTCAAAAACTAAATCTTCTTCTTGATGATTCAGTTATAGAATTTAACCATTTGGTATTTGCTTTTATAAAAACAACTAACTATCCTTTGGCATATGAACCTACTTTTGACCTTATTGACAATGAAGAGGTTTTAGTCAGAGAAGATATATTTAGGATATTGGAAAAAAGCGGAGTTGGTATACCACAGTATTATAATAAAGTAAGTTTTAAAGTAAATGGGAAAAAAGGTGAATATTCAAGAAGCCGTTCAGGCTGTTTTTTTTGTTTCTTTCAACAGAAAATTGAATGGGTTTGGTTATTTGAACAACATAAAGACCTTTTTATGAAAGCCATGGATTACGAAAAAGAAGGTTACACATGGATGCAGGATGAAACACTAGCTGATTTAATTAAACCTGAACGTATTCAAAGAATTAAGGAAGAATACATTAAACGATCTGAAAAAAATACCAACCTAAAATCTCCTTTCCTTCTAGATATATTAGTTGACGCAGAAGGGGAAGGTTGTGCAGCTTGTTTTATTTAAGAATTTTTAATTTTAAGCTATGGAGACAAAAGTCTATTTATCAGGTGGTATGAATAAGTCTAATTGGCAAGATAAGGTAATCAAGGATATTAATAATAAAGAATATATATTTTATAATCCTCGGCTGCATAATTTAGCGCATTCAAAGGAATATACAATTTGGGATTTATTCTATGTAAAAAATTGTGATATCGTTTTTGCCTATATGCAGAAGGAAAATCCATCAGGATATGGTTTGACTCTTGAGATTGGATATGCTACAGCTCTAAGCAAGCCTATTATTCTTATTGACGAAAGGTCATTTGGTGATACAAGTTTTAAGAAGCATTTTGAAATTGTAAGAGAATCATCATCGATCGTTTTTAATAATTTAGACGAAGGTATTTTATTTCTTAAAAACTTACGAAATGGTATTGTTACATTGTAATTCTGTCTCGTCATCTTCTAATTTTATAAGCATTGTTAAGGATTTAGGTCCTGTCATTATTTCGGCAATTGCTTTAATATTTAGTTATTTCCTAACAAAAAGAACTTTAAAAACTCAACTAAAACAAACTAAAATGACCTTTGATGCCCAAAAAGATACTGAGGCACGTAGGGAAATTTATAAGAAATTGAACGACTTTTACGGACCTCTTTTACAGATTAGGCAAGAAAGCAATAAACTATATGAGAAGTTTAGTGAAAAATATCGGAATAAAGACCCAAATTTTGCTACATTAACATATCTCCTTAATGGTTTCAAATTTGAGGGCAATGATGAAATCCTATTAAAAGAAATTATTGAACTCGGAAGTAAGTGTGAAAAGATTATTCATTCAAAAGCTGGCTTAATAGACGATAGTGAACTTAGAACAAATCTAATTCCAAAGGCAATAAACCATTTCTTCATATTAAGATTAGCAAAAGAAGGTGTCTTAATTGGCGAATCAGAGAAGTACAAAGACCTTACATTTCCTAGAGAGTTAGATGTAGTACTTGAAAAAAGGAAGAAACAACTTGAAGAAGATTTAGTTGCACTAAACAAAAGAATTGCAGATCAATAAAATCTGTTTAGAGATTGTTAATTAGATTCTTCCCCTTTAATTTCCGCAATAATAATAAAGGCTATTGTCAATGAATATGTCATATTATTCACTTATAAATGAGAAATTTATAGCTAAATTATAATCATTCCAAAACTTGAGTTTTTTTACTTACTAGTCCAAGTTTACTATCCAAAATCATATTTAAGAAAGAAGTAGACTGTAAAAAATAATTAGGATTATCTTCTAGCTTTTCTTTAATTATTGTCAATCCTCCATTTGTGTAAGATTCCATAGTTTGTATCAACTCTTTAACGATATCTTCTTCATCTATCTCTCCTTTCTCTAAGTCAATAAGATTTAATTCTGTTTTTGCTACAAGAGCCATAAACATGTATTCTTGGAGATTGGTAAAATCTTTTCTATCAAGTCGAGTTCCTTTGCTTCCCCAATATTGAATAGGGTGGCTGAAATCTACTTTTTTTGCCTTTTCTGGGAAAGAAGGGGATTCTTCATTATAGAGTCCTATGAAAAAGGCATACATGTAGAGTTCATAATTATTACTAAAATGTTTACCCAAATCAATTTTGACTTTCTCAGAACCACCGAACTTCTTTGAGAGGCTATCAAATAATATCGCCCTAAATTCTTCACTATATTTTGGGATTTTCGTCTTCCATTTATCAAATAGGTTATTCATTTCTATAAAGTAATTACATTAGTATTAATTGTTGATAGATTGTTCTTGTCAAAAGGTCTTTCAAGTACAACCCAAAATGCTTTGTTTCTATTTACATTGCTGAATTCTTTTTTTATAACAAGTTTATTTGAAGTTTTATCAGTTGCTAGGAAATCTTTTATTAAGAGTATTTTTTGATTTTCAGTTTCGTATATTAAATTTAGAAACTGAAAAGTTTTATCTTCTCCAAAAGATGAGGTTGGTGCATCAAAAATCACAGGGTACTCTTCTTCACTTTTCTCAAAGGCTAACTCAGAGATAGCAAATAAAATCGATATATGCATAGATGTAAGCAGAGATTGGTTTGGCTTATAAAAGGTTCTCCCATTCTCTTGAAGTTCAGGTATAACGCTCATTTTTTCACCAATTACCTTTTTATTAAAATAAATTGTACCTGTAAATGATTCAATATTTAAACTTTCAAATATACTATTAGACTTTTTCTCAAGTTGGTCTATAAAGCCATCAAATTTTTTCTCTTTAGTCTCTACGAAAATCTTTTCAATGTCTCTAAGTATCTCTCTGGTCTTTATTTGAAAGGTTTGAGCGGTTTTCAAATCAATATTTTCTTTCTCCTCAGTTTTCTTTTTAATTAACTCAATATTGTCATCTAACTTCTTTTGATAATCTATCTTCTCTTTATACCTAAGTGTTTTATCTGCTTGCCATGAATTATAATTTTTCAGGACATCTATTAGCTTTTCAGCACCAATGCTGGAATCTCCAATAATTCTCTCCCTATCAGCTTTTTCCTTTTCTAATGCAAGAATTTGTTCCTCAACATCTTTTTTCCTAGAATCATTAAACCTAAAGAGTTGTTTAATTTTAAATCTTATTTTCCTGAGATTTGCAAGATTATCCTCGTGGCTTACACTTAACGTTGATAATCTATTTGTATAATCATTTTCAAATAGGACTTTAATGGATTTGTCCTCTTCAACAGGAGCTTGACTATTTAAATATTCTTCAAGCCTTTTAGACATAAAATCGTATTGTTCAGACCCTTTGGGAGCTGGTCTATTGCAAACCTTACAAAATTCATCTTTTAGCATTTCCTCCATATATGCTTTTGAAGGAACTCCGACAGGTAGAGGAATGAGGTTATTGAGTAATTCAGTCTTTGCTTTTTTCTCTCCTTCTTTTTGACCAATTTGTCTATCAAACTCAGATTGGAGTTCTCTCTTTTTTATATTTAGTTTTTCAATTTTTTCAGAAAACTCTTTCTGTATGGGTTCAAAATTCACTAGTATCCAGTTTTCATCAAATAATGAGGTTGTATAATTCTCATCTATCATTTTATTTATATCTGAGATTTTTCCCTCAATAATTTTTATCCTTTTATTGATAGTTTCTAAGGCGTCTGCGTTCTTTACATGGCATTCAGCTTCTTGTAACTTTCCCTCTATTTTAGCTATTTGCTCCTCGACTGAATTTAAATGAACTCGAATTTTATATTCTTCATTTTTCAAGTCTTCAATTTCAGATGTTAATTTTTTATAAAGACCTTGATTTTTTTTATCGCATTTTGTTGCATCTTCAACTGCTTTCTCAGCCTTATCTCGTAAAAAAGCACATTTCTCTGAGTACTTTTCGAAGTGTTTTGCGTCAGAAAACAAATTAATAAGATTAATCAAGGCATCTTCATTTTTAAAAATATTAAGTTCGGATTCACCTTTGAACATAGAGTATTTTCGAATCTGAAAAGGGAATACCCTATTCAATAGGCTTTTCCCATCAACCTGACATCTTTCTCCAGTTGAAGTTTCTTCTACTCCCTCTAACATATAATTTGATATCAGGCTCTCATTTTTCCCCCCTTTTTTTACAATAAAAGATTTTGCAATAGACTTCTTTTCATTATATTGTTCTACATCTATGGATACTCTTACTCTAAAACTTTCATTTTTTTCGGTCTCATGAAGTGCTTTTGCAGAAACTAATAAGTCCAAGTTCCTATCGTCACCATTAAAAAGCCAGTCAACTGCCTCAAAGAATTTAGTTTTACCCTCACCATTGTTTCCCAAAATTACATTTAACCCATTTGAGAGTTCAAATTCTTTTACTCCATAATAACAAAGGAAGTTCTCTAATGATATTTTTTTAATTATCATAGCGCAGATTCATTTAAGTATTGTGTAATAATGTTACGCAACACAGTGTCACTCGTTGGTGTTGTGTTTTCTAAATTGTCAATTAAAAGAGCAATGCTTTTAATAATAGGATTTGAAGAACTAAGAGCTTCCTTTATTGTTTTAGGCATTGCTTTTTGTGATAAATGATACTTATCCTTTAACATTTCATGTTTAAGAACATTACTAAGGATATCATCTTTCCTTGTCATATGTATTTGTTTTAAAAGTCACTTAAATTTAGCTTATAATATTCTAATATTTCTTCAAGTATCTCATAAGTATCCATTTTATTCATAGATAAACTTGAAAAATCTACAACTCTTTCTAATTCTCTTTCCACTAGATGACGTTCCATCTCAAAAGTGTCTGATTCATTATTAATTAATGGGACTACAATTAAATCATGAATAACAGCATGAACCTTATCTTTATGAAGACGTAAGACTCTTCCTCTTCTTTGAATGAATTGTCTTGGGTTGCCAGTACTTGCACAAAATATTGCAAGTTCTGCCCTCGGAATATCTACACCTTCATCCAAGCATTTCATTGATGTCATTACATGGACTTTACCATTAGCAAAATCCTTTAAAATGTTATCTCTATCTTTTGAATTAGAAGTGTACTGCTTGACCATTATGGATTTATCTGTTGCGCTTACTATTTTTGTATATTCATTTATTAAATGCAATTCTTCTTCATTTTCATTATATTCATCTAAATTACTATAATCAGTCTCAAGTCCTTCAGGAACATACACTAGTGTGTATTTTAAGTTTTTTCTTTTCTTAAACTCTGCTGCAATAATCTGCTTAAAAACTTCTTTTTTGTTTTCAGCTTTATGAATAATCCTTTTTCTTTTAAGTAATAGCATCTCAACTTCTTGACAATCTTTGAATTTACCAGTAAATGAGTCCAGAAATTTAAGAAGTTGCTTAGATATTTTAATATATTCTTCTAATTCATAACTACTAAGAAAAACAATATGAGGGTAATAGGAATATTTGCATAAAGCTGGTGGATTATTGTAGATTGCTTCTCTCATTGTATAGGAGTAAACATAAGGGGGTTTGTCATTAAAGAATTTTTGCATGACAATATTACTTTCATCATCATATTTTCTTTCTGGCGTTGCAGACAGACCAATCCTTTTTCCTAAAGAGATAGTGGATAGCAATTTGGATACACTTTTTGCTCCCATATTATGAACTTCATCAGCAACTAGCAATGTGTCTTGAGGTAGTAATTGAAAAATACTTTGAAATTTTTGCTTAACAAATGAAGCATACGTTACTATTCCAATAAAAGAGGTGTCTATGAATTTATTAGCAGTGTTAAAAAATGCCATATTCTCAAGCCAATTCTCTTTTGAACTTACGATTATAATGTTTCCAAAATTAAATTTTTGGCATTCCTTTCTCCATTGCTCTAATAATGCAATTGTTGGAACTATAATTATAGCTTTATATGTTCGAGTAAGTACATATTCATTCAATAAGCAATTTAAGGATGTAATGGTTTTGCCAGTCCCAGTTGCCATAGCAAAGATTCCTTTTTTTGAATTGTCATGCCATTTTTTGTAAGCAGCGATTTGATAATCCCTAGCTCCTGATGGATAAGGGAATTTTGGGACTCTTGATATTTCATCTATTCTTAAAGAAACATTATTGAAAGTTTTTTGAGTTGTTTTATTTTTTGTTAAGTGTCTTTTTTTCTCAATTAGTTCTTTTTCTTTGATAAGTAATTCATTGATTGTTAAGTTCCCAAATTCCCTTTCCAAAGCTATGGAAACATCATCCACTTCTAGATACTCAACAATTTCTGAATTCCCAGAGAAAATGGTTTGAAATTCTCCATTCTGCCTTGATATCATCTTACTAGACCTACTATTCTCCCAACTTAGAAACCCATCTAATTCTTCTAAATTCTCAAGCAGTCCATAAGCTGTAAAATTACATGATGCTTTAAATCCAACATAATCAACACCATCATAGAATATTCCTGATTTATAATGAGCTATTCCACGTCCATCTTTAGGCTTGATTATTTTAATTTGAATTCTATCATTTGCAATTAACCAAGATAGACATTCGAAAAAATGTTTTCCATAATCATCAAGTGTATTTTTTAGAGATCTAATATTGTTTAAATCGATTAAAGTATTTGTAGTATTCCCTTCTTTCCCTATTTTAATTGCATCTCTATCTTCCTGAGATAATATATTATTTACAACTAATCTTAATATACCTCCATTATAAAGAAAAGTGGCAAATCCCACTGATAAAACATTAATTGCAGCAGAACTAAAATAACCTAATAATAAATCAAGATTTTTACTGTTGCATAGTCCATCTAAATAGAACTGAATTGGCTCATCTTCACAGCTAGTTCTATAAGATCTATCATCTGACCATTGAACTTCTTTTAGCATTTCTTATTGAAATTTAGAACAAAATCTCTATAATCTTTTATTACAGATGCAATTTCATGTTTTGTATTAAACTTCCCTAATGAAAACCTAATTGATGCAAATGCATCTTCATCTGATAATCCAATTGCTTTAAGCACATGTGAAGGTTCTAAAGTTGAAGAAGTACAAGCAGAACCATTAGAAACAGCAACATTTTTGATTTTACCAATCAAAATATCAGCATCTAGTCCTTTAAAACAAATATTGGTTACATTATGTATTCTGTTTTCAATTGAACCATTTAAGTATGTATTTGGCAACTTTAATAATTCAAGCTCCAAGAATTCACGTAATTCCGAAATCCTCTGTGAATCAGTTTTCATATTATTTTGAGCCAACATACATGCCGTTCCCAAAGCTATAATTCCACTAACATTAAGTGTCCCGCTTCGCAAACCTCGTTCTTGTCCACCGCCATGAAATAAAGGAGTTAACTCTATTTTCCTTTCACGCTGTCTTGTATAAAGGACTCCTATTCCCTTTGGAGCATATATTTTGTGCCCACTAAAACACATTAAATCAATCCCTAATTCATCAACATTTAAAGGAATCTTTCCTACTGCTTGAGTACAATCAGACAAAAAAATAGCGTTCACACTATGTGATAACCTTGCGCACTCCTTAATTGGTTGTATGACACCAATTTCATTGTTTACATACATGACAGAAACTAAAATTGTATCATCACGAATAGCATCATTAAGCGCCAGTAAATTAATTAAACCATGTGAATCGACAGAAAGATAAGTTATATCAAATCCTTTAGTTTCTAGATAATGGCAAGTATCCAAAACAGCATGGTGTTCGGTGGATACTGTAATGATATGTCTTCCTTTTGCTGAATAATTTTCAGCTACTCCTTTTATAGCAATATTTATTGCTTCAGTAGCTCCACTTGTGAAAACTAATTCATTGGGTGTTGCACCAATTAGTTCAGAAATTTGTTTCCTTGCTATTCTGACAGCATCATTAGCTTCAAGTCCAAGTTGATGAGGACTATTGGGATTAGCATAATTAGTCGAAAGAAAAGGTAAAATCGCTTCAATAACTTTTTCATCAACTTGAGTTGATGAATTATTATCAAGATAGATTAATTGGCTCACTGACATAAATTTGATAATCTCAAATTTAATAAAATGAATGTAGCAATGAAAGAAATTGCTTTAATACTTTGATTGTATTCATAATACATGTCTCATTTCCCGAAAAAACGATGACCAAATGTTTAACAGATTTAACATCATACAGATTTGGAATCAGAAATAAAGAAAACTCTTAATATTTGATAATTGATGAATTCAATAAAAACTTATTATTTGGACTACTTAAAGAAATTGCAATGAATCTATCTTCATCCTAAAGTATCTTACATTATTATTAAATTTGTTACCTATTACTTACTGAATAAATGAATAATGAACTCAAATCAACAAAAAGTTATATCCTACCATGGATTAACACTTAATCTTGCATCAGTCAAATGTTTCAAACTTCCTATGCCTATTGACAAATCAAAGGAAGTAACTATGGTCGTAGAGTTTAAAACTCGTTATGACTTTATTAAAAATCCACAGACGGGAGAGTGGGAAAAGCAAGAATTTAACGAAACAACAGAAATGACCTTCCCTGATTATGAATCTGCAAAAACATTTAGAAATGAGTGGCAGAGCTTTTGGAATGAATACCTATTAGAAGAGTAAGAATGACAGTCGTTATTAAATTCGAATTTTAATTGCTATATTAATTATAAAGATGAAGACAGTCACGCTCCATCTTGTTATAAGATGTATGATTAGGATGGAAAGAGCATTGATTAATCCATAAAAATAATCAACCAAAAAATGAAGAAACAAGGGATAGAATAAAAATCTGCCAAACCTGAAAAAATGTACATAACCAATATAAGACACCTTCTCCATGCTTCAGCAAAAATGCCTGAAGATATGCCAGATGAAACCAAAGAACTTTTAGGGTTTTTAACAGAGGTTATCGATGCAACCACAAAAAACCTTCCAGACTCATTAACAACAACAGATGTCAAATGCTTTAAAAAGGGTTGCTCTGGAATGATAAAATCTGCATTTAGACCTGATACTCAAGAAATTCATTGGTATTGCCCAGATTGTGAAAATGATGGTTTAATTAGTGGTTGGCAGAAGACAAAATGGGATAACGGTGCATTTAGTAAATTAATGTGATTATCTACCACTTTATCTACCACAAAGAAAAAAACCGCAGTAAGTTGCTTATTTACTGCGGCTTAAACATGTTATGAGTCGGGGTGAGAAGACAAAAAAAGCTGATTTAATTACCTGATGTTTTTCTTAGTAAGATTTGTTAAGAACCGCCAGTCGTCTCAATAGTACCAGTCATTTCAAAGTACTCAACCTCATTGCCATTCCAAAGGAAAAATTTTGCACGCTGGCTTAAATATATTGTAACGGTAACGCCTGTGATACTTATAATATCAACTTTCACTGTTTTGTCCATCGGGTTACTCGTCAATTTCTTACTATCTCTGGTAATCACTATGTTCTTTATTACCTGATGCAGCATTTCTTTAGTTATTTCACGAACTTCGAAATATTTGCCAACGTCATCAATGTTTATCTTTTTAATCAGTTCCTTTGCCTTGGTCAAGTCATTAATATGGTCAATATTGGCTTGCTTTAGTTCAAGAAATTGCATTTCCTGCTGTTTATATGCTTCACGTCTTTCTTGAAATTCTTCCTTAGTAATCTCATTATCACTGCGATTGTCGATCAAATTCTTTATGCGGTTCTTGATTTTCCGCAGTTCCTGTTCATATATCAGGTTTTCGTTCCTGATTTCTTCGGTGTTGTCGTTTTCCAACTTGACAAGGTGGACGAACTCAAAAAGAAAGATGTACTTAATGGCAAATTCCAGCTTGGGTATTGAAATACTTGTATTACCACAGTTGTTAGCATAACGGATTGAGATACATTTATATGCGTTATCGTTTAGGTTGCTGCGCTTATGAGCAAAGTAAGACTTGCCACAAACCCCGCACTTAATAAGCCTGTCATTCAATAGGTAGTCAAAACTTGAATTTATACCCAACTTGTTATAGTTGCTTTTTCTAACCTTCGTTACTCGGTCAAACATTTCTTCAGTTATAATAGCTGGTGCAATCAATATTACGGATTCACCACTTCTTGCAGGTTTATTCTTGCTTTCTTTTCTGTCTTTACGGAAAATGCGCTTGCCGTAGTATAAGGGGTTACAGATTATATCATACACAACCTTGTCACGCCACTTAACACCTGTTCTTGTTGATATGTTCCTGCCGTTTAATACTGTAGCAATAGCAAGACAACCCTTACCCGCAGAATACATATTGAATATTTCTTCAATGATTACTGATTCCACAGGGTTTATAATAAGTTTTTTGCCTTCACGCATATAACCATAAGGCAACATCTTGCCACCCCCCCAATTTCCCAATTGTGCTGAATGAAGTAAACCTGATTTACTACGATATTTCGTGGTTTCCAACTCAAAAGCATTGATACCTGAAAGAATTGAAACCAAAAGTGTACTTGTGTGGTTTATGGTTTTATCTTCATTCAGGGTTTTCAGGTTTTCTTTTAAGGCAATAAAGCCTATTTTCAAATCATTCAGTGTTTCAATAGTTTCAATTACTCGCCCAGTGCGACCAATGCGGCTTAATTCCGAAATTATCACATATTTCAAAGTATCCTTCTTTTCTTTACAGAAGTTCATCAGTCTTTTTAATTCAAGTCTTTCTTTTTTCTTTCCGCTTTCCTTTTCCGCAAATTCTGCTATGATTGAGTAGTTGTTATCTTCACAGTATTTTTTCATATCTTCCTGTTGCCTTGTGAAGTCCTGAATATCTGTTGAAACACGTGCATATGTACACACTTGGCTTTTCATATATTATATAATTGATTGTAATATAGTACAAATATAACCACATAATTAATTAGTGCAACAGTTGTAAAAGGCTTGGGTAGATAGTATTTGTGGCAAACAAAAGGGGAATTACAATCCCTGATTAAATTGTAAGTCGCATAAAGTATAAATACCATAGCAACTAAGTCTATTATTCTTGCATGAATCTTGGTAATTCTTGTTAATGCCTGACGGGATTTTTAAGAAGATGCGTTCTGAAAACAATTTAAATATGACAAACTGAAAACTCCACAAGATAACGTCCGTTCTTCGCTTCTTGTCTTCGTTTAATCCTTTTTGTCTGCACCGTGACCTTGATGATCTGATAAGTTTTCCAAAACCTCTTTTATAACCTCACCAGTTTCATAATCGGTGATTTTTTCATAATATTCATCATCCTCACGATTAACAATTCTTATAATATGTCGCCATTGTTTTGTTTTATTATATAATTCTTCTCCGACAGTGGTTTCACGAAATGGTTTTTCTCCTTGTTTAGTTTTTTCTTTAAGTTTTGCCGTGTGGCGTAATTGTTTTTTTTCTTCTTCAGTGACATCATAATTCCAATCATTGACTTCACAGACAGGACATAACGTTGATTCATCAAATCCACCTATAAAATCAAAGTGTCCTTCGCATTGATTGCATATAACGTATATACTCATAATTGTAAAATTTATTTAAAAGTAATCATTTGCATTACTAAGTATTTCAAATAATTATTGAAGAAGAAATTTGTTTGTATATTTTAAATTTATTATCAGTGAGTTTTTGAATTTTAATTCGTGCATTATCGAGTTTAAATGAATCTCTATGTCGGATAATTTGAGAACATTTTATCTTATAATCAACAATATGATTTAAAAATTTTACTTTCCAATTATCGGGTGTAGAATTATCTGGAATATTAATTATTTGAAATTCAGATGATCTTTCATTAAAATCAAATTCACATATATTAAAAAAATCATATCCCAAAATTACTTCATCAACAGATTTGGGGTCATAGGTGAATTTTCTTGTTGTAATTTCATTATCAGAACAATCATATTGTGGATGGTATTTTCCTTCAGAATTGTAAGTTAAATATCTCCATTCATTCTCAGGTTTCCACTTGATATATTTTACATTGGTTTGATAAAGTACACAAGTGGCAAAATGATAATTAGTAAAATCTATTTTTTCTAATGTTTCAGAATAATTTATTGGAAATGGTCCGAAAAAACCTTTTGGTAAAAGGTCGGTATTAAATTTCAAAACAAAACCTGAATTTTGAGCGTAATAAGACCACATTAAAATATTATCAGGTTTTTCAGCAAGAGAAATTACCCCAAATTTTAGATATAATATTGTTGGATATATGTCAGTTAATGTATTAATCAATTGTCGTCTGTCATTAGAATTAAATATTTCTTTAATTCTTTTTTCTGAGATAAGATGAACTTCCTGTAACAATTTTTTTATATAAAATTCGACTCCAATTTTGGAAAAGTCCAATAAATCTCCAGAACAGTCATATTTGTCATTTAAATTTAACGGATGTGATGAATAAAGATAGTGGTTTAAAAAAGCATCAACTGAAAATATGTATGCTAAATTATTAACACTGAAGTATTTATATAATATTTCAGGGTTGTGTGGTTTTTCAGGATTTTTTATACAAAAATCAATACAATTTTTGTCTGGATATTCCTCTATTGTATAAGTTACTTTATTAAATATAAATGATTTGTTCTGTGTCATATTATATTTGATTTTCTAACGCAGATGTTAATCAATTAAGATATCTGGCATTTAATGTCTTTTATTTCATCATACGGAACAAGGGTCAACAATCCTCAATCTTTGGTCACAAGTTTCACTTCCTTATCCCTATTGAAAACTACTCATATTTCTAATGCGAAGATAATCAATTCATTTAATATAGTTATTAATCTAACTTGTTTACATAAAGCCATTTAAATGTAGTAGATTTATGCTAAATTTATGGTCAATGGGATGTACATACCAATGTATATGAAGGCAAAGATACTCCTTACCATATTCAGATAATTGTATGGGCAAGACATAAAAATGATTAACCTTAATTCATATGCCATTAAATAAAAAAGCACAACTGAAAGTAATTACTGATTCAATAATTAATATTCTAAGTGATACTAAAGAAGTTTTTAATTATTGCAGGTACTTTTATCAACCAAATAATATAGAGGAAAGAGACTATGCAAATTCTAATTTTAGTATAGAGATTATACGATTTACATTATGGAAACAAACAATTATTGAAATAGCAAAATTGTTTAGCAATAAAAGCACGGATAAATTCAGAATTTCAAAGTATATTAATAACTTAAAACCTGATGGGTACTACGGTGATTTAAAGTTTCCTGTCAAAAAAATTAAAGAATATGAGCAACAAATCCATTCACTTAGTTCTGTAATATCAGACATTCTAACTATACGAGACAAATTATATGCTCATACAGAAAAAATATTTGAAAATATTGATTCAGACACAAGGGTAACTTATAATATTATCATTACATTCAATCAAATACAAAGTCTAATCAACATTTTAAATGATATTATAGTTGATGTGTTTTTTATAATTTTTGAGTCTGACTTAGATTTAACAGTACCCTCTGAAACTAATAAAATCAATATTCTTACTTCTTTGGTACGTCTTCGGAAGATTGAGACTGAAGACCTTATAGATTACCTGAATAAGGGGAAATAGTACCACATAATAAATTACTATAACAGATGTAGCACTTGTAGGCGGAGGTACTTTTCCTCAGCCGGGGGAGATATCTCTGGGTCATAATGGGGTATTATTTCTCGATGAACTTCCGGAGTTCAAAAGGACAGTTCTGGAAGTTATGAGGCAACCCCTTGAAGACAGGGTTATTACAATTTCAAGG
>Ga0182021_10002865_pt1 | contig 20267 bp, 24 predicted proteins | sample 612E3MmetaG_FD_120493 | JGI IMG/M metagenome (GOLD analysis project Ga0182021, IMG submission 120493) | Permafrost microbial communities from Stordalen Mire, Sweden - 612E3M metaG (Illumina Assembly) | ecosystem: Environmental > Terrestrial > Soil > Wetlands > Permafrost | place: Sweden... | reverse complement strand
TCATGGAAACGTATATTGACGGCATGAAGCCGGAACTTCAAAGTTTAAATTACAGAGGCTCTCTTTCCACGGAGCAACGGGCGATTAATGACAAGATTTCTTACATGATTGACTATACTTGCCGGTTCGCTTATCCCCTGAGCCTTATTTTTACTGAGGCTATTTTAAACTTTTCTCCGGTTGTCTGGGCGGTTGCCAATGGACTCCCTATCAAAATCAAACCTGCAAAGAAATACGCCGCTTGCGCGCCGGTGACTTCGCAACAGGCGGAAAAAGCGTGGCTCAGGTTAGTCATGGATAAATCACGTCGGAATAGAATTAAATTTCAGGGCGTGTTTCAGGCAGAGGACTTTTATCATTGCGTCAAGGGATCACAGAACGGAGCAACCTTAATCGGTCTTGGAAATTCTATTGAGGATTGTATTTCAGAAATAAAAGACAACGGCGGATTTATTGACGCTGACGGACTGGAAAAAGACTGTATTGACGTTCTGGAAAAGATTTCCAAGGACACGGAAAAGTTAGCGGATATCGGGATTAAATTCTAGGAGTTTAAAATGTGTGCACCATTAGCAGCGGTTCCATACATAGTAATGGCAGTATCGGCGGCGGTGTCGGCCGCGGCCGCTATTCAGCAGGGTCAAACGGCACGGCAAGCCGCCAACATGAACGCGGACGCTCAGAGAGCTTCAGCAATCAGTCAGGAAAACGTCGGCGCTCAGGAATCAGCCGACCAGATAATGAAAGCCAAAAGGATAGAGGCTTCTCAGGTAGCACAGGCAGGCGCGGGCGGCGTTGACCCATCAACCGGAACGCCGTTGACAATGGAATCGCAGACGGCGGAATTTGGCGAACTTGACTCATTGAGAATCGTTAATAATGCCCAAAGGGTAGCATGGGGCTTACAGTCTCAGGCAAATATCGGGCAATATCAGGGACAGCAGATGCAGACAGGAAGTTACCTTAACGCAGGTTCAACATTACTCGGAGCGGCCAGCAACGCTTATTTTGGAACTAAAAAATGAACTTACCGGCATACAATGAGAGTCAGGTAAAACCGAATGTTCTTCCGGCACCGCAGATGCCTTTAAATAATCCGGCAGCCCAGGCGTTAGAGGGATTTGCTGACACTGCCGGCAAGATAGCTCAGGATGCCAAGGTCAGGGCAGATGCTTCGGTGGTCATGGATTCCTATGTTAATTTCAGCAAAAAAGCTCTTGACCTGCAAAGCGACGCTTTGATGAAGAAGGGCAAAGACGCTCTCAACTTCGACCCTTATCTGGCTCAGTTTGACGCTTTATACAACGAAACGAAAAGCAATCTTAGCAGCGACCAGCAATATATTTTCGACCAGAAGGCATCGAATGAAAAAATACATTTTGAGACTACACTGCACCGGCACGCCAACGAACAGGGACAGGCTCTTAATATCGAAAACGCCAAGGCCACGGTTGATATTGAAGATCAGAAATTAACCACCGGATATCTTGATGAAGCGAATTATGACATTAAAAACCCTCAGAGCCAGATAAATCATCTACGGGCTTCAGTGGCGGATTTCGCTCATATGCAGGGAATCAGCGATCAAGACCCGGCTTTTAAGGATGCTATTGATAACGCTACTTCAAAGGCTTATGTTGACCGGATTAAACTTTTAATGACTGACCGGCCAACAGAGGCTAATGCTTTTTTCAAAGCGCATGAAAATGAAATCGAACCTCAGCAGCGAGAGACTCTTGCCAAGACTGTAGCGCATTTAAACGATGAACAGCTAGGGACTGACGCGGCTTTTGAATATCTTGATGATGTCAAGTCGGGGAAGAAAACTGAAACGGATATCACAAAAGAACTGCACGATAAATTTAAGGATAATCCATCGGCTTTTAAAGTGGCTCAGGCGGAGATAAATCATCTTTACGCTCAGAACCGCGCCGATCAGGTGAACGCAACGGCTCAGTACGGCGGGAAGATTGAAGCTGCCATAGACAAAGCTGAAGGCAATGGACAGAGCATATCTTTGTCTCTATTGAGAAAAATACCGGAATATAACGAACTTGTGAAAGAAGCCGCGGGCGGTAATAAATCGGCAGAAATGGAAGTCAATAGACTTCATTCCTATACTTCAAAAGCTGAACATCAGCAAAAATATGAACGCAATCAATTAGCGATTGAAAGCAGAAGGGCATCCAGGGAAGCTCAGGAAGACTACATGAGAGATGTTGCAGACCCGGAAACTTTAATTAAAATGTCTGATACTCAAATATGGGAAGAAGGCAGAAAACATGATTTAACTAATGCCCAAATTGAACGGATTAAATCCGAGAAAAAGAAAGCCGTTAAAAACGCTCAAGAGCTTGGAACTATTCATACACAGAATATAAACAACAGTCTAATGAATACTATTTTAGATAATGCTGGAATAGTAGATAAGGAACAAAGAGCAACTTTTGGGAAATCATATAGAGCGTTTATCGCCATTGAAGAGAAGAAGAAAGGACGATTATTGACGAATGATGAGCTTAAAGAACAAGGAATAAAAGGCTTGCAGTGGCAGGCAGGCAAAAAAGGCTCCCCCTTTGGTATCGGCGGGAGCAAAGGCGAATGGAAACCGACAGCCCATTCAGAAGCCTATCCCGCCGACTTCTTAGACAGAGTTTTACAGGTAGAGACGAAGCGTAAAACGAAGATGACTGCCGCACAGGTTAAAATGCTTTACGATGAATATCAGAAGGAAAAGTAATGTCATTCGATAGTTTAGCGGAAAAATTTGCGAACGAAAACGAGAAAGCCAGCCTTTCAAGTTCGGCTATTGTCGCGCACAACACGGACTCTGACAAGTACGCCGAGAACCGGAAGAAAGCCGTCAAGAACGGTATGCCTGCCGCGTTTGCTACACCTGCAGAAAATCCTGTCAATATGGATGACATGAACTCTCTGATTAAGGATTTTCATTCATTGAAGGGCAAGACCGCCCAGCACATGAGCGACCCTGAATTTGCGAAAGTGGCAAAGGATGACCATCCTGTATTAAGTAAAATTGAAGATGTTTTTAACGGATTTACCGATAGACTTTACGGGAGCGTGGAGACTGCCGAATCATTACTTACAGGTATTCCCGCAGCGATAGGCGGAGCCGCAACCGGACTGACTACCTTAGCTTTGACCAAAGGCGATACAGAAGCAGCTAAAGCAGTTCAAGAGGGCGTTTCTGATTACTTAACCTACAAACCGAAGACAGAATCAGGGAAGAGGTTCGCCGAGGGAGCCGGAAAAATTCTTTCTATTCCGGGACAGGTAGGACATGAATTATCCGAAGAAGTTGCTCGACAGTGGAACGCGCCGGAATGGATGAGATATATTCTCAATACTGCCGGCGAGTTTGGCGGATATGCGTTGGCTGACGTTGCCATAAGAGGGACAAACGCACATATTCAGAACATCATTGACACCGCCAAAGAATCGAAACTTAAAGGCCGCGATCCCGAACTATTCAAAAATTACATCGAGGACGTTGCCGGAAACCATGAACCTGTTCAAATGCCTGCCGATGCCGTGGATAATATTCTTGCACAACGAAATATCAAACCGGAAGAATTTTTTAGTGACCCGACAGCTTACTACGAATCAAAATTTATGGGAGACAAGGTTGATATACCCATTACTGACCTTGCCAATAATGCCGAGCATTTCACGCCTGAGCATATCAAGGACATGAGCCTTGAGGATATACCTTCCGTTAATGAGGCAGAGAAACAGGCAGCAGCACAGGAAGGGAAGGGGAAAGGTCTATCCGAACAGGTCACGCCGAAGAATGAAGATATGTTTGCTGCTGGCCCCGGAGCCAAGACCAAAGGCGCAAAAGGTGAAACTCCCTCAGATATAGAACAGCTTGCCTCTACATTACCCGATCAAAAAGTAAAGAGCAATCCTCTCAAAGACGCTGTTTCCGATGCTTTACAAACTATTCAGGGCATAAAAAAAGGCGTGGTAAACTCTTTTAATGCCCTTAAAGACATAGGCCAAAAGATATGGGATGCTTACCGCAAACCGCCTGAATGGACACAGTTCAAGGATATGCTCGGAGAGTATGAATTAAACAAACAGAAATCCGGCCTTGAAGCATCAAAATTCGTTAAGAAAATTCAGGAGTCAATTCCTAAAGAAATTCAAGAAGCAATCACGATGTATATTGATTCAGGCGGGGAAACTGACCTGCCGGAAGAATATAAAACTCTGGCTGAGAACGTAAAGAATTATTTTGATTCCCGCGCCGACCAAGCGATAGAAGCCGGAGTCATTGACCATGCCGTCGAGAATTACGTTCACAGAATTTGGAACCGTGACAGCAAGGCAGGTGAAAGAATCACAGCCGAAACTAACGCTGGAATGTTTCAACAAAATCCTAAACTTGCCAAGCAGAGAGTCTTGAAAAGCATTTCTGAGGGCGAAGAATTAGGCTTGACCATGAAGGACAAGAGAATCGGATATCTTCTGACGGCTTACGATACTTCTTTAAACGAAGCCATTGCCGCGAGAGGATTTATTAAATCTCTCTTAAATGGAAAAGCAAAGGACGGCCGGCCTCTTGTTGATGTGTCAGGTTCGGGAAAGATTGTCCCGAAAGAAGGTTCAATGGGTCTCGATAAGAAAATGAGGCCAAAAGAAATACCTGACTCGTATATTATCAAGCCGAAAACCAAGCCTGCCGAGTCAATAGATTACAAACCGATTGACCATCCTTCATTGAGAAAATGGAAATGGTTAGGTAATGATGCGGATTATAACCCTATTTTAATGCAGGGTGATTTAGTTGTCCATCCTGAAATCTATAATCACATGAAAAATATTTTAGGCAAGTCCGCAATCAGGGAATTTAAAGTTTGGGGTCATCGTCCCGGCGAAGCATTATTAAATGGAGTGAAGCAATTAAAAAGCACGTTATTGTCGTTGTCTATGTTTCATCAGGTGCAAGAAGGCGTTCATGCCATAGGACATGAAGTTAATCCGTTTAATGTGAAAGAAATAGACCTTAACGACCCTTTACAAGCCGATTTGGTAAAGCATGGGGTTATCGCCTTCAGCCATAATGCCATGTCAGATTTTGCCGAGGGTGTTTATTCCTCCGGTCTTGTTTCTAAAATACCTATTATTGGCCGACAGATGCAAGCATACGGAAATTATTTGTTTCAGGGTTGGATTCCGAATCTTAAAATGGAAATGGCAAAGCAGGCTTATGAACGCAATACAAAGAGATACGCTGATAAATTAAATAAAGATCAGATTATGGAATTGACCGCGAAAGAAGCCAATGCTGCTTTCGGTGAACTAAATTACGAAATGATGGGCAGAAATAAAACCATTCAAGATATGTTTCGCCTTGTCGCTCTGGCTCCCGACTTTCTTGAAGCACGGGCAAAGTTTGTCGGGCAGGCGTTTAAGCCTTATGGTCGTGAACAGGCGGCGGCGCTTGTGAGATTAGCCGCATATATGACCGTGGCAGCGCAAGCGACAAACTACCTTGTCAATGGTGAGACTGATTGGACTCAGCCCTTCTCAATTAAAATAGACGGCAAATACTATACTTTAAGATCAGTGCCGGGAGATATGATGCACCTTGTCACGGACCCGCGCAGTTTTTCTTATCACAGGTTAAATCCGACAATCACAAAGCCGATGATCGAAGCCCTTACCGGGAGAAATATCTTCGGCCAGAAACAGGACATTTATTCTCAAATGGGCGATTGGTTAAAAGGTCAGGCACCTATCCCATTGCAAGGGCTTGTCATGGACAAAGCGGACATGAATTTACTCGATTCAGTTTTGCAGTCCGCGGGTGTAGGAACACGCAAAGCGCGAACTCCCGCCGCAAATAAACTCAATGAGTTTTTAAGAGATCAAATCCCGGTTGGCGAACAAGACCCGGAGCAGAAAGCTCATTCGTTAATGCGCCGGGACATACTTGAAGCTATGAGATCAGGAAAAGATTTAACCGACAAGCAGCAGGAAGCTATAGACAACATGACTGACCGGCAAAGGAAAGAAATTGATAGGGATTCACAATTAACGCCCCTGCAGGTCAGTTTTAAACATCTTCAAGATCCAAACCTTGAGAAATCAATCAAGGTCTGGGCTAAGGCTTCAGATGATGAACGGGAAGAGTTACGCGATATTTATGAAACAAGAATTAACCACTTTTTCGCAACACACGATTTATCAGGCGAAGAAGCGGATAAACTTAACGAGAAAATTGATCGATCGGAAAATCGAGAATAAGGAGGATTTATGACAGTAGGCCCAATTCCCAATTCAGTAATTTATGCAGGGCAAGGATCGGCGGGGCCGTTTACCTTTGATTTTTGCTTTTACGATAATAATGAAATTTCTGCAATCGTAACTGACCCGGCAGGCGATGAGACAATTTTAACACAAGGAGCTGATTACAGCGTCATCGGTGCGGATACAGATACAGGCGGAAGTATTCAGCTTGTTACCGCTCTTGACTATGGCTATACGGTAAGAATAACCCGCACATTATCACCTGAACAGGATACCTCTTTGCCGAGTCAGGGGCCGTATTTCGCAACCACGATTGAACATGCCCTTGATTATTTAACCATGCTGATTCAGCAAATCTGGTATTCATCGGCTTCTATTGTTTACACCGGACCGCAAGGAACTCAGGGCGTTCAAGGCGTTCAGGGTCCGAGGGGTTTACAAGGGCCTCAAGGAATTATGGGATTCCAGGGGTTTCAGGGTGCTATGGGTGTTCAAGGTGCTCAAGGTGTTCAAGGATTCCAAGGGCCTCAGGGCGTTGATGGTCATCAAGGATTCCAAGGTGTAACAGGTATTACAGGAGTCCAAGGGCCAGCCGGTAACCAAGGCTCACAGGGAACAAGCGGAAGTCAAGGTGCTCAAGGCGACCCCGGAGTTGGTTTTCAAGGCAATCCCGGACAGACCGGTCCGCAAGGCCCAAACGGCAATCAAGGGGCACAGGGTGCAGGCGGAAGTCAGGGCTATCAGGGCTATCAGGGGACAACCGGCCCTCAAGGAATTGCAGGTGCCGGATTAAACCAGAGAGGGGCGTGGACATCTGGACAAAACTACGTTCCTGGCGATGCTGAAAGTTATGCAGGTTCTTACTATGTTTGTATATTAAGCATTACAAATTCGACCTCAAATCCGAGCGTTGATACCACTCATTTTTCATTGCTCGCTGCAATGGGAGCACAGGGAGCGCAAGGGTCAACAGGCGCTCAAGGGAATTCTGGACCTCAAGGTAATATCGGATATCAAGGTCAGCCGGGCAATCAAGGTTATCAGGGAGTGCAAGGACAAACGGGGCAACAAGGCCCTCAAGGCAACATCGGAAGCCAAGGTGCAACCGGCCCACAGGGAAATCAGGGTTCGCAAGGTGCGGCTGGTATTCAGGGGCCACAAGGCAACGTAGGTTCGCAAGGAGCAACAGGCCCACAGGGGAACCAAGGATTTCAGGGAGCAACTGGCATCCAGGGCGCGCAGGGTAATGTAGGTTCGCAAGGTCAGGTAGGTCCGCAAGGGAATCAAGGTTATCAAGGTTCTTTAGGTCCGCAAGGTGTGCAAGGGACTCAGGGAAGGCAGGGCGCTCAAGGAACAGTAGGGGTACAGGGTGCTCAGGGGCCGACCGGAAATCAGGGCCCGAATGGTAATCAGGGCGCTCAGGGGCCTTTGGGAGTATTGGGATTTACAACGATTACAGGTTACACAATCGGATCAGGAGCGAATCAACGAACATTCAATACTGATTATCAAAATACATCTTACACCAAAGGAATGGTTCTCTCTATTTCGTATAAATGTTATATTAGCAGACAGATTATTATGCAATGTGGTGACGGTGCTAATTATTTGCCAATGTGTCAATGTTCTAATGGTTCACCTAGTGCCTCCCAATGGGGAAGCATGACACACATAATACCGCCAAGAATGCACTATAAAATATATACCGATGACGCAACGAATTGCGTTCTTATTGCATGGGCGGAGGCGTCGTGAAAAAGAACAATCTTAACCGTGGAATGATAACACTTAGGAGGATTTTATGAAAAAGATAGTTTTGTTTGTAGTTTTGAGTTTACTTTTTTTGGTCGCTGTTTGTTATGCAGCGCAGATAACTTGTTCAGGAACGGCAGCGACGGTTTGGGCGGGATCAGGGACGTATTTACAGCCGCCGAAAAGTGTTTGCTTTCAGAATCAGGATTCAACTAATACGGTTTATCTTGATACATACAGCACTCTGACGACCAGCACGGCAGGCATTAAATTAACACCGGGACTCGGTATCTGCATAGACAACACGAAGACGCCTGTATATGGAATTACTGCCGGTAGCTCCGTACAGGTCGGCGTTACGCTGTACTATTAAGGGAGGGGACATATGAAAAAGAAACTATCTTATTTAATAATTTTTTCAATTCTGATTTACGCAGGGACTTTGTTTGCGTCAGGATTTTTCGGCGGCGGCGGAGTTCCTACCCTTTCGCAAATTCTTTCTCTCTGGTCAGGCGGCTCAGGGAACTATCTTCGAAATGACGGGACTTACGGGCCGGGCGGCAATACTCTATCCTGCACAACCGGATATCCTGTTTTAGGCACAGGTCAGTGCGGAAGTAATACTTTGGGTTCTGCGGCTTATCAGAACAGTAATCAGGACACGTCAACCACAGCAGATGTTACACATCGTAGTATTTCAGCCACCAGCGGCAACATAACAGGGCTGACGAACCTTGGGGCGAGTACAGGTACATTTACCAATGCAAATATCACAGATACGACTATTTCACATGGCGTAACTTTAGGCGGTGTGCAAAGAACGACCTGGCCTACTGGAAGTGGGACAGGTTTTGGGGCTGATTATGGGACATTTGCTTATTACTTAGGGGGGAATTTAGGATTAGGATCAAATACTCCACAGAGCATACTTGATATCCAAGGAGCTTCAGCAGGAACAAACTCTTTAACTTTTGATGGCTCAAGATCAATTTCTTTAATCAATACCGACAAGACAACTAATAATATGTCTGGATTTGATTTCAGAACTTATGATGCTAGCAATACTCTAACCACTGCTTCTAAAATCATGGGGATTTACCCTAGTCATGCCGCTAATGCAGTGTCCGGAGACATGTCTTTTTTAACGAGAAACGCTGGAACGATGACTGAAAAAGTCAGAATTTTATCAACCGGCAACGTCGGCATCGGGACGACGGCGCCGGGGTATAAGTTGGATGTAGCAGGTTCGATACGAACAACAGGCGATGCTGATGGTGCTTCTTATTGGGTAACTGATGGTAAAGCAATTAGAACCGGAGTGGCTGGTTCAAGTATTTATTTTGATGTTGGTAATGCTTTGTTTAGAAATGGAAATGCGAGTGGGACAGGAGCGACTTTGCGTGTAGCTGGTGGAATTTCATTGGGAAGTTATTATACAACAGACCCGCCAACTGGTGGTGCAATAATCATCGGCAACGTCGGCATTGGGACGACGAGTCCACAAAAGAAATTAGATATTGTAACAGCAGCAGCAGTGTCAACTTTGCTTACAGATGCATCTAATTATGAACGGTTGGCAATCTCAGGAACAGTAGGTTCTAATCTCACGATAACGGCAGAACGGGCTGGTACGGGAGCCGCAAACTTAGATATTATTTTAACACCAGCCGGAACAGGAGCAACTAAAATTTTACCAGCAGGTACAGTAAATCATGCGGTGTGTTGGAAAACAGGTGGAGCGTTAGGATATTGCTCTGATGCTGTAGGAGCAAACGGAACATGTACTTGTAACTAAAATAATTTTATAAAGGAGAATTGAAATGGAATATATACTTAAAACAACAGATGAGCAAGAAGCAGGCTTAAGTTACGCCGCAAATAAAAACGGACAATCAAATGCTGATTACATCCAAAACATATTTGGAACGGTGCTTGACGATTATGTCAAACAGTCCAGAGAGGATGAGGGAAGGATTGTTAAGGAAAACTTTGTCAAAACTGGAGTATGGGAGACAGATGTAAATGTAATTCAGGCATCGCAGGTGGACATTAAACCAACACCTGCAATCGGTGAGAAGGTTATAAAATAAACCGGGTGAACCAGAAGCATTAACTTAACGGTAGGGGATTGAGGCATGACACTTATCGTGGCAGTAACTAAAACAGCACACGCAGCCGTTCTAACGGTAGCTCCGATAGTACAGATCTTAAAGTATATTTTGTGGGGGGATTGAGGAATGGCAGAACAACCTTGTGATTTAGTGATTGAACATCAAAGGATTTTGGGTGAAATGGCCTCAGATATTAAACATATTAAAGGTAAGGTTGATAATGGACTTTCTGCTAAATTGGAAATAGTTGACAAGACACTTACGAAGTTTATGGATTCGTCTGCTGCTCAAAGAAGAATTGACAGAGCCGAAAACTGGTTTAGTGGACTTCTCCAGGGAAGTGTAAAGAAAATTATATCGTATTTAACTGGATTTATGATTGTCAGTGCCTTAGCGACAAACGGTGTATGGACTTTATTAAAAACTTACGTCTGGCATGAAAGTCCAGGTCAGCAGACTACTATTGTGGCTCAAGGAAAAGAATTGGAAAGACAGGGTAAGGAGACACAACAACATTCTTATCATCAACATACTCTTAATGATGGAAGAATATTGTTTCACACAGGAGATGCCAATATGCGAGCTTATATTTTAGACCCATCAACGGGGAAATATGAGAGAGCTCCTTATATGAGGACAGAGGATTCAGTTAAATAAACCCTTAACTAGAAGGAGAAAAGTATGGATTTAATAAATTTTTTACTTGAATTATTAGTTATCGCCCTTGTATTCGGGTGCATAGCGTGGTTTGGTTTCTGGATACTCGACAGATCAAAGGCTCCGCAACCTGCATATTGGGTTGTTGGATTAATTCTCATCATTGCCTTAGTCTATATCGTTGTTGGACTTTTTGGTAATGGGATGCACGCACATTGGCAGATATTACGTTGACAGGCAGATAAATGACAACGGAATTAAAACTTGTCAGAAAAGAATTTACTCCTATTTCAACAATCGGCGATTTACTTATTGATGATAAATTCTTCTGCTTTACTCTTGAAGATGAAGTCCGGGAGTTTGTCAAGATTCCCAAACGGACGGCAATCCCTTATGGCAGATACCAAGTTATTACAAATTACTCGACACGGTTCAAAAGAGCCATGCCTTTATTTTTGAATGTGCCTAATTTTGAGGGAGTAAGAATACACGCCGGAAATACCTCGGAAGACACTGACGGCTGCATTCTTTTAGGGATGAACAAGAAAACAGATTTTGTTGTAGAAAGCAGACTGGCATTTACCAAGTTTTTTCAAATTCTGCAAAGCAAGTTAAAAGAAGGAAATGTTTTTATAACGATTGAGGCTGGATGATGATTACCGAAAGTAAATTCTTAACGGGCCTTGAGATAGAACTTTGCGGCGATAACGAAGGAGTCTGGACACTAAAAAATCCTTTAGTCTATCAAAGCAAACTTTTAAATCAGATTATAACCGTACCGTTTGGTTCGCCTGCAATCACGTTCTACACCGATTTAGCCAGTGTCCCCAGAGTCCCCTTGGCGTATGAAGCATTCGGTGACAGAGCGCACCGTGAAGCAGTGGTGCATGACTACCTTTACTGTATTGATTCAACGCCGGTCGTCTCTTTTATGACCGCCAACAGAGTCTTTCTTGAGGCTATGATAGCCAGAGGAAAACCTTGGTACGTTGCTTATCCGATGTTCTTGGGTGTCTGCCTAGGTGGGTATTTCGTTTACCACAAACGTCATGTTGCCGATAAATTATCAAAAGCTGACATTCAAACACATAAGGATGATACAAAAGAAAAGAATGTTTAAGGAGCCTTTATGAAAAAGCTGTTTTTAATATTTTTAATAATTATTACCACGGTGACTATTGGATGGGCTGAAACAGAAAATATTCCGCCCAAAGACCCCAAATGTAAAGATGATGAAAAGGCGATTTGTTCTCAATCATGTCATTCAACTGCGCTGGCCTGTGGACAATTTGGAACTTTTGAAAATGGTAAATTTATTGAACAACCTTACCATGACTGCAATATAACTACCTGCACTTGGAATTGTTATTGCATCAAAATAAAGGATATTAAAGATGAAAAGTAGATTAATCATTCTGTTGATTTTAGCCTTATTTCTGGCCGGATGCCCCTCAGGTACAGTTAAGCCGACACCGGTAACGCCTCCGATAATAGTTACTCCTGGCCCCCCTGTAGTTCCACCCGTGGCGCCGGGGCCGAATGTTCCGGCTCCCCTTCCTGAACCACCGATTATTATACCTCCCGAACCTCCAATAACGCCGCCTGTAGTCGTTCCGGCCGTAAGCCTATCACTTCTACCTCTTAATCCTCCTGAAGTGCCTGAGGGCGTATTTTGCACGAGAAGCAACGGCATTCTGGCAGTGGTTACGGGCAATCCGGTTACTATTCGTTACGAGTGGTTTGATGTTACGACCGGCACTAAATTCCCCAGCGAAACGAACACGCTTTCAAATGAAACTCATTTACTTATTAGCAATCATGTGATAAAGGCAAAGGTAACAGCAGACGGGCAAGTTTTAGAGGCTCAGGAGCGAATCACCTGAGGGAAGAAATACGAGTAACCGGCAGGTGGCCGGTAAAACAATCAATTTAAGGAGAGTATTATGAAAAAGTATTTTATCGTTTTGATGTGTGTTTTGATGTTTACAGGGTGCGCTAGTCTCAATACCACCCAAATGGCAACCAGCATCGCCGGTGGCGGGATTAGTTTGATCTTACAAAATAATCCGTCTTACAAGCCTGCTGTATGCACAGCGTTCATTAACTTGGACAATTTGCTGAAAGCTGATTGTTGCTGGGCTGATTATCTGATAGCCATTAACAATTCATTTGCCGGTAAATATGCACCGATCGGAGCCATTGTTATTGCCTCACTCGATGACACTAAGCCGTTCTTTTCAAGTGTAAATATGTCGGATGCTAAGAAAGTTGAAATTAAAAAGATCGTGGATACGCTGACGTTGAGTATCGGCTGCCAGTAATGCTGCCGTTTGCTTTCGTCGCCGTGATGATCGCGATAGGATTTATCGGATTATATCTTTTAACTAAGGGGTAGGGAACTGCCCCTTTTTCTTTCTATTATTCAATTAAAGACTCTTTGATTATACAAAAATTTATTTGCGGTTGAGTCAAGTTATTTCACCCAAGGAAGAGCATCATGCGTTACCCCATCAAGGATGCGATTATGTTTTTTATCTAGTTGCTTTAAGAAAAAAGGTGTTCCAGCAACTTCGCATTCATCCATTATGGTCTCAACCCACTCAACATCCATTGGCCTCGCGCCTGCACCGGTTTCAGCACCCATAATAACAACGTCAAAATATTCAACCCACTTAATGTTGAGATAGGTATCCCAAAGACTGATATTTCCCAAACAAGGCTCTATGCTTAAAAATTTCTTCCCCGGCACTTGCAGGAATATAGGGATTTTCTCGTCGGCTTCCTGCTGATTGCAAACGGTCAGGCCGTGGTAGATATGATATTCTGGAAAAGTTTCTGGTGATACAACGCCTTGTTTTTTTAAAATATCACGCATAGTTAATATGAGAGAAAGCATTCGACTTTGACGCTTGGTTAATATTAAATAAGTGTTTTGGTTATACCGCATCATTTGGGTGTATGAATTAAGTATAAATTCATCCGGCACGTCCTCATGGAAGAGGTCATTCCAAAGTGCAAAGACTTTCGGCTTGCGCGTGTTGAAGCGTTTGAGGCGGTCAGGATAAACTTCTATTTCATTGGCAGGAAGCGCTTTGATATTCCCGTATTTATCGTGTGTGCCTGTAAAGCGATATTCCATTGCCAGAGACCAGCAATTTTTACACCCATCAGAACATCGAGTGCAACCAGACACTAATTTTACCCCTTCGTCCCAATATCTGCCTTTTAAAATGTCAATCATTTTTTTACCTTCTCAAGGCACTCAGGACAAAGCAATTCATTGTCGTGCTTCATGCTAACGCAGTCAGTTGAATATCCGGTCCAATTACATTCGCCGTTACAACAGTCAACGCGGTATTTATCTTTTTGCAATTTTCTCCATGTTTTTTCTATGTCTGTTGTTCGATGTTTTTTAGCCATGCCCCTACCTCCACGTACACGGGAACGGTTGCGCTTTCATCTATTTATTACCTCAGAATAATCAATCTCGTTTGGCGACGGAATATAAACGCCATGCTCTTTACTTGCCCATCGCCTTATTTTTTCCAGATAGTCTTCAAATTCTGCCGTGTTCAGTTTTGTTGTGCTTCTCATTGTTTCCAGTGCTTCACCTTCATGGATTCGCAGGAATTTAAGCTTTAATCCGTCGTGAACCTCTTCCGCCTCGTCCTCTTCATAGCCGAAATAATCACGCAGGATTTCAACAACAACCCCCCAATAGTACGAATTTTGGCTCAGGCTTCGCTTGCTCTTTTCCTTCCTGATAACCTCTTCAAATCGCTTACCTTCGAGTTTGGAAAGTAGAACAAGATAGCGGCTTGGATTGTCGTAAATCTTTCTGCCTTTCTCAATTTTTCCACGGTGAACTGGATTCATATTATATCTCTGTGGTATAGATTCTGTGGCGATATCCACCTGTTTTCCCTTTTACGGTAATCCGAAGACATTTGAGGCCTTTCTCTGCACCCTCAGTCTTGACTATTTTCATTTTTTCGCCAGTTTCGGGATTCGTAAGCAGGACTTTATTTAAAAAATCTTTTTCTTGTTTATTCATCGCTATTAACCCCTTTTCCCGCCTGCAATCTTCTTTAATTTCGGCTGTTCTTTAACTTCGATTTCCCGCGCAACCATGATATCGCACCATTCTTTATAGAATTGGTCAGCCCATGCCGGACAAGGATATGTCTGAATCATTTCGCCCGGTCCTTTACCGAGGCCACCGTCAACCATTTCATCCGGTGTAACGATGCGCGGCAGTTCTTTGCCTGAAACAAAGATCAAATCCATGCGCGAATTACATTTATTGCAGACGTTATCAAATACCTGATCGCCGTCCGGCCGCAGATAGCACGGCCGCGCTGTCTGGTTTGAGTCAAAAAGATTGGTTTGCAGTTCGTCGCAGGAATCGGAAAAAGTGTCTTTGATCTGCTCCGTGACAAACTTAATCCCGCTTTGCAGTTTAAAATTTCCGTTTGCCGCGCCCGGTTTAATTGTTAAGTCCAGCCCGATTTTAAGCTCAGATTCGCCGTTGTGCAGGAACGCTTCATTGATTTTGGAAATGTAACTCAACATGATGTTGGTCAGCATTTCCCCGCCCTTGCGTAAAGTCTTTTCTCCGATTTTCATGTATTGCCTCCTATCCCCTTTTTAAGTTTAGTTACTTGACCTTTATAATTACGTACCTGATAATCACGGCGCTTGATGATATTCTTTTTGTGATCGATGCACTGCTGCAAGCTCTTTGCCTTTTCTTCTGCCTCCCGCGCCAACCGTTTTGCTTTGTCGATATCGATTTCTTGTGAGTAATATTGTTTATGGCCTGCGGGACAGGAAAACAATTTATAATCTCCATGTCTCTTTTGATAAAAATCTTCTGTGACAGCAAATGCGATATGACACACGCAGCAATGAATAATGACAAATTTTTCTTCGCTCGTAAATTCTCTCATGTTCCTCCTATCCCCTATTACCCGCATTCACTTTGCACCGATGCCGCCTTATCGCCTCTCTTAACGTATCCTCTGTCAATGCGTATATTATTGTACCGCACTTGCATCTGTATTCGTACCAGGTCATGCGGCGACCTTCCAAGCGGGGCAACCATTACCTTGCTTGGCGCATGGCTCACAGTCTTTACACGGTATTAACTGGTCAACATCTGGACACTTCACAGCTTCACCACGGAAATAAGTTTTTACTTTTTCAAAAGATTTCTTTTCTTCTTGTTCATTACCAAGTCCTGAGGGAATATCTTCATCATCTATAATGTCAACAGGGTCCAGTGCCGGGTTTTCGTTTAGCGGCTCTGGTAGGGCAATTCTTGATGTGTGTTCAAGGACGCGCATCGTGTCACCGCGCAACTGGTTAATTGCGTCAATGTTAGCATCCAGAATTAATTGAAGTGTGTGATGGGTCTGCTTCATTTCTTTGTGGTGAGTTTCGGTAGCCACGCGCCTTAGTTTCAGAGGAACCATAGCTACGCGGCCTATTAAGGCACGGACATAATCAATACCAGAGGCCAGATCAACAATTGAATTAAACGAACTTGTCGTAATCTGATACACGCCACCGACATTTATTTTTTGTAACATAACGCTGAAAGTGCCTGACTGTTTACATTTTCCGTTGTCAAGATTTTCGCAAGGACATTTTTTTTCTACAATCTCTTTTGTCTTTTCATCAGTGCAATAAGCAATCTCTCCGTCACCATTGCACTTCAACCCCTTGCCGGAACCGTATAACTTATAAGAAACTGGAAAGACTGTATCAATATCATCCAAGGGCAACATGACATCAATTTCCGTTGGCTTATCACCATAGACCTTTTTTACTTCATCCGGAACGACAAAATATGGAACTTCCGCTGGATATTCTTCGCCTGTCTTTGCGGATTTCTTCTTTATACCTAGGCGAATTTTCCCAAGGCGCGGGAGCCTTCTTTTTTCTGACAATCCTTTTATTCTTGTAATTCTTTGGTTGAATCCTGCCATGATTTTTTCTCCTTTAATTTAGGTTCAGAAACATAAAGACGTTCTGACATGGTTGTCTTTGTCGCCCTTGCTATTTCAGCAGGTGTTAATTTCTCTTTGTCAATCCTGTTTGTTTCAATTAATGAAAGTTTAACGATATACTGACCGGCGCGGCCTTCTCTAGCGCCGATTTCTTTCATGGTCGTGTTTACTTTATCCGATAGTTCTTCGTATTCTTTTTCAATATCCTTTTTCTGTCCGCCAAGTTCTTTATAATAGCGGATCATCGTTTCAACGTCTTCCGGCAACATGGTATCTGTTTTGAGTTCGGTAAATTCTTTTTTATAATCACCCCAGCATGTCTTCCCCCACGCACAATAATCACAATGCCAGTCATCGCCGATAAAATAATCTCTTTTGGGTAAGGTCTGGTTTTTGATACAGTCATTGACGTAATCGAATTTAACAAAGCATGATCTAACCGCGTCCGGTATTGTTTCATTAATTTCTTTTGTTTCGTCGTTGGAGTTTGTTACCTTCTCGACAATGGCAATGTCTTGATCGTAATCGTAGCAAACAATAAATTCTAAATAAGCCGCCGTATTTTTATTTTTCATCAAAAGGACGGCTCTTTTAATATTAGGATTGTAAGAATGTAGTCCGCGCAGATAGATACAACACTGACTTATATTGTCATAAGGCAGTGAACCTTCCCAATACTTCATCCACGAAAAATGATTGATCGCTTTATGCTCCCAAAGGTAATCTTCTTCTAATAGGTCAGTTATAATTCCGTCAATACTGCCGTAAAGGACAAGGGTAAATCCTGGTATGGTGCATTTTATTTTCATTTGCTCTGAATGAAGTTGATACGCTGATTTCCTTATCCAGTCTGCCGTTAAATCTTCATGGAAAGATGAATCGGAAAATATCATCACAGCGCGACCGGCAAGTTGTTCTTTTGGCATATTTAAGCTGTGATATACCATTTGGCGGGTACAGCGTTCTGGTCCCGCCATCGAAGGACGCGGGTAATATTCGCTATCTTCTTTTTCTTGAAACTGTCCTGCTATTTTTAAAATTATATCTGCTAACATGCGCCCCCTATTTTCTCGGTTTATTTTTCTGGTGGCCGTGTACGCCGCGAGGGATCCGATGGAATTTCCGCGGCCAATTTTTCCCTCGACCAGTTTATACTCTGGCACAGCCATTGTTAATTTACTCCAAAGTATTTACCAAATTCTGTAAGAAAATAATCCTTCTTGTTTTTTAAATCAGATAATTCTTCTTCGGTCTTTGTTATTTTGCGATCAAGCAATTCCATTACTCTATTTTTATCAAATGGAATGTCTCTGGGATTAGCTGGACATATTTCAGCCTCTTTTGTATCGCTGTTGAAATATATAAATTTAATTGATGCTTCTGAATAGTCAAGTCTAAGATAAGCAATGATAATTGTAGGGCGTTCTTTAAAATTGTCAAATCCAATAATCACACCAGCAAATGATTTGTATTCCAAATAGTCTTTTACAAGAACTTTTACTTGATCGCCAATTCGGTAATTATCAACCACTCTTGCTGTTGACAAATCAACTTCAAGTTTTATACCATTTACTTCTATAATTCTTCGTTCTTCCATTTTTTTCTCCTTTATTATTTGTTATTGTCACCCCACAACCTCCCCGGATATCTCCTCTCCACCCTCGACCTACCTGAGTAAAGCGAGCATTCCCCGCCGGTTAGTATTTTTCTGCTCCCGGCTTGTATTTCAGGTGCATCCGGTCGAGTCTTGCACCCAAAACATTGGTTAAGATTTCTTTTCTATCCTGAAAATTGAACTCGTGCAGGATAGTCATAATTGCCTTGACCGCATGATCTTTGTCGTTTGCCCACGGAGGCTCTTCCTGCTTTGCTTTTGTCAATTTCTTTATTTCCTGTTCCTGCATGAGTATTATCACCGCAAAAAGCAGTGCTATTGCCATTACTATGCATAATTCCATTGCTTCACCTCCACTTTATTAAAATATCAATTACCTTGTCCACGCCCACCGCAAGTAGTACCCAGATCAGCAGGAAGGCGATAAAAATAAATATTAACTCAGATAACAGTGCTTTAGTCATTTTAATAATTACACCTTGAGAAAAAGTAGATAAACACTAATGCCAAAAACAGCAGCAATATTTTCTGGCAACGAACAGTATCAGCCCAGTTGAATAATTTGACAAGCCAATGGTCGAGTATTTCTTCTTCAAGGTCGTTGCTGTCCATTATTTAATTATCCTTTCCTCTTGGGTTAAATCATCAAATGTCCATTTCCAGCAGACGCGATGTTTAAAGGTAATAATTTGTCTTTGACTCCAAAACGGGCATTGCTCTTTGTCGTCTAATCCGCAATTCCCGCAGCACATAAGGTTTTTATTATCCTCTTGCAACTTGTCAATCGTATCGTACGATGGCTCTTTGTAATTCTCGCTCATAATTTCCCCTTCGCTTTCACCCCTTGCCCTGCCAGCACAGGGCACATGGTATTATTAAATCAGCGTTTATGGTTACCGCGTCTACTGGCCGCGCTTCTCTTTGTCCCGCTTGATTGCCCCACCTATTAGGACAACCAAAAAAATTAAATACGCGATTAAAATAATGTACTTCATACTGCCTTTCTGCCCCAGAGTCGCCTTACGGCCTTGTTCATCCTTCTCCATTGGCGCCGGTATTTTGTAGGGTGCGTAGCATTAAGTCTCTGTCCTATCGGCTAATCCGTAGCGAGATGCCCTTGACCTTTGCCGGATGTGGGCTAAATCCTTTTTCCATACTTATTTACTTCATATAAAACCTTACCCTCACGAAATGCGATCTTGTGTGGATAATAAGGATTTTTCCATTCGTATAAATCAGTAATTTTTATTTTTATGGCAACATATCTGTCTCCGGGTATATTTCTAAATTCATCACAGAAATATGGTCGTGAGCAGGCGTGAAACTTACCCTCGCCGCATTCTTCTAACTTTGGTCGCCAATCAGGGTGGGTCACAGTAGAATCTATCTGCCATAGGGTTTGATTGACCGAATTTTCTTGGGTGAAAAAGTCTTTAGAAACTTTTTTGAAAAGAATAATATAATTTCTTGTTGCTTTAATTCCTTCGCGGTCTAAATATTTTTGAGGTTTGATTTTTTGGATAAGGCAAGTTTTCTCTTTTTTAAATTTAAACTTTAAATCAAATGGTTGAAATAGGACGGAAAAACCAAAAAGGGACAGTGTTTTAATTTTAGCCGAAATTCGGACGCAAACGTTTCCCCGCGCTACGACAGAAGAGTTTTCCCACGCTTCGACAGAAGAGTTTCCCCGCGCTTCGACAGAAGAGTTTCCCCGCGCTACGACAGAAGAGTTTTCCCGCGCTTCGACAGAAGAGTTTCCCCGCGCTACGACAGAAGAGTTTCCCCGCGCTACGACAGAAGAGTTTTCCCACGCTTCGACAGAAGAGTTTCCCCGCGCTTCGACAG
>Ga0182021_10002863_pt1 | contig 20268 bp, 24 predicted proteins | sample 612E3MmetaG_FD_120493 | JGI IMG/M metagenome (GOLD analysis project Ga0182021, IMG submission 120493) | Permafrost microbial communities from Stordalen Mire, Sweden - 612E3M metaG (Illumina Assembly) | ecosystem: Environmental > Terrestrial > Soil > Wetlands > Permafrost | place: Sweden... | reverse complement strand
CATCCCTCCTTGTTATGGTTATCTTCGGTGCGACCGGCGATCTCATGCACCGGAAACTTATGCCGGCGCTCTACCATCTTATAAGGGACGGCGCAGTTTCGCGGGATATTTATATTGTGGGCGTTGGCCGGCGGGAGATCACGACCGATCAATTCCGCGAGATGATGGCGGCCGCCGTCCGTGAATCACTTGGGAGCGAGTTTGACCTCACTCTCTGGAGCCATATTATCGAGCACATGCACTACAGTAAGGGGAAATTTGAAGACGCAGCACTTTACAGTGATCTTACAAAGCTTCTTGAAGGGTTTGATACAGAGATACAAGCTTGTGTTCCCCGGTTTTTTTACTTAGCCACACCGCCGCAGCATTATGAAACCATATTAAACCATCTCCACAAAAGCAAACTCTCAGAGGGCTGCGGACAGGGAACTAGTTTGTATACCCGCGTGCTTATTGAAAAGCCGTTCGGGAAAGATCTTACAACAGCACAGCACCTCGACCAGTTGCTGGGGACTATTTTTGAAGAGCGGCAAATTTACCGGATTGACCATTATCTGGGGAAAGAAACCGTGCAGAATTTGCTTAGTTTCCGGTTCGCCAACGGTATTTTTGAGCCGACATGGAACCGCAAGTTTATCGACCACGTGCAGATAACGCTCGCTGAAGATATCGGCGTCGGCACCCGTGGTGAGTTCTATGATGGCGTCGGCACCCTACGGGATGTTGTACAGAACCATATGCTCGAGATGCTTGCGACGACCGCCATGGACCAGCCGCGCGCGTTTGATGCCGAGTCCATTAGGGACCAGCGCGTGAAAGTGACGCGGGCGATTAACTGTATTGAGCCAAAAGATGTCGGCCGCTATGTTGTCCGCGGACAATATGAGGGCTATACGAAGGAAAAAAATGTAGACTCCCACTCGACGACCGAAACATTCGTCGCACTTCGTCTCACACTTGATACCCCGAGGTGGCGCGACGTGCCATTTTACCTTCGTGCCGGCAAACACTTATCTAAAAAAACGACGGAGATTTCCATCCATTACAAAAAACCGGCAGTGTGCATTGGCGACGTGTGCCTATTTCCTGAACCCGATGTGATGCGGAACGTCCTTGCTATCCGGATTGATCCGAAAGAGGGGATTATCCTCCGGCTTATGGCCAAAAAACCGGGATTTGGCATGAAATTAACGCCCGTTCAGATGAACTTCGCCTACAAAGATTCATTTACAAAAGAACCACAGCCGATGGCGTATGAGCGGCTTCTTCTTGATGCCATTGGCGGTGATCAGACGCTATTCTCCCGAACCGACGAGATTGATGCGTCGTGGTCGTTTGCAACAAAAATTCTTGAGGGCTGGAAAACGCACGCCAAGAAAGCGCCGCTCATCACCTATACCAAGGGGACATGGGGCCCGTCTGAATCGAACGAACTTATGAAAAAAGACGGCAGGCATTGGTATTTGGAGGACGACGCGTAGCGGCGACATTCGACACTCGACATCCGACATCCAACATTTGACAGCTGGGAAGCGCAATACGGATGATGGATGACGAGTTCCGAGTGACGAGTATAAATATGAGCAAAATTGCTTCATTTACTGATTTGGAAGCGTGGAAAATTAACCATCAAATTGTACTCGCTATCTATAAATTGACGGTTGGCTTTCCGAAAGAGGAAAAGTTTGGTATCATTGATCAGTTAAGGCGAGCAGCAAGTTCTGTAACTGCGAATATTGCCGAAGGATTTGGTCGATACCATTATCCAGATAAGCTACGCTTTTACTATCAAGCACGCGGGTCGAACAGTGAGGTGGCAAATTTTCTCATACTCGCAAAAGATCTGGGCTTGATAAAGGAAAAAGAGTTTGATGCATTATATTCATTGATAATTCGAGGAGGTCAAGTCATCAATGGTCTGATTCGAGTGCACGCGACCGGATAAGTACTCGGATGACGGATTACGGATGACGGATTACGAAACATATGTCTACATTCCACGACGATAAACTTTGGCAGGAAGCCTACACGGCGGTTCTTGATCTCTTGGAGCTTGATGACAGTAATATGGTAGTCAAACGTGCCCAACGATTAGGTCTCAAAACCCTTACAACGATCGCAGACGGCGTTTCGAGGCGCGACCGACGATTACACGATGACATCCTCCGCGATGCCATGGGGCTTGTTGCAGGCGTCAGAAGCATGCTCTCCGTGGCCTGGGCGCAGGATGCGCTTCCCGATGACGTTTTTGCCAAGCTCGACGGGGCCTATGAAGCCTTGTCGAATAAATTACCCCGGTAAAAGAAATTCTGCAGTTTATGAAGGCGAGCCCGATATTCAGGCTTCGGTAGGAGCCGGTGCGTTTGCCATTTCTGCACAACCCTGTTCTATAAATGAAAGGATCGTTTCTATAGCTTCTATATGCGATAATTCTAATTTGACTAGTTTCTGGTTATGCATCAAAGTCGCAGAGTCATGGGATAGTACAAATAAAGGATCTACTGCGTTATTTTCGTTCCGAACCCAGCACGTTATCTGTGAAAATGAATTGGATTTTCCCGATTCAGGAGGATTGATTCCGGTTAAATTGAACCAAAGTTCTTGAGGAATTTGTTCATCTTCAGTTGAAAATAATGGTATTTGTTTCGTATCAGCATGTGATTTTTCTTTCAGCGAGTTAGTTTTTGGAAGACCGTACTTTACCGTAATGTCATCTGCGTGCATCCAGGCCTGTTCGATCGCATGTTCCATTTCTTTGTTTTCTTTCCATTGCTCCTCGGAAACTCCAGAATTATTTGTGTGTTGAGTTAATGTGACGATTGCGCTTTTAATATCTTCTTTCATAGTTTTTTAAAAAAATACTGTCACTAGCGGACAGTACGAGCGTTATAGCGCAATCACGCCCTCATGTCAACCACAACCTCATTTTCGTACTAGCTATTATTTCACCAATACGGTATTATTAGGGCCGTATTAGTTTTTCTCACGTCTATTGACGCGAAGGAAGGTTTATTAGGAGGGCCAGTATGGCAGCGAAATTGTTTGTAGGAAGTCTTTCATGGGACACGACCGATGCGTCGCTCCATGATTTTTTTGGTCAGGCAGGTACGGTTGTCAGTGCAACCGTCATCATGGACAAATACTCTGGAAAATCCAGAGGATTCGGATTTGTCGAAATGTCCTCTGAAGAGGAAGCGAAAAAGGCAATCGAAACATTAAACGGCCAGACGCTTGACGGACGTGCAATCGTCGTCAATGAGGCCAAACCCCAGGCACCGCGAGATAACTCGTTCGGTGGTGGCGGCGGCGGATATCGCGGCGGCGGTGGTGGTGGAGATCGACGCGGTGGCGGCGGATTCGGTGGCGGTCACGGCGGCGGACACGATCGACGTGGTGGCGGAAACCGGTATTAAACTCGGTAAAAAAAGTACAAAAAAAACAAAAAAGCTCTGCAGCGATGCGGGGCTTTTTTGTGGCTATAGCGGAGAATCTCCCGTAACTTACGGGTCCTGTCGTGGGATATATTCCCGTCAGTACTCCCGGCACCACCAACCGTGGTATTGATATATCACGTCTTCTGCCCACATTCATACCACGGACGTATTCTTTCTTATTTCTTGTGGTATTCGTGGTCGCGCTCCGTGCTGCCGGGGTCCCTTATCCCACGCCACCCGTAAACGAGAGAAAGCGCGAAGGGAACGATTTTCTAAAGACAACTCGCGCGTTTGCACAGGAATAAAGGTGTCTTACTATGGTGCAAACGCGCACTTAGTGAGGTGGGAACAACCTATTACTCATACGCAAAGACTCTACCGAACGTGTCTTTAAAAATCCGTTCCCGAGCGATTAGTAGTGAAGCCAGCAGGACCCGCTATGATTTGCACGAAAGCGGGCCCGCCAGAGAGGCATAGAGCGGGTGGGGATCGGGGATATTCCTCTCTATTGATTGTTTTATCAATTATATTTACCATGGGTATATGGGCCATCAACTCGGTTTTATTGGGCTTGGTCGCATGGGAAAGAATATGGTGCTTCATCTGTTGGAGCAGGATATTGACGTGGTCGCCTTTAACAGGACACGTGAAGTGACGGAAGAGTTCGCAAAGTCGATATCCGACATTCGGAATCCGACATCGGTTATTGGAAAAGCTAATACGGATCACGGATCACGGATCACGGATCACGAGAAGATAAAGCTTGGTACTCTCAACCCCGCCTATGATCTTCTGGATCTCATAAAACAATTAATTCCACCTCGAGTTATCTGGCTCATGGTTCCTAATGGTAAACCCGTCGATGAAGTATTGGAACAATTGATGTCCTCTGGTATACAAAAAGGGGATATTGTTATAGATGGAGGCAATTGTTACTACAAAGATACGGTTCGACGTAGTAAGGAGCTTGCGGCGAAAGGGATTCATTACATCGACTGCGGCACGAGCGGAGGACTCTCCGGAGCCCGGCACGGCGCATGTCTCATGATCGGTGGGGAGACTTCTGAAGTTCAAAAGCTCGATTGGCTCTGGAATGCAGCTGCGGTGAAAGATGGATGGGCGCACTTCGGTCCGTCAGGCGCCGGACATTACGTTAAAATGGTTCACAACGGAGTTGAATACGGGATGAATGAAGCAATCGGCGAAGGATTTGAGATTCTTGCAGACGGGCCATACGATCTTGACTTTGCCAAGGTTGCCCATACGTGGAGCCATGGAAGTGTCGTCCGGAGTTGGCTCGTTGAACTATTGGCGAATGCTTTCGACAGTGATCCGAAACTTACAGCGTATTCGGGAAAAGTCGGCGGAGGAGAGACCGGTAAATGGACCCTTGAGGAGGCATATGAACTTGGTGTTGAAGCAAAAGTTATTGAGGATTCAATACGGGCCAGGGAAAAATCAGTGACCAATCCGACGTTTGCAGGGAAAGTAGTCTCGGCTCTGCGGGCCGGGTACGGCGGACATAAGGAGCCGCGGTAAACGAAAAAACGTTAAGCGTGAATCGTGAACCGTCAACCCTTAAAATAGATAGAAAGCGTTTAACGATTTTCGGTTAACGGTTAACGAAATAATTATGGTCGACATACATTCATATTCAGACACAGCAACAGTGACACGGGAAGCATCGGAAGCGCTTACCCAGGTTCTTGGGGAGAATAAAAATACACCAGTTCTTCTGTTGGTTTCCGGCGGTTCATCACTGAATCTTCTCCATTCCATTCCCATGGATCTTTTTGATGCGCATGTGGCGGTTGCGGTTCTTGACGAACGGTTTTCCAAAGATCCCGGCGTCAACAATTTCCTGCGGCTTTCCCAGACCGACTTTTATAAAGAAGCGGTGAAGCGTGGGGTGACAACGTTTGAAAGCGTTCCTAAAGACAACGAAGCGATTGGAGAATTAGCTAAACGGTTTGAAGATTTTCTCAAAGCATGGAGTATGGCTCATACGGATGGCATTATTATCGCTCTTCAGGGAGTGGGGCCGGACGGACACACCGCGGGTATCATGCCGTACGCCGATGATAAGCGGACATTTGAGTTTTACTTTGAGGATAGCGATACCTGGGTCGTGGGCTACGATGCCAGTTGGCGCAACCCCTTTCCGCTTCGGGTTACAGTCAGCCTGCCGTTTTTGCGGAAAGTGACGACATCTATTGTGTATGCGGTTGGATCAGGGAAAAAGAAAGCGCTTGATGCGGCGCTCGCGCCAACGGGTGAGCTGTATAAAACTCCGGCCCGGATAATAAATGAAATGCCACACTGCCTCTTGTACACTGATCAGGCAGTTGGTACTCTAAAATAAGTTACTTTGTTACTTTGTTACTTTGTTACTTTGTTACTTTGTTACTTTGTTGTATTGTTGATTTGTTAACTTATGACCATCTATACAGGCGCCGACCATCGCGGGTTTCACCTCAAGGAGAAATTGATTTTATGGCTTCGTGAACAGGGAAATGATATACAGGATTGCGGGAACACACAGTATGATCCCGATGATGATTTTCCCGATTTTTCATTTGCCGTTGCAGATAAGGTGGCAGCTGACCCCGGGAGCCGCGGTATTGTGATTTGCGGATCAGGTGGAGGCGTCACGATAGCGGCAAATAAGGTTCATGGTATACGGAGCACGACTGCGGTCCATGTTGCGGATGTAAAACACAATCGTCAGAGTAATGATATCAATGTGCTTTCATTATCCGCAGATTTTACCGATTTTGACGAGGCAAAAGAGCTCGTGAAGGCTTTTTTGCTTGTTGAATTTGAAGCAGGCGAACGGCATAACCGGCGCTTAAATAAGATTAGTGAAAGAGATACATAATACAAAAGTAATCCGACATCCGTAATTCGTGATCCGCAATATGTAATCCCGAATGTCGAATATCGGACTCCGGATGACGAATGACGAGTGTCTGATGACGAATCTATGATTGACGTAATCCCGGGAATATTAGAAAAAGAGTGGGCGCGCGTTGAGGAACGGTTGTTACTTGTAGCTCCGCATGTGGAGTGGGTGCAAATTGATATTGCCGATAACACGCTAGTCCAAAATACGACCATCCTCGATTTTTCCAAGTTTGGGACGCCAGTACTCAAACGCGAGCTTTCCCATTTGTCTTTTGAAGCGCATCTCATGGTCGTCAGTCCCGAAAAATATCTCAAAACCCTTGTCGATAACGGATTCAAACGGATTATTGCGCACGTTGAGGCACATGATCCGCGTGTGTTCTTTGACCAGGCTCAGTATGAGCACGTCGAGGTTGGGATAGCCATTGACGGGGCAACCGAGCTTGAGGTGGCCGAGCCGTTTTTGGACCAGGTTGATACGGTTCTCGTGATGACGATTGAGGCCGGTTTCAGCGGTCAGCCGTTTCTTGAAGAGACGACGGAAAAAATACGCCGGATCCATGAACATTATCCGGATTTGCCTATTGAAGTAGACGGCGGGATTAATGATAAAACAGCGAGAATTGCAGTAGATGCAGGAGCCACAAGATTGGTGTCTACCTCGTTTATATACAACAATCCCGACGGAATTCCCTCGGCCATCGAACAACTCAAGGACGTCTCGTCTTCGTGATATGATATTTCCCGTATGGGGAAATATATCCGTCTTTTCCGTCTCCAGGATCAATATCTGGCATTCAGTTCAGTAATTGCTGCCGGACTATTCGCCGGAATCCGTAACTGGTCCATCTTTTGGTGGGCGATAGGGGTAGTACTCCTCTCCATCTCTGCATTTATCGTGAATGAGATCACCGACCGGAACGATACGGACAGGCTCAGTTGGAATAATATTCATATAAGAAAGAATGACATCCTGGATAAGCGTGTCGTACTTTTGATGTTTATTACTTGTTCCCTCGTTGGATTAGCATTGAGTTGGTATGTCGGGTTTATTTGGTGGGCAGTAGTTATTTACGCTATCGCTCTTTCGTACTCCCTTGAGCCTATTCGTCTCAAACGCAGATTTGGTCTGGATTTGATTTCACAGATAGTGGCTACCTGGATGCTGCCGTTTTTTGCTCCTTTATGGGGAAAAGCAAATGTCAATTTTATTGCCGCATTTAGCATCATATCTAGTCTTGCGATTCTTGCAGGTATGTTCCCGTATCAAATTGCGGACACTCAGGCTGATGAAAAGGCGGGATTGGCCAACACCCATGTCGTATTAGGAATTGACCGGAGTCTCGTTTCAGGTTTGGTTTTGGCAGCAGCGGCAGGTATTCTTTACCTGGTTTTCAATATGTACTCCTGGGCAACTTTTACCATCCCGATTATCATTCAGCTTCCTATATTATTGGTATTTTACGGTATTTGGATTTCACTCTCCGGACGCGGAGCTCAACAGATAGTCTCGCTTCAGCGGGGAGTCAAGGTCGTTAAGTTTTTAACCCAAATGGGTGCGATATACCTCTTCGTACTCTGGATCCTATTTTAATCTCTGGACGGATAATAATCCCTAGAGTATGATAGCTTCATGAATAAGACATCACTTGATAAACTGACGCATCTTATCCGCTACTACATCCTCACAATAACGACCCAGGCCGGAAGCGGACACCCGTCATCATCGCTTTCCGCTGTGGAACTTATGACCGTATTATTTTTTAAGTACTTGCGGTACAACCTCGCTGATCCCAAAGACCCAGGCAACGACCGCGTGATTTTCAGCAAAGGTCATGCATCGCCTCTTTATTATTCTTTGTATGCAGCAGCGGGTGCCATTACCGAAGAAGAGCTCATGAAGTACCGGACGTTTGACAGCAATCTTGAGGGCCATCCGACGGAGCGTTTCCGCTATACAGAGGCGGCAACCGGTAGCTTAGGACAGGGATTGTCCATCGGTTTGGGTGAAGCATTGGCGATGAGCTTGTCGTATCAGGGAATTGGAATTAGGGGGTACGGAGAAAACAATAATATTAACCCTAATACAAAATACGAAACCCCTAATACGTTACCTCGTGTCTTTATTCTCGCCGGTGACGGAGAAATTGCCGAAGGGTCCGTGTGGGAGGCAGCAGCAGCCGCGAGCTTTAAAAAGATAAACAATCTTTACCTTGTTGTCGATGTCAACCGTTTAGGACAGTCGGACCCGACGATGTACGAATATGAACTTGAAATATATCAGCGGCGCTTTGAAGCATTCGGTTGGCGCGTCATTACGGTTAGTGACGGGAATGATGTCGCATCCGTTGATTCGGCGTGGATGGAAGCGCTGGGCGGCAAGGGGCCAACAGTAATTCTTGCTAAAACCACGAAGGGCAAAGGCGTCTCGTTCATAGAAAATATGCCGGGGTGGCACGGGAAACCGCTATCCAAAGAGGAGCTTGAAAAGGCGATCGCTGAAATTGCACCTGTTGATAAGAAAGTGAGAGGCATCATCAATAAGGCGCCAAGCGTTACTGTGTCTCTCACGCTCGATAAAACCAAGCCGACATCACCTTTTTATGATCCCACAAAACCTGTTGCAACGCGTAAAGCATTCGGTAACGCTTTGAAACGGGTCGGAGCGACGGACCCCCATATTGTCGTTGTTGACGGGGATGTGAAAAATTCAACCTATACCGAGTTTTTCGGAGTGGCGTATCCGAAGCGGTTTTTTGAGCTTTTTATCGCCGAACAGAATATGACCGGCGTTGCTGTCGGTCTTTCCGCGCGCGGCTTTCATCCGGTCGTCTCATCATTTGCATGCTTTTTAACCCGTGCTGCCGATCAGATCCGGATGGCGGCATTTTCCGGTTCATCAATTATATTCAACGGCTCGCACGCAGGCGTCTCAATTGGTGAGGATGGTCCATCGCAGATGGGGCTTGAAGATCTTGCCTTATTCCGCACTGTGCACGGATCGACCGTTCTTTACCCGGCTGATGCGTACGCCACGGAGCGGCTTACCGAAGATGCATTAAATACAAAGGGCATTTGTTATATCCGAACAACCCGTCCCGAGACGTCGATTCTCTACACCCAGAGCGATGAATTTCCTGTTGGCGGCAGTAAAACCCATCACGCAAATACCAAAGAGATTGTTACGGTTGTTGCCGCAGGCATCACGCTTTTTGAAGCGCTCAAAGCGCAGGAACAACTAGAGAATGACGGCGTGGGCATCCGGGTAATTGATGCGTATTCCGTTAAACCGATAGACAAAAAGACGTTACTCACTGCTGCAAAGGAGACGAAGGCAATCATTGTTGTTGAAGACCATTATCCTGAAGGGGGATTGGGAGAAGCGGTGGCATCAGCCATTGTCGGAAGATCGAAGATTCCGTTTATCCATCTTGCCGTTAACAAAACGCCAAGGTCGGGAAAAGCGAAAGAGCTTCTTGACTATGAGGGGATTGCGGCGCCAGATATAATTGAATCGGTTAATGCATTCGTGAAAGTGAGTAAATAATAATACTGCGCGGGGAGGTGTACAATTTGCTCAGCACTCTCACGTAGCTTATGGATACCGAAAGGTGATAATTTATGTTACCTGAGAGTTGCGCACAAATTGCACACCGACCTTAAGCAAAGAAAGGAACTATGAATTTACCATCACATATTTATATAGACGGCGGGGATCCGGAAGAGACCAGACAGGCGGATGACCTGCTTAAAAAAGCAGGTCATCACGGACTGGATGGGCAGACGACAAACCCGACCCTCATTGCCAAGAATTTTGCCGCCAAAAACGGCGGGAAAAAGGTTTCGATGGGTGAAGCATTTAGCGAGTACCGCCGGGTTGTTACACAAATGAGTAAGATCATCCCCGATGGCAAAATTTCCATCCAGGTGATCGGCGACCCTGCGATATTGACGAGTGAAGAAATGCTTTCCCAAGCCCGCGACCGCATTACGTGGATTAAGAACGGCGTTATTAAATTTCCGTGTACGACGGCGGGACTCTCCGCTGTCGAGGAATTTTGTGAAGAGGGGCCGGTTAACATCACGTTAAACTTTTCCCAGGAACAGGCGGCTGCGGTTTACGCGGTGACCAAAACACACAATTATGACGTATTTCTCTCGCCGTTTGTAGGCAGGCTTGATGATAAAGGGGAAAACGGGATGGACGTAGTCGTCAACGAACTTGCCATGCTTAAGATGGGTGACGGACATGTCAATGTCCTTACGGCAAGTGTTCGGACGATCAAACACTTACTGTATGCATTATGGCTAAAAAGTCACGTCATAACAATCCCTTTCAAAGTATTTAAAGAGTGGAGTGATGGGGGATTTACTTTACCGTCCGATGATTTTGTGTATGACGTGCCGGGGTTAATCCCGATTCCGTATAAAGAACTTTCTCTTGATCAGGATTGGAAAGTATTTGATCTTCACCATGATCTTACTGATTCCGGCGTTGCCCGGTTTTGGGAGGATTGGAAGGGGATAGTTAACTAAATTGATAACCCATTGCGGCATTATGAAATTGTACGAGCACGTGGGTCATTTCAGTAAATGTTAGATCTTTTCTCTTCGATATATCATAATACTTTTTAAGAAATGCCAACGCATCTATATATCCTGTCGTGTGCATTATTCCGATCTCCGCTTTATCATTGTAATTTACAAACTGAACTATATTTATCGCAATGAGGCTGTCAAATTGAATTTGAGTTTCATCTGTTTCAATTGCCTGAGATACATTTCTAATCGCATGTATAAAACCTTCCCTGTATTCTGAAAGTTCACATGGATAGCCTTCATGTGTTAGTTTGTGTCCTAACGACTCAAAGTGATACCCTAACGTTTCAGTAATTTGCCTCTCAGGATCCTTTTGCTGCAGTTCGTAATTTAAAAAGGGGTCCAATCTACGCCTTGCGAAGTCAATATCTTTCACTGAAATTTGCTGGAGCTTTTCCGTCATATGAGAGTTCTGAATGTCCTATAATTATAATTGATATATCGCATTAATGCAAATTTTCTTACTATCACGTTCGATTTGACCTCGTATATATCAATTTCGTGATACTATTTACTCATGAACCGTCGTATTTGGGTGATATTTGGATTATTCCTGACCCTCCGGCTCCTATTGGCTTTCCGCTTACCGATTTTTAATGATGAAGCCATTTATATGCACTGGGGACTTGGGTTTTTACAGGATCCCAGCCGTTGGTGGGCGTGGACCCTTGACGGCAAACAGCCGCTCGTCGCCATTTCATTTGGTATAATACAACGTTTGCCCTTCGATCCCTTGATTTCCATGCGGCTTGTCAGCATCCTCTGGTCCTGTGTAACCTTCTGGGGCGTTTTTTCCATATTGTCATCCTCGGGCTTGACCCGAGGATCCATATATTCTTTGAAAATGAATACCGATTCTCGCCTGCGCGAGAATGACATAAACTATACATTACTCCTCATCGCACTCTGTCCATTTCTCATCCTTTTTGACACGTTGGCTCTTGCCGAAAGCCCGGTTACCGCGTGCTTCACGCTTGCTCTGTATCTTTCCTTGCTGTTTTCCCAGAAGCCTACCCTCGCAAAAGGAATACTCCTTGGCGCGGTTGTTGCCACAGGCTGGTGGTATAAATCGACCATGCTCCTTGCGGTTCCTTTGGTATTTTTCACCCTGCTTATCAACTGGAAACAGTGGGCCGCCACGTGGCAGGTGGTAGTCAGTTGGGTTATTTGCGGAGTATTGACGGCATTTGCCCTCATGGTGCCGGTGCTCTTTAATCCGAATATCGATTATTCAAAAACTATGACGGCTATTGTGCGAACAAGAACACTCATGCAAATTTTAGCAACGCCACCCGATCAATGGTTCAATAATGCACAGGCGATTGTGAGTTGGCTTCTTGCATTTGTAGGGCCCGTTGCCGTTATTGTCTTTTGTATCGCACTCTGGCAATTCTGGAAAAAACGGGAAGTACAGGTATTGGCTCTGTGGATTTTCGGCCCGATATTCATCGAATATATGCTGTTAACGAGTTTAACCGCCCGTTATCTCGCCGTGAGCTCGGTTCCTTTATTATTATTGGCGGCTTTATGGTTATCGTATTGTAAGAAGCGTGTTATTGTGTATGCTGTTATCGTTTCCGTTGCATTTGAGGGCGTTCTTTTGAGTTTTTTCCCGTTACAGTTCTATTCTATTCTGAAACCGCTTCCCGCGGCGCGGTTGGATTTCAGCCAATATGTGACCGGCTGGACGTCAGGCTGGGGGGTCAGTGAGGCTGTCGGGTATCTGACTCGCCAATCGGCAAAACAGCCGATTGTGGTCTTTGTGCGCCTTGACAGCGGCAATCCTGAGGATGCGGTCCTAAGCTATATGACGCGCGAACATATTCCGGTCTTTTACCTTGAACAAATGAAAGAAGTCGCAGGCTTTGGAGTATTTAACAATCGTCCGTGGTATTTTGTGTCACGGGGAAATCAATACGGGGGTTTGGAAAAGTACATGACGCTAGTGGCAAAATATAAAAAACCGCTGGATGATGAGTTCGTCGGGGTGTATAGAATCAATAAATAAATTTGCGCTTCGTTATTGCATCTGCATGGTATAGAGCTTATTGAGAATCGTGCGGAGGGGATATACCGTCGCTCCCGTATCGTCTAGCCAGGAACGCTCAATCCCCTTAAGAATATCGTTGAGTGTTGTCGTCATATAGCCTTCACGCGAACCTTCTGCAACTGGAACACCCAATGAGCCGAGCATACCGGCAAAGTCCGTCCGTTTACGGATCATAGCGATAGTATCTTCTCGTTTTTTAATCTCGTCTTTTGCATGATCGTCTAAGTAATCTCCTGAGCTCTTTTTTAGGGCATTAATCTCGTTTGCTCTACTTCGTATTTCTGGCTGGAAATCAGGCGTCGGGAAGACAATTTTTCCGTCCCGGGCATGCGGGCCAAAGATGAGTGCGGCAGTTAAGAATCCGAATAGTTCGGGCTTACGACCGGAATGTTTTTTAATATATTTCCAAATATTTTCACCTGCCCGCTTTTCTTCTAAAAGTCCTACATTTTGCGCATTCTGTGTCTGTCGGTAAACGAGGTTGAGACGATGTTTTTGAACCCCACGAATGACGAGATGACCGTACTGGTCTCCTGATATTCCCAGCTCATACAACCGTGCGGATGCAACCTTATGATCCCACTTCACTATTTTCCCATTCTTCTTCCATGCCTCTTTTTGCCATGAGAGTGTCAGTTTAAATATCCCCTCCGACCAATTACTCACACGTTCCCTATTAAATGAGATCGGAAATTGGGCGGGTGTCGACAGTGAGGCGGATCCCATTAACCGTGCCGTTTCGGCGAGTATTCGGGCACCAATTGGGTACTGTTCGGGGACAGAATCAAAATCTTGCGACTCTAATGCCTGTTCGATGTACTTGGCGGATATAGCATTGTTTCGCCCGAGATCCACAGTTAAGATCGAAAGAGGAGCATTTTTCAACTCAGGTGGTAAATTGAGAAAATACATATTTGCCTGTTGATAGAATGCATGAGTTTGTTCGTTTATGACCGTCATGAAGACCTATTATACTACTCCCTTTACTCGCATGGCGAAGCCGCGTAGTATGATCGTATCATGTACAAACACATCGTCGTCGGCGGGACATTTGACGGGCTTCATAAGGGCCATACCTATTTGCTTACCAAAACATTTGCATCAGGAGCACGGGTTACGATCGGATTAACATCGGAAGCCTATATCCGTCGGTTTAAAAAGGGTAAGGATATAACGCCCCACAGTAAGCGCTATCAGGCACTTACTTCATGGTTAAGGCATCAGGGTGTAGCCGAGCGGACGATGATCGTGCCACTGGATAACCGGTGGGGGTCGACAATCATCGCCCAGGATATCGATGCCATCGCCGTAACCCGTGATAACCGTACTACCGCCGACGAGATTAATATGCTCCGGCATGAGCGTGGGCTTCCGCCGCTTGCCATTGTCGAGGTTGAGCTTATCCCAGCCGAGGATCAGCGGACCATCTCATCAACGCGTATGCGCGAAGGGGAAATTGACGGCGAAGGAAGACTGCTTCTTCCTGATAGTTTACGACCGGAGTTACAACGCCCCTTGGGGAAAATATTGGAATCAAGTGGTATTAAACAAGCGGTTCTTAAAAATCGTGATAACGTTGTTATCGCGGTTGGCGACGTGACCACGGAGACCGTGTTTTTGTGCGGTGTGAAACCAGCGCTTGCCATTATCGATTTACAGGTCGAGCGGAAGCCCTACCAACCATTTGAATCGTTCAAATTTCCCAAAGAATATACCATTGTCCGGGTGAAAAGCGGGCCCGGTTATATTGCAAAGGCGGCAATTGAAGCCGTCGAAGCATGGGCGAGCGGCATTAGGGAACGCAAAAGAATAGTGTTGGTTATTGACGGTGAAGAAGATCTTCTGACCCTCCCTGTTATTGTTCACGCACCCATCGGCAGTATCGTCTATTACGGTCATCCGCCGTCGACAGGACGCGAAGGACTTGTTGAGGTTGTGGTCACCAAAGAGAAGAAAACCGAGGTTGCTCGTTTGCTTACACGATTCACATAATGCGATAAATATTACAAATCCGATAAATACTACAAATACTACAAATAAGCAAATCCGACAAATGATTTATAACAATTATAGAATCAATTAATGAATAAATATCGCAACACTGATAAAGATATTCACAGGAGAATATATCTGTTTATTCTCAATTGTTTTCGAGATATAGTAAAAAAAATTCCTAAATCTATTGAGGCAACTCCTATTATTTCCCAGTTAGCGTCTTCACTTACTTCTATGGGTGCTAACGATCAGGAGGCTGATGCTTCTTCGTCAAAAAAAGACTTTATTGCGAAATATATGATCGTCAAGAAAGAAACGAAGGAGACAATCTACTGGTTGTCGTTTGTTCGTGATTCAAAGCTTTTGACAAATACAACAAGTGATTCGTATATTAGTGAATGTACAGAAATCCTACGAATTGTAAGTGCCATTTTAGAAAAAACCAGACGAAAGTCTGTCATTTGAATATTTATAGTATTTGTCGGATTTGTAGTATTCTATAAGTATGGCCAGATATGTTCCTGATGTGAAGACGCAGCGGTGGGTGGTTATCTCGCCCATGCGTACGAAACGGCCTGACTCAACCGCCCAACCCGCAGTAGTGTCGGTGAAGGGATGCCCTTTTTGTGCGGGCAATGAGAAGTCAACGCCGCCAGAGGTATACCGCATCGGCACGGGCGAGAAGGATGGACCGGGATGGCAAGTCCGCGTAGTTCCCAATAAATTCCCGATCACCGATACGCATGAAGTATTCATCCATAGTACAAGTCACACGGATGATGTGGATAAGCTGCCGCTAGATCAAGTCACGCGGATTCTCTCCGCATACCGCGATCGCTTTCGGGCGCACGAGAATGACGGCCAGGTGCTTATATTTTGTAACCACGGCTACCACGCAGGCGCAAGTCTTGCCCACCCCCACTCACAGCTTGTTGTTGTGCCGAAACAGATTAACCTCGATTCACTCTCCAGGGAGCCCATCAATAATGTGGTCGAGGAAGACACCAATTTCGTGATGTATTGTCCGGATTTTTCCCAATGGCCCTATGAAGTATGGATTGCGCCAAAAGGGGAGGGAGACATGTTTGGTGACCTGCCGGAAAATCACTTGACCGATTTTGCAGGCGTTCTCCAGCGCGCGCTCCAAAAGATTGAATATATCTGGCGAGATTCCGTGATCCGGCCGAAGGATCGTCAGACAGACCCCTTTATGTACAATTATTATATTTCCCACGGGCAAAGCTGGTTTATCCGGATCGTACCCCGATTCATCCATCGTGCGGGCTTTGAGCTTGGCACCGGCCTTAACGTCAACGTCGTTGACCCTGCGACTGCGGCGGAAGAACTCCAGAAGGTTGCATTGTAGCTCTTGACAGGTGTATATACAATGTATATACTTTGTATATATGAGGACCACAATCCTGAATGTCCGTACTGATCCGAAAGTGAAAAGGGAAGCTGCCAAGGTAGCAGAGTCCTTGGGGTTTACTCTTAGTTCACTCGTTAATGCCTATTTGCGCAGTTTGGTGAAAACAAAGACTATAGAGTTTTCAGAATCCTACGAACCTACGCCGTATCTCGCGCGGATTCTCAAGAAGGCTGACAAGGATTTGAAAGACGATAAAGGATCGCCTGTCTTTGATAATGCGAAAGATGCCATTGCGTGGTTACATCGCAAGCGATAATCTGATAAGGTGAGGATTAAGTTTAGTCCGAAATTTGATAAACAATTACAGAATTCGCCCCATGATGTCCAACGGGTAGTTAGTATCCGGTTAGATTTGTTTGTTTCCAACCCCTATCATCCGCTTTTAAGAAATCATAAACTCGTTGGGGAATACATGGGGCGTCGCAGCATTAATATTACCGGCGATTGGAGGGCAATATATCGAGAAGTTGATTCGCTTATCGATGGTCCGTTTGCATACTTTGTTGCTCTCGGTACACATAACCAGTTATATCGATAAAAACCGCTGAGGAGGAGCTTCAAAATGTGAAAGTCTAAGCTTGACACGGGGTAATTATTATCCTATAATAAACGGATTATGCAACCAGAATACATTTTTCCCGGTAACGCACGTAAGATAGAAGATAAAGAAGTAACTCCTTCAGATTTATTTGATTTAGTCTTAGATCGCGCGATAAAAGGGGTAGAAGTGCCAACCGGTCACCTTCCCGGTGTTCATAATCAATATGTCGCGGCTCTTACTGATCCGTTTGAGCAGACTGACTTTCACATCATTGCCTCTGGAACATCAGATCAAAGGACAATTGTCCAACTTGCCTGGCATAGTAAGGCTTCGGTGTATCGATGGGATGATGGCATAGTCACTCTTACCAGAGGGTCATCGGGCGACGTCACGGTGAAGGGGTCAATTTTTAATAATCCGATGATGGATGGTATGTTTCATAAATTCGGTCTTTTATGGGCGCCCCGTTTTGAAAAAAACGCGCATGGCAAACCGGAACCCGTCAATCAAGACGATCTTCAAGAAGTTTATGCTCGCTTGAGCCATAGCCGGGTTGATAAAGAAACCCAACGTGACACTGCTACGCGGCTTGAATATTTATATGCGATTAATGATCCAAAAACACCGGCACTTACCAAATTACGGTTTTATAATACAGGTAAGGTAACTGATCTATTTACCGACAATGAATTAAATGCTTTTGCGCCAAGGGGATATAAAGAGGTCAAATCAATTCTCTTCCCGATCCGTACACGTCTTGAACATCTTGGTCAACTGGCTCAGGCTGTTCAAGAGGCGATAAGATTAGCTCCGTTGATGCTTTTAGATCAAATGGCAGCTGACCTTAGGAATGAAGAAGCGAAAGAACGTAAAGACGAAGGCCACCACGGACATTAACTTTCAGTTATAGCGTAGGTAACGGTCTGTTTTTTTTCGTATTGCAAGGATTGCAATAACCCCGTTAATAAACACCAGATAGAGCGGATAGGAGAAAGTTGCCGGGGCAAATGAACTCAATGCGAGAAAATTAAACGTACCCGCCAGGGCGTCAATGCCGAAGAATTGCCACATTTCCGTTTCAGGATACCGATACGTTTTAAGAATAGTAGGCAACATCCCCATGAAATCGGCCAATATCCCAAAATATAAACCATAGACCGGATTTTTCGTGACTTGCCACACCACGATTCCGATAACGGCTAATCCCATGCACACAATATCGCTTTTTGCCCATCCACCCATGCCGTATTTGATACTGAGGGAAAATATAGCGATAGCCTGCAAGGTTGATATTACTGACAACCAAAGAGCCACATGATCATGAGCCGCAAGGAGCGATAGCGTCGTCAGCGTGGTTGTCATGAGGATGACAAACCGCGTTGTCCGGTGCGGCCTTGCTCCGCCTCTAAGGATGGACTTGATGTAGAGGATCGGAGAATAGATTGGCAGGATGATACTTAATAATAGAAATATCGGTTTCATATGCAAATGATTATTGTATTTTATTGGCCACTGATTCCGTCCATCCCAAAAATGTATCTCGAGTAATTCCGACTTTAGCAAGCTGTGCGTCAAATCGATTTTTAGCCTCTTCACGAGTCATATTCAGAGTTTTTCGCTGTTCTTCAGCTTTTGTTGTCATGGGCTCTGGCAATCCCTCCGGACCTGTGAGCAAATAACTTTGGGCCAGCTGCTCGCCGATCGGAATATCGGGAGCAAAGAGCTGATGTAAACCTCTACCGGGACGACGCGTTAAAATATATGTAAGTAGATCCACCGATAAAAGTCCACGGTCTGTTATATTTGTTTGAATTGGTTTTTCCATATGTCTCCTTTTCGTATTTGATTATATGGTCTGATAGCGCTATACTCCAAGCTGATGTCCGATCAAACAGACATACTCACCCGCACGTTGACCCGCTTGGGCCTTGCCACTCCCGAAGTGGAGATTTACCTGTATTTACTGGAAAAAGGCACGCTTTCAGCGCTTGAGATCAGCCGTCAGATCCATATGGCCAGAACACGCGTGTATCGGCTTTTGGACAAGCTGGAGGCTCACGGACTTGTCACCCAGAAGTTCGATACGCTTGGTCTCAAGTTCACGGCCAGCCCGTATGAGCAGATGGAACTCATCCTTGCCCAGAGGCAAAGCGATCTGGACAGCCTCAAAGCCTCCATGCCTGCTGTATTTGAGGAGCTTGCGGCCCTCCACAGGCGGGGGATGACGGGATCAAAGGTTTATTACCATCATGGGATTGACGGGTTAAAGCACGTCACATGGAATTCGATCAGGGCCCGGGGAGAGCTTCGGATTTATGAAGTGGCCACAAGCATGACCGCCTTCCTTCCCCAGGAATTCAGTGAAAAAGTGAGAGCGGAACTGGTTGAACATAAAATTCATACGCTCCAGCTCACCAACATCGCCCATATGGAGGCGTGGACGAAAATCAAAGCAGCTGCGGTTACATTCTGGACGCCGCGGTATATGGACCCCAAAGAACTTGCCATTACCTCCGAGATTGTTATTTATAACGATGTGACGGCCCAATATCACTATTTACACGACGATATATTCTGCGTGGAGATTGTGAATCCCGACTTTGCCTCCATGCAGAAGCAGATGTTTGATTTTGTGTGGGGTCATGCACGATCGATGAAAAAAATAGGGGAGTTTGGGGAAGCGAAAGTGTCAATATAGCAACGCGAGCAACGCAAGTTACTTGGTTACTTAGTAACACTATGGAATTTCGATTTGAAAATCTGTTGGTTTATCAGGAGGCTGTTGTTCTATCAAACAAAATATTCACTTTAACGGGCAAATGGCCCTCACAACTGCGATTTAGTTTAGGGGATCAGCTAAATCGCGCCGCTTTATCTATATCTCTAAATATTGCCGAGGGGTCCAGTAGAACAGGAAAAGACTTTCAGCATTTTCTTTCAATTGCCAGGGGATCTTGCTATGAGTGCGTACCAATTATCACTATTGCAAAGGATCAACGCCTTATAGCAGAACGTGATTTTCAAGAGTTAAAACAGAAAATATTTGAGATATCGAAGATGCTTACGGCACTCCGTTCAAGTCTTTCTAAGTGACTAGGTAACTAGTCTTGCTCACGCTCGTGTTTTCCAAGTAACTAAGTAACCGGCCTTGCTCGTGTTGCTATATTACACAGCCCCTTTTTGCTGTAGTCCCAGGAGCCACATGACGGCCTCTTTCTTATATCTGCGGTCGCCCCGTGAGTTGATGCGGATAGCAGGAAGCTTACCGCGCTTGCCCCAGCGTTTGATCGTGAGCGGCGAGACGCGTAATATTTTT
>Ga0182021_10002862_pt1 | contig 20278 bp, 14 predicted proteins | sample 612E3MmetaG_FD_120493 | JGI IMG/M metagenome (GOLD analysis project Ga0182021, IMG submission 120493) | Permafrost microbial communities from Stordalen Mire, Sweden - 612E3M metaG (Illumina Assembly) | ecosystem: Environmental > Terrestrial > Soil > Wetlands > Permafrost | place: Sweden... | reverse complement strand
CGGCCCGAAATAGACAGCAAGCAGGTCCAGGATTTCCTCGCTTGCACTCCCGACCTTTTGGTCTTTACCAGCGCTGCGGAGGTGGGGAAACTGCTGAGGCAAAGGGCGAACGGCAGATGCTTGTTGCTGGCGTCCTTTATGACGCGGATGGAACTATACCAGCCTTCCTGCCACGAATTGGAATGACCCGCGCCAGTCAGACACCATCAGCAGGAACCTTGCCGGCACGTGGAACTGGGTATCGGGCCAGACTCTGCGTCAGCGGGTCGCAACGTCCGGATGCTGGAAACAAGCATGAGGTTGAGTCGGGGCCGGTCAGTCCGCTCTGCGGCTGACCCTGACTACTTTTTGGGCGGATCAAACGAAACATCGAACTTGACTTCCGTCTCGACGACCTCGCCGTTTTTTGTCGCCGGCAGAAAGACCCAGCTGGCCTTTACAGCATCCATCGCCCGCTCGTCCAGTCCATGGCCCAAACCCTTGACTACCGACACGCTCAGAACCGTGCCGTCTCTCGTGATAGTAGCGGAGAGTTTGACTCTCCCATAGGTGTTGGTTTTGCGAGCCTCATCGGTAGGCAAGACCTCCGGGCTTTCCAGAATGCGCGGTGGGTTCACGCCATCGGACAAAAGCAAGTTTTGCCAGTCACGGTCCCATTCCGATGTGCCATCGGTGGTGGTGACTCTGCCAAGATCGCTAATGCCGGCCTTGCGTAGAGCCACCTGCGGATCAGGACTCTTCATGTCCAGATCACCCACCTCCGTGCCGAGCTGGTCGTACTGGGACCTGTCGATCGGCATCATATAAAAGCGCCTCGCGCCTATGCGCACGCTGATCTCTTCGATGCGATCCTGCTCGTGGAACGCGCCTAGCACATTGAGACCTTTGAAGGAGTTTCCGTTCAACAGGAACGAAGCGCTATAACGGTAGCTGGTACCACGTGTAGTCTTGGTAGGAAGATCGAAGACCTGTCCTATGTAAGACTGCCCCGAAGACCCCTTATAAATAAACTCGTTCGGCTGCACTACACTCACATATTCGGATAAATTGAAGAAGTTGAGCACGAACGTATGCGGGCCGGCGACTTCCGCGGTAATGATGTACGGTGCCCCCACAAAAGCAAATGTTTTGGGAGGCCCCGCAGCCCAGGCTGCCGGATCCAGAGTGACCACGAGCACGGCGACTGCTGTGGCAGTGAGACCCAGGATAGAATTCCCTATCCGCGTGCGCTTTCCCGGTCCGGAAAGTTTCCGCCCGGATGCGAGCCCGGGCGCCTGTTCCTGGCATCGCGCTCTTACGCTCATCTGGACAACTCCTGTGCCAGCAGGCCCAGCAAGGCGGCGCGCCGCGGGATATCGGCGATCTGAATGTGCTCGTGCAAGGCATGAGCGCCATCGCCATCGATCCCAAGCCCGTCAAGCGTAGGAATACCGAGCGCCGCGGTGAACGAGCCATCGCTCCCTCCGCCGGTTTCTCCTTCCCCCAAGTCGAAACCAAGAGAAGCCGCCAGCGACTTCGCCTTTTGATAAAGCCCGAACACTGCCGGAGTTCGTTCCAAAGGAGGCCGGTTGATGCCCCCTTCCAATTCGATGCTGCACCGTTCGTCCACCGGGCGCAGCCTGCGTATGCGCCTTTCCAGGCGCCGGCCGTCGATTATCTTTGAAAATCTGAAATCTATCTCCGCGCGGGCGCTGTCGGGCACCACATTGGCTGCGGATCCTCCTTCTGTTTTTCCGACGCTCACCGTGATACCCCGGCTGTAGTCCGTCATCCGCTGCAGCTTGATTACCTGGCGGCTCAGTTCAAGGATGGCATTGGCCCCCTTGGCATGGTCGACACCCGCATGTGCGGAGATACCTCCCACGCGAAGATGAAACTGCCCGACGCCCTTTCGAAATGTCTTGACCATGCCACCGGGGAGCGGCGGCTCGAGGCACAAAACCGCCCGGCAAAGCTTGGCGATGGGTTCGAGCACAGGCAACCCTTCGGCAGATCCGATCTCCTCATCCGAAGTGAACAGAAACAAAACATCCGCGCCTGCCTTAAGGCGCCCTTCCCTGAAGGCATCGCACACCAACAGGCTAAGCACAATTCCACCCTTCATGTCGAACACGCCGGGTCCGAAGGCTTTGCCGTCCCGGATGGTGAAGGGGCGCACGGCCGCCGTGCCCGGCGGCCATACCGTGTCCAAATGCCCTAATAGCAGGATCGGACTACCCGAGCCGTTTCCGCACCACACCGCTCTGAGGGCATTTCCACAACCGGTCATTGGAATGATGCTAGAGGAAGCGCCCCGAGCCACAAATTCTTTGGAGAGAAAATCCGCCATCCGGTCAATCCCCGATTTGTCCGATGAAAACGACTCCATCTCGACCAATCGCCGCAGCAGGGCTAGAACCTCCTCGAGATGGCCGTCGAAGAAAGAAGTCAAATCATTCGGCTCAAACATAGATGGAATCAGTCGGGCAATTCACAATTGCAGATGAATTCCGCCGGGCCGGTGAGCAGCAACTCACCGGGAGGCATCCATCGAACCAACAGGCGCCCTAAGTCGACTTCCACCGTTACAGGGCTTTCCACCTTGCGATTCAGAATTGCAGCAACGGCCGCTGCCGCGCTTCCCGTGCCAGATGCAAGGGTCGGCCCGACACCGCGTTCCCAAAAGCGCACGCGGATGCGATGGCGATCGATAACCTGAACGAATTCCACGTTCGTTCGGTTTGGGAAGCAGCTGAGCCCCTCGAGTACAGGTCCGAGGGTTTCGACCGGAGCTTTGGTGACGTCCGGCCAAAAGGTGCAGCAATGAGGATTTCCCATCGAAATGATTGTGGTCCGCAGAACCTCGCCGCCAACCGTCAGAGGAAAATCGATAAGCTGAGCTGGGCGCGTCCCCAGCCGAACCGGAATTTTGGCGGAATCCATCTCCGGACCTCCCAGGGAACTTTCAAACGTGTAGGTTCTGTCTTTGCGGCCCGTGAGAGCAAATGCCTTGATCCCGGACACCGTTCTGATTTTGATTATTCTACCTGTGATCTCGCCGCTGTGAACAAGGTAGGCTGCCAGGCAGCGGGTGCCGTTTCCCGACATTTCTGCGCGGCTGCCATCGGCGTTGAAGATCAAGGCCGACACGTCCGCCACGGCGTCGTCCGGCGTGCGTTGAAAAAACACGACTCCGTCCGCGCCGATCCCAACGTAGCGCTGACATATGCGCCGTGCCAGATACTTTAGGGAACCTCCGCGCGCATCCTCCTTTTTGACCACCAAAAAGTCGTTTCCGAGCCCGTGCAGCTTCGCCATCAACATAAGCAGAGGTCCATCATTTTCCCAGTGACCCCAGCGCCTGCTTCAAACTTTCGATGACCGGCACCGGGGTGGGATCAACAGAATTCAGACAAGCTAAATACAAACTGACAAAATCTCCCATGCAGATGACGGAGAATATCCTCGCAAGGGGTGATTCGCCCTCGCTCCAGACTTCATAGACAGAGGAAGCCTTGCGGGCAACGATTTCACGCGTCAACTCGAATCTGCGCTGTATCTGTGGATGGTCCCCCGTATCGCGAAGAAACACAACCGCGATCTGCCGCAGTGGTTCCGATGGCATTTCCCATCCCACGAGTTCATTGTGGTTCATTTCGGGCAGAGCATGGTGGAACGCCAGATTCTTGGCGTTCTCTTCCAGTTGTCCGCGCCACCGTACGGCCGCGGGCTCCATAATCGAATTGGAAGCATAGAGGGCGACGATGCGGCCGTGAATCGCATGTGCCATCAACTTAGCCCGGTTCTTATGCACGGGCACTTCTGGCGCGTACATAGCAACAAGCCGCTTCAGCACAGCGATGGTCTCCTGCAAAGATGCGCTCATATCCGGAGCCAGTTTTAAGGCCGTCATGGCGCCGAGGAGCAGGACCGCGGAATAACCGAGCGCGGCCCGAGGTGGCAATCCCGAGGGCAACGGAATCACCGGGTATCCGTGGGAAACAGCCAGCGAGGCCAGCTTTCCCCCGGAGGTAATGCATATGATGCCGGCGCCTGCCAGCCGGGCCTGTTCATACGCAGAAAGCGTTTCCTCAGTGTTCCCAGAATAACTGCTGGCAAACAGGATCGTGGACGGGCCGATAAATTTCGGCAATCGGTAATCTCGACAAACCAAAAACGGCATTTCCAACCAGGAGGCTGCCGTCACTCTGATCACGTCGCCGCCGATCGCCGATCCTCCCATGCCGGCAACCACAACGTTCGCGATCGGCGCTGCAGGCGTCAGGGACAAGGTCCGCGCCACTTGAGCAGCACCTTCAATCTGTGCCGGGAAAGACTGAATCAAATGTCTCATTTCGGCGGGATCGAGAGACTCCCAACGATCCGGCTGATTTAGAATTGACAAGGTTCTACTCCGCTTAAGCAGATTGAAGGAGATTGAAGCACCTGTCGCGGAACGTGATCATGTCGATCGGTTTGGCGAAATAAAGGTCTGCGCCTGCCGCCAGCGCTTCTTGACGGATCGCCGGATCGGCGGCGCCGCTCATCGCGACAATCTTGATCTGTTTCGTCACTGGAGTACTTTTGAGCCTTTGGCAGACCTCGATCCCGTTCATGCCTGGCATCATAATATCCAGGATAAGCAGATCCGGCTTACGCTCGCCAATGATCAGGAGCGCTTCGACGCCGCTCTGCGCGCCGGCAATTTCAATCTTCTTGTTGCCATCGCGCAGCAGCAGAGTCAACAGATCGATGATGTCCTTTTCGTCGTCCACGATCAATATGAAGGTGGGGGCTCCTCCCAATTGTGTAGGGATAGGCATCCCGAACTCTCTCATGAAGCTGATCAGATCTTCACGACGAACTCTCCTGTGGCCTCCAGGGGTGACATATGCCTTCAGTTTCTTTCCCTTGACCCAGTTTTGGACAGTCGTCGGGTTGACTTCGCAGATCTGGCTGATTTCAAAGGTTGTAAGAAATGATTTTCGGGACATCTTTCCGATATCTCGTTGTTTCATGAGGGCTTCAGATTATCCTGCCAGGTGCGCTTCCGTCAAGCCAAGGGCACCGAAATCTGTACACCCGAAGTAGTGGCACGTGGATAACGGATGCTTCAAGCTCTCTGAACTCGACAGAAGCCATCACGGATCGCAGGCTCCGGCGCCGCGTGATAGACAAAGCGCGCATGTTTTTACAGAAAGCGAGCTACGATCATCGTCATGTCGTCATCACGCTCTTCCTCAAAGGCCCAGCTTAATACTTCATCGACAATTGCCTTCTGCAACTGTTCGGCGGATAAATCGCGATTATGTCCGACCAGATCGATCAGGCGTTGTTCGCCGAATTCCTCACCATATTCGTTCACGGATTCTGTAATTCCATCCGTGTAGGCGAGCAGGATGTCTGCCGTTTGCACCTGGATGGATTCCTGCATGAACTCCGCATCGGGGAAGATCCCGATCACGGTGCCTCCTGTGCCAAGGCGTCTTAGCCCCTGCGCGCAGAAATAGAGCGGTGGATTGTGCCCCGCATTGCAATAGGTCAGAGTGGAATTGGGTTCGTCATAGAGCGCATAGAAAAAGGATGCAAACTTGTTCGCGGAGGTGAAGTTGTAGATTTGTTCGTTCAGCGCCTTGACGACGCCGGCTACGTTTCCTTTGCCCGCGCGCACTTCGGGGATTGAACCGTGAGAAAAAACGTAGCTGCGGAGAGTCGCCTGCAGGTTCGCCATGAGCAGAGCCGCCGAAATCCCCTTCCCGCATATATCGCCGAGCGCCAATCCCAATCGCTGTTCGTCGAAAGGGAGAAAATCGTAATAGTCGCCGCTGACAATGCGGGCTGGAAGGCACAGCCCCGTCAATTCCATCCTTTTCATCTGTGGAGCCTGCTTGGGAAAAAGCTGTTCCTGCACTTCTTTGGCGATTTCCAGTTCACGTTCCAGGCGTTCCTTTTGAACGCGTTCCTTGACCAGGCTCTGAACGTATTCGGTCATCTGATTGAAGGATTTCGCGAGAGCGCCCAGTTGATCATCCGACTTCACTACAATACGATGGCTGAAGTCGCCCCGCCGAATGAACTCGGTTCCGCGGTCAAGGTTGTAAACAGCGCTCGTAATCGACTTCGTCAGCAGGATTCCTCCAATCAAAGATGCCAGCTCCACTGCCAGAAAAACGACGAGGACCAGCTCGAGAGCGCCCAAAATGGTCCGGCTCACCTTGCTTTCGAGAGGAAAGACGTTTTGGATCAGTTTGGAGGTCGAGAGTTCCACAAACAGAACCGTATCCATCGGGCCACCCGGCTCCATCTCCGTATCGTTACTCCAGGATAATGGATACAGGGGCATCGACCACACTGGCCCCTCTACAGACTGGGTGTTATCGCTCAGGTCAAATGTCGAATACAGAATGTTCTGCCTGATAATCGCGGTGTCAGGCAAAACACTCAACCCGGTGTTGGGCACGTGGTCTGCCAGCAGCAGATCCTGGCCCGACGCATCTCTCAGGCGTTCAAGCATGTCGCCATCGAACGGCACCGAGACTTCCAGGCTGTACGTTATTCCGGCGCGGAACTCCCCGAACACCATGCTTCTGAGGTACAAGAGCCCGTGCCGCTTTTTCTCTGTATCTGGCGTTTGGTACAGCATCGGCTGCATATCTTCATACACGAGCCCGCTGAATTCATGATCGCCCGTCCAGCGGGGCACCTGGTAGTCCGCCAAATCAGACGTCAGGTCACCAACGCCGTACATTATAGTCTGACCTTTGTCAGCATCTTTGACGCGCAGAAGGATAATCGCTGTCCGGTAGTCACCCAGCAGGAATTTTGCGTCACGATTGAGCACCGTTTTCAGCACAAAGGTGTCGGAGGTTGTACTCGACATCGCTTCCTGCAAACTTGCGCTCAGGGAAGAATTGAAAGCGTGAATCTTCGTCGTGTGCAGTCCTATCTGTTTTTCGATCAGGTAGTAGCTCAACTGATAATAAAAGAGAAGTCCGGAAACATAGAGGATCACCACCACCAGCCCAATGGGGATGGCCGCAATCAGGATATGAGCGAAAATCAGCCGCCTCCGGATCTTCCAGAGCAACTTGCCGCGAACCACGGCAAACAGCTTCCAGCTATAGTAGACCGCAGGCAATACCAGGAGGAATGTGAGCAAATCGAGGCTGAACTGGATTCCTGGAGAGAGCAAATTCGCGACTGCGCGAGGAAGCAGCAGGAATCTCAGAATCCCGAGAATGACGAGAGCCAGTGTGAACCTGCCCATACCCGATTTGGGAATTCTCCGCCGCACGATCTCTCCAAGGGCAATCGTCGCACATCAAGAAGAATAGCTTTGTCTCTCCTCCCACGCCTCACGTATCAAGAACCCGGCTTGCCGTGGAGGCGTAGGGTGACCGACTTTTCGATTCTGAGTATCCGTGAAATAACATCCTGCAGGTCTGGCTGTTTGACATCCTGCAGGCGGCCGAGAGAGCCCTCATATCCCCCGAGTCCCTGTCCCCCAAGGACACTCTGGATGACATCGGTGATCTGTTGATAACGGCTTTGCCTGCGGATTAACAATGCAGCGGCCGCTGAATTCACCGCGGCTCGGTAGTCCCGGTACGTGATCGGACCAGCCGCGAGGCGTTGTATCTCCTCTACCAGCGCCTGCAGCGCATCGGCCTCAGCCTCGGGCTCCGTGGCAAGACACGCGACAACGCTGCCGCCTCGCAATTCGGCTTGGTACCTCAGAGAGACGCGGTAGACCCTTTGCATGCTTTCCATGACTCGGCTTGTCAAGAGTCCTCCCTGGCCCGAGGCATAACTCTCCAGAACCAAAAGAGGAAAGGAATCTTCATCGCCTGCAGATAGCCCCTGAAACCCAACCATATCGATGCTGCTACCCCCTCCCCAGCCGGCGTCGATAGTGGCCTTCTTTTCGAGTGGCTTCGGATAGCCTTCGGGAAGTTTGAGGTCCTCGAACCGCGAGCCGCTGAAATTGTGCACGAAAAAGCCCGCCAGATCCGTGCCTTGCGTGTCTCCCAAGATCACGACGATCGGCTTCTTGTCAGCAACATGCAATCTGTACCAGGCCTGTACCGAGTCCGGCGTGATGGATGCGAGGCTGGCCTCAGTGCCCCGCGCGTCAAGTGCGTACGAGAAATCGTTGAACAAAGCCTCTTCAAAACGGGCATGCGCCTGTGCCCCGTCCGACTCGCGTAGAAATGCGATGGACTGCAGCCGTTTCTGACGCTCGATCTCCTCGGCATCGAGCTTAGGAGATTTGATCATATCGCCCAACAGTTCAAGACCTGAGTCCACATTTGCGGATGGAATGGAGAAAAACACCCCAAAGAAGTCGTTAGCAACAACCGGGACGAGCGCGGCTCCATAGACCTCCAGTTGGCGATAGATCTGATCGGCAGTCTTTGTCTTGCTGTCCCTGAGCATGGTGCGCAGCATCAGCATTGTTATGCCCGAATTATTCGGAGTTTCCGCAAGCTTGCCGCCGGCAAAGAAAAAACCGAGATGGATCACCGGCATGGTGTGATCTTCTTTTATAAAAAGATCGGGGCCTCGCAGAATCGATGCGGTCCGAAAAGTATTGCGAACCTCTGAAGGGATGAATTTCTTTGACGCGGCAGGGATATCCAGGCTGGGCACTGTCTCCTTTTCACGGTCCGCCAATTCCTGGCGGGCGGCCGATACCAACAGGTCCTTGATCGTGCTTTGCACGGCCCCAGCGGTTACGTTCCGAGGAGCCGCTGATGCCGGCAGGCTCTCGAGCACGGCACAGTTTTCGAGATTGAGGTACCTGGCAGCAACGCGCGCAACGTCGGCCCATTTCACTTGCGCGATCCGCGCCGGGTAATCATTCGCACCTCTCCAGCCGCCCTGGGATTCGAATCGGGCATAACGATCCGCGCGCGCGGATACGGTCTGCATAGCCTCCCAATATTCTCTCAGCAATTGCGCGCGAGCACGCTCAAGTTCACCTTCATCCGCCGGCTGATGCTTGAGAATTTCGAACTCGGTAAAGGCAGCAATCTCGCACCGATCCAGGTCTTTCGGATCCAAATCCAGCCGAAAGCGAAGATAGCCGATGTCTGAAAAGGACGCATGTTCCGCGGCAGCACCCAGAATCATCCCTTTCTGGTATTTGAGACGCCGATTGAGAATTCCGCTTTCTCCAGTCGCCAACATTGCCCTCAAAACTTCCAGAGGCGGATAGTCCGACGATCCGGCGGCCACCGTCCGGAACCCCAGAAGCACTCGTGCGAGCTTGTCCCTGCTTTGTACCTGAACATAGTGGAATCCTGCATGCGGCTCGCCTGTCTTCTGGCGGCTTTCGACTGCCGTCGCGCCCGTGGCTTTGGCATATAAGTCCACGGTCGTTTTCAGAACGTCCGCAGCCATGACATCCCCACAGACCACCAGCAGCATGCGGCTTGGCAGGTAGGCAGACTTGTAAAAAGCTAGGAGTTTCTCCCGCGTGACGGCGCCCAGAGCATTTGCCGGCAGCAACAGACCACTCCCCATGCGCTCGCCTGCGAATCCGGTAGCCAGGAGTTTGGCGTCGATAAATGTTTCCGGATCTTCCGCCTCCTGCAATGATTCGTATCCCATCAGTCGTATCTGCCGCTTCAGCTCCTGCGGATCGAACAACGGGTTCAGCAGTGCATCCGCCTGAATTTCGACTGCCTTTTGCAACTGTGCCGAGGGCACGACTGTCCAAAAACCTGTGTGATCATATTCCGTGGCGCTATGCAGTTCGCCCCCCAACGCCTTCATGTCGGCGGCAAACACCGATGCCGTTTTACTGGTTGTTCCTCTCGAAAGCATGTGCTCCATGAGATGCGAAATTCCCTTTGTGTCCGAAGATTCGTCCATGGTCCCGACTTTGACCCAGGCAAGCACTTCCGCCAAAGGATAGGAATGTGCTTCCACCACCAGTATGGTCAAGCCGTTCTTGAGCACGACCTTGGTCACAGACCCCTCTTGCTCGAACGACCTCAATTGCTGCATAAAAGCTGGCGGGGATGGAGGCTGCGTCGTGGTTCGAGGGCGCACCTGTGAGATGCAAACTGCAGGAAATGTGACGAACAATAGAAACACCAGAATTCGGACTTTCATAGCAGTTCTCAGCCGTAGATTATACCTTATCAATCCTCAGATCTCAGATCGAAGGCTGGAAAGGTACCCGGCATCGGCGAATCTGCAGGACTTCACTTTCGATCCGAGGCCCTGGAGCCGGAGTCTGATGCCGGGAGAACAAGACGGTAGACGCCCTCGGAACTTGTTCCAAGGTAGAGAATGGTGGGGTGCTTCGAATCCTGCGCCACGGAGCGTACGGGCGAACCGAACTCCGGGTTTTCAATTTTATCCCAATGAGCGCCGGCATCTGGACTCAAGAAAACGCCACCGTCGGCGCCATCGGCTGCGATCATTCGTCTACCCTGCGCATCGAGAAATATTATCGAAGAGATCTCGACACCCATTCGCCCATCGGACGAGCATTTCCAGCGTGTTCCTCCATCCACCGATTCATAAAGGCCGGCACTCGTGCCGGCAAACAGGTGCCGTTCCTCGCCTGGTGCGAACACCAGACACTCGATAAGTGTGTGATCTGGGATGCCATCTGAAGCAAACTGCCACGTCATACCGAAATCGTCAGATCGGAGCACACCAACATGCGTACCCGCAAACACTCTACAGGACAGCTCTGATGAGGCAAGAAGTGCAAAAACGCGTGGTATAAAAGTGTAGCCTGACGGTTTCTGAAACTGCAATTCCTCCAAAGACGCCCGGTACACACCATCGCTGGTTCCCGCAAAAACCCACTCACCATTTTTATTCATAGTCAGATCGTAAACCGTAAGATTGCCGATCGGACCCGGCAATCTGGCCCAAGCAGTCGACGCATGACTCTGGAGAAAAACTCCATTCGCCGTGCCGGCCAGGCGTCCACGATCGCCCGGCAGCGTGAGCATGGACAGCATCCCCGCCCCAGGCATCTCTTCAGGTTTGGGTGTTATCCAGCTGTTATCGGAATTGTCGAACACATAGAATCCGCCCGTCTTGCCTTCGAACAGTTCTCCAACGAGGATTCGGCCTGGGTTTGCAGGATCCAGCAACACCCGGGCAATTGAACGACTGACAAAGCCCTCATTGGATTGCACCCAGCTACGACCGCCATCTTCGCTGCGAAGCACGCCGTAGAGCTCAGCTCCGGCAAGGACTACGCTATCGTTCCGTGGATCGACTTGGATCGCGTTTATGGTAAGGTCGGACGCAGTCATCCGGGCCCAGGTTGTCCCGTTATCCTGGCTTGCAAACAATCCCTCCGTTGTACCTGCAAAGACCTTGTCCGAATTTGCGGGATCGATTGAGACAACTTGCGCTCGCACCTGGTAATCCTTCGGAAAGACTCTCAACCTTGTCCAGGATGCTCCCCGATCCAGCGAGCGATACAGACCGGTGCACGCGCTCGCGAAGATCGTGCTGCTATTCCGCTCGTCGATCGAAATGGAGAACACGTCGGAATCAAAGATCATACCCCGATCGTTCTGTACCCAGGTCTTTCCGAAATCGACAGAGCGATATCCGAGATGCCACGTACCGACGAAAAGAAAGCGTGGGTCTCGCGGATCAATGGCAACGGACTCCGTTTGGCGGAATCCTTCGATATTCACCCCGCTTTGCTGCCACGAATGTCCGCCATCCGCAGTCACGAATACGCCGGCACCCGTGCCGACGATCATATGAGAGGGGCTTCCCTGGCTAATGGCAAACCCGCGCACCGCGACATTGCCGGGAGGCAGCGTTACCAGATTCCAAGAGCGGCCTGAGTCCCTCGATTCAAACAACCCTCCTCCACTGGAGCGCAAGTCCCATGTTCCTGCGAATAAATGGTCGGCGCTATCTGGAGCCTCAACGATCGTATCGATCACCTGCTGCCGGCGATTCAGCCCCGGATACAGGATGTTCCAGGACACTCCCCCGTCCGCAGACTTGAAAATCTGTCCGTCATTGGTGCCCAGATAAACTGACTTGCTGTTCTTGGGGCTGATCATCAAGGATCGGACGGTGCCTCCGTACGGACCCAAACGCTCGAAGTGAGCGACCTGCGCCACGAGTTTGCCCGAACTAGTGAAACCTGCAAGGGCGAGACAGACGAACACGCAAATTCTTAGGTAATGCATACGAATAAAGAGGTTGGGTACGAGCGGTTTCCAGACGGTCAATTCGCGTAATCCGTCTGATATGGATTACTTCAAGACGGAGAGGGGCATCACTCGTGATGCATCGCGGAGACCTGATAAAACCTGATCCCCGCGATGCCCAACGAAAAATCAGCGCACCTTTCCACGAGCGGCGGTGTACTGCCGCTTCAGGCGCTCCAAACGCGGAAGCACTCAGTGGACACTGAGCATAATCAGAGCGCGGCGATTCTCTTTGCGCCCCGCCTCGGTTTTGCTGTCTCCGACAGTGCTGACGCCACCGTCTGTGGACGTGAGCCTGGATGCATCAATTCCCTTGCTCACAAGATACTCCGTGACGGCCTGTGCGCGCTTGAGTCCCAGGTCCTTCACGTGCGCCTCGCGTTTCGAGCCATCCGTATATCCGGCGACCGAAGCACGCAGCTGCCGATTGCCATTCATCTGGACGGCGATGTTGTCAAGGACAGCCTTCGCAACATTGTTTACTTTAAACTTGGCTTCAGGGAATCCCGGGACGTCTAACTTCTGGCTGACGTTTACCGTCGAGGTGCAGGAGGCCCTCGCTCCGCGACCATTGTCAACCGTCGCGGTCACCGTATACGATCCCGCGCTTAATCCTGTCGAGTCGAAGGTTGTGCTCTGACCGGAACCCGATACGGATCCACTGGTCGCGCTCCAGGTGACTGTAGGAGTGGCACGTTCCGCAACGGCTTGCACCGATAGCTGTGTTTTACCGCCGGACTCTACATCTACTGTCGCGTTTTGGCATTGAATCGTGGGTGGAGGAATCGGTATCTCGGTAACGGCCACACTGCTGGAGCATGAAGCCGAATAGTGGCCGGTGTTCACGGTTACGCCAATGGTGTAGTTGCCGGGATCTCTGCCTGCCGAACCGAACGTGAAACTTGGCGTGCTGGCCGCTTGAGCCTGACCATTCACCGTCCAGGCGTAGGTCAGCTGCGAACCATCAGGGCTGTTCGCCGTCGCACGCACGGCCGCAGATCCGCCGACCTGCATGGAGTTTGGCGACACGGCACAGGAAACCGTCGGCGGCAGATACTTCTTTTCCACGGTTATGTCAGTTGAACAAGGAACACTGTGTTTGTGTTTGTCGGTGACTGTCACGGTGACGGAGTACTTACCGGGCGCGACTCCGGTGGCATCAAAGCTGGCGGTATCACCAGTCCCCGTCACTTTGCCGCCGCTTGTCGTCCAAGCGTAGTTGGCCGTTTCTTTCTTGTTGGGCATTACAACAGTGGCGTGCACGGTAGCCTTATCGTCCTGAACAATCTGCTGCGGCGAAATAGTACAGGTCACCGTAGGCGGCCGCTTGTGACAGCTCATGGCAGGCAGCAATATCGCGATGGTAGCCACAACCGCATATGCATATTTGCATCTCATAATCCATCATCTCCGGAATGTCAGCCGTCCTGACTCTATTAGGCTGGATTTGGTGAGATACTTCATCTCCAACTCGCTGATGTTGGATGCATCAAGATGGCCCTGTGTAATCAGGTCACAACGGGTCCTTCTTGCATGTGTCGGAGTATAACACCCATGGATTTCCCGGTCAAACCCGCATGAGTCCTTGAGAGCGGTTCTGAACATCATTTTGTAGTATCCTGTCAGCCCGATTCATGCGTTTAGTATTGGAGGGAGGGATTTCGGTGGCGAACATGGGTGAAAAAATCAGCAACATCCGGGAACTTGAACTGAATTCCGACGCAATGAGGGAGTTGATTCAACAGGCGATGGAACGGATCGTGGAGCATATCGAATCGTTGCCCACTCAGCCCGTTTCGGACGTGACGGAGGGTGCGGAGCTCGCCCGCTCGGTTGTGGAACCCATGCCCGAAGAAGGTGTAGCCTTTTCCGATCTTCTGGAATTACTGTTTGGACGACTCGTCCCCAAGACCTACAACACCGCGTCGCCCGGATACCTCGCCTATATTCCCGGAGGAGGATTGTTCCATGCCGCGATTGCCGACTTGATCGCAGACTCGATAAACCGGTACGTTGGCGTCTGGATGGCAGCTCCAGCCCTGGCCCAATTGGAAGCAAATGTCCTTCGGTGGTTTGCGGAAATGATCGGTTATCCCAGCAGCGCTCGAGGTCTGTTGACCACGGGCGGTTCATTGGCCAACTTTACCGCTCTGGTTACAGCGCGCAGAGATCGCCTCCCGGAAAATTTTCTGTCGGCTGTGCTATATGCCTCGGATCAGTCCCATTACTCTGTGATCAAGGCCGCGCTAATGGCTGGTTTCCCCGAAAGGAACTTGCACGAAGTGCCGGTCGACGGACAGTTTCGCATCAGGATTGGCGCGTTGAGGGAAAGGATTGCATCGGATCGCGCCGCGGGGCTCCGGCCCTTTCTGATCGTCGCGAGCGCCGGGACTACCAACACGGGAGCCGTCGACAATCTCGAAGCGCTGGCGAACGTGGCCCGCGAGGAGGATCTGTGGCTTCATGTCGATGCCGCCTATGGGGGATTCTTCATGTTGACGGAACGGGGCAGGAACATGATGCGCGGCATCGAAAGAGCTGACTCCGTCACGCTGGATCCTCACAAGGCCCTGTTTCTGCCTTATGGCACCGGATCGCTCTTGGTGCGCGACGGCGAGGCACTGCGTCGCGCGCACTCAGTGCATGCCGACTATATGCCTCCTATGCAGGACAATCCGGATCTGGTGGATTTTTGTCAGTTCTCTCCGGAACTCTCGAGAGACTTTCGCGGCCTCAGGGTCTGGTTGCCCTTCAAAATGCACGGTGCGGAGGCATTTCGCAACAGCCTGGACGAAAAGCTGGATCTGGCGGCATGGGTTACGGAAGAGTTGCGAAGGATTCCCGGCATGGAGATTGTCGCCGAACCGCAATTGTCCCTCGTTGCATTCCGCTTGGTTCGTGACGGATTGAATCCCGGCGAACTGAACGAGATCAACCGGCGCCTGCTCGACCGCATCAACATCAGGCAACGTGTTTTTCTGACCGCGACGACTCTTTCAGGGATTTTCGTCCTCCGGATCTGTATCTTATCTTTTCGGACGCACCTGGATCGGATGGAAGCCGCGATGGAGGACATCCATGCCGCGTTGAAGGAACTGTAAGATCCGGCATGAAATAAGGCGCACACACGCACACATTCATCTTCCTCCGCGAGTCGCGGAGGTCTGGACGGCAGGCCGGTCACAAGGTCTACCGGCTATTCCGGCTCTTCCTCAAGAATGGAATCCTCGATGATGGACTCGTCGAGTTCTTCGACCTCGTCTGCATCGAGGCCAAAGACGCGTCCACCTATTTTCTCACGCCGCGGCCCCTTCTTCGCAAGCCCTTCGGAACCCGCTTTGCGAGCTCCAGGCTTGGCATGCCTCTTGGTGTCATCGCGACCTCGGCGTTCCCGGCGCGAAGGTTCACCCAAAGTGGGAGTGGAATCAAAGGAATCCGGCAAACGCGGCACGCGAGGCCTCATCGGCATCGTGGAGGCAGGACGCGAATCCTTGGCGCGCGCTTCGCTCAATGCCAGGGGCCTGCCCTTGAATAGCTGATCCTTGAATCGATTCAGCGCTTCGGCGGCTTTGGCTTCTTCGGCGAATTCCACAAAGGCGAATCCGCGCTTTTTGCCGCTCTCCCGATCCACGGGTAGAAAGACATAGGAGAGGGCGCCTACTGGGGAAAATAAATCTCGTAATTCAGATTCTGTTACATCGAACGGAAGGTTTCCTACGAACAAGCGGGCGGACATTTAATCCTCGGTTTCTCCTAGAAAAAATTTGCAATGCTATGGGGCATAAAGCAAGATATTGCTCCAGCCCACACCAGATTTGAAGTCCCTGCCCAGCAAGAGCAAGGCATTCGCGCAAATCATCGTGAAGCAGCCGACGCTGCAAGTCAAGCAAATGAAGCAAAAAGCATTCGCCGGGCCGGTATAGCATAAAGTCAACGAACACGATTTTTTGTCGCCGCCTTGGCAGCAGGACCGTCTTGGGATACGATCGAACAAATTCGAGAAGGATACATCATGTTATTGCCTCTGCATTTCAAGACGACCCAGTTATCGTGCCTGATCATCGGCGGCGGCCACGTAGCGGCGCGCAAGGTTGAGATCCTCACGTCTGCCGGCTGTCCACTGACCGTCGTCGCGCCAATGATACACAGCCACATACGCCACGCCGTGGAATGCGGCAATGTGCGCTGGCACGCACGCGCATTCGCGGCGGGAGATTGCGCGGGGTTCCAGCTGATCATCGCTGCCACGCCGCACCGCGCGGTCAATCGCACGGTGTCGGAAGAGGCCCGGAGCTTGGGAATTCCGATCAATGTGGTGGATGATCCCGAACTGTGCACGGTCTTTTTCGGCGCGGTGTGGCAGGACGGCCCTCTGACTGTGTCGGTGAGCACCGGCGGTAGGGCGCCGTTCATGGCCAAGGCGCTACGCGACGGCGTTGCCAAGGCCCATGCTGGAAAGGGAGCATGGGTCGATGCAGCCGCTCATTTTCGAGCAGCCGTGCGCAGCGAAGTGACTATTGTAGAGGAAAGGGACAGGCTATTTCGACGGTTTGCCGACGAGGCCATGTCCTGCCCTCCCGATAATCTGCCGCAGTCTTCGCTGCTCATCGATTGGCTCAATTGGTTGGAGCACCGCACACCGGAACCATAGGCACAACCTCTCTCAAAGAACTGTATTGACAGCTGGCAACGTCCCATCATCCAATACACCGTCATGGCAAGAGCGACTGACAGCGCCACTGAGGGAGTATCGGGTCTTCGACGTTCGCTGACATTGTGGGATTTGATTCTCTACGGGATCATCGTAATTCAACCCACGGCCCCCATGTCAGTTTTCGGCGTACTCAGCGAGCGCGGCCGGGGCCATGTGGTGACGACCATTCTCATCGCGATGTTGGCGATGCTCTTCACCGCAATCAGCTACGGGCGCATGGCACGAGCTTATCCAAGCGCGGGATCCGCCTTCACCTACGTGAGTCAGGAAATTCATCCCGCGCTCGGCTTCGTTACGGGCTGGAGCATGGCCATGGATTACATGCTCAATCCTCTCATTTGCATTATCTGGTGCAGCAAGGCGGCGATCAATTTTGTGCCGAATATCCCATATTGGACCTGGGCCATATTCTTTTTCGTTCTCTTTACCGGACTCAACCTGCGCGGCATCCGAACTTCGGCGCGCATCAATGCGGGTCTCGCGACGGCCATGAGTGTCGTGATCGTCGTGTTCTTTGTCGCGGCAGCACGTTACATTCTGGGCCATCCGCACGGTGGCGCGGACTTTTTTACGCGCCCTTTCTATGATCCTGAAACCTTTAATGTGCGCAATGTTTTAGGAGGTACCTCTATCGCCGTGCTGACCTACATAGGATTTGACGGCATTTCGACCTTGTCGGAGGAAGCGGAGAATCCGCGGCGCAACATCTTGCTTGCAACAGTGCTCACATGCCTCGTCATTGGCGTTCTTTCGGCGCTGGAGGTCTATGTGGCCCAGCTGATCTGGCCTGCCGCGCAGCCGTTTCCCGACATCGACACCGCGTACGTTCATGTCGCGGGCCGCGTGGCTGGGTCCTGGTTTTTCCTCGTGGTCAATCTCACGCTCCTGGTTGCAAACCTGGGCTCCGGCATGGGAGCTCAGCTTGGCGCGGCTCGCTTGCTTTTCGGCATGGGACGAAGCAACGCCCTGCCCAAATCCTTCTTCGGCGCGGTTGATCCTGAACGGCGCATTCCGCGCAACAATGTTATCTTCGTAGGCCTCGTGGCCTTGTGCGGGGCTTTTGTGCTTTCTTACGCTCTGGGCGCTGAAATGTTGAACTTCGGAGCGTTAATCGCTTTCATGGGAGTCAACGCCGCTGCATTCATGCGCTATTTCGTGCGTGAGAAAGAAAAGAAAATGACCAACCTGATCATCCCCGCCGCAGGATTCCTGATCTGCCTTCTCTTATGGCTGAACCTCAGCCGGCCGGCCAAGATAGGCGGGGCGATCTGGATGATTGCGGGAATCGCTTTTGGCGCCTGGAAGACACGTGGATTCCGCGCCAACCTCATGGACTTTGAACCCATTGACGAGTGACGTGCAACCTATGAAAAGCGGCCGGAGGCAAATGCATTTGCCTGCCGTTCCCGCGTCAATCGTCGCGTCCCGCACGTCACTTCTGAATATTCCACCCGCTCACCTCGACCGCAGCATTGGCGCCGCCGAGGTCCGCTGAGCGGTAGGTGGCCCGCACGGTGCGCTTCTCGCTGGGAAGCAATGAGAAATAATTGTCTTGCCAGATAACCGGCAAAATCTCCGTGCCACCATCACCGCGATTGACTTTAAGGCGAATGAAGAAGGCCAGACTGTTGCCCCGGTTTTCGAGGGTGATATCCGTCATCGAATTCAGACCGCTACGTTCAGTGTGGCTGCTGACCTTGAGCGTAACCGCTGGAAGTCCTCGTAAGGCGCTGTAGTCGGCATAAGAAGCCGTCGGCGTGACAAACCAGGTCGATTTATCCCATGCCAGGGTCTCAGGCTTAGTGGAAAGCCAATAGAAACTTGATCCGGCCGCTGCACCCCGGCTGTCTTGAAGGCGCAGGTCCAGAAAGTAGACGGGGCTTAACCCCTCAATCTGGGGCAGATCCAGCACCCGATTTGTGCTGTCCGCCGCAGCGTCCAACGACACCTGCCGGGAGAACTTCTCGGTCATGTCCAGATTGTAGATCTTAGCCGTCAGCTTGAGTCCACGCGAATTCAGATACTGACTGCTGACCACCCAAACGGACCGGTCATCATAGGAGTAGATGGGGTGCAGCACTTCCAATGCTTTCTTGGCGCCGAAATAGCCGCCGCCCGGGCGCAGGTAGAAATCGTAGAGATGCCAGATGAGCGACGGCCAGCCGTTATTCAACATCCACTGTATCACGCCGGTCGATGTGTACTTGTTGCGGCTGTATGCCTCGAACATCGAGCGGATGCCCTCGTAGGCCATAAGCTGCGATTTGAAGGCGAAGTCTTCCACGCCGGTCGCCTGGCCATAGCGTGCATTCAGAGCGTCGGTGAAAACACGGATGTCTTTGAAATTTCCCCCGCCCGCGTGGAAATTCCACCAGTCATCGATGGGCCAGAGATGTTCCTTGGGTAACATCTCCCTCAGACTCTCGATAGGCGGCACGGCCGGACCGGGACTGGTTTCCGTGTTGAAGCCGTAAGCACCACCGTTTTTCTTGTCCTCGAGCCAGTAGGCAGGTGCGACATATTCGTACGGCCCTGTCATTTTTACCCCGCTCTCGCCGGACACGGAGGTCGGTTTGGCCGTTGCAGAGGAAACGATCGGGTTGGGCCACAGGCTCTTCTGTTCGACGTCGAGATACATTTTCTCCACGTCGGCGGGTGGCGGATTGTCGCTTCCGTTCAACCACATGAGCAGGCTTGGATGGCCGCGCAGGCGGTACATCTGGCTGCGCAAAGAGTCCTCCGCAATCTTGTGGTCCAGCGGTGTCCACTTCGGCCAGCGTTCCCAGTGGTCGCAACAGCACCAGCCGGCCATGACTAGAATCCCATTGCGATCGGCCAGGTCGAAAAACCCGTTTACCTCCAGTTTGCCTTCCAGCCGGACCGTGTTCAAGCCCATGTCCCGCACATAGCGAAGCTCGTCCTCCTGCCTTTGCGGGTTTTGGCGCAGCAGCATGTCAATGGCCCACCCGCCACCACGGATCAGGAGCTTCTTGCCGTTAATTGAAAACACTCGTTTCTTGTCCGCATTCAACTCCGATCTGATTTCGCGAATCCCGAACAGGGTGTCCACACGATCGGATACAGCACCGTTTATGTCGAACTCCATGCTCAAGCTGTAGAGGTTGGGCCGGCCCATTTGCGCCGGCCACCAGAGCCTGGGGTTGGAAATCTTCAGTTGGGGAAACTTTCCAGGATCAAAAGTGACATCCTGGGAAGCACCAGGGCCCAACTCCACTTCCTGGGCGAAATCGAGCTTCTCGATTCGGCCTCGCAGCGTGCCCTTTATCGGGCCCGCGGACGCGTTCTTCAATAGAACTGTTGCCGTCAGCATTGCAGTATCGTTCCCGGGCGAGTCAACCTTCGACATCGCAGCCGG
>Ga0182021_10002861_pt1 | contig 20282 bp, 16 predicted proteins | sample 612E3MmetaG_FD_120493 | JGI IMG/M metagenome (GOLD analysis project Ga0182021, IMG submission 120493) | Permafrost microbial communities from Stordalen Mire, Sweden - 612E3M metaG (Illumina Assembly) | ecosystem: Environmental > Terrestrial > Soil > Wetlands > Permafrost | place: Sweden... | reverse complement strand
GATCTCGTGCTGGCCGTGGGCGACCTCGTGGTGGTCGTATTCCGAGGGGATGCCCATCTTCTTCAGGAGGAGCTGGATCTCCTTGCGGATCTCGCCGTGTCGGCCGGCGAAGAAGTAGCCGCCCTCGTCGAGCGGGACAGGCTCGCGGTCGTTGGCGAAGATGAAGAACTCGAGCTCCGGCCCGACCTTGAAGTCGTCGAAGCCGGCCTCGGCCGCGGCTTTCAAGGCGCGCTTCAAGGCGTAGCGCGAGTCGCCCATGTAGGGCGTCCCGTCGGGGGTTATGATGTCGCCGAACATGACCGCCTCCCGCCAGGTCACGTCCTCGGCGAAGCCCTTGTATTCCCAGGGGAGGATGCGGCAGGTTCGCGGGTCGGGCTTGATGTTCAGGTCGCTTTCCTCGATCCGGACGAAGCCTTCGACTGAAGAGCCGTCGAAGCCCTTGCCTTCGGCGAAAGCCTTCTCGAGCTCGGCGCTGGGGAACGAAAAATCCATAGGGCGCCCGAGGATGTCGGGAAAGATGATCCGGATGAATTCGATCTTGCGGGCCGGGTCGAGCACCGCCTTGAGGACCTCCTCTTCGTTCAGGAACCCGAAGTTCTTGTGGCTGTCGTCCTTTTGGTAGTACATCAGGCTTCTCCTATCAACCGATTGTCCACAATATTATTTATAATATATTCATTTGTCAATATTAAATCTAAATAAGTTGACAAACGTAAATTATATTGAGATAATTCATGCAGAGGAAAATGTGAGCGAGGAACTCGAAAAGAAGATAATCAGGGCGCTCAATCAGGACGCCCGGAAGAGCTACCGTGAAATTGCCAAGGACATCGGGACCTCGGCGACGGCGGCCATGAACATCGTGAAAAAGCTCGAAGCCCAGGGCGCGATTAAAGGCTATGTCCCCGTCGTCGATCCCGCCCATTTCGGCTACGACCTTACGGCCGTGATCTCGCTCCGGATCTCCCAGGGCAAGCTTCTCGAGACTCAGAAGAAGATCGCGGCCGATCCGCAGGTCGCGGCCGTGTTCGATATCACGGGCGAATGGGATTCGCTCGTCATCGCCTATTTCAAGGGCCGCGACGACCTCAACCGGTTTCTCAAGAAGCTCACGAGTCTGCCGTTCATCGACCGGACGTCGACCCACCTCGTCCTCAACACGGTCAAGGACGAGCGCCGCCTTTTCATCTGACGCGCCGTCCGCAGAAATCGGCGGCGCGGGCGTAAATCGGTGACGCGATCCCAATTCTCTTGATTTGGGTTCGTGTCACCGATTTACGAAAAGGGCCGAGCCACCGGTTTCCGCCCGAGAATTTTCTTGACAGGCGGCTTCGTTGTGCCATAATTCTTTTTTCTCCGGAGGTCGCCATGCCCAAGAAAATCTACGTGCCCACAGGCCATCATTACATCGTCGAAGCCTCGGGCTGCAACGCCAAGGTCATCGGCAGCGTGGAGAAGGTGCAGGACATCTTGGTGAAGGCCGCGGAGATCGCGGGCGCCAAGGTCTGGGCGATCTCCTTCAGCAAGTTCCCGCCGAGCGGCGTGAGCGGGGTCGTCGTCATCTCCGAGTCCCACATCTCGACCCACACGTGGCCCGAGATGCGGTACGCGGCGCTCGACATCTACACCTGCGGGAGCCACGTTGACCCCGAGAAGGCGGTCGTCTACGCCCTCGAAGCGTTCGGCGCTTCGACGTCCCACATCACCGAGATCACCCGCGGCATCGACGAGGGCGACTGGAAGTTCTTCCACAGCTTCGTGACCTGGGAGGAGAATTTCCAGAAGCACCTCGACAAAACATCCGAGAAGAAATAGCCTGGCCGCCGCCCCGGCGGCCTGCGAGCCGGCCGCGTTTTTGGTCCTTCCAACGTAAATTTCTTTTACGGCTCCGCCGCATTTCAGCCGTGCTCGAATCGCCATTTCTCGGGCTTCGGCCCGGCGCTCTCCCGGCTCCCCCCGTCTCGGACCGCTTGGCACAAAAGATGCTCTTTCTGGGCCGAGAGGTGTCTCCATGATGCTCACGCCTCGCTCGGCCTTTTGGTATAATGACAAAATGAGGGGATTCCGCCGGGGAATCGCGGCATGCTGTCTCGCGGCCCTCGCCTCGATCTTGCCCGCGCGGCTTGCCGCCCAGACCGTCGATGATCTCCTCCAGCGCCTCCAGACCGCCTATGCCGCCCGGGATGCGGCGACCTACCTCGGGGCTTTCGAACCCGCCCTTCGGGAGCGGGAAGCCGCTCAATCCGCGTCCTTCCGCGACACGGGGAAGATGGACACCGTGACCTTCCACCTGGCCAGCCGCGACGCCAACCCGGAAGGCGAGGCCGGCCTTTATGTCCAGGCCCTCTACGAGAATCCGTTCTCGGTCATGCTCGAGGTCTGGCATGTCCGGCTGCGCCGGGATGAAGGGCGCTGGATCATCGCCGCCAAGGACATCTCGGGCAACATCACGACCCTCTACAAGATCAATATCCCGTCGGGCCGCGCGGAGCGGGCGTCCCGGGTCGAAATCCGCCACCAGGATATCGTCCTCACCTTCCAGGACGCGTGGGTCTTCTACGACAACATTCCGGACCTGGAGACCGCCTTGCTCGTGATCGGCAAGGGCCGGGTCCGCTTCACCCCCTCGGACCAAGGCGAGCGCCACCAGCTCGAGCTTCGCTACAAGACGCCTTTCGTTGACGATGTCCTGGAATACGCCTTTCTCCGGTTTTCCGACGCGTTCTTCAAGTCGAACATCACGATCATCCCGGCTAGCGCGGGGGGACCTGCGAAGACGCAGGCACCGCCCCAGACTGTCCTGAACCAGGCTTACTCGCTTTTCAGCAAATATTATCCTCTGGCGTTTACCATCGAGAATTCGCTGACGCGCACCCGCTTGTCGTTCGTCCCCCAGACCGACCAGGTGGCCTTCGACTTCAAAGGGGCCCGCAAGGGCGAGATGGGCTACATTTTCTCCCCGTTCTCGGACGAAGAGATCCACTTCCTGACGCGCGAACCAGACACGCTGATCAATCTCTATTCTCCCGAAGCGGACGCCGCTGGCGCTCCTAACAAAATGTTTATCAGTTTCGGGGAGAAGTACGACGTCCAACGGGTGGACGTGGACCTGGACTTCCAGCCCGAGAAATTCCACCTCTCGGCCCGGGCCCGCGTCCAGGTCCTCGCCCGGGTCGACGCCGTCGACAGCCTGAAGTTTTTATTCAACGCCAAGCTCGACATCCTCAAGATCTTCGACCAGGACAGCCGGGAGCTCTTCTTCACCCAGGACAAGAGTCGGAACCTGCTTTATGTCTACCTCCTGAAGCCGATCGAGCGCCGGGCCGTGGCTTCCATCGAGGTCCTCTACCGCGGATCGCTCGAGCCTTTGATCCAGACGGCCGACGTCCTGCCGACGCGGCAGATGAACAATTCCTACTCGCTCGTCATGCCCCGCTTCGAAACCTATCTCTACAGCCAGAGCTCGGGCTGGTATCCCGCGCCGCCCGAGGACGAATTCTTCCAGGCGAGCCTCCGCTTCAGCGTCCCGCCCGAGTATACCTGCGTCTCCAACGGCGTCCTGACCGAGCATGGCGTCTTCGACTCGCGGCGCGTCTCGGGCCTCGACAAGGTCGGCAACTCCGTCTTCCGTTTCGAGACGAAGGCGCCCGTCAAGTACCTGTCGGTTCTCTTCGGGAAGCTCGACCGGCTCGAAGACGCGTCCGGCGCCGCGGGCGTGCCGCTCCAGGTCTACGCCTCCTCCGACATCGGCGCGTCGCGCTTGTGGCTCGCCGAGGAAAGCCGGGCGATCCTCGAGCGCTATACGGCCTGGTTCGGTCCTTATCCCTTCGAGAAGCTGGCCGTGGTCCAACGGCTCCATCCGACGGCCGGCGGCCATAGCCCGGCTTCGTTCGTGGTCATCAACGAGGTGCCGCACAATCCCGACATCCTCCCGCCGCCCGCCCTCGGAAGCCCTGTGGACCTGTCGCGCTACCGGGAGTACTTCCTGGCCCACGAGATCGCCCACCAGTGGTGGGGCCAGGGCGTCGACGGGGAGCGATACCGCGACCAGTGGCTGAGCGAGGGCCTGGCCCAATTCGCGGCGGTCTCCTACCTTCGGGCGAAGCTCGGCGAGGCGACGGCGGCGTCGGTCCTGAAGAGGTTCTCGCAGTGGACCGAGCGCAAGTCCCGCTTCGGGGCGATCACGCTCGGTTCGCGGCTAAGCTTCCTCGATTTCGAGGCCTACCAGGCGATCATCTATGACAAGACCGCGGTCGTCCTGACCCTGCTCCGCGACCTTATCGGCGAGGAGGCCTTCTTCCGGGGGCTGAGGACGTTTTTCGAAACCTACAAGTTCCAGACGGCCCGGACGGCCCAGTTCATCAAGGTCCTGGAGGCGTCCTCGGGGCGCGATCTCAAGCCGTTTTTCGACGGATGGTTCGCATCGTATGCCCTGCCCGACGTCCGCGTGACCTCGACGACGCAGGCGGCGGGCGATGAGCACGTCCTGAAGATCCGCGTCGTCCAGAACCGCGGCGTTTTCGTCTTCCCGCTGTGGGTGACGTGGGAGGAGAACGGGCGACCGGTCCGGAAGATGCTCGAGGTCAACGCCGCCATGCAGGAATTCGAGATCCGCGCGCCCGTCCGCCCGTCCCGGATCAAGGTCAACCCGGACAAGGCCGTGCCGGGCGATTTCCGCTAGAACTCGTCGACGTCGATCTGAAGGCGCTTGATCATCTCGTTGAGGGTCGTCGGCTTCACGTCCAGCATCCGGGCGGCGTTCTTCTGGATCCCCTTGGCCCGCCGGAGCGTCGCTTCGATCAGCCGCTTCTGGAAGCTCAGGGTCTGGTCGCGAAGGCTTTGCCCGCCGCCTTCGACCTCGATCCCGGGGACGGCCGCGTCGCGGCGGGATGGGCCGAGGATCCCCTCCGGCAGGTTGTCCCGGGTGATGATCGGCATCCGGGCGAAGACGACGGCCCTCTCGATAAGGTTCTCGAGCTCGCGGACGTTGCCCTCCCATTCGTGGCTTTCCAGGATCTCCAGGACGTCCTCGGAGACGCCCTCGATCGCTTTGCCGTTCTCCCGGGCGAAGATGTCAAGGAAGTGCTTCACCAGGAGGGGGATGTCGTCCTTCCGGTCGCGCAGGGGCGGAAGCGGGATCTTGATGACGTTCAGCCGGTAGAACAGGTCCTTGCGGAAGGCCTTCTGGTCGATCAGGACTTCCAGGTCGGTGTTGGTCGCGGCGAGGATCCGGACGTCGACCCGGATGGTCTTCGTCCCCCCGAGGCGCATGAACTCCCGGTCCTGCATGACCCGCAGGAGCTTGGCCTGGGTCTCGAGCCCGACGGAGGAGATCTCGTCGAAGAAGATCGTCCCCTTGTCGGCGGCTTCGAACAGGCCCTGCTTCTCGCTGACCGCGCCGGTGAACGCTCCCTTGACGTGGCCGAACAGGTGGCTTTCCAGGAGATCGGGCGGAAGCGAGCCGCTGTTGACGATGACGAAGGGGAAGCCCGCCCGGTTGGAGGTCTGGTGGATGGCCCGGGCGACGAGCTCCTTGCCCGTCCCGCTTTCGCCTTCGATGAGGATCGTGCTCCGGGTCGGGGCCGCGGCCCGGATGAGATCGAAGACCTTCTCCATCGCCCGGCTCCGGCCGATGATGTTGGAGAAGCTGAACTTCCTGTCGAGCTCGCTCCGGAGACGGAGGTTCTCGTCCCGGAGGGACTTGTGGGCGAGGGCCCGGGCGATCGTCAGGAGAAGCTCCTCGTGCTTGAACGGCTTCTGGACGTAGTCGAAGGCCCCGATCTTCATGGCCTCGATGGCCGATTCGACCGAAGCGTAGGCGGTGATGATGATGACCAAGGCCTCGGGTTGAATGCGCTGGAGAGCTCGAAGGACGTCGAGGCCGCTCATCCCGGGCATCATCAGGTCGAGGAGGACGAGATCGAAGGTCCGGCTCTCGTATTTCTGAAGGGCCTCCTCGCCCGAGGACGAGCTTTCGACCTCGTAGCCCTCCGAGGTCAGAAGCTGGCTTAGGACCTCGAGGATGATGGGTTCGTCGTCGATCACGTGGATGGTTCGAGGGGTGCTCATGGCGCTGCCTTTCCTGCCCGTGAGGATGCCGATCCGGCCCGGGCGGCCTCGAGCTTTCGCCGGTCGAGGTCCCTGGGGAGGGTGATCGTGAAGCTCGTGCCCCGGCCGACGACGCTCTCCACGCCGATCCGGCCTTCGTGCTCCTTGATGATCGCGTAGCTGATCGAGAGCCCGAGGCCCGTCCCCTTGCCCACGCCCTTGGTCGTGAAGAAGGGGTCGAAGATGTGCGGCAGGTGCTGTTCCTTGATGCCCGTGCCGCTGTCCGTGATCCGGATCACGACGTCGGCCTCGGTCTCGAAGATCTCGATCCGGAGCGTCCCGCCGCCGGGCATGGCGTCGAGGGCGTTGAGGATGATGTTGAGGAAGACCTGCTGCAACCGCTCGCCTTGGGCCCAGATGGGCTTGACCGGGGTCAGGGCGAGCTCGAGGACGATGCTCATCGTCTTGAGCTTGTAATCGATGAGAGACAGGATCTCCTGGAGCGTCTCCATGAGGGCGACCCGGTGGAACGCCAGGTCGGATGTGTTGCTGCGGGAGAAGGCGAGCAGGTTCTTGATGATCCGCGACACCCGCTCGGTCTGGGCCTCGATCTTTTGCAGGATCTGGGCGAAATGGGGGTCCGTCGCGCTCTTCTGAAGCATCTGGACGTAGCTCGAGATGCCCGTCAGCGGCGTGTTGATCTCGTGGGCGACGCCCGCCGAGAGGAGTCCGATCGAGGCCAGCTTTTCCGAAGTCAGGAGCTGCTGCTGCATCTGGATCTTCTCGGTGATGTCCTCGAAGGCGACGATCGTCCCATAAGGATTGAGGCTGTTGTCGAGGAGGGGCGTCTTGGCCACGTCGAAAATCCGCTGGACGCCGGAGGGCAGGCCGATCCGGATCTCGCTCAGGAGATGGTAGTCCGCCTGGGTGTCGGGCGGGAAGACCGCGGCGAAATTTTCCGGGCCGAGGACGTGGAGGAGCGAATCGCCGATGACGGCCGCCTTTTTCCGGCCGAACGTCTCCTCGAGGACCCGGTTCCAGCCGATGACCCGGCCGTTCCCGTCGAGGACCGCGATGCCGACGTTAAGGCTCTCGATGATGTTCTCGCTGTAGTCCTTCAGCCGCTCGAGCTCCCGGGCGCGGAGGCTGGCCTGGTTGTAGAGATAGGCGTTTTCGACGGCCAGGGCCACGGGCGATGCGATCGTGGTCAGGAGCTCCCAATCCTCGCTCGTCAGGAAGGTGCGGTCGGTTTTGCGGCCCATGGCCAGGCAGCCGATCATCGAATCCTCGACCTCGAGGGCGAGGATGTGCTCGAGGCGCGAGGTCCGGATCTGGCCGAACCGCGCCTGGAGGTCTTTCCGGTCGGCCAGGGCGTAGAACGAGAGCGAGCGGTTCGTCTTGAGCTCCCCGTAGAGCTCGGGGTCGAACGTCAGCCGGAGGGGAAGGTTGTCCACTTCGCCCCGGGCGCTGAAGACTTCGAACGTCCGGGGCGCGCCCTCGGCGGGGAGCAGGAGGGCGATCCCGTCGAGGGAGAGCGCGTTGGCGATGAGCTCGAGGAGCGAGCGGGCCAGGTTCTCCAGGTTGCGCTCCCGGCTGATCTCCTTGCTGATCGACAGGAGCGTCTTCCGATACTGATAGCTGCGCTTGTAGAAAAGGCGGTCGAACAGGGTCTGGACGAGCTTTTTCAGGGGGGTGAAGAGCGTCCCGCCCAGGACGATGGCCAGGAGCCAGAGGAGGATGGCGTTCAGCCGGTTCTCGGCGAAGATCTTGGTCTGGGCTCCCACGGCCACGTACAGGAGGGCCAGGACGAAATAGGAAAAGACCAGGGTCGCCGCCTTCTTGATCAGGACTTCGAGGTCCGTCACCCGCGTCCGCGAGATGGCGTAGGAAAAGGACAGGGGCACGAGCGCCTGGAGGAGGATGGTCAGCTCGGCGACCGGACCGGGCGTCCGGCCCGCGAGGAAGGGGATGATATAGAGGGCGGTGAAGGGGACGATCCCGAAGCCGAGGCCGTAGACGATCCACTTGAGCTGCTTGCGGACCAGATATCCCGGGTGGCGGAAGTAGCTGTGGGTCAGCGTAGCCAGCGTGAGGAATGTGAAGAGGGCGAAGTGGAAAAGATAGATCTTCTCCAGGGTCTCGTAGATGCGCAGGGTCAGGGAGGCGTCGAGGTTGTTCAGCTGGGGAAGATGGAAGGCGACCCTGGCGGCGAGAAGGAGGACGGACGGGAGGTAGAGGATACGGATCCAGGACGGCTTTTGCCGGACGAATCTCTTGCGCTGGGGGAAGATGAGGAAAAAGTGGAGGAGAAGCGGCGGGAAAGCGAGGAACGCCGCGTTGTTCAGCCAGTAGAAGACATTGTCCAGGAGGTCGAGCTGGCCGGTGTAGGAAAAGACGTAGAACGCGAAGAGGACGATCGTCAGGAGATAATAATAGATGTTGGGCGGGGCGAACGGCCGTGCGGAGCTGAACAGGACGATGAGGCCGATGATGAGTGTCATGAGGCCGATCAAGGCCAGGTAGAAATAATTCAGGCTGGCGCCCTTGGTCCCCGCCATCAGGGAGACGAAGATCAAATCTCCCTGCCGGTTGATCTGATAGATGAGCTTTTGGCCCGTCCGGGACGCCGTCCACAAGCTTTTGGCGAGGTCGACCTTGTTGTTGATCCGGACGCCATTGATGGTATAGAGGATGTCTCCCGTCTTGATGGTCGCGTAGATGTATCCAGGGCCGTTGGGATCGACCTTGATCGCGGTCAAGCCCATCGACCGGGTCTGCCATTCGATGCCGTCCGTGGGCTCCTTCCAGACGATCTTCCGGTAAATATTGAGCCCGCCCAGGAACACCAGGATCGCGAGCGGAACCAGGAGCCAGTATGCCCTTTTCTTCATAGAATCCAAAAAATTGAATCCATCGTACAAAAAAAATTCTATGCCGTCAATTAATTCAGGATGTGACGGGCCGAAGCCCGGATGGCCCAATTGATGCTGGGCTCTTTTAGGAGGCGCGTCAGCGCCGTGTCCTCCTTCAATCCGAGCTGGGCCGTGTCCCTCTGGAGGACGCTTCTCATATAGTCGTTCGCCTGTTTACGGGGCGGTTCGTTCTGGCGGACGGGGGCGGCGTCCTGGGAATGGAGGAAGGCCGCGAGGATGAGGCCCAGGCCCCAGATCCATGGCCGGCGCCTCGTCCGCGGCTGTTTCGTCACCTCTTCAACCTATCCCTAAGGCCCCGATTTGTCAACGGCGGCGGAAGCAATTGCGTTTTTCCCTTAACCTAATTGACTTGGTCCGGGTAATCCCCTAATATATGGCGACTCCTGCGGCTGGTGCTCGTAAGAGATTGAATATTTTAGACTTGGAGAAGAAAAAGGAAATTCGCGGATGCCTCATTTCAAAGCGCGCATGACCGCCGAGGACGGGCGCGTCCTTACGGAAGCCCTCCTCGCGATCTCGGCCGCGGACTGCCGCCGCCACTTCGAATCGCTCGGCTTCTGCGTCCTGTCGGTCCGGCGGGATTGGTCGAAATTCCGCATCAGTTCGTTCTCCCTGGAGAAGAAAGTCAAGGACCGTGACTTCATCATGTTCAACCAGGAGCTCATGGCTCTGGTGCGCGCGGGCTATCCCGTTCTCCGGAGCATCGAGGTCATCGCCAACCGGACGAAAAACCCCTACCTCAAGGAGATCTTGGGCAAGGTGGAGAACGACATCCGGCAGGGCAAGTCGCTCTCAGACTCCTTCGCCCCGTTCGAAGACCGCTTCTCCAAGATCTATACGGCCGCCCTCCTCGCCGGCGAACAGAGTGGGAACCTGCCCGAAACGCTTACCCAGTTCATCCAGTACGCCAAGGTCGTCGCCCGGACCAAATCCCGGATCCGGTCCGCTCTGATCTACCCCTCGGTCCTCCTCGTGTTTTCGGCGGGCCTCCTGGGCGTCCTGATCAATTTCGTCCTTCCCAATTTCGCGGATTTCTACAAGGACTTCGACGCTCCCCTGCCGCTCCTCACCGAGTGGCTGATCGCCTTCTCCGTGTTCGTCCGAGGACACTGGTGGCTGTGGATAGTATTGGCCGTCGCCGCCGTGTTCGGCTTCCGGGAGATGGCGCGGCGCGAGTCGAGCCGGATCTGGATGGAGAGAATGAAGCTTAAGATCCCGCTGGGCAAGGTCATTTGGGTCGAATCGGCCGTGGCCCTTTTCTGCCGGACGATGAGCCTGCTCCTCCAGGCGGGCGTCACGCTCCTGACTTCGGTCGGGCTCGCCTCCCGGGCCATGCCGAACAAATACCTCGTCGCCCGGACGGCCGGGCTCCCCGGCTCGATCAAGAACGGCGAGCCGCTTTCCGATTCCCTGGTCAAGACGGGGGTCTTCCCCCCGCTGGCCCTGGACATGATCCGGATCGGGGAAAGCTCGGCCAACCTCGGCGGCATGCTCCGCGAGGTGGCCGACGTTTATGACGAGAGCATTCAGGCCCGGATCGACACTTTCGTCTCGCTCATCGAGCCGATCATGATCATTTGCATGGGCCTGCTCGTGGCGGGCATGCTCCTCTCGGTGTATACTCCGATCTTCAACATGATCAAGGTGGTGCGCTGACATGGATACGCCCAAGCCCGTGCCGCCCCTTTCCGCAGAGGACCAGGAGACGCGGACCCTCGCCGAGCGCTACCATGTTCCGACCATCGACCTGGCCCGGACCGCGATCGACCGCGAGCTCGTCCGGTCCTTCCCCCCGGATTTCCTCTACCGAACCAACATCATCCCGATCGACGCCTCCGCCAGCCTTCTCCGGATCGCCATGGCCGACCCGTCGGACATCGCCACGGTCGACGCCGTCGAGGCGATGGTCGGCAAGAAGGTCCAGGTCCACGCCGCGCCGATGCGGGCCATCCAGGAGGCTCTCCGCCGGAGCGAGACCGTCCTCCAGGTCCTCCGCGACGCGACCGAGGGCTACGTCATGCAGGTCGTCGAGAAGGACGGCGGCGAGGAGGAAGAGGTCATCTCCATCGAGAAGCTCGCCGACCAGGACGGCTCGATCATCAAGCTCGTCAACACCATCATCTTCACCGCCGTCCAGAAGCGGGCGAGCGACGTCCACATCGAATCCAAGGGCGAGCGGGTGCTCATCAAGTACCGGATCGACGGCGTGCTCGGCGAGGCCATGGAGCCGATCGACAAGAAGTTCCAGGCGCCGATCATCTCCCGGGTCAAGGTCATGTCCGACCTTGACATCGCCGAGCGGCGCGTCCCCCAGGACGGCCGGTTCCGGCTGCGGATCAAGGACAAGACGATCGATTTCCGCGTCTCGATCATGCCCAGCATCTATGGCGAGGACGCGGTCATCCGCATCCTGGACAAGGAGATGATCACCGAGGCGATCTCGGAGCTCAAGCTCGAGCTGCTCGGGTTCTCTGCGGACACGCTGCGCCGCTTCCGGCGCTACATCACCCAACCCTACGGCATGATCCTCGTCACGGGCCCGACCGGGAGCGGCAAGACCACGACCTTGTATGCGGCCCTGACCGAGATCCGGTCGCCCGAAGACAAGATCATCACCATCGAGGACCCGGTCGAATACCAGGTCGACGGCGTCACCCAGATCCCGGTCAACGAGAAGAAGGGGCTGACCTTCGCCCGCGGCCTGCGGTCCATCCTCCGCCACGACCCCGACAAGATCATGGTCGGCGAGATCCGGGACCCGGAGACGGCTCAGATCGCGATCCAGTCCGCCCTGACCGGCCACCTCGTCTTCACCACCGTCCACGCCAACAACGTCTTCGACGTCATCGGCCGCTTCCTGCACATGCAGGTCGATCCATACAGCTTCATCTCGGCCCTCAATTGCATCTTCGCCCAGCGGCTGGTCCGCGTCCTCTGCCCCCAGTGCAAGGTCGAAGTCCGGTACGATGACGCCCAGCTCCGAGAATCCGGGCTCGATCCCGAGGTCTACCGCGGCCGGACGTTCTACGAGTCCAAGGGCTGCTCGGAATGCCGCCAGTCGGGATACCAGGGCCGGACGGCGATCGCCGAGATCCTGGAGCTTTCGGACGACATCCGCGAGATGATCCTCCTTCGCAAGCCCCTGTCCGAGGTCCGCAAGAAGGCCAAGGCCGAGGGCATGACCTTCCTCCGCGAAGTCGGCATCCAGAAGGTGGTGGCCGGGACGACCAGCCTCCGGGAACTGAACAAGGTCACGTTCGTGGAATAAGCGATGAGATTCCGCTTCGACCGGATCCGGGGCTTCTTCACCGAACCTCTCCATCCTCCGGCCGTCTTCCTCGTATCGCGGACGCGCGTCGGGGGCCTGGTCCGCGCCGGCCGGGACGGGCGGATCGCCGGCCAGGCCGCGGTCCCCCTGGCGCCCGGAACGCTCGATCCCTCGTTCGACAAGCGGAACGTCGCCAACCCGGCTGCCCTGGAGAGGGCGGTCCGCGACGCCGCCGCCCGCCTCGGACGACGCAGCGGGTCCGTCGGGCTCATGATTCCCGAAGCGTGCCTGAAGGTCTTCGTCCTGCCGTTCGAAGATCTGCCCTCCTCGCTCCGCGAGCGGGAGGACGTGCTCCGCTGGCGCCTGGCCAAGCTCGCGCCGTTCCCGGCCGCGGAGACGCGGATGTCCTATGCCGTCCTCAAGACGGAGGGGCACGCCCGCGTCGTCCTCGCCCTGGCCCGTGTCGATGTCATGCGGGAATACGAGGATGCTTTCGGCCGGGCCGGCCTCGCCGTCCGGGACGTGGGAATCCCGGCGCTGAACCTTCTCGCTTTCGCCCGGCCCGACGCATCGGGGCATGCCCTCGTCGTCAACCTCGAGGACGACCACCTGAGTTTGACAGCGCTCCTCGACGGCCGGGCGGCGCTCTACCGGTTCAAGCCGTTCCTCCAAGACCCGCTCCGTCCCATGACGTTGGCCGAAAAGATCGACCAGGCGGCGGCCGAAGTCGAGGCCACGATCCGGTTCGTGGAGGACCGCGAGAAGAAGATGATCACGGCGGCCTGGGTCCGCGCGGACGTCGCCGAGCCCGAGGCGGCCGTGGCCGGCCTGCAGGCGCGGCTCCCCGGCCTCGCGGTCCGCGAACCGGCGTTCCCGGCCGGCGTCCGTCCGCCGGACCGGCATTTCCTCGCGCCGCTCGTCGGGCAGGGGGAGCGATGAGCGCCGCGAACGTGGCCGTGAACCTGGCCGGCCGGCCGCTGCGCAACCGGCGGTTTTTCGCCGCGCTGCTGGCCGCGGCGGCCTCCGCGTTCGTCCTGATCGCGATCGTCTCCGGGCTCACGATCCTCGGCTCGCGCCGGCGCGAGTCCGTGGCCCGGGCCGATCTCGACAGGGCCCGGCAGTCGACTGCGGCGCTCCGGAAGGAACGGGACGCCCTGGCCGCCGATACGGCGGAGCTCTCGCGCGCGCTGAAGCCGACCGTGGACGCGGTGAACGGCGTCATCTTGAGCAAGAGCTTTTCCCTTGTCGAAATCTTCAGTCGCCTCGAGGACGCCCTCCCGGCCGGGGCGTACATCGCCGGGATGTCCCCCGTGGCGCCGGTCGACGGGCGGCTCGACTTCCGCTTCCGCGTGGTCTCGCCCGGCCTCGCCGACCTGCTGGCCCTCGTCCAGAAGCTGGGCGGCCTCGGCTTCAAGAACATCTCGGTCAAGAACGAGGCGACCATCGACGGACGTCTCGTGTCCGAAATCACGTTCAGCCATGAAAGACCTCTTTGATCTCCTGAGCGACAGGGAACGGCGGATCGCCGCGGTCTGCGGCGCCGTGCTCGGAGTCGCGGCCTGCGTCCTGATCTACGCCGCCGCGGCGTCGCGGGGCGCCGCGTCCCGGGGCGCCGCCGAGTTGCAGGCCGCCGACGCGGCTTACCAGGCCCTCGACCGCGACCGGGGCTCGGTCCGGAAGGAATGGCAGGCCTGGAAAGACGCGCAGAAGGACTTCGCCTCCCTCAAGGCGGCCGGATTCTACGATGGGACCAAGGGCCTGGAGGACATGCGGATGGACCTGCAGCGGATCTTCGACGCGTCCGGGATCGTAGCCTCCGACATCGACTACGGCTACACCGACCTCGTCAAGGGAACCCTGCAGAAGGTCAGCGCGGACTTCCGCCTCACGGCCACGTACCCGGTCCTCAAAAGGCTCCTCGACGCCGTCGAGCGAAGCCCCCGGCTCCTCTACGTCGAGCGGATCGACTTTCTCAGCATGACCAAGCAGCCCGGGGTCATGGACCTCCGGGTGATGTTCGCGGGGACATATGCGTATTAGAGTGATCGCCGTCGTCCTCGGGGCCGTCCTGGCCGCCGCCCCCGCGGCGTCCGCCCAGAATGCGGCCCTCCCGGCGAAGAAGCCGGCCGCGGCCAAGCCGTCCGGCCCGCTCATCAGGAAAGACCTGCTGGCCGCGCTCCGGACGGCGCCGGCCTCGCTCCGTCGGGACCTCTTCCTCCCCCAGGGCCCCGGCGCCCCCCTCGCGCTTCCGACCTTGCTCGGCGGCCGCCCGCGGCCGGCCGCAGCGCCGGTGGAGGAAAAGCCGGCCGACGAGGCCCCGCCGGTCCTCGTCCGCTACGTCGGTTTCATCCGCTCGCAGGGGAAGTTCCTGGCCCTCGTCCTGATCGACGGCCAGGCGGCCGCGCTGGCCGAGGGAGACTTGGCCGGGACGGTGGGCAAGGTCGTCCGCATCGCGGCGGGAGAGATCGAAATCCAGGGCGCCGACGGGAAGCCCCTGAAGATCGCCCTGGAAGGAGAACGCAAATGAAGAAGACGGCTCTTCTGGTTTTGATCGCCTGGAGCGCATGGGCCTGCGTCACGATGAGCTCGCAATACCGCCTCGGGACGGAAGCGGAGTTGAATAAGAAGTACGATGAGGCGATCCAGGCCTACGAGCGGGCCAGCCTCGAGAACCCGAAGGAGCCGGTCTACCGCGTTGCCCTGGAGCGGGCGAAGCTCAGCGCCAGCCTGTTCCATCTCCAGGAGGCCCGCGCGCTCGTGGCCCAGGGCAAAAAAGACGAAGCCAAGGAGGCTTACGCAAAGGCGATAGCCTATAATCCGCGCGAAACGGCGATCGCCCAGGAGGCGCGCCTCGTGACCTCGCCGGTCCCGCCGGCCGAGCCCAAGAAGGAAAAGATCGAGTTCCCCATCAAGCTCAAGGCCCGGGACGGGGCGCTCGAGCTCCGGTTCCCCGTGGAATCGAGCTTGAAGTCGATCTTCCTCGCCCTCGGCAAGGCGGGGGGGATCAGCATCGTCTTCGACGAGACGTTCCGCGACGTGCCCTTCGCCACCGACCTGTCGAACATGACCTTCGAGCAGGCCCTCAAGTCCCTGTGCCTGCCGAGCAAGAACTTCTACCGCATCATCGACGAGCGGACCGTGGTCGTCATCCCCGACACGCCGATGAAGCGGATCCAGTACGATGTCAACGTCATCAAGACTTTCTACCTGACCAACGTCGCCGCCGACACGCTCGTCGCGTCGCTCGCCCAGATGCTCCGGTCGACGGTCAAGGCCCCGACGCTGATCTCGGACAAGACGCTCAACTGGGTGACGATCCGCGACACTCCGCAGGTCGTCGACATGGCCGAAAAGCTGATCGCCATGTGGGACAAGCCCAAGGGCGAGGTGCTCATCGATCTCGAGATCATGGAGGTTTCGCGCTCGCGGCTCCGCCAGCTCGGGATGAGCTTCACGAACGGCGGCACGGCGAACTCCGTCGGGCTGCAGTACGGCGGGACGACGAGCACCACGACAACCTCCAATTGGTTCAACCTGGCCGGCCTCGACCTGTCGAAGGCCGAGAACTTGGCGATCAGCCTCCCGACGTCGTTCCTCCAATTCCTGGAGACCGATTCCGACACCAAGATCATCGCCCAGCCGCGCATCCGCGGGATCTCGGATGAAGAGATCAATCACAAGGTCGGCCAGAAGATTCCCATCCCCCAGACCACCTTCTCCACGTTCGCCGCCGGCGGGGTCAACAATGTGCCCATCACGAATTACTCGCAGCAGGACGTCGGCCTCGAGATCAAGATCAAGCCCACCGTCCACAAGGACGGCGAGGTCACGCTCGCCTGCGAGATCAAGGTCACGTCCCTCGGCGGCACGGGCTATGCCGATATCCCCATCATCAATAACCGCGAGATCAAAAACGTCATGCGCCTCCGCAACGGCGAGACGAACCTCGTCGCCGGGCTGCTCCGCGACGAGGAGCGGAAGTCGCTGACGGGCGTACCCGGCCTCAAAGACCTGCCCCTCGTCGGGCGCTTGTTCGGGGCCGAGAACACGACCCGCGAGCAGACCGACGTCATCCTGACCATCACCCCCTACATCGTCCGGGCGGTGCCCCTCACCCCCGAGGACGCGAAGCCGGTGTGGGTGGACGTCGAAACCCCCGCCTCGAGCGCCTCCCAGGGCATGTTCGAGGAAAATATCCTGTCCCGGGACATCAACCCCGCCCAGGCCGAGCAGAATCTCCGCCAGCGGCGGCCCCAAGAGCTCGGGACGAACTCGGTCGTCCTCTCCCCGGCCAACCTCGAGATCCCGCCTGGCCGCGAGTTCACGATCGCGGTCAACATCAGCTCCGACCAGGAGCTCGGGACCATGTCGCTCGCCCTGAGCTTCAACCCGCAGGTCGTCAGCCTTAAGGATGTGACCGAAGGCGGCCTGTCGCGGACGTTCGGCGGCGAGAAGATGCCGTTCCTCAAGAGCGTGGACAACACCGCGGGGTCGTGCACGCTGGGCTTTACCAGCCCGAGCCAGAGCCGCGGCTTCAAGGGGACCTCGACCCTGGCCGCGCTGCGGTTCGAGGCCAAGGCCCCCGGCGAAAGCCTGATCACGGCCACTAACGTCTCGGCCATGGCCGTAGCGGGGGGCATGGTCAACATCCAGCCCCAGCAGGCCCGCATCGTCGTTAGATGATCACCGTCCTCACGGGGCCGGTCGGCTCGGGGAAGACCTCGTTCCTCGAGCGCTCGCTGGCGGACATCTTCGCCCGGCGCCCCGGTCTCGACGGGTACCTCAGCCTGCGCGTCCCGGACGGAGGAGAGACCGCGGGCTACGACCTCCTGGACGTCCGTACCCGCGCGCGGACCCCGTTTCTGCGGCGCCGGGGGGAGCCCTCCTGGCAAAAAGTCGGGCCGTTTTCTCTCCTGCCCGAGGGGCTGGGCGCAGCCGAGGCCCTCATCCGCCGCGGACGCCCGGGCGAGGGACTGATCGTGGACGAGATCGGCCCGCTCGAGCTCGCCGGCGGCGGCGTGTGGCCGGCCTTCACCGAGGTGCTGTCTTCCGGGGACCGTCCGGCGATCGCCGTCGTCCGCGAGCTCCTGCTCGCCGATTTCCTGGCCAAGGTCCCGGGCCGCGAGGCCCGGGTGATCCGCCTCGCCGAAGCGGCCGCCGGCCGGAGTCTCGTGGAAGGTGCGGGTGAGCCATGACCGTCCAGGTGAAATTCTTCGCCTATTTCCGGGAGCTCTTCGGCGCGCGGGACCTCGCCCTGTCCCTTCCGCCCGGGGCGAGCGTCGCGTCCGCCCTCGACCGCCTCTGCGACACCGCGGCCCGGCGGAACGAGCTCTTCGACGGTGCGCGTCTCAAGCCCCACATCGTGCTCATGATCAACGGCGCCGGGCTTCCGCCCGCCGGCGGCCTCGCCTCGCCTCTCGCCGACGGCGATGTGCTGGCCGTCTTCCCCATGATGGGCGGCGGATGAGCGGCGGCAATCCGCCTTGTCAGGGCGGGCCCGATTTAGTATCCTAGACTTTAGCCGCCTGAAGCGGATTTTCCATGAGCGATCCCAGCTACGGCCTGCACGGCCGCTATCTCGACATCGACCTCGGAACGGGGGACGTCCGGACGTGCGTCCTCGATCCTTCCCTGGTCGCCGATTACCTGGGCGGCCGCGGGCTGGCGACCCGGCTCTTCTACGACGCCGTGGATCCGGGCTGCGACCCGCTCGGCCCGGACAACGTCGTGGTCATTGCCGCTTCGCCCCTCATCGGCACTAACGCGCCCACCGCCGGCCGCGGCCACATGGTATTCAAATCTCCGCTGACCGGCGTCATCGGGACGTCGAATTCCGGGGGGACTTGGGGCGCGGCGTTCAAAGGCTCGGGCTTCGACGCTCTGGTCGTCCGCGGACGGGCCGCGTCGCCGGTCGTCATCGACATCGCGCCCGGCAAGGTCGATGTCCTGCCCGCCCATCACCTGTGGGGTTTGGACATCCATAAGACGACCGACGCCCTCGCGGCCGAACCGGGACCCCAGGGCAAGCCCAAAGTCCTATGTATCGGGCCGGCCGGCGAGAACCTCGTCCGGATGGCGTTTGTGGCGAACGACAAGAACCGCGTCTACGGCCGGTGCGGACCGGGAGCGGTCTGGGGATCCAAGAACCTCAAGGCTATCCGCGTCGCCGGCCGGGAGAAGATCCAGATCCGCGATCCGGAGCGGTACAAGTCCGGCTACGATCAAGCCCTCTATCTCATGAAGCAGGCCCCCGTGACCAAGCGCCTGATGCGCGAGATGGGCACGGCGGGGCTCGTCGAGCTGATCAACGTGATCAGCATGCTGCCCCACCGCAACTTCATCGACACACTCCACGACGAGGACCTCTTGGAGCACGTCTCGGGCGAGACGATCGCCCGGACGATCCTCGACCGGGCGGGCGGCTGCTTCCTCTGCCCGATCGGCTGCCAAAGGCACACGAGCCTGACGGGCACCGACGGCCGCACGGAAAGCGGAGAAGGGCCCGAATATGAAACCGTGGTGATGATGGGTCCCGACTGCGACATCTACGACCTCGCCGCGATCACTCGGGCCAACTACCGCCTGAACGAGCTCGGGATCGACACCATGAGCTTCGGAGGGACGGTCGCCTGCGCCATGGAGCTCGCCGAGCGCGGCCTCCTGTCCCGGGAGGACGCCGGCGGGATCGACCTCAAGTTCGGCGACGGCGCCGTCCTGGAGCGGCTCGCGGTGGATACGGCCTACCGGCGGGGCGCCGGCGCGCTGCTGGCCGAGGGGTCTTACCGCCTCGCGGCCCGCGCCGGGCGGCCCGACCTCTCCATGACCGTGAAAAAGCTCGAGATCCCGGGCTACGACCCGCGGGCCTCGTTCACGCAAGCCCTGGGCTACATGACCTCGCCCTCGGGCGCCTGCCACCTCCGGGGCGGATACGCCGTATCGCTCGCCTTCTTCGGCGGGACGAAGGAGATCCCGCGCTTCAGCCTCCTCCAATCGCCGATCGCCGTCCTGAACATGCAGAACAAGGGCATCCTCCAGGACAGCCTCGGCGTCTGCCGCTTCACGGGCTACGCGTTCGACGTCGGCCCCTGGGCTCGGATGATGACCGGCGTCACCGGGATGGACTTCTCCGAGGGAAAGCTCGAGGAGATCGCCAACCGGATCGCGGCCCTCGAGCGCCTGTTCAACGTCGAGGCCGGCGCGACGCGGGACGACGACCTGCTGCCGCCCCGCTTCGCCGAGATCCCGATCCAGGTCGGGGGCCGGGACGTGGTCGTCTCGGCCGAAGCCCAGGACCGGATGCGGGCCGACTATTATAACGTGCGGGGATGGGAGGCGTCGGGCCGGCCGGGCGACGCCCTGCTCCGCGCCCTGAGGATCGCCGGGAGGACGCCATGAGCCACCGCCGATGGAAGGTCCATGAGGAGATCTTCCGCCAGTTCCGGTCGATCGGCCGGGCTTCGCTGGCCTACGACATCCAGGACAGCCACAGCGGCAACATGGCCCTCCGCGTCAAGGACGATGCGGGGGAGGAGCAGATCATCATCACCGCCACCGGATCGCAGAAGGGCGACCTCACGCCGGACCAGATCTGCTTCCTGTCGGCGACCGAGACGGACTACGGCTACTACAAGGCTTCGTCCGAGACCGACATCCATCAGAAGATCCTGGCCCTCCCGGGGGCGCGGGCGTCGATGCACGCCCACACCAAAGACCTGGCCATCGCCACGCTGGACGACGCGCCGAAGCCCAATACGCCGGCCGATTTCATCCCGATCGATCCCCTGGGCTATCACCTCCTCGGCGACCACGTCCACGTGGACTGGGTGGCGGTGCCGAGCGGCTCGCCCGAGATGGCCGCGATCATCCCCCGGCGGCTGGCCGACCACCCGGTGACCGTCATCCAGGCTCACGGCACGTTCGCCCGGGGCCGGTCGCTCGCCGAGACGTTTTTCCTCGTCTGCGTCGCCAACAACGCGGGCACGGTCGTCCGGGCGGCGCGCAAGCTCGGCGTCGACCTCGCGGCGCTGAGGGCG
>Ga0182021_10002860_pt1 | contig 20283 bp, 16 predicted proteins | sample 612E3MmetaG_FD_120493 | JGI IMG/M metagenome (GOLD analysis project Ga0182021, IMG submission 120493) | Permafrost microbial communities from Stordalen Mire, Sweden - 612E3M metaG (Illumina Assembly) | ecosystem: Environmental > Terrestrial > Soil > Wetlands > Permafrost | place: Sweden... | reverse complement strand
CCCCGATATAGACCTCAAAGTTCCTGAATTTTTTGGTTATCTGCGCCAGCAGGTTAAACCAGACCGGTGAAAATTCAGGAAGCTGGAGGGCAACGGGCATCTTCTTTGTGTCAGGGATGCGTGAGGGGCCGTTAATCTGGCCGGTCAGGTCAAATTTCCATATCTCAAAACGGGTCGCGTATGATAAGGTAAGAAGACCCTTATAAGAATTTACCAGGGCTTTTGTTCGTAACTGGTTGCCTTCGGTCACTTTTACATCATTCAGACGGAAAGCGGCAAGTATGGTAAACTGTTTTACAGGCTGAAAACTGAACTGGGCCTGTATCACATTGGCAAATGATTTTCCATTCAGTTTGTAAAAGAAAACTGCTGCCGGAAGGCTGTCCTGATCTACGACCACTTGCTTTACAAAGCTGGTACGGTAAGCATCCAAACTGAATTCCGCCTTACGTTTGAGGATCTGGAAATCCCATGTCAGGTTAAGCCCGTAATTCCATGCTTCTTCCACACCAGGGTCATTTGTGAAATATAAAACACGCTGGCTGACCAGCATTGCCGCATTTTCGGCAAGCAGGTTCGGGGAACGGTAACCCTTACCTATGGAACCTCGCAGCGAGAGTCCCTTTGCCAGTGTTACTCTCAGGTGAAGCCTGGGTGTGAAAAGGAAACCAAACCGGTTATTGTAATCACCGCGAATTCCGGCAATAAGGGCAAACTTATCCTTCAAATTAAAAGTGTATTCGAAGAATAAGCCACCTGCCCATTCCCGGCGATCCATGATATATGTATATACAGAATCATTGACAAGAGTAAATTTATCTGCATAGGTCGGTTTGACGCTGTCGGGGAGATACTGGTAACGGTATGCCAGGCGTGTCTGCACATAATTTTCAGAATAATTATCTGAAAAATAACTTGCTCCGGCCGAGATCTTATGTTTATCCCCATCGAATTGGGCAGTAAATATCAGGTTGGCATTCAGATTCTGTTCATGGCCATGATAAAGATTTATGCCATAAAAGGCATCCTGCTCATGGTTTATACCTGAAATGATCAGGCCCAGGCTGGATTGGGCGCTCCCATGAAAGAACACCCCGTTTTTCCAGAAACCTTCCAACCGGCTGGTCTTCACTCCTATCCCGTATTTCTTGGAGTCATTTGTAATTCCCGTCGTATCGGTATTCCAGTTGCTTTTATCAAAGGCCATTTGTCCGCCGTTACGATCCTCGTATAGAAATTTTATTCCAAAGCGGGAAACCCACTTCCCGGGATTAATATAATCCCATCGGTTGAAAAGGCTTATGCTTGTCAGCTTTGGAAGATCCATAAAGCCATCTCCGTTCCTGTCGAACTTATAGCGGAAATCGTCTGCATGAACAAGGATTGAAGTACTCAGCTTTTCGTTTATCTTTATTGAACCGTTGGCATTGGCTTCAAACCGGAGATTTGTATTGCCATATATATTCATGTAGAATTTCTCGCTGTTTTCGGGTTTTTTAAACTCTACATTGATTTGTCCTGTGATGGATTCGTAACCCTGTACAACGGATGAGGTGCCTTTGGCCACCTGAATGGATTCCATCCAGGAACCCGGAATATAGTTCAACCCGTATGGAGTGGCAAGGCCTCGGATCAGGGGGACATTCTCAGTCATGACCTGGCTGTATATTCCGCTCAGCCCGAGCAACTGTATCTGCCGGACGCCGGATACGGCATCGCTGTATGATACATCCACAGAGGCATTTGTCTCGAAACTTTCGGCCAGGTTGCAGCAGGCTGCCCTTTGCAGTTCTCCGATGGTAATTATCGTGGTCGGCTGGGTCTTCATCTTCGAAATGAAAGAATTATCCTGCCTCCCTCTGATCTCGACTTCGGCAAGCTGGCGGTCGCCTGGTTGCATTTCAATATCAAGCCTGGATTTTCCCGGGGACACCGTCACGGTATCACGCCGGAAACCAAGAAGGCTCACAACCAGCTTTGAACTATAGGGTCCCTGCCTGGAAAGCCTGAATTTTCCCTGGTCATCCGTGAAGGTACCATTAGTTGTTCCTGCCCAGTATACATTCACGCCGACGAGGGGTGAATGTTTATCCCCTTGCCCCTTTTCATATATATAACCACTGACCGGCTGCGTTCGGGCAGTGATGAATGTAAACATGAAAACCAGTAAGAATATGATGATGCGCATGATTATTTATGGTCAAAAATGAATCTGAATCCCAGGTCGCATTGGTAATTCCAGGTTCAATAAAATACATAATGTAAGCTATGGATGTAACCCTGAAGCAGACCGGAAATGGAACACTAATAATGCCCGTGTGGATGGTATACCCACCCGGTACAGGTTCAGGATATAAAAGTTTTACCTTCCGTTGCTTCAGGAGTTCATTAAATGCGGCAATGGAATTTTACACTGGTGCCAGGCCAGGATGCGCTGGCGGCCTGAAACGGGAGGGCCCGTGTCTGTATAAAAGGATGGTAAACTGAGAAATTCAGATGATTCCGGACAGTTATTATCAGTAAGAAGAACTATACCAGTGACCGGATCCGGAATCTGCAAAGAACGTAAATGCAATTGAAGGCTGAGAAAAGCAGCCTTGAGGAAAAGGTGGATGGTTTTGCAGCACGCCTGATCACCGATAGTCCTTTGATCATCTGAACCGCTTGATGGTCCTTGCCCCGTGAATGAAAATGAACAACAGCATCCGCTTACCGGATTACCCAACTCGGGAAACAAGGTTACAGTAACCTTTTTACTGGAATTGCAGATATGTTCCCTGGCAGAAATACCCAGAGTCCCTGCAAGAAAAAGCAGGAGAATTAAAAAAGTAACTGTATGTTTAAATATTATGATCTTTTTTACCACCTTCCTTACGATTTTTTGCACGGACTTTTTCACTTATAAATCCGTAATCAGGCATATGAATGCAAAAGTAATAAAACTTTTCTCTCATGCTAATTTTCCAGGAAATTATCTATACTTTTGGTATGAATTAGGTCTTACTCAATCAGAATAAATATGAAAACGCGCTTTTGGGGGATGATGGCATTCATTCTTTTACTTATAGCTGCATGCAAACAGTCTCCCGCCCCGGATAAGATTGATCTGAACATTCCTTGGAAATTCCATACCGGGGACGATCCTGAATGGGCCGTTACTGCCTTTGACGATTCCAGATGGGAACAAATTGATCCATCAAAAGTGTGGGAGGAACAGGGGTATAAGAACTATGACGGTTTTGCCTGGTACAGGCAAAAAATATTTATCCCTCACAGATTGATTGATAATGCTTTTATAAAGGACAGCATTCAGTTCAAACTTGGCAAGATTGATGACTGTGACCAGGTTTACCTGAACGGTCAGCTGATCGGGGAGAATGGAAAAACAATGCCTGCAGGCACTCATCCTTCGGCGGATTTCTTTAAAGGAAGAAGTCAATGGTACACCGATCGTTGTTACAGGTTAGCTGTCAATGATCCCCGTGTGCACTGGGATAAGGAAAACCTCATTGCCGTCAGGGCATATGACCAGGGAGGTGACGGAGGCATGTTCTCGAAACCCTTTGAGGTTTCCATTATTGACCTACCAGACCATGTGAAATTTGATTTTACACGGACAGGATTTAAGTTTACAGGAGATACATTGGTCAGCAAGCAGTTCTCCGTAATAAATATTTCATCGAAAGAGGATTTCAAGGGTACTTTAATGATTACCGCGATCCGCAGTGATAACGGGAATGAGTTGTTCAGGCAGGATACACTTGTCGATATGACACCAAACCTGAAACTTCTGATGACGGTCAATGTTAAAAAAGACCTATCAGTTCCGGCAGTGATCAGTTTCATATTCAGGGAGAAGAACTCAGGTAAAGAGGTCAGCGAAAGACTTGATATGCCGTATATTCTTACCCCCAGGCCCCCTAAAGAACCGAGGATCAATGGGGCCAGGGTATTTGGAGTGAGGCCATGGTCTCCTTTTCAATACAAGGTTGCTGCAACAGGGGAAGCTCCTCTGACATACAGTGCCGAAGGTCTTCCTGCAGGTTTGCAGATCCATGCAGATAACGGGCGGATCACAGGGGCAATATCGAAAAGAGGTGAATATAAGGTAACCATTAAAGTTACAAATCAGAGGGGAAGTGCCCAGCGGGATTTACTGATCAAATGCGGGGATGTTATTTCCCTGACTCCCCCGCTGGGATGGAACAGCTGGAATGTATGGGGTTTAAGTGTCAGCGACAGAAAGGTGAGGCTGGCAGCGGAAGCCTTTGTCTCAACGGGATTGATTGACCACGGCTGGACCTATATAAATATGGATGACGGCTGGGAAGACAATCATGACAGATGGGGAAATATTATTCCGAATTCAAAATTCCCGAATATGAAGGAATTATGTACCTATGTTCATTCACTGGGTCTGAAAGTCGGAATTTATTCATCACCAGGTCCCAGGACCTGTGGCGGTTACGAAGGCAGTTACAATTTCGAGGAGAAGGATGTTAGGAATTATGCCGACTGGGGAATAGACTATCTGAAATACGACTGGTGTTCCTATGGAGGAATCGCGCCGGAACCGACCTTGCACCAGCTTAAACTCCCATATCTTGAGATGCGGAAATATATCAGGAAAGTCAACCGGGACATTCATTACAGCCTGTGTCAGTATGGCATGGGAGATGTTTGGAAATGGGGGCAGGAAGTTGACGGGAATTCGTGGAGGACCACAGGGGATATTGAAGATACCTGGGAAAGTTTATCTGCCATCGGATTTTCACAGGATAAATGCTCACCGTATGCTGCACCGGGAAGATGGAATGACCCTGACATGCTTGTCGTCGGATGGGTTGGCTGGGGTCCCAACCTTCATTATACCAGGCTGACACCGAATGAGCAGTATACCCATATCACCCTTTGGTCATTGCTTTCGGCTCCTCTTTTAATCGGCTGCGACCTGAACCAGCTGGATGAGTTCACCCTTAACCTGCTTACGAATGACGAAGTGCTTGCCATAAATCAGGATCCTCTTGGCAGGCAGGCTAAAATGGCATGGAAGAGCCCTGATTGCCAGATCTGGATCAAGGAGCTTGAAGATGGCTCCAGCGCCATTGGTTTATTTAATTTAACGGCAGAGGTTTTACCGGTCGGTATGAAACTGAAGGATTTTGGCATGAACGGGAAATGGATGATGCGCGATGCATGGTCGCAATCCGATCTCGGGTTGGTCGAAACACATTTCGAGATGAAAGTGCAGCCTCACGGAGCCCGCCTGATAGTTCTGAAAAAACGATAACTCTGTGACTCTGTCACTCTTTACTCTGTCACCTTACCTGATCAACGGCCCACTTTAAGGCATCCCTGATCATCTCAATGGGAGGCATCTCAATAAATCCCTTATCCATCAGTGAACGTGTCAGGGAGCGGGAATGTTCAATATCCTTTTTAGCTTTCTGAAAAACCTCCTCCCTGGTCATAGTCACACGGGCAACACCGTCTTTTATCGCCTGCATGGCAACGTCGGCTGCTTCATGGGGGAAAACAGCAGCCTCTTCCATATTGGGGATTATATCTTCGGTAGTGATCCCTCTCTGACGTGCATATTCAGCCAGTGAGTGGGCTGCAGCGACGGCCATATTGTCGGTGATCTTTTTTGCCCTGACCAGCAAGGCTCCCTTTAAGATCCCCGGGAACCCTGTGGAATTATTCACCTGGTTCGGAAAATCCCCCCGCCCGGTTGCGACAATGAATGCACCCTCTTCCTTGGCGGCATAAGGATAAATTTCGGGTACTGGGTTTGCACAGCAGAAAACAATGGATTTCTGAGCCATGCTCTTGATCCACGGCCGTTTGATCACATCCGGACCGGGTGTGGAGAGCGATATGAGTACATCCGCACCTTTCATGGCTTCTTCCATGGTTTGGATCCTGCCGGGATTGGTAGTTTCACACAATTCCCATTTGCGGTAAAACCGTTTATCTGCCTCAATATCCTTACGGCCGGCATGCAGGGATCCTTTAGTATCAAACATGATCATTTTCGCCGGGTCCGCACCATCACTGACAAGCAGCCGCGCAATAGTCGTGTTGGAAGCGCCTGCGCCATATAAAACGATCTTTACATCATGGATCTTCTTTTCGGCCAGACGGAGAGCATTGATCAGGCCGGCGAGTGTTACGCAGGCAGTACCCTGGGCGTCATCATGCCACACCGGGATTTCACATTCTTCACGGAGTACGTCCAGCACCTTGAAACAATTGGGTTGGGAAATATCTTCCAGGTTAATAGCCCCGAAACTATACTGGCACATTTTAACAAACTGTATGATCCTGTCCGGGTCATTTTTCCCGTTCTCATCCTTGCTGTCAATGCATAATGCCACAGCATCCACTCCTCCCAGATATTTCATCAGGAAAGCCTTACCTTCCATGACACCAAGTCCTCCCGAAGGCGTGCAGTCACCATCCCCGAGAACCCGTGTGGAATCGCTCACGACAGCCACAAGGTTGCCCCGGTTGGTCAGTTCAAAGGAACAATCGTTCCTGTCCCTGATATTGGTTGATACCTTTGATACACCAGGAGTGTACCACACGTTAAACCAGTTGAATCCGACAACGGGTGCCTTGGGCACTGTCTGGATCTTCCCGGCATAGAAACAATGAGCTTCCTGTGCCAGCTTTTTAAGGAATAAGGTCTTGCCTTTGGCGATTTGTTCCTGTGTAAAGTCGTCGGGGAAAACTTCATTAAGACCTTCTAAAGTCAGATTTATCTCCTTCATAAAATTGTTTTTTGCTAAATTAAATAAATAATTATGTACCTTTGCACCTCTAATAATTTAAATTTTGTTTTTATGTCTACAGGTAAAGTTAAATTCTTTAATGAAAGAAAAGGGTTTGGTTTCATCGTTGATGATGCCAACCAACAGGAAATTTTTGTGCATGTCAGTGGTCTGATCGACAAAATCAAGCAGGACGATGCAGTTTCTTTTGATGTTACTGAAGATAAACGAGGGAAGAAAGCAATCAATGTAAAGCGAGGATAACCGATCTTACATTCGAATGCATAAAAAAACCCCGTCTCCTGAAACGGGGTTTTTTTATTTAATCAAACGCCGGTGTTATCTGTTCAGCATCACAGGCATGACCAGCATCAGTATATCTTCGTCTTTATTTTCATTATTGGCAGGCAGCAGGATACCGGCACGGCTTGGGCCTGACATTTCCAGCCTGACATCATCCGAATCTATATTCCCAAGCATTTCCAGCAGAAATTTTGAATTGAACCCGATTTCCATATCCTCCCCTTCATAGGAGCAGGTGAGCCTTTCCCTGGCTTCATTGGAGAAATCGACATCCTCGGCTGTAAGTAAAAGTTCCTTACCTGTGATTTTGAACCGCACCTGGTGGGTTGACTGGTTTGCAAAAATCGAGACCCGCTTGATCGAGTTGAGCAGGGCAACCCTGTCAATGATCAGATGATTCGGATTGTCTTTGGGAATTACAGCTTCATAATTCGGGTATTTGCCATCGATCAGGCGGCAGATGAGATTCAGGTTGCTGAATGCGAAGAAGGCATTGGTCCTGTTATATTCAATTGTTACTTCAGTTTCCTGGGATGCCAGAATGTTTTTTAACAGGTTCAGGGGTTTTTTGGGCAGAATGAAAGAAGCGGAAGACTGGGCTCTGAAATCTGTCCGGGTATATCGAACCAGCTTGTGGGCATCGGTAGCCACAAAAATAATATCATCGGGAGAAAGCTGGCAGAAAACACCTGAAAGTACAAGCCTCAGCTCATCATTGCCGGTGGCAAAAAGTGTCTTGTTCACAGCTTTGGCAAGAACTCCCGAACCCAGTTTCAGCGAGGTTGTTTCCTCCAGGGCCGGAGTGCGCGGGTATTCCTCACTTCGGTGCCCCGAAAGCTTGTATTTGCCTTCTCCTGCAGAGATCTCTATCAACAAGGATCCCAGGTCAATGGAAAATGATACCGGGATATCGGGTAAAGTTTTCAGGGTATCAACAAGTATTTTTGCAGGGATAGCCACGCTACCGTCAGCTTCCGATTTATCAGGTTTTACAGTCACGTTCATAGTGGTTTCAAGGTCTGAGGTCGTGACTGTCAGAGTATCTTCCTTCAGTTCAAATAAAAAATCATCAAGAATAGGTAAGGTGTTATTGCTATTGATCACGCCGATGACAGCCTGCAGGTTTTTTAACAGCAATGAACTTGAAATGATGAACTTCATAAGTCGTCAGTTTAAATTTAAATCGGTTGTAAATATACAGTTTTATATCTTTTTATCCAAGACTGCAGGAGCCAATTATTCACTTTCCGGCTTCCCTCCCCTGAAATTGAATTTGTTCTCTGTCCCTTTAAAAAGCCTGATCATGTTTTTCCGGTGGGTGAATAATACAAATACTGAAACGAACACCGACAAAATGATAAGACCGGTGTGGTGTTCCCTTGTAATGAAGACGACTGCCAGCGGAAAGGCAACGGCTCCCAGCACAGATGCAAGGGAAACATAACGGGTCAGGCTGAGAATGATAATAAAAATGCCCAGGACGATTAGAAGAGCCCACGGAAACAGGAAAATGCCCACGCCGGCCAGGGTTCCCACGCCTTTTCCTCCGCGGAATCCCGCGAAAACAGGAAATACATGGCCCAGAGCGGCAGCTACTGCTGCACCTATCTGAACATTGACTACCTGATCCGGTGTAAGTCCCTGATGGGTGAAAAGGGTTGTTAGGAAAACCGCAAACCAGCCTTTGAACACGTCGAACAGCATAACCGGTATCCCGGCTTTATACCCAAGCACGCGGATGACATTGGTTGCGCCGGCATTTCCGCTTCCTTGTTCCCTGACATCTGTGTGGTACAATGCTTTCCCTATCCATACGGCCGAAGGAATAGAGCCGATCAGGTAGGCCAGAAGAATCTGTAAAATGATCAGTATCATACCTGCAAAGTTAGTTATTCATCTGTTTTCTCGAACTTCCTGAGAAAATCTCTCTTTTTACGTTCCTGTGCAAGCGTATAGGTGAATCCCTTTGCTATCCTGCCTGCTTTCTTCTGCTCCGTCTTTGATTTGCGGGCATTGATGATAATATCATTGAACGAGAGATCTGACGAGAGTACTTCAAGGATATTGTTCCTGTAGTTAAAAAAGTACCAGTCCTGGCCTGTAAGCTGGAGATAAAATGTGAATTCATCCCCGTTTCTTTTTTTCGTAAACTCTATCATTCCGTTCACATAGCGGTAAACCTGGTCTTTGCCAAGAGTGGCAATGCCGATCGGGCCCGACGACAACCATGATCTGGAAGCACTGTCCCAGTGCATATTGATTTCCCCGAAGAAAAGAGTACGGTCAAGTTCCTCCGGGAATTTTCTCAAATGCCCTGTCAGCGACATTTCGGTTTTGAATCTCTCCATTTCTTTCGGGGGAAGTATGAATTGCAGGGCCGTATAAAAGGGTGTCTTCTCGAAACTGAGCCCGGTCAGGTTGGTGCTTACAAGCTGGCTGCTGAATTTTTTCATGGCGTCATCCGGAAAGGGGAAAACCAGGGCAAGGGCAATATGGGCATGCGTGGAATCAGGAATTATATAATGATCAATATTCCCATAGGATTCCAGATTGAAATTTCCTCCGTTCAGGCCCAGACTCACCTTTCCGTCACCCCTGAGCCTGCATAAAGTCTGGTTAAGGGAAATGAAATTGCCCGGTCTTGTCAGATCATTAAGTTTTACAGTATCGGCAATCCTGAATTCAGTGGTTGGAACATTATAGGTCATCATTCCGGATGCAGAAATCATCAGTGAATCACTGATGCTATTTTTCCGCATAAAGAAAGCCGGGTATATCCTTGACTCGGAATTGGAAAACAGCAGTGAAAGTATCATCTTCTCGCTCAGCATGTTTGTAAGTGATCCGGGAACAGGGATCATAATCCGGTTCGGGTTAATGGTAGCCCTGAAATGTATCCATTCGGGTTTGGATTTAAAACAATTTGACAGCACCCTGAAAGCTCCGTCAAAATCCAGGTCTTCCTGTGCTGCTTTCAGGGTTACATCCCCTCTGAACTGGAATTCAGGGCTCAGATTGAAGTAAACCGTGTCGGGCACCATTCCATCTGCAATAGTCTGACCACTTGAATCGACCAGGATATGCGAGAAATTTATCGTCTCCTTTATCCCTTCCCGCTCGGTATAATCGAGCATCCCGTTCCCTGTATATTTTTTCCTTGATCCGATGGAGACTTCAGAATGATAAAACTGGTGGTGTCTTGTTTTTGTATTGGCAATGATGATCGCATGCCGCAGGGTCTGCATCTGGGCATCCTTGAAGATCCTAACTTTTCCTGAATCAGGATACACTGCAGCATCAGCAACCTTGATGATTTTTACATCCTCTGCATTGATGACGTTGGTCCTTAGGTTATATCTCGCCCGTGCAGCAAAGAATTTCAGTGAGTCCTGGAGCGGATGGACCGAGATAAACTCCGAGCCTGTATAACCCAAATCGATAAGCTGGGATAAACTCAGGGAATCGGAACGCGTTTTCATGCTTTGTTCGTTCGAAAGGGAAATTTCCTCATTATCTATCAGCCAGTCAAAGCGGTCCATGGAACAGATGTACCGGTTAAGCGGGAATTCAACCCTGGAGATCCCGACATTGGAACGGAATTCACCTTTGCGCAGATCAAAATCAAAATGGGTCTGGTAATTTTTTGTGGAGATAGTAAGGTCATTAAGATCATAAGACTTAATACGAAAATTAGCGATCAGCGCATCAAACGTCCTGCGTTTGAATTTAAATCCCTTCGAATCCATCTCAGCGTCTTTAATCCTGACCGTACCGTTCCCTGAAAGAAGACCGGGTGTCAGAGACAGCATTCCCCCAAAAGTTGATTGATCATTGTACATCTTCATTTCCTTCTTCACCGTGGAGATCGCCATTGAATCTTTATATGGCATCCAGAGCTGGTTTACCGAGTCGGCATTGACCGACGGATATTCAATGTCTGCCAGCTGTTCCGACATGGTGAAGGTCCTGGAGAACACCCTGAGGGAATCAGGCAGGAAAAGAAAGTTGCCGGAACGGGACACGGAGTTAAGATATCGCAGGCTTCCGTCGCCCCTCAAGCCCTGTTCGCTCAGGTCAATTTTCGAGATATAGGTCCCTTTGCCCCCGTATACCGGCAACCCCTGGGGTTCAGTCATCTTCTCAAAACCCAGTGAATAGTCGGGCCTTACCCTGAGTGGCTGGACAATCCCGGGAAAAATACCTGCCGATGTCAGTGAGCCATTGAAATCCAGGCTATCAGTATGGACCACATCAAGGCTTTGAATCGTGAAAGGATCCACTTCAAAGAAGAACTTATCCCTCCTGTAAACTCCTTTCTGAACATATTTCTTATCCCAGTAAACCCTGGCTGTGTCTTTATTGTGGAAAATCGGATACTCTTTAAGCGCTTTTAACCCTGCCTTATTATCCGGACGGTCAACCAGGAGGTCCCCACTCAGGTTGCGAATGGAGGTTTTCACTTTTACCAGCGGGAATTGTCCGCTCTTCGGATCCCTTGTCTTGCCCTGGACATAAAAAACCATAGAATCCACATACGGAAGGTTCATTTTGAAATTCGTATAATCAAAGGAGCACTCTTTGCCGTAAAAATCAAATAACCCTGCTTCTATCTTCCCATGAAAGAGCAAATCCATATCTTTTTTAACTATGAGTTCTTCATTTTTCGGATAGATAGCGACATGCTGGGAATCGCTGATAAAAACGCTTTTAACTCCCTGTATCTTCAGGTCAAATGTGTTCAGGTCCAGGATGGCGTTGCTGGCATTGGTCACATTGGAATTGAAAAAGATCTCGTCATAATCGGTCTTTCCGTTCCTTGCATTTACATAGTTATACAACTTGTCTTTAACATAGGCAATCTTATCTTCATAGTCGTAAACCAGAAAACCCCGGTTAGAAAGATTCAGCAGCTGAACTTCAACCTGTTCCTGTGGTTTCTGCATGTATTTCGTCAGGTCATCAAGGCTGAATTCCCTTTTCTTGGTCCTTCCGGTGAAATTCTTAATCAGGTTGAGGATATTGATTTCATCTATCCCCTGAAGGCGGTCGTAACGGTTGCGGGAATAGTAATTTGTGGATTCAAATACAGCTTTGCTTTCTTTATTCGGGCCTTTCATCATTTCGAAATTCAGCCTGGGTTCATTTGTTTTCCAGTCGAGCTGTTCGCAGTAGATCTCGATCTTGTGCCAGGAGTCGAACCAGGGACTGACCGCCGAGAGTCTTTCATCTTTTGTAAATGTCAACTCCTTGTTGTTGTCAGTATATTTCATTTCCAGCCCCGGGTGGTAAATGGAATCGGTTTCATGATAGATAGCGATAGATGCAGTGGCGGAATTGATCTGCCCGGGGCGGATAATGAATGACGGTGACCTGATCTGCATAAAATCGCTCCCGTCCTTTTTCACTATTATCCTTGCATTTTGCTTATGGGCCCCTTCTCCTATAACCCTTGAGCCTTCCATCGCAAAACCGCCCAGGTAATCCATATTTTTAAAAATATCCCTTATACTGATGACCTTATCATATGAATAGAACCTGGGATAGGAGGCTTTATCCTCGTCGATATCCACAAGAACTTTGTCAATAAATCGTCCCTGTATTGGCGAAGACAGGTATTTTTTATTGTAAAAACTGACTGAATCGGCCGTGATTTTTGAAAAGCGTGCCTGGAAAGAATAATTTTCAAGTTCCGCATAGACTTCATTCGCAGCCAGCCCAACCTTGCTCCAGTCGACCCTGCCCTCACTTCCGGTCCACCGGCCCGACAGCGGATAAAAAAAGCCCCGGGTGCCGTTGATTACCATGGAATCCTTGTTCACGCAACAAACCAGGTCAGATTTGCCGAAAAGGACAACGGGGACCGAATCATAACCCAATGTGAACACCGGCGGGCTCACTTTCCACCTTGTGGACGCCGATTTAAAAATCAATCCGTCATCAAACAGGTCCATAGTGGTCTCCAGATAGATAATATAGTAACGGCTGTTCTTTTCTGCGATCAGCTTCTTTAATACGTCAGACCACGAAGTGAAAACGTTTTCCGGTTGATGCGAATCAACATAAATATTAAGAGCCTGTATATATTTGAAGAAATCAGGGAATACCCGGACCTTCTTTTTCAGCATCTCATTACAAAGAAAGTAAATGAATTTCTTCTTTGACGGATCAAAAGTCTCCTGGTTCCATTTCTGGACAAAGCCTGTCATGATAGGCTGAACCAGTTTCCGGTCATTGTCGGACAATCCAAAGAGCAGCCCGTTAAGTTCACCTATGAATTTTGTGGAATCTCCCGTAAAATGTGAAGTCCTCTGGGCTTCGGCGGAAGAGGGCTGAAATAACGTAAGAGCCGCGAGGCAGATTGGAACCAGTAAAAAGAATTTCCTGTTGATCATTTTATGAACGTTGCAACAACCCAATTGTTCAGTTCCCTGATGCATGAGATACGGAACCCGAGTGAACCTGCTTTTTCGGTTATGATTTTCGTGTCATCGGAATAGAAACCGCTCAGCATTAAAAGTCCTCCGTCCACGAGGAGGGCCCGGTAAGCCATCATATCCCCGAGCAGCACATTACGGTTGATATTTGCCATGATGATATTAAAATCTCCTTCATTTACCTTTGATGCATCTCCATGAATAACGCATATCATTCCTGCATTATTTCGGACGGTATTTTCCAATGTATTGGTATAAGCCCATTCATCATTATCGACCGCCAGGATCCTTACCGCTCCCATTTTTGCAGCAAGGATGGCAAGTATTCCGGTGCCGCAGCCTATGTCAAGCACCTTCATGCCGCGGAAATCAGTTTCCAGGATGGTTTCAATCATCAGATGCGTTGTTTCATGATGGGCTGTGCCGAATGACATCTTAGGCTCAATGATGAGATCAAATTCGGCCAGGGGATCAGGTTGGTGAAATGGGGCCCTGATCATACAGCGGCCTGAAACCAGAACCGGTTGATAAGCGGATTCCCAGATCGCGTTCCAGTTTTGCCCGGGTACCCGGTTCACCCGGTAACGGAATCCCATTGTAAACGATCGTTCTTCGAGGAAATTTGCAACCGGCATCACATCAAATGAACCTGCAGGAATAAAGGCATTAAGCCCTCCTTCCTCTTCTTCTGAAAACCCCTCAAATCCATACTCGGAAAGTTCTGCTGAAAGGATCTCGGCATTTTCGCCTGAGAGGCCGCTTATGTTTATTTCAATATACTCCATCAGAGTGCATCGACAATGGCAATGAAATCTTCGGCCTTCAGTGATGCACCGCCTATCAGTCCTCCGTCAACATCGGCCTGGCTGAACAACTCAGGGGCATTCTTTGCATTGCAGCTTCCCCCGTAAAGGATGCTTATCTCCCCGGAAAGCTTTACAGAATAATGGCTGGCAATGAGCTTGCGTATGAATGCATGCATCTCCTGGGCCTGCCCAGGCGTCGCATTGACCCCGGTCCCGATAGCCCATACGGGCTCATACGCGATGATTACATTTTTAAGTTCAGCGGCTTTCAGATGGAACAAAGATTCCTCAAGCTGCTTCCCGACCACTTTAAAATGCTTTTTTGCCTCCCTTTCGGGCAGCACCTCACCGCAGCAAAAGATCGGCCTGATACCGTGTTTTAGTAAAGCATCGAGTTTTTTCGAAAGGAATTCATGGCTTTCGCTGAAATATTTGCGGCGTTCCGAATGGCCGATGATACAATACTCCACCTCCATGGATTCTAGCATCAGCGGGCTGATCTCACCTGTAAAAGCTCCGCTGTCTTCGGGATATACATTTTGAGCCCCCACTGAAAACGAAGCATCCTCTGCAATATCCGTGGCCAACTCCAGATAGGGAAAGGGGGGACAAAGCACTGCCTCCTTATTACGCAGTTCCCTGCTTGCCAGGGAATCAGCAATCTGTAAAATAAGTTCTTCTGCTTCCTGGAAAGTCTTGTTCATTTTCCAGTTTCCGGCAACGATCTTTTTTCTCATATTTATTTGGTTTTAGTTTTTAGGGATGAGCAACCAGTATTTTTTACTCATGGCTCATCACTCATGGCTCATCACTTGTTAATAAAATTTCCATCATGTATTCAGCCTTACCCTGGGGTCAAGCACCCCGTACATGATATCTGCAAAAATATTGATCAGGACGAGGATCACGGAGATAAACAGGACTGCGCCCATGAGAACGGGAAAGTCATATTTATCAAGGGCATTTACAATAACCAGTCCTATTCCTTTCCAGTCAAAAATATATTCCACAAATACAGCACCGGCAAGCAGGGAAGCAAGCCATCCCGTAGCTGCAGTAACCACCGGGTTAAGGGCATTCCTGAGGGCATGTTTAAAGATTATTGTACTCATCCTAAGGCCCTTAGCCCTTGCCGTGCGGATATAATCCTGTGACATTACGTCCAGGATTGAATTGCGTGTCAGTTCGACGATAATTGCCAGGGGGCGTATACCAAGTGTAAATGCAGGCAGGATCAGGTTCTTCAGGTCAAGGTATTCTCCCCTGCCCAGGTCATCCACCGAATACAGATTCCCGGCCATATTCAGACCTGTGAAGTGGGCCAGTACAAATGCGAAAATCCATGCATTCAGGATGGCTGCAAAAAAGGAAGGCAGAGACATCCCCAGGACTGAAAAAACAAGTGCAAGCCGGTCGATCACAGAGTTTTTATACAGGGCGCATACAATACCTGTCAGGATCCCGGCAACCAAAGCAAAAGCCATGGCAACCAATGCAAGAATTAACGTATTGATAAAGCTTTCAAAAAGGATTTCAGACACATTCCTGCTCGTTTGGTAGCTTTTCCTCAGATATGGAAATTTGAGGACCAGGGTAGTACTCCCTATCGAGATGATCTTCAGGGTTTCCCCGTAAGCTGCAGGGTGTACTCTGAAACTGCTTCCTTTATTGCCTGTGTTATAAACTGAAAGAGGTGAAAGGTCGTTAAGATAGTTCAGAAACTGGATGCTTAAAGGCCGGTCGGTGCCCAGATCCCTGCGCACTGCGGCAACGGAAGCGCTGTCAGCCCTTTGCCCGAGCATCATCCGGGCCGGATCACCGGGGAGAACGTTGAAAAGAAAGAAAACTACCAGAATGACTCCAAGCAGAACAAGCATTCCATAAGCGAGGCGCCGGATTATAAATCTTGTCATGTTAATTCTCCTGCTTTCCCGGAATCTGTTTTGTCCGGCAGGCTATGAAAGCCTCCCGGGGAGTTTCACCGGAAATATTTTTCACTGACCTTATCCCAGGAAGGAAAATCCCTGAATGACCATTTGTCCAGTACAACCCCGTCCTTTAACAGAAGCAGTCCGGGATTTGACCTGACCATGGTTTTCAGGATCACATCATCGGCATTATAGTATTCAAAAGCAGTTCCATGGTTCAATCGGAATTTCCGGATATCAGCAGGAGGGGAACTTGTGAGACAGATAAAGGATTTATTCCCGGCAACAGCTTTTTTATAAAACGGCAAAATCTTCAGGAAGGCATCCTGGTTTGTTTCCTGAAGATTATAGGCAACCAGAAGAAACTGGAAATCGGAGTTCTGCATTATATTATGAGTCACATCATTCCCTTGCAGGTCCTCTGCCCTTAAAACCACCGATTGCCCCGCATTCGGATCTTCCACCCGTTGACTGTCAAAAACCCATTCTGACATCCAGGCCGAGTCATTCCAGGGGTAATTTGATGCCAGGTATTCTTTCTTCTCCCCGGTTTTTTTATTCTTATAGGTAACATAAAACTTAACCGGCAAAGCTGATGTCCTGTTCACCTTGTTGCCTTTCTTCCATGCCATGAAATCAATCAGGGGAAGGTGGCGGGCTGCATGCAGCGACATCCAGGAGAAAAGTATCGCAGTGAGACAAACAATTAAAATATCCATTGTAACAGGGAGTGCTGAACGGTATTTCTTTCTCCAGATGAAGATCGGAACGACAAACCCCATCAGGATAATATTCTTGATAAAAGTCTGCATGTTTGTCAGTTTGATTGCCTCGCCGAAACAGCCGCAATCAGGGACCAGGTTCCAGATGGCATCCAGGAAAGTAAGGACTGTGAAATAAGTCATGATCAGCAACAGCAACCATGCAGTTTTACGGATCCAGAGGTTCAGCAGGAGACTGATCCCCAGTGTAAATTCCAGCATTATAAAAATAATGCTCAGCTCAAGGGAGAAACGGCTGGCCCAGGGGATGCCGAAAGCCACAAAATAATCCTCAATGCGAAATGCAAGGCCAAGCGGGTCAACTCCCTTGACAAACCCGCTGAATATAAACACCATCCCAACGAGGATGCGGAAACTATTTCTGAGTATTTTCATTTTCCATTCTGATCAGAGCGAATATCGCATAGTTGATTATATCATAGTAATTGGCATCAAGTCCTTCAGAAATGAATGTCTTGCCCTGGTTATCTTCAATTTGCTTGATGCGCATCAGTTTCATCAGGATGATGTCGGTGAGTGAACCCAGGCGCATATTCCGCCAGGCCTCTCCATAATCGTGGTTCTTATCCAGCATCATGTCCCTTGCAGCATAGATGTATTTATCATAAAGCCTTTGTCCCTCGTCCGGAAGCAGTTCGGTTGGTTCATCCGCACCGAGATCCAGCTGGATCAGCGCAATAACCGAATAATTCACGATGCCGATATATTCAGACCTGACACCTTCACTGACCTTCTGCATTTTTTTAGCATCAATGCTCCTTATTCTTTGTGCCTTGATATAGATCTGGTCCGTGATGGATGGAGGCCGGAGAATGCGCCAGGCTGTCCCGTAATCTTTCATCTTGGCAAGGAAGATATCCCTGCAAAGGCTGATAATCTCTTCAAATTCTTTTTTTGTATCAGTTTTTCCGGTCATGAACAGTGCAAGATGGTGGACTAAATTACAAATAATTCCCGGAACAGCAGTTTCCATGCGCGAAAGAATTATTAAAAGTAGCTAACATGGGGGAGTCATAGAGTCACAGAGTCACAAAAGCACAGAGTCACAGAGTTATCGGATGGGGGGTAGGTTTCTTCGTTGGTTCAGTTTTACTACATTTGTAAAAAAATCAATGTTCCGACTTGATTGCAACGGGAAGTTGCTGGATCTGAAAGAACCGGCAGTGATGGGCGTTCTGAATATCACCACCGATTCTTTTTTCGACGGAGGAAGTTATCTTTCAACAGATTCGCAACTCAGGCATGTTGAAGTGATGATCAGAGAGGGCGCTTCAATCATTGATATTGGTGCAATCTCTTCCCGTCCGGGGGCCGAAGAAGTTTGTCAGACCAGTGAACTGGAACGCCTGCTTCCGGCAATCAGGGCAATCCGCCAAAATTTTCCCGGAGCAATCATTTCAGTAGATACCCACCGCCCATTAATTGCCAGGGCTGTCGTTGAGAACGGAGCTGATATGATCAACGATATCTACGGAGGACGGTTTGAATCCGGAATGATTGAGACGGTAGCCAGGCTTAAGGTTCCATATATCATTATGCATATGAAGGGAACCCCACAAACCATGCAGGATAACCCTGTGTATTCGGATGTATTGGCAGAAGTTACATATTTTTTCGAGAAGCAGATCACAGAAGCCAGATCTTACGGAATTAACAGCATTATAATCGATCCCGGTTTTGGTTTCGGGAAAACAATTGACCATAATTACCGGCTTCTTGCCTCCCTGGATTCTTTTCATTCGCTGGGTGTGCCCGTAATGGCAGGAGTATCACGTAAATCAATGATCAATAGAGTACTCGGGACCGGCCCCAGAGAAGCGCTGAATGGGACCACCGTGCTCCAGACCCTGGCCCTGATGAACGGCGCCGATATCATCAGGACCCATGACGTACATGAAGCAATTCAAACCATCAAACTGGTCGGGATCCTGAAAAAAAATTCCTGATGATTTAAAAACCCTGTATCATGTTTCATTTTCTTGGCAACAGCGGATTATTTACGTTCAGAATCGCAGATGCGATCGACATCCTTCTTTTTGCTTTCCTTTTATACCAGGTTTATAACCTTGTTAAAGGCACTGCAGCGATAAGGATATTTATCGGAATTATTGCAGTTTACATTGTCTGGAAAGTCGTTAAAGCATTCCAGATGCAGTTGCTCAGCGAGATCCTCGGGCAGTTCATCAGTGTAGGGGTGATCGCCCTGATCGTTGTCTTCCAGCCCGAAATCAGGCAGTTCCTGCTCGTTTTAGGAAATGCAAGGATAATACGGAACCGGAGTAGAAGGTTTTTATTCTGGAAACTGAAAGTCAAAAATCCCATTACACTGAATCTTGATATGATCGTCAAAGCATGTCAGAAAATGGCTGAGACGAAGACAGGGGCGCTCATCATCATTGCCAGGGAAAGCGAACTGGGATCATACGTGGACACAGGGCAATTGGTTGATGCGAGAATCTCTGATGTCATGCTGGAGACTATCTTTTACAAAAACAGCCCTCTTCATGACGGGGCTGTCATCATTATCGGCAACAGCATCAGGGCGGCACGTTGCATACTTCCTGTATCCACCAAAGCCGGGATCCCTTCATGGTACGGTTTAAGGCACAAGGCTGCGATCGGCCTTACGGAGAAAAGTGACGCCATAGCCATAGTCATTTCAGAAGAAAGAGGTAACCTTTCATACAGCATTGAAGGTGAGCTTTTTGAACAGGTGAGCCCGTCCGAGCTATCGAATTTCCTGGTCCGTACCTTCAACTCATAGGTTTTACCTTTTCTTCCTGCTTATTTTCTTCAGGGAATCTGCTACTCTCGCGCTGTCGGATTTTTTCTTCGCTTCGAACTGGGCAACTATCTGATCAGGGGTTTTGCCGAGATTGCTGAGTGATGCCTTGGCGTCGTTCGCAAATTCATGACGGGGATATTTCTCAAGGAAAAGTATATATGTTTCCTGAGCTTTATCGAGGTTGTTAAATATGGTTTCATAGATAAAGGCTTTGAAAAAAAGGCAGATGGGTGTTTTGGGATCCACGGGATAGCTGGTCATATACATATCAAACATCTCTATTGCATTTTTGCCGTTTCCCTCCGTCATATAAAGATTTCCGGCTTTAAAAATATATTTGCGGGTCAGGGAATCCCCGGGATATTTTTTTATGAAGGCTGAATAAAGCTGAAGAAGGCTGTCGGCACCCGGTTTGTTGAATGTAGTGACTGTCGGCGCATAGAGGCGGTCTTCGAGGCTTTTGATTTTTGAT
>Ga0182021_10002859_pt1 | contig 20289 bp, 16 predicted proteins | sample 612E3MmetaG_FD_120493 | JGI IMG/M metagenome (GOLD analysis project Ga0182021, IMG submission 120493) | Permafrost microbial communities from Stordalen Mire, Sweden - 612E3M metaG (Illumina Assembly) | ecosystem: Environmental > Terrestrial > Soil > Wetlands > Permafrost | place: Sweden... | reverse complement strand
TCGCTGACCACGCTGACCTATGTGGGGTCGACGCGCGTGCTTCCCGGTTACAACGTGATGGGCGTGGCGAAAGCCTCGCTGGAAGCGGCTATGCGGTACCTGGCGAGCGAACTGGGGGCGCGGAAGATCCGCGTGAACGCGATTTCGGCGGGGCCGGTTAAGACCGTCTCGGCCCGCGCCATCAAGGATTTCTCGGCCGTTCTGGACGCCGTCGAGAGCCGCGCACCGCTGCGGCGCAACACCGAACCGGCCGAAGTCGCCGATACCGCCGTGTTTCTGGCCAGCCGCCTGGGACGCGGCGTGACCGGCAATATTCTGTTTGTGGACGCGGGCATGCAGGTAATGGGGCTGTAGCCTGCCATAATATAAGTGGTCCTTTATGAAAGTAGAAGTCGTCCTGTTGGAGACTGACATTGCACAGGAATTCGCCGAGGCCATTGAGGCTCGCGACCTGCCGGAGAAGTTTTTCTTCTGGTTTCCACGCTCCGCCACGGCGTGGGCGGCTTTGAGCCAGAACGCGGACCTGTATGGCGGGCTGCGGGAGACCTGGCGGGAACTCGCGGCGGACGCCCCCGCCCTGGTCAAGCCATTCGGCACGCGCGTTCCCGTGATCAGCTTCGGCTCCGGGGACGGGGTGCGCGACCGCGTGCTGCTGGGCGCTTTGAAAGACGCCGGATTCGAGTGCCTGTATTTTCCCGTCGACGCCAGTCAGGCGCTGCTCGAGCTGGCCTGCGCCGGCGCCGACGACGAGGATATTGAAACCGTGGGCATCAAGGCCGACATTTCCAGCCCCGTGCACCTGGTCTACGCGGCCGACGCCGCCGAGCCGGCGCGCCTGTTCATCATGTCGGGCAACACCATGGGCGCGTTCGATCCGCTGGGCGAAATCCGTTACCTGGCGCAGTGCATGAAGCCGGAGGACCGGCTGATTATCGACGGCGAGATGTACGACGAGCAAAAGACCCTGGCCTACCGCGACAAACCGGCCACCCGGGATTTCGGTTCGGCGCTGCTAGCCAGCCTGGGGGTGGGCCGCGACGATGGCGAAATCCGCTTCAACCACAAGCGCGACGAACGCCACGACGGACTGCACCTGATCACGCGGCACTTCCGCGCCGGCCGGGATATCTCGGCGACCGTCGCGGGTGACGAAATCCCCATGGAGCGCGGCGAGCGCATCGGAATGAACTTCTCGTACGCCTACACGCCGGAGGCCTTCCGCTGGCTGCTGCACCAGCAGGGTGGGCTTGAGATTCTAAAAGAGTATCGCAGCCCCGACTCGCGATTCCTGACCGCGGTTTGCCGGAAGTAGGGCCTCCACCCAGGTGGGGTTAGCATAGGAGAGATGCCGAACTCCGCCATACTCTTGATTCACTGCCCCGACCGCAAAGGGATTGTCGCCGGGATCTCCAGTTTTCTGTACGATCGCGGAGCGAACATTCTCCACGCCGATCAGCACCAGGATAACGACCTGGGCCTGTTCTTCATGCGCGTTGAGTGGGATCTGGCGGATTTCGCCCTGGACGATGCCGGATTTCGCGCGGATTTTCAACCGCTGGCCGATCGCTTTCAGATGGAGTGGCGGCTGGCGTATTCGGCGGCCCGGCCCGCCGCGGCGATTTTCGTTTCTCAGCACCAGCATTGCCTCCTGGACATGCTCTACCGGCACGCCATCGGAGAGCTGCGCTGCCGCATTCCCCTGATTGTCGGCAACCACGCCACCGCGCGGGAGCTGGCCGGCTTCTACGGCATCCCGTTCCACTACGTGCCCGTGGACAAGGCCAACAAGGCGCAGGCGGAGCAAACCCAACTGGCGCTTCTGGAGCAGCATGGGATCGAGTTGGTGGTGTTGGCGCGCTACATGCAGGTGCTCTCGCCGGCTTTCGTGGCGCGGTATCCGCAACGCATCGTCAACGTGCATCATTCGTTCCTTCCGGCCTTCAGCGGGGCGCGCCCCTACCAGGCGGCCTATCACCGGGGTGTCAAGTTGATTGGAGCCACCAGCCACTACGTAACCGAGGTCCTGGACGACGGCCCGATCATCGAGCAGGACGTGGTCCGCGTGTCGCACCGCGACCAGGTAGCCGACCTGGTTCAGAAGGGCCGCGACCTGGAGCGCATGGTGCTCTCCCGCGCCGTGCGATGGCATCTGGAGCACCGCATTCTGCACTACGCCGGCAAGACCGTCATCTTCGATTGACCCGGCAGAAAACGATTGCGGTGACGACAAATGCCGCGACCGACACCTGCCCCAGGAAAGGTCTCTGCGAGATCAGCAGCATCACCGGCGCGGGGGAGAGCATCAGCACCGCCCAGGCCTTCGGCCAAAGCGGCCCACCGGGCCGCTGGATGGTCAGGACCGAAAGTGGAATCAGGAGCGCGCAATCGCCCGCATAGGCGTGGTGCCCGAGCAGTAGACCGCATGCCGCCGCGGCCGCGCCGCACGTCCCCAGGTCGGTGCCGCCCCGGCACGCCGCCCATAGGAGCAGCACGATGGCAACCGCGCCGGCCAACTCCGCCGCCGCTGGCCACGGGAGCCAGAACGCTATGCCGCAGAGAGTTGGCATGCGCTCGGGCGCGGGGGAGAATCCCGGCATTTGCGACATCCTGGCGTACTGGAGCGGCCATCCGGGCCCTTCGATCAGGAAGCAGGAGCCGACTAACGCCGCGACGGCCACGGCCCCGGCGATCAGCGTTTTCCAGCGCTTCTGCGCCGCCAGCATGACGGGAATCCCCAACGCGAGGTGGAACTTCGAGAGGCACAGCGCCAACGCCAGGCCCGCGCTCCAGGGTCTCTTTTTCTCCATCAACACCAGACCGGCGGTGAAGAACAAAAGCCAGAAAGGGACATCCTGGCCGAACAGAACACCGAGGGTTGCGGGCATCGACCATGCCAGCGCAACCAGCATGACCACTCGACGGGCGCCGGGCCAGGCGGCGGCGAAGATCAGCAACGCCACGATACTGCCGGCCATCCATATGGATCGCGCTACGGCGTACGGGAGACTGCCGAGAATCTTGTGTCCGTACAACACCACGGGCAGACGGCCAGTCGGCACCTGGAAACTATGTTCGGCCTCGATCTTCCGCAGGGCGTCCCAATCGTAGAGATGGCCTGTACCAGCCAGTCGGCTGGCGGCGTAGAACTGGTTGAAGTCGACCCCCAAGCCGGTCCGGTTTTGCACCGCGATCCAGACGTCGAGCGCCAATCCCAGAGCGACGATCGCGGCGACGACCATGGCCACCGCTGTTTTGTTGCGGCGGAGCGCATCGCGGAATGAAGGTTGCTGTGTCAGATCAGATCTCCATTGTAGTGCGGCCGCGGAGCGGTGGGCATGCCGTCGAGGCACAGGAGGGTGCTCCCCGGCTTTCGCGGAAGGGGCACGGTTGTGGCGCTGTAGGCCGCCTGTTCCGGGAAATCCTCGATGAATGCCGTCGCCAGGGTGTTGGGGGCAAGGCGCGCTTCAAAGCAGGCGGCGTTGGTCGCCGCCGCGACGCTCTGAGCCTGAGCCGGGCCGACCCCAACGGACGCAAGCCCGATGTAAAGCGCTGCGCTGAAGGAGTTGGTCACAGGCGAATCCCCATTGTAGAGCGGAGTGGCGGGATGGGCCTGGCTGGAAAACGGGAAACGTTCCGTCTGTCACCGGGTTGTGGCGGGATGGGCCTGGCTGGAAACCGGGAAACGTTCCGTCTGTCACCGGGTTTTGTGGCGGGATGGGCCTGGCTGGAAACCGGGAAACGTTCCGTCTGTCACCGGGTTTTGTTGTCACCGGGTTTTGTTATTCCCCGTAGCTGATTTCCAACTCCCGCGCCGAAATGGCCGAGTACACCAGCAGGATCAACGCTACCGCTAGCAATCCCGGCACCGCGATCCAGAACGGCGTGGGGTCGGTCTCGACCACCATCACGTTGAAGGGCGGCGGAATGGGGACTTCCACCGGGCAAAGATTCTTCAGGTAGAAGATCACGCTGATCTTCTTCAGCAGCGCGGGCAGGAAGGGGTTCAGGTTCTCCCACACCCACACCACCGCGGCCGCGATCATGGGGTTGCGGAAGAGAATGCCGCACATCAGAAAGACCGCGCCGTATCCAATGCAGGCCAGCGTCGTCACTAGCACGTAGGAGCCGAGCTGGCTCAGGCCGGGGCCATGCAACAGGTAATCCGTCCAGGCGGGGCCGAAGTGGCGGCCGATCAGGAGGAACGAGAGCGCCGCGCTGCTCACGAACAGCACCAGCGCGGCAGCCAGTCCCGCCACGTACTTGCCGGCCACCAGCACCTCGCGGCGGAGCGGCGTGAGGTAGTAGTAGTGCAGCGTCTTTTCCAGCATCTCGCCGCGGAACAGGTTCGAGAAAATGCCCATACAGCCGAAGAAGATGCCGCAGCGCAGAAAGTAGAAGTGGTACAGGGCGGCGAATATGACGCTGTCTTCGCCTATGCTGTGGCGGGCGGAGTGGATCCGCATCTCCACCAGCCAGTGCATCAGCGACAGGAGCACGGGTGCGAGCGCCAGGAGGTAAATCCACCAGCCGCGCCTGGAGAGCAAGGTCTTCTTCATCTCGAGCCGCAACACCGCGCCGATCTGGTTCATGCCGCGCTCCCTTCGCCGCCGATCAGGTACTGATACACCGAGTTCACGTCGTCGTCGGCGGGCGCCACGGATTCCACTTCCAGGCCCGAATCCAGAATTACGCGGTTCAGCAGCAGGTAAAAGCTGTCGGCGTCTTTGGTGCGCAGCAGCAGGCCCTTGCCATCGGCGTGGATCTTGGCTTCCACCACGTGGTCCTGCTGGAAGAGGCGCGCGGCCAGCATACCGGGCCGGTCGCAGCGGACCAGGATCTGCATGGGTTGGTCCTTCACTTCGCTGCGGACGTCCTGGATCTGACCTTCGGCCACCACGTAACCCTGGCTCAGCAGAATCACCTGGTCGGAGATCTGGTCCACTTCGTGCAAGATGTGACTGGAGACGATCACGTGGCGGCCCTTCTCCCCCCACTGGCGGAAGAGCGCGATGGCCTCGGAGCGCGCCAACGGATCGAGCCCGTTCAGCGGCTCATCGAGCACCACCACTTGCGGATCGTGCGCCATGGCCTGCGCCAGCTTGATGCGCTGCCGCATGCCTTTGCTGTAAGCGGCCACAGTGCGGTGGGCGGCCTCGGACAAGCCGACCATTTGCAGGGCCGCCACGGTGCGCTGGTCGCACTCGGCGTGGCCCATTCCGAACACGCGCAGGTACGAGTAGATGAACTGGTATCCGGTGAGGCCTTTGGGGAACGCGTCGTACTGGGCGCAATAGCCTACCAGGCGGCACAGCTTCTCGGGATGGTCCGGGGCGATGCCCAGCACGCGAATCTCGCCTTCGGTGGGGCGGATCAATCCGGTCATGAGGTTCATCAACGTGGTCTTGCCCGATCCGTTGGGGCCTACCAGGCTGGTGATGCCGGGCGGAATGGTCAAGCTCACCTTGTTAATGCCCAGCACCTCGCCGTAGAACCGCGAGACGTTGTTAAAGGTGACCAGCGATTCGCTCACCGCACCACCTCCACGCCGCGGATTTTGCGCGCCAGCATGTACAGGCATACCAGGCAGAGCGCGGCCAGCGCGGTCCAGCAACACCACGGAGGAAGTTCTTCGCCTTGCGCCACGCGGAAGAAGACCGCTCCGTTAGTGGTGTGGGCGTCGCCCTCGAATAACCGCAGCCAGATGGAGCCGACCAGGTTGCTAATGTTGAGCAGGTGGCCCCACTTGGTGCGCTCGACGCCGTTGACCGCCTCGCCAAACCCGGCGGCCACGAAGAACACGCCGAACATCAGGGCGCCGGCCACAGGCTTCCACTTCACCCAGGCGGAGAGCGCCAGCGCCAGCAGCGCCAGCACCGCAATCCAGATCCACGCGCCGGCGAACAGGCCAAAGGCCAGGCGCGCGTTGTCCTGCATCCAGCCAAAGCCTTCCAGATAGCCTTCGAGCCCGAATAGCAGCAGGCCCGGCACCCAGGTCATCAGCGACATCAGGATTACCAGCACGGAGAGCTTGCCCAACACGTACTCCACCCGCGAAAAGGGCCGCGCCAGGTAAAGCGAGAGGGCGTTGTTGGCCAGGTCGGGCGATACCTGGCCGGGACCGATGAAGGCCGCCAGAAACAGCGCCAGCATGCTCTGCCACCCCAACACCGACATGAAGAACGTCACGTTGATCGAGATCAGCCGGTTGGCGCCCTGCACGCCCACCAGGCCCAGTGCGCTGACGTTGTGCTGCACGTAGATGATGAGCGCACAAATCAGCGGGTAGAGGAAGCTGGCGATGAAGAACAGGGTGAGGAAGCGCGAGCGGTGCAGGTCCTCGAAGGCGTAGCGCGGAATCGTCAGGAAGCGCGTCCACGAAGACGTCAGCCCGCCCTCGTATGGCCGGTAGGTTTTTTTATAGACGGCCATCGGCGGTGGCGACCTCCATGGCTTTGAGGAAGATGTCTTCGAGCGAGTCGCGCTTGTGGCTGAGGCGGCGGATTTGCACGTCCTGCTGGGCGGCCACCTGGTAGAGCTGGCGGACCTCCAGCCCGTCGGGCAGAATCAGCTTCACGCGGCCCTGCGCGCCGGGAGCGGTCTCGCAGCCCAGTTTTTCCACGGCTTCGAGGAAACAACCGTTAGCCCCGCCGCGCGTCTCGATTTCCAAAAAGCGGCGGTTGGCGCGGCGCTCTTCTTCCAGGTTGCAGAAGGCCGCGACCTTGCCGTCTTTGAGGATGAGCACTTCGTCGCAGCACTCTTCCACGTCGCGCAGCAGGTGCGAGGAAAGGATCAGGTGCAAGTCGCCGCGGTCGCGGATCTCCTGAATGAGTTGGATCATGCGCACGCGGGCGGGCGGATCGAGCCCGTTGGTGGGCTCGTCCAGAAACAGCAGCTTGGGACCGTGGGCGATGGCTTGCGCCAGCTTGGCGGCCTGCTTCATGCCCAGCGAATAGGTGCCCAGGGCGCGGTAGCGCACCTCGCCCAGGCCGACGTAGAAAAACGCTTCGTGGGCGCGCTCCAGGGCGTGCTCGCGCGGCAGACCGGCCAGTTCGGCCATCAGCCGCACGAAGCGCACGCCGCTCATCCCGGCGATGAAGGCGTCGTTCTCGGGCATGTAGCCTACCAGCGAGCGCACTTCGCGCGCGTGCGTCCGGATATCGCGCCCGAAGATGCGCGCGGTTCCGGCAGCCGGTTTGTGAAAGCCCAGCAGGGTGTTGATGAGGGTGGATTTGCCCGCACCGTTGGGCCCCAGCAGGCCGATGGAGCGTCCGGTGAGCGTGGCGTTCAGCCGATTCAGGATAACGCGTTCGCCGAAGCGAACTTCGAGGCCGTCCAGTGCGATGACCGGGTCCATGAATCTATCTAAACGCAGCTTGGGGCCGGCGTGTTCCCTGCAATTGCGATAACGGCAGGGCGCTTCCGGCTATGCCGAGCAGGTTGCCGCTCAAGAGATCGGCCATGCTCTTGCCCAACACGTTGCGGTTACTGGCTACGGTGATGCGGTCCGGCTCGCCGTAGGCGGCAATGAGACTGGGTTTGAGATTGCCCAGGTCCTGGAGAGGAATTTGCGGGCTCCGGCCGCCGCGGCCAAAGGCCTCCAGAAGCCCGGCCAGCGGGGCCAGCGTGGTGCCCAGGTTCTGGTAGACCACGGCGGAGAAGTTGACATGGCCATCGCGCGGCACCATAGAGAGGAAGGCGGTGGAGCGCGCGATCGAAGTGCCGGCGGCCTTCACCTGGAGCGCGCGGGCCACCAGCGCGCGCGTCGGCCCGGCGATCAGATAGCCACCGGCGAAGGTGTAATGCGCCTCCGTCAGCGGGTTGGGATCGGCGGCGGCAATCATATACCAGGTGTGGCCGTCGGCGGTCTCCTGCGAGGTGCGCAGCGGTTTGCCTCCGGATTTGGCGGCCTCGCGGTTGAACGCCTCCACCACCTTTTGCACGGTGGTTTCGAAGCGGCTGGGGTCGTAGACTTCCGCCACCAGCTTCCATGAGGGCACGGGGAAAGCGGGACCGTCGAGCACCACGGCGAATTCACCGCCGAGGCTGGCGGCCAAGTCGCCGCGCACATCGAAGCCGGCCTGCTGTTGGGCGTTGGCGAGGGCCTTCTCAGCCGCCGCGGGAGAACGTTGCTGCAGCGCCAGGGTTTCATCCACAATAGCAGCCGGATTTTTCACTACGAAAGCGGCCACCAGCGTGGCGTCCGGCGAGACGTATTCCAGCGCGCCCATGGGCGAGGGGTCGGCCAGCCACGCGGAGATTCCCGTGCGCGGACCGTCGAAGCCCACCGTGGCGCGCGCCTCCATCCGGTGATTGACTTCCTTCTGCTCGGCGATGATGTAGCGGGCGCCGGTGAGGGCCGGCGGCGCGGGCATCCGCGCGAGGTCGGCGCACAACAGCAGGCCGGCGCCTTCGCCATACCGCTGGGCGATGCGCGCGTAGAGGCCGGTCTTCTGGAAGCCCGAATCGAGGGCCGCCGCAAACACTTCGACGGCGCCGCCCGGCGGGCCGAAGGCCACCACCCCGGGACGCGCGACCACCGTGATAGGCAATCCCTGCCGCTTCAGAAACTCGGGGAAGCCCTCGCGCTTCACTTCCGCGAAGACCACCGGGCCGAGCATCTTGCCATCCGGGCCGGCGAAGGCCGTGACGACGATCTCATCGCCGAGGTAACCGCTGGCGGCGCGCAGTTTCTCGATGAGCGGCTCCACTTTGAGACCGCTCGCGGCCCACCATTGCCGCAGCTCGGGGCTGTCCGGCATACTCTGCTGCAAGGTGGTTTGCACTTCGCCCAAATACTGCGCCATATTCGGAATGCTCACCAGAAAAGCGGTAGATACGGGCAAGCGGCCGATGAGGCGGCTGTTATAGCGAAGATCGGGCAGGTGCAGCTTGTCCAGCGTGGTGCGCAAGGCGTCCAATTGCTTCAGCAGGCGGTCGCGATTGCGGCTCCAGGAGATGTCGTCGCGCACCGAAAGCGGCTCCAGGCTGGTACTGGTAACGGCCTGCTCGCCGGGATGCAGCACCTTGTTGCGGTTGTCTTCGCTCACGTGCACTTCGCCCTGAATCACGGAGACTCGAGAGCCGTTCACGCCGGCGCTCACGCTGAAAACCGTGCCGGTGACGGCCACGCGGCAATCGGCGGTGGCCACGAACAGGTGGCCCGAGCGCCGATGGGCCGCCTCGACGATGATGCTGCCGCGGTCCAGGTGAATGGTGAGATCGGCGCCCGTCTGCGAAGCCGAGTAGCCGGAGCGCTCGCGCAGTTCCACCACCGAGCCATCGCGCAGTTCCAGCATGGCGTCGGAATCCTTGGCGGTACGGATCTCGACGCCATCGGGAAGCTCCTGGCCGGCCGCCAGTTGGCGGATTCCCGCCGGCGTAATTTCGTAGAGCGTGCCGTTTACGGTCTGGACGATGGCGCGTCCGGTGCGCCCGCCGTACCGATCGACGGCCACCCAGATGGAGAGGCCCGCGGCTGCCACCACGACGGCGGCCACAGCCCAGCGGACGGTGTGAACCGTGCGGCGCGCGGGGCGAGGGGCGGGGAAGGCCACCACTTTGCCTTCGAAAACGTGGCGGCAGGTCACGCACCGATGGAGATGGTCCTGTAGCAGCAGCGCGCGCGCTTCGGTGAGCCGGCCGGCGCGGTATTCGGGAATCAGCGATTGAAAATCGGCGCAGCCGCGGATGTGGTGTTGACCGGCCTCGGCCAGCCGCGCCCACACGCGGGCGGCGGCGGCTTCCATGACGGCATCGTCGATGGCTTCGTCGCGGATTTCAGTCACAGCTTGTTCCAAGGCGGTATCCATGGGGTTGTAATCGGTCATGCCACACCTCCCAGGTACGCACGGTACTCTTTCTCGAGCCTGTCGCGCGTGCGCGACAACGTCACGGCCACGGTACCGGGCGTGGTGTTGAGCAGACGCGCGATCTCGGGGTTCTCTTTTCCTTCGAAGAACCGCAGGACGAACATTTGAGCGATGCGCGGATTCAGCCGGGCCATGGCGCCGCGCAGCCATTCGCGGATCTCGCCGGAGTTGTGGACGCGGTCCGGACGGCGGTAGGCAGGGTCGGCCAGCACCGGTTCCAGCTCGTCCAGCGGCACGTTGCGGATGTTCTGCCGCGTGCGGACCAAGTCCAGCGCGGCATTCACCGCCGAGCGGTGTAGGAAGCTGGGCATGTGGCCCACGGGTTCCGCGCCAGGGTCGCGTTTGAGCATCCGGAGAAAGACGGTTTGCAGCACGTCTTCCGCATCGGTGGGGTTGCCGGTGATGCGGTAGGCCGCCCGGAACACCATGGCATGGTTCTCCCGGAAGATCGGTTCCAGGTCCGCCGGGGACAAGTTGGCCGGTTCGGTGGGTGCAGCCATCAGCGCTTTCATCCTATCAGGCTCTTCCAATAGAGGGACGGGCGGGGAGGGTGCGGATTAGCGGAGCCCACACATGGCCCCGACCGGGCGAGGCGGGCCTCGCCCCTACAATTCGGCGAATGCCCGTAGGGGCGCCCGCTCTGGGGCTGCGAAACAAAGCCAAATTGCCCAGGAAAACGGTCAGGGGTCGGGGTGCCATGAGGCCGGACAGCACCAAATTACCCGATGCTGCTCTTGAGTGAGCCGCCCCGGTGCGTGGGACTTGCGCGAAGGGCCTAAGCCAATACGGCGCGATTCGGCGACAATCGCCCCAAACGGCCCGCGATTGTCTCGGCGCGCCGCACACGGATTTTGACCTCGACCCGCGAACCGAGCCGGTTGATGATCGACATCAGACGATCGACTGTAAACCGCCCGAGGTCGGCGTTACGGATGCGCGAGAAATCCGCCGCGGCAATTCCGGTGCGGCTGTGGGCGGCGCGCACGGTCAGGAGTTCCCGGTCGAGCGTCCTGATGATTTCGGCGGCCAGAATGGCCTTGAGTTGTTCGGCATCGGCATTCTCGCGCCCCAGATCGTGGAACACATTGCCGCTGCCCCGCACCACTTCCAGTTTCTGGCTTTTCATTGCAACAGGTCCTTCAGTCTCTTCAAACGGTGCTTAATTACGTCGATTTCACGCTTCGGCGTCTTGATGCCCTGCGTCGATTTCTTTTGAAACGCATGCACAACCCAGACTTCGCCGGCAAACTGCACCGCGTAGACCACGCGAAACGCATCGCTCCGAAAGGGAAGCGCGATCTCGAATATGCCCGAATGCATGCCGCGCACCGGCTTGGCAATATCGGCCTTTCCACCCTCCGCGGCGATCGTCAGGGCAGCGAGGCAGATCGACCTGGCGCCTTCCGGGAACGTCTCGAATTCCTTCAATGCCGACCTGATCCATGAAACCGGCCGTGTCTTTCGGATCATCTCCCGTCCGTTAGCTCACAAGGCACATAGTTCATGTTGTCATATCTGACAACATCAGTCAAGCGCACTATCGGGCTTACCTGCCCCCAGGCGTCGGTGACCTGGCTGACGAGATCGAATACCGTGGTATCGCGTGGCGCTGTTTCTTTGACTTCAAAAGGGGGCGGCGGTAGGTTGGGTCGTGGGGGGTGCCCGTGACCATCACCGTTGACATCAGACCCGAGGTTCAGTCTGAACTCGCCCGTCAGGCCGCAATACGTGGAACGCCAGTTGCAACCTATGCCGCCAGCTTGCTTGAAGAGGCTGTCCACATTCCCGCCGACGTGTCCGCACCTGTGCGCGGCAGGAGCCTGCGAGAGGTATTCGAAGCCGTGAGGGGGCTCGCGGATGACGTCGATTTCGGCCGCCAGCCCACCACTGATCGCTCGGTTGACCTGGCGTGAGCGGCTTTCTGCTCGACACGAACATCCCTTCCGAGCTCATTCGCACGCGTCCCGAGCCCCGCGTCGGCGAGTGGGTCTACTCGCAGGACGAACAGTCGCTCTACCTGAGCGCCGTGTCAATCGGGGAACTGAGGCGCGGATTTGTAATTCTGCCAAAAGGCAAGCGGCGTACCAAATTGGAGTTGTGGTTCGAGCAGGACTTGATGCTCCGGTTTCGCGGGCGGATTCTGCCGGTCACGTATTCGCAGCCACGGCGCTGGAGCACAATCTGACTGTTGTGACGCGGAACGTAAAGGATTTCGCCGGTCTTGGCGCCGCCATCCTCAATCCGTGGGACGCCGCGTGATTGCCCCTACGGCAGAACCACCAGCGGCGCCCTCAGGAATTCGAACTTCTTCGCCGTTTCGTCGATCACGCTCACCTGGCAGGTGTAGCGGCCCGGCTTCAGCACGTTCAGTGGCACCTGGAACTGCACCGGCAGCGTGCCCTGGCGGGTGGTCGAGAGCGCGCTCAGTTCGACCGGCGCCGACTCGAAGGCCTTGCGGCCCTGGCGATAGAAGCTCATGACCGCCACCACGCGCAGCTTTTTGGTGACTGCCTGCTGCGCGGGATCGTAGACCTCGAAGTAGACGTACAGGTTCTGCTTACTGGTGAGGGTTCGTGTGATGCTGGGAATCAGCTTCTGGCCTTCGTACACCAGGGGATGATTCGCCAGCAGCTTCTGATTGGCGCCCGCGCCGATGGCCTCGGCGATGGGCTGGCGCTGTCCGCTCCAAACCACCGAACTGACACGCAGGCCCTCCCGATCCGCATTCACGTTGGGGACGGTGAAGTCCGTCTCGAAAGTGCCCATCTTGCCGCCCTGGTTTTCGCGCGCCAGAAACTTGAGGCGGTACTTGCCGGGGGAGAGCGTGAAGCCCGTGTCGTATTGGACGTTCCTGCCGGCGAGCTGCGCGGCGCCCTCTCCCATCTTGACTTTGATGGTGTCGCGCACGTTGCCCTTAACCTGCCCCTTGGCGTCGGTGACCTGGCCGATGAAGTCGAATTCCGTGGTGTCGCCGGCGCCGCGGCGCGACAGGGCGATCTCGCTGCCGGCGATCTTGACCGCCACCGGCACGAAGTAATGGTCGCCCACCAGCCGGAAGTAGTTGATTTCCAGCGCCATCGGCAGATCCGTCACCGGGTCGCCCAGGAGCAGCGCCTCTTGCAGTTGCCGTTCCTTATCGGTGGAGGTCGATTTGTTGAATTCCCTGGCGGTGAAATACCCGTCGCGGTAGTCGAGTTGCGCCTGGTACTGCTTGGGAACGTTAACCTGCACGCGCCGGAATTTGCCATCGGCCACGGGACTGTTGTCGTAATAGCCCAGAACATAGTAGCTGCCCAGGTCCTGGTGGGCCTGCTGGATGCCCAGGGTGAGGTCGTTCGAATCCAGCAGCGCCTTGCCGCCGGTATCTTCGGCCAGCGTGAAGAGAGTCTCCTGCTGGTCGTTGAACTTGGTCTTTTGCGCGGTGATGGCCTGTCCGGTGAACACCGACGAGCCGCGCGGGGCTGCCTTGCTGGCATCTCCGCCGGGCGCCAGCGCCACCAGGCCGCGCGCATCGATGGGGTAGAAGGAGACGTTGGCGCGGATGGCGGCGTTGACCGTGGATTCGATCTGCGAGTGGTTCTCGACGCCCGTCTTGGGGATGCCGGCGGAGAAGTAGATGAGCGCCTTCTTCTCGGGCAGCGGAGCCAGCATACGGACCGCGGATTCCAGGCCCGCCAGCTTGCGGTCCGTGTTGAAGATGTTGAATTCGGTTTCATCGGCGACGAAGGCGGCCCCGGTATATTCGCCGCTGTTGGGGTCGCCGGTGTCGGCCTCGATGGCGAGCTCGCTGGCTTCGCCGATGTGAAAGCTCCTGATTGCCTGGGTCAGGCGATCGCGGTCGGAGGTGAAATCCTGGACCACCTGAACGGCGCCGGCGAGGGTCATGATGGACACCATGTCCGACGGGGTCATCTGCTCCGCCAGGAACTTCAGCGCGGCTTGCTGCGCGCGGATCTGTTCCTGGGGCTGCATGGAAGAGAAATCGAAGAACAGCACCAACAGGCGCTTATCCTGGTATTGAACCTTGCCGGCCGTTGGTACATTGATGACGTTGGCTCGGGCGGTCGCGGCGGGAGCGGGAGCGGAGGGCGGGGCCGCCGCCAGGGCGGCTGGTTGGGCGGCTTCGTCGGCGATGCGTTGAAACTCGAACACCGCGATCTCCTGCGCTTTCCCGTTTTCCAGAAGCGTGAAGTCTTCTTTCTTCAGATTGTCGAGGGCCTTGCCGTTCCTGGCGCGAACGAAGACATCCACCACCACCAGCCTTGTGGTGGTCTTGAACGTCGTGGTCTCCGGTTGCTGACCGGCCAGGCCGAGCGAGAGGAAGACTGTTGCCGCGAGCCTGTACATTCTGGATCTCCTGGTTAGAACTTGTAGCGCAAAGTGGCCTTGAGGGTACGCATCGGCTGCGCCACGGTGGGCAGGCCGTAGTTCAAGGCGTTCAGCACCGTGCCGAAGTTGGAGTAAATCGCCGTGTTGGAGATGTTTGTGGCCTCGATGCGGATCTCAATGTGATTTCGCTCGGTGGCGTGGAAGGAGCGCGTAAGCGCGAGATTCAGGGAGAACCGCGACGGTCCCGGAATGGTGTTGCGTCCGGCGTCGCCGAACGCGCCCAGCGACGGCTGCGCGAATGCCGCCTTGTTGAAGAATCCGCTTCCGCCGGAGACGCCGATGCCGGTGGCGTCGGCGCGGCTGGCCCCGAAATTACCGCTCCCGCCGGAATCCGAGAGGTTCCCCAGAACCCGTGCCGTGTAGGGCAGACCGCTCATGGCGGCGAAGTTTCCCGACAGGATCCAGGAGCGCAGGGCGCCGCTAAGGGCCGGGCTGGCGAGAGGCACTCTCTTCCCCACCGGCGATTGCTGCGTGAAACCCAGATTGAAGGACTGACGTTGATCGAAAGTGGAAAGGCCGCGCTCGGCGCGCAGGTTCTTGTCGTTCTGCGCTACTACTACGGCGCCGCCCCCCAGCACGGACGCATCGTCGATCGACTTGGAGTAGGTGTAGAGCGCCTGGATGGAGAGTCCCTTGCTGAGTTTGCGGGTGAGCCGCGCCTGCCCGGCGTGAAAGATCGAATTGCCGTCGGAGGTTTCATAGGTAAATCCGACGGCGTTGCCGATCAGACGCCGGTCCTCGGCGGTCAGGGGCGAACCGGGAAGCGCGCGGTTGGGCGCGCGCTGCACGTCGAGGCGCGTGCCTTTGGTGCCCATGTAGCTCAGTTCCAGCACCCAGGCTTTGCCGAGGTTCTGCTCGATGCCGAGATTCCAGGTCTGCGCGTAGCCGTCCTTGTAATAGCGGTCGATGGCAAAACTGTTGTCGATCAACTTGGTGCCGGCGCTGGTGAAACCGGTGTCCAGGCGGAGCGCATAGTCGAGGCTGGCAATGATCGAGTTGCTGTGCGCGAAGGGCGGCTGGGACGCGAGATGGCCCGGCAGTTCGCCGTATATGGAGCCGTTGTAGAAGATGCTGTATCCCGCGCGCAGCACGACGTGTCGCTTGGAGGTGGGGCGCCAGGCAATCGCCGCCCGTGGAGAGAGATTCTTGCGGTCGCTATCGATCAGCGCCGGCGGGAACGCGCCGGTGTAGATCCCGCTCTGTCCCGGCGTGACCACCGCCGCACCCGTGACACCGGGGGCCAGATCCAGGTTGGACATGCGGCCGTACTTCTCGGTGTACGGCGAGAAATACTCGTAGCGCAGGCCCAGGTTGAGCGATAGGTTGGAGCGGACCTTCCAATCGTCCACGACGTAGGCGCTGTAGGCCGACGAGCGGAAGTAATTGGCGGAGCTTCCATACCGGACCTTGGCCTGGTTCGGAAAACCGAACAGGAAATCCGCGAAATCGAAGCCGGTACCCGGCAGCAGGCGCTCGTTGTTGTCGAAGCCGCTGGTCAGCAGGCCGCTGAACACGAAGAGGCCGCGGCCATAGGTGTCCGTGATGGGGTTGCTTTGAATGCGCCGGTATTCGCCGCCGAAAGTCACGCTGTGGACCCCGCGCACGACGGTCACGGCATCGCGCAACACCGACGCCTGGTCGCGCTTGACCAGCGGGGTGCCGTCCGTCATGTTGCCGAAATTGGTGAAGGAGAGATTGGGCGGGCCGTAGTTGATGGGTTCGGGTGAAGTGCCCTGAATGCCCATGGCGGCCGCCACATTGGGACCGTTTGAGAAGTAGGGGACGTAGTTCGAGCGGTTGCGGCTGAACGCCCAGTGAAAGGCGTTGAGGGCGCGCGGCCCGAAATTGTGCGTCCAGCCCACTTCGGATTGCCAGCCGAACCCATCCAGCTTGTCTTCGAAGCCGTAGAGTTGGGCCTGGCGTCCGTTGCGGCTCTGCATGGCGAAGCTCAGGCTGAAGCGGTTCCTGTCGTTCAGCGTATGGTTGAGCTTGGCCGAGAAATCGGCCGTGTTTAGAGGCACCGCCGTGGTGGTCTGGTAATTCTGGACGCCCCCGGGCAGGTTGGGCAGCGGGATGTAGCCGAGCAACTGGGTTGAGATCGGGTCGATGCGGCTGGCAGGCACGATATTGCCGGCGAGCGGCAGGTGGCTGATGGGATCGTAGAGCACCAGCGGTCCGGCAACCGTGGGTTTGGAGAAGTTACCGCCGCGCTGATCGGCTGTGGGGACGGTATCGAAGTTGGCATATGGCGTTCCGCCGCGCAGGGAGGCGAAACTGAGGAAGAAGATGGTCTGGGGGCTGCCCGGCAGCGGGCCCCCGGCGGCGGCGCCGAGGCGGCTCTGCGAGTAGCTTGGCTTGTTCAGAGGTTGGCCGCTCAGCGAGTACGGGCTGGCATCCAAGGCGGAGTCGCGGAAAGTATAGAGGACGTTACCCTTAATCTGATTCTGCGGTTTGGTGGCGCCGAAGCTGTTCACGGTGTCGCTCAGGGACTTCTTCTTCTTGGCCTTCTTGACGGCTTTCCTGGCGCGCTTTTCGCCGGGTGCGAGGTCGCCTTTCGCCTTCTTCGGTTTCGTGGCAATCGTCTGATCCTGGTCCAACTGGTCGAAGAAGTTCTCCTGCTGAACGGATTGCAGTCCGCCGCTGAGGCTTCCGTTCACCAGGAAGGCTTCATTGACATCGGAGCCGCCCACGGGCTGGGCAATGGGAGGAGCGGCGGCGGACTCCACCTGCTGTTCGATCTGCACCCGGCTGTCGGCCAGCTCCTCCACATCCACCGTCTGGAATCCGGCGGCTGGCGCCGTGGCCGAGCGTTTGGCAACGCCCTCAGCCTTTAATTCCAGGTCGAAATCCAGGACCGAGGATCCGCCCATCAGGGTCCGTTCTTCGCGAACCGGCGAAAAGCCGAACATCTCGGCTTGAAACTCCCACTTACCCCAACCGGGAAGATCGAGAATATACATGCCACTCTCATCGGTGGTGGTCACCAGCTTCCACTGGTCCAGCGTTGCGGTGACGGTAGCGCCGGGAATGGCCTTCTTACCGGAGCGGACGTAACCGTAGTGCTCGCTGCCAAACAGAGTGCTGGAAATGAGAAGGGCAAGAAAGCCGCGCAAAAGCCATTCCACGGAACTGGCCTCCGTTACATGTGAATTCAGTCAATGACTAAGCACATGCATGGCCAGAGTGGACGCGGGGTCCCGGCTTCACGCTGGCGCCGGGAATTTCTGGATCCGACATTCACGACATGCAAAAGTAGTGCACTTGAATGCAGCTTTTGCCGGTACCGGTAGGCACGTCTATACCATGTCATGTGTTTACGATGGGCCACGCGCGTGCACTGGGTTACCACGCCGGTTTGCGGCCCGTGACGCCGGCACGGAGCGGATCGATCTTCGGGCCAAGTTCGGGCCAGGAGAATAGGAGGGATTGCGGTGGCATTCCAAAGGCAGCTCTTGTTGGCGGCGATATTCGGGGTGCAGGTGGCCGCGCTGGCCCAGACCCCGACCACGGCGGACCTGTTCGACGGCAGCGTTCTTCACGAAGTCCGCATCACCATGTCGGACGCCGATTGGCAGATGATGAAGGCCGACTACCTGTTTGATACGCCGTTCAATGTCGCCACGTTCCAGTGGAAGGGCGCCGGCGGTCTGACCGCCTCGGTCGGCAACTTCCAGATGCATAACCGCGGCAACGGCAGCCGCAACCCAATCAAACCGGGGTTGCACCTGACCTTCGATGCCATCGTCAAGGGCCAGACACTCCTGGGTCTGTCCAACCTCGAGCTCAAGCCCAATGTCCAGGATCTGAGCATGATTCACGAGCGGGTGACTTTTCTGCTGTTCGGCCGCATGGGCATCCCATGTTCACGCGAGGTTCATTCAACCTTTTACGTGAATGGGGAGTATATGGGCGTCTACCTGCTGGTCGAGTACCCGGACACCAGTCTTCTGACACGCATCTTCAATGAGAGCACCGGATACGAATACAACTACGTTCCGGGCGACTGGGCGACGGGTGTCCTCGGCAGCGGCTATCATTTTGAATACCTCGGCCCCGATCTTTCGAAGTATGCGTCGGCCACCGTTCTAACGCCGTTCAGCCCCGAGACCCACAGTAATGCGCCCGACACCGTGACGTTGGAGGGGATAATCCGGACCATCAATCAGGAGCCGGATGCCACTTTTCTTTCGGCGATGGCGCCTTATCTCGATCTCAAGCTCTTCCTCAGCCACATAGCTGTGGAAACGTACGTAGCGGATTTCGACTGTATTCTCGGCGACGCATTCGGGATGAACAACTTTCACTTCTACCGGTTCGTGAACAAGCAGTTGTCGCAATTCATCCCTTGGGATAAAGACAACGCGTTCACTCAGACGACGCGGCCGGTGCTGCAGAACGCCAACCAAAACGTGCTCATGCGGCGGCTCATGGCGATCCCCGAGTACAAGAATTACTACTTCGAAGCTCTGGTCAAAACCGCCATGACGGCCATGGCGGACGGCTGGCTGCAACAGGAAGCCACGCGCGAATACAACCAGATCCAGCAGGCGGCTTACGCCGACACCAAGTTCAAGCTTTATATGGAATGGGGCTACAAGGTGCCCGCCACCAACGCTCAATTCGACACCGCGGCGGCGTTTGTAGAGACGTTTGCACCGGCGCGGTGGCAGTTCATTATGAGGGACATCGTGACTCAGGGCTACCAGTTGCCCTCCAACTCTCCGAAGCTTGCCGACGCCGGTGTGGTGAGCGCGGCCTCTTTCAAGGCCGATGTCGCGAGGGGCGGACTGGCGAGCATTTTTGGCTCCAACATGGGAAACGGCGACAACACGACGGTCTACATCAACGGCCTTGCCGCCCCGGTGTTCTATGCCTCGCCGGGCCAGTTCAACTTGCAAGTGCCCTGGGAAACTGCCGGGTTCGGTTCGTTCAGCATGATCGTGAACGGCACGCCCAGCAACGTCCAGTCTGTCGGCGTGCTCACGTATTCTCCGGATGTTTTCATGGTCTCGCCGGCTCAGGCCGCGATTACTCACGCCGACGGCAGCCTGGTGTCGAACGCCAGTCCCGCGACTGCCAATGAGACAGTGGTGGTCTACGCCACCGGATTGGGGCCGGTGACCGGACCCATGGTTACAGGACAACCCGCGTCGTCGAGCAGTCTTCAGCCCACCACCCCGCAGCCGGCGACGGCCACGCTGAACGGCATTCCCGCCGCAGTGTCCTTCTCCGGACTGACCCCGGGATTCATTGGCTTGTATCAGGTAAACGTGCAAGTTCCCGCCAACGCGGTTCCCGGCTCGTTCCTCACCATCGGCATCGGCGGAGAAAGGGCGCCGGCGGTGCCGCTGCCGGTCAAATGATGCTCAATCGCGCCACAATGGCGACCTGCTGGGTACTCTTGTCCTCGGCGGCCATGGCACAGCCGCTCCGCGGAACCGGGTCCATCTCCGGAACCGTCCGGGACGCCACCGGCGCCGTCATTCCCGGTGCCGCCGTCGAATTGCGGAACACGTCTCGCGGAATCCGGCGCGGCACGACAACCAGTGCCATCGGCACGTTCGAGGTGATCGCTCTCGACCCGGCGAGCGGTTATATAGTCGCCGTCTCCAAACCCGGGTTCGCCCTTCAGGAGCGCGACCGGTTGGATGTCCTGGTGGGGGAAGTGACGAACCTCGAGATGACTCTCCAACTGACTCCCGAGTTGACCATTCTGTCGGTGGAGGAAGCGGCCCCCGCCGTCGACCAGACCAAGACCGAAAGCTCGCAGGTGGTCCGCAATTCCCAGATCCTGAACCTCCCCATCAATGGGCGCCGCGTGGATACCTACGTCCTGCTGACCCCGGCGGTGGTCCCCGATGGCGCCTTGGGACTGGTGTCATTCCGCGGCGTCGCCGGAGGCAACGTATTTCTCACCGATGGGAACGATACCTCCAACCAGTTCTTCGACGAAAACGCCGGGCGAACGCGCATCTTCACGCAGATCTCGCAAGACGCGGTGCTGGAGTTCCAGGTGCTCTCCAGCGGCTAT
>Ga0182021_10002858_pt1 | contig 20293 bp, 19 predicted proteins | sample 612E3MmetaG_FD_120493 | JGI IMG/M metagenome (GOLD analysis project Ga0182021, IMG submission 120493) | Permafrost microbial communities from Stordalen Mire, Sweden - 612E3M metaG (Illumina Assembly) | ecosystem: Environmental > Terrestrial > Soil > Wetlands > Permafrost | place: Sweden... | reverse complement strand
TACCACAGGGGGTTACTAGATGGGGGAGAAGACCTTTGTGAACTGCACCGGCGGGGGCCCGATCCGGGTCCACGTCGAGGGCGGTAAGATCACCAAAGTGCGTCCGCTCGTCTTTGACGAGACCGACGCGCCTTCGTGGGTCATCGAGGCGAACGGCAAGAAGTACTCGCCGCAGCGCAAGGCCTGCGTGGCCCCGTTCACGCTCACCGAGCGGGCACGGGTCTACTCTGAGGACCGCATCATGTACCCGATGAAGCGCGTGGACTTCGACCCGAAGGGTGCTCCGGGCTCCACCGGCCCCGGCGGGCGCAACGCGCAGAACCGGGGCAAATCGGCGTACCAGCGCATCAGCTGGAAAGAGGCCTTCGAGCTGGTCTCCAGCGAGATGATCCGCATCCGCGAGAAGTACGGTCCGGAAGCCATCACCTCCCGGGCGTCCTCGCACCACAACTGGGGCAACGTCGGCTACCGTACCGGCGCCTGGTCCCGGTTCTTCAGCCTCATCGGTTTCACCGACATCCTGGACAACCCGGACAGTTGGGAAGGCTGGCATTGGGGCGCCACCCACACCTTCGGCTTCTACTGGAGGCTGGGCAACCCCGAGCACTACGACATGCTCGAGGACAACCTCAAGAACACCGAACTCATCATCCACTGGGGCAACGACGTCGACACCACGCACGGCATCTACGGCGGTAACGAGTCGGCCCAATGGCGTCTGTGGTTCCGGGACAAAGGCGTCCGCCAGATCTTCCTGGATCCCTACTTCAACTACACCGCGGCTCATGTAGGCGATAAGTGGATCTCCTACCGGCCCGGCACCACCTCGGCGCTGGCCGCCGCCATCGCCAACGTGTGGATCACCGAGGGCACGTACGACAAGGAATACGTCGCCCGCAAGACCCTCGGCTTCGACGAGTTCAAGGCCTACATCCTCGGTGAGACGGACGGCGTTCCCAAGACCCCGCAGTGGGGCGAGGAAGTCACCGGCGTGCCGGCCCGCACCATCGTGGCCTTGGCCGGCGAGTGGGCTTCGCATCGCACCACGCTCGCCGGCGGCACCAAGGGCGGCGAGGGCGGCTACTGCCGGCAGGCGTACGCCACCGAGCACGCCCGCATGCTGGTGCTCCTGCAGGCTATGCAGGGCCTTGGCAAACCGGGCGTCTCTATCTGGGGGACGGCCAACGGGCCGCCGTACAACCACACTCTGGACTTCCCCGGCTATGCCAGCGGCGGCAACTTCAATCTCATGGCCGAGAAGCCCGTCACCAACCCGGTGGCGCAGCGCCTGTACCGGCTCACCGCGCCGGAGGCCATCCTGAACGGCAAAGACGCGTGGACGGGCCAGCCGTTCTGCGGCGGGTCGCTCGATGCGCAGTTCATCAAGTGGGAATACCCGCTGCCCGGGAATTCGCAGGTCAAGATGTTCTACCGCTATGGCGGCGCTTTCTTGTCCACCATGGTCGACACGAACAAATGGGTGCGGATGTACCAGAGCCCGAACTTGGAGTTCGTCGTCAACCAGGACTGCTGGTTCTCCACCGAGACCCGCCTGGCCGACGTCATCCTGCCGGCCTGCACCAACCTGGAGCGCGACGACATCAGCGAGTACGCCAGCTCAGGCGGCTACTCCCTGCACGCGTCGGGCAGCGCCAACCACCGCATCATCATCTACCAGCAGAAATGCGTGGAGCCGGTGGGCGAGTCCAAATCGGACTACGACATCTTCTGCGGCCTGGCGGAGAAACTCGGTGTGCTCCAGGAGTACACAGAGGGCAACACCTGGGACCAGTGGATCGAGAAGATGTTCTACAAGTCGGACCTGCCGAAGTACGTCATGTTCGAAGAGTTCAAGAAGAAGGGCTACTTCGTGGTCCCGCAGCTGCCGGACTACAAGCCCACCCCGGCGCTTCGCTGGTTCTACGAGGACCGGACGTGCGACACGCCGGACAGCAGCAACCCCAAGCGCCACACCGACAAAGGCGCCGAGCTCGGCACCTACAGCGGCAAGATCGAGTTCGCCTCCGAGAGTCTGAAGGCCAACCTGCCCGACGACCTCGAGCGGCCCATCGTCCCGAAGTACATCCCCAGCTGGGAAGGCCACGAGTCCGAGGCGTTCAAGCAGTTCCCGATCGCCCTCATCTCGCCGCACCCACGGTTCACGTTCCACACCCACCACGACCACCACGTGCCGTGGCTCTCGGAGATCCCGGGGCACCGCATGGATAACGGCGGTTACAAGTACTGGGTGGCGCGCGTGCATCCGTCCGACGCCGAGCCGAGAGGCATCAAGCACGGAGACGTCATCGAGCTGTTCAACGACCGCGCGTCGGTGCTGTGCGTAGCTCATGTGACCGAGCGGGTCCGTCCGGGTGTGGTCCACTCCTACGAGGGAGCGGCCAGTTACGACCCCATCGAACCGGGCAAGGCCGGCACCACCGACAAGGGCGGATGCGTCAACATGCTCACGCCGAGCAGGATGGTGTCCCAGAACGTGCCGGGCATGGCTCCCAACTCCTGCCTCATCGAGTTCCGGAAATGGGAGGCGTGACGTGACCAGGTTTGGAATGGTGTTCGACGTCACCAAATGCAACGGTTGCTACAACTGCTTCATCGTCTGCAAGGACGAGTACTGCGGGAACGAGCACAAGGGGTATTCGGTCGCCCTGCCCATGACCGGTCAGACTCTGCTCACGGTCGTCGAGAAAGAGCGCGGCGAATATCCCAAGGTCAAGGTCGACTATGTGGGCCACTTCTGCCAGCAGTGTGAAGCCATGCCCTGCGGGAACGCCGCCCCGGACGCCGTCTACAAACGGGACGACGGCATCATCATGATCGATCCGAAGAAAGCCGCCGGCAACCAGGACATCGTCAACCGCTGTCCGTACCGGGTGATCTCCTGGAACGAGGAGAAACAGGTCGCGCAGAAGTGTAGCATGTGTGCCCATCTGCTGGACGACGGTTGGAAAGAGCCCCGCTGCGTGGAGGCCTGCCCCACCAAGGCCCTGGTGTTCGGTGACCTGGACGACCCCGACAGCGAGATCTCCACGCTCGTGCGGTCCGGCACGTGCGAGAGCCTTGCCAACTACAAGCTGGGTGAGAAGGTCTGCTACATCGGCCTGCCCAAGGAGTTCATCGCGGGAGCGGTGGTCTTCGGCGACAAGGACGAGTGCGCCAAGGGTGTCAGCGTGACCCTGGAAGCCGACGACGCGACCGTCGCCACGGCGACCACCGACGGCTTCGGCGACTTCGAGTTCGAAGGCCTGCCGACCGGCGCAGCCTACACCGTGAAGGTGGCCGCGCCCGGCTACGATGCCAAGGCCGTCGACGTGAAGACGTACAAGTCGGTCAACCTGGGGGACATCATCCTCTAAGGTAGAGCGCGCTACAGACTCTGCACCGACTCTGGCGCCGGCGCCCATCGTGGGGCGCCGGCGCCTTGCTTTCGGAGCAGGCCTTCCGGGCTCGCCGATCGTCATGCCGGGGTAACATGGGGACCTATCCGGGTACCGGGGGGATGGGCGTGACCAAGAACGTGAACACCTCGGCCGCGGGCGTCCCGCCCGGCGGCCGCCCGTTGGAGCTGGCCGAACACAGCCGGCGGTTGCTTGTCGTCTCGTCCATCGGCGTGTTCATGGCCACTCTCGACTCCAGCATCCTTGCGGTCGCCCTGCCCTCCGTGTCCGCAGACCTTCATCTGAGCTTCAGCTCAGCCCTCTGGGTGCAGGTCTCCTACCTTCTCGTCGTCACGGTGCTGCTCATCCCGGTCGCGCGTTGGGGCGAGAAGCGGGGGATGTTCCTCGTCTACTGGGTGGGGAACCTGATCTTCGCCGTGTTCTCCGTAGTCAATGGCTTCGCTTTCGACGGGACGTCCCTCATCGTGGCCCGCCTCTGCCAGGCGGTGGGAGGAGCGTTCGTGGTGGCCACCAGCGCGGCGATCGTGGCCGCCGCCTTCCCGCCCGAGGAGCGGGGCCGGGCGCTGGGGCTCAACATGATGGGCTCCACCCTCGGCCAGACGTTCGGACCGCCGGTCGGCGGTCTCATCGTCGCGCATCTGGGGTGGCAGTGGATCTTCTTCATCAAGGCGCCGGTCGCGTTTGTCACGTTGGTAGCGGGCTGGGACCTACTCGGGGCGGAACGGCGTGGCCTCGCGGCCAAGGCGCGCGAGGTGCCGGTGGCCCCGACGGCCGCCTCGCGGTCCGGTGAGCGCCCGGGAGGCCGGCCTCGCGGGCGGAACTCGATCGACTACCGCGGCGCGGGACTCCTGGCCCTCTTGCTCGCCGCTCTGTTCGTCCCACTGATCTTTTCGCCTCTCTGGGGCTGGGCGAGCCCTAGCGTCATTGCGCCTCTTGTCTGCGCCATCGGTATCGCCGCCGTCTTCGTCTATGCCGAAAACCGGTCCGCCGACCCCATCCTCGACCTTCGCCTGTTCAAGCGGAGCAGGGTGTTCACCACCTCCAACATCGCGTCGCTCCTGTACATGGCCGGGGCATACGGGGTGACGATCTTCACGGCGGTGTTCCTCGAAGTCGTACAGGGGCGGTCGGCGCAGGTGGCCGGTCTCGTCTTGCTCGCTCAGCCCGCGGTGGCGAGTCTCGGCTCTCCCATCGCCGGCCGTCTCTCCGACAGGTTCGGCCCCCACGGTCTCTCTGCCGCGGGGATGCTGGTGACGGCGGCCGGTACGGTGCAACTTGCTCTGTTGAACGCGGGCTCCTCCATCGCGGCGGTGGCGGCGGCGCTCGCCACACTCGGGCTGGGCATCGGTGTGTTCAGCACCCCCAACTTCTCCGCCATCATGGGATCGGTCGATCGCTCCCAACTCGGGGTCGCCTCGGGGATGTTCACCACCTCTCGGTTCTGCGGCATGGGGATCTCCATCGCGGTCCTGGGTGCCGTAGCCGCGTCCAAGCTGGGACCGGAGGGAGGCAGGGTCATCCTGCTTGGCGCCCGCGCCGGGGTCGGCAATGCCCAAGCCTTTACGGCGGGCTACCGGGAAGCCATGTTCTTCGGTGCCGGGTTTGCCGTTATGGGGGCCTTGGTCTCGTTGATCCGGGAGCGGCGGGGGCCGCAGCAGGCATCGACACAGACTTAGCCCGGGTGCGCTCCTCACTCGGAGGTCGGGCTGTTGATGGCGACAGTCGTGGGCGTTGACAACCCCCATCGCGGAGCGTAACGTGCTGGGCCTGGCACTTCTGAACCAAGTTTTGTCCACAAAACTGTGGGCGACTGCGTGACAAGGGGAAGGCTCATGGCGGGCAGGTTCAGCGGCAAGGTGGCTCTCGTTACCGGGGGAGCATCGGGCATCGGACGGGCGAGCGCGCTGCTGTTCGCACGCGAAGGGGCCCAGGTTCTGGTGTCCACCGGCACCAACCTCGCCGGCTGCGGCGAGACCTGTGACCTCATAGCGGGGACCGGCGGCGAGGCCTCCCACATCAAATGCGACGTAGCCGACGAGACGGACGTCGAGGCCCTGGTCGCGGAGTGTGTCGGCCGCTACGGCCGCCTGGACTTCGCGTTCAACAACGCCGGCATCGGCCCCGACGGCAAGCGGGTCCCGATGCACGACATCATGCACATGCCGGCCGACCTGTGGGACCGCACCATGGACATCAACCTCAAGGGCGTCTTCTTGTGCATCAAGCACGAGATGCGTCAGATGGCCAAGCAGGGCTATGGCGCCATCGTCAATACCTCATCGGTAGGGGCGATCAAGCCGCTGCCCGGGTTCTGTGCCTATTCCGCCAGCAAGTCGGCCATCAACACCCTCACCAAGACGGCGGCCCTTGAAGGCGCCGCCCACAATATCCGGGTGAACACCATCATGCCCGGTCCCACGCAGGACACCCTGCTCTTCGACTACCTCACCACCACCGACCCCGCGGTGAAGGGCCAGATGGAAGCCGACGTGCCCCTGCACCGCCTGGGATTCGCCACCGACATGGCTGAAGCGGTGGTCTGGCTGTGCTCCGACGCCGCGAACTTCATCACCGGGCAGTCCATCGCCATCGACGGGGGCATATCGGCGCGCTGACCCGGGACAATCGACCACGGTCATCGATCCACGACCATCGATCCACGAGGGGGACCCCATGGCGGACGCGGGCACGAACAGAGAAGTGGTCGAGCGCTTCCTCGACGATGTGTTCGTCCGGCACGATATGAGCCGGCTGGACGAGTACATGCGTGACGACTACATGCAGCACAACCCCGACTGTCCGCAGGGCAAGGCGGGCTTCCTCGAGTTCTTTGGCGTGATATTCGGGGCCATGCCGGACTTCCACTACGCGGTCAAGCGGGTGGTGGCCGACGGCGATCTGGTCATGGCCTGGTGCACGTCGCTGGGCACCCACACGGGCGGCGCGTTCCTTGGGCAGGCGGCGACCGGAAATGCCGTCAAGTTCGACACGGTCGACATCTTCCGCATGCAGGACGGGCTGATAGCCGAGCATTGGGATGTGGCCGACACGTTCACGTTCTTCTCGCAGTTGGGACTGACTCGGGGGGCTGAGGACCGGCAGAGGAAGGGGTGACCGGGTGACGGCGATGTCGGGCGAGCGGTATGTGGTGAGCCGTCCTCTGGCGCTGGGCGGCTGCCCGGGCGTCGAGGGATGCGACGCCACCCGGCGGACCTTCCTCAGCGACGCTCAGGTGCCCGGCTGCGGCCACTACCTCGACATGACCTGGATCCACGCGGACTCCCAGCCGGGGAGGTACGCGAGCACCCGACTGTTGGACCACGACCAGTACCTGCTGCACTTGGGCATGGACTGGGCCAAGCCTCAGGACTTGGGTGCCACGGTCGAGTTCCATCTGGGCGGCCAGCCCATCACCTTCAGCACGATGACCTCCATCTACATCCCGGCCGGGATTCCATACGGACCTCTGTCTTGGAAGGAGTTCAGCCGGCCGCACATCCAGCTATGCCTGGTGTTCGGCTGCGGCGAGGCGCCGGTGGGCCGGACGGTGGAAGACGGGGCGGCCGGGGATGACGGAGGGCCCGCAGCCACCTGGCCCGCCCAGGACATCGGCACGGACTACGAACGCTACGTCGTTCGCAGTCCCATGCGAGAGGCGGGTCCTGAGCGGGTGTACGGTCGCCAGAACCCCACCATGACCTACCTCAGCCGCACTCAAGTACCCGGAGTCGACCTCTACAACGAGTTCGGTTGGATATGGGACGTGCCGGAGCCACCCATCCCCAAGATGCGCCACGACGACTTCGACGAGATCGTGGTGCACATAGGCAGCGATCCGGACCATCCGGAGGACCTGGGCGGCGTGCTGCAGATGGGCGTGGCCGATGGCGCGGTGGAGCTCGACACCACCCACTGCGCGTACCTGCCCCGCGGCGTCGATCATGGACCGCTGGTGTGGAAGGAAGTCCGGCGGCCACTCATCGAGTGGGCCTTCATGCTGGGCGCGGGGACCTTGGAAGAGGGATGGGCCAACAGCTTCTTCGACCTGCCCGACGGGGCCAGGCGCGGACCGAAATGACGGAGGAGTGACATGACCGTGTCGAAGTACGCCAAGTACATCATCACCGAGCGCAGGATCGACTCCCGGGACGCGGCCCTGCCCCCGGGCGTGGACCCGGAGAGCATCACCAACACGCCCTCTCACCGCAAGATCCTCAGCCTTGACGATCACGTGCTCAAAGGCTCCATGTACACCGAGTGTGTGTGGATGTGGCCGGGCGGCCGCGACGTCTATCCCGAGACGGCGGAGCCGTATTCCCACGCCCACGACTACGACGAGACCCTGGGCTTCTTCGGCACCGACACCAATGACCTATACGACTTGGGTGGAGAACTGGAGTTCTGGATCGAGGACGAGATGTTCCTCATCACCAAGAGTTGCCTCATCTTCGTCCCCAAGGGCACACACCACTGCCCGCTCGTGATACGCCGGGTGGACCGGCCCATCTTCCACCTCTCCGGGGGGCCGGGCGGGGCCTACATGCAGGATGTGAACGAACGATGAGTGCCGGCGGCCCCGGTGATGCGGCGGCTCCCGCGCCGGCGGGCCGGTCGCCCATGAGCAGGCCGGTGACCGATCTGCGGAACCCCGTGGATGTGTCGGGGCTGCGGGTGCTGGTGACGGGTGCAGGGAGCGGCATCGGGCGGGGGATAGCGCAGGCCTTCGCCGAGCGTGGAGCGAGCGTCGCCGTTCTGGATCTGGATGGTGAGCGGGGCCTGGATGCGGCCGCTGCTCTGCCACCGGTCTCCGGAGCCGAGCCCGCTCACCTCTTTGTCCTCTGTGACATCTCCGAACCGGCGTCGGTCCGACGGGCGGTAGATGTGGCCCTGGCCGCCTTCGGGCACATCGACGTGCTGGTGAACAATGCCGGCATCTCGGCGGTGAAGCCCTTCCTGGACATGGACCCCGGTCTGCCCGAGTGGCACCGGGTTATCGACGTGGACCTGCACGGCACCGCGTATGTGACCCACGCCGTGGGCAACGCCATGCGGAGCGCCGGACACGGGGGATTGATCGTCAACATCTCCTCCGTGGGCGGAGCGACCTGTTCGGGCTCGGCCGACATGCCCATGACCGGCTACGTGGCCTCCAAGGCTGCGCTGAACCATCTCACCCGCTCCTGGGCCATCGAGTTCGCGGAACACGGCATCCGGGTGAACTGCATCATGCCGGGGCCCACCCGGTCGGGCCTGGATGCCCTGCTCACGCCCGCGATGGCGGAGCGCAATGTCCGCGGCATGCTGGACCGCCGTTGCGGGGAGCCCTTGGAGATCGGGGCGCTCTGCGTGTTCATGGCCTCACCGGAGGGCGCGCATCTCGACGGCGTCGTGGTGCAGCACGACGGAGGGTTTCTATGCATCAACTGACGGTCAAGCTGCCCGCCGCCGGCGGGAGCCGGTCTGCCGCCGGGCTCTATCCGGTAACGCTCCGGCGCTCTCCGGCCGCGTAGCCGGCCACGAGACGTTCGAGTATTCGCGTGGAGGCTCCGTCGGTAATGAAACGGTCGACCCCGATGAGGCGGGCGATATCCTCGCCCCAGGCATGAAGCAACAGCGACCAGGCGATGTCCCCGGATTCGACGTCCGGTGCGATACTTCCCTCCCGCTTGCCTTCCTCCACGAGGTCAAGCAGGCGTTGGAAATCGTCCTGCTGCCGTTTGATGATCGATGTGGTCAGGGTCGATTCGCGGTTGGACGCGATCAACTGGAAGAACGGGCGGACGAAGGTGTTGTCCGGAGAGACGGCCCAGTCAGAGTGCGCTCTGCCCATCCTCAGCAATTGCTCCGGCACAGGGATGTCCGTCGGTGTGAAGGCGTCCTGCGGCGCGGGGATGCTTTCCGGCGCAGCCCCATCCGGCCGGCTCATCCAGGCCGAGGACTGCTCCCGCCAGGCGTCGAGGGCGGCCTCCAGCACCGCTTCCCGGTTGGGAAAGTGCTGGTAGAGGGCACCCCTGGCGATACCCGCAGCTTGGGCTATGCGCGAGACCGTCGTGCCCTGGACCCCGTACTTGCCGATGAGCGTCATCGCCGCCGCGATGATCTCCTCCTGGCGCACGGCCTTGGTCTTGCGGACGAACCGCCTGGGCGGTTTCTTGCGGGCTTCTTGCGGCATATGTCCCGTCCTCCCCGGCGCCGGGCCCGTGCCCCTGCGACTCTGTGATTGACACATTCCGGAGCCGGTGCTACGTTGTTGAACACGCGTTCAGGATAACTCTACGCGAGGCGGTAAGGCAATCGACGCCGGTCACGACCGAACAACCGTCGAGCAAAAGGGGAAGTACTTCATGAGTTCCATCCCGACCACCTGCAAGGCCGCCGTCCTCGTCGAGTACGGTACGCCTCTCGAGATCCGTGAGATAGAGATCCCCGCAATAGGACCGGGCGCCGTCCTGGTGAAAGTGCTGATGGCCGGCATCTGCGGCACCGACGTGCACCAGCAGAAGGGCGAACTCACCATCAAGAGCCCGCTGCCCAACCTTCCCGGCCACGAGACCATTGGACGCATCGTCACGCTGGGCGATGGCCGGGTCAAAGACGCCGCCGGAGAGGAACTCAAGGTCGGGGACCGCATCATGTGGGCCCACGCCGACTGCGGCGAGTGCTATTGGTGCAACATCGCCCGGGACCCCGTGCTGTGCGCCCGCCGGTCGGGCTACGGCTGGGCTCCTCCGGTGGCCCTGCGGGGCGGTTTCGCCGAGTACGAGTACGTGACTCCGACCACCAACGTTGTCAAGGTGCCCGACGAACTCACCGAGGAAGAAGCGGTCGGGGTCGGCTGCGCGTTCCGTACCGTCATGGGTGGCTACGAGCGGTTCGGGCAAGTGGAGCTCATGACTGACTTCGTCATCCAGGGTTGCGGGCCCATCGGGCTGTATTCCACGGTAGTGGCACGGGAGAGCGGGGCCCGCACGATCATCGTGGTGGGCGCGCCCAAGGCCCGGCTGGAACTTGCCAAGAAGTGGGGCGCAGACCACGTCATCGACATCGAAGAGGTGCCGGACGCCGACGAGCGCAAGAAGATGATCATGGAACTGACTCAGGGCCGCGGCCCGGAGAATGTGGTGGAGGCCACCGGCGTGCCGGCGGCGTTCGCCGAAGGCCTGGAGATCATCCAGAAGGGCGGCAAATACCTCATCCTGGGCCAGACCTCGGCCAAGACGACGCCCATCATGCCCAGCCGCATCAACGAGAAGGGCTTGGTCATCGTGGGGAGCATCTCCGCCCACATCGTCCACTTCTACAAAGCCCTGCAGTTCATCAAGACCCATCAGGCCAAATATCCGTTCGGGGACATCATCAGCCGCACCTACAAGCTGGAAGACATCAACCAGGCCCTCGCCGACATGGCCGCGGGCAAGGAGATCAAACCGGCCATCGACAACCGGGGGCGGTAAGGCCGCCGCGATGCGGGCCGTCTGCGAGACCAGGTGATCGTGCCGCACGGAGGCGCTGGAGGGGGACATGCAGTACAGGAGGATGGGCACGTCCGGCCTGAAGCTTTCGGCCATAACGCTTGGCACGCTCTGGTTCGGACCCAAAGTCGATGAGGCGGCCTCCATCAGGATCGTCCACCACGCGCTGGACGCCGGGGTGAACTGCCTCGACACCGCCGACATCTACGGCAAGGACCGTTGGGACACGCCATGCCGGGGGGCCGCCGAGGAGATCGTCGGGAAGGCCCTCAAGGGCCGCCGGCAGTCCGCCGTGCTCGCCACCAAGGTGGCCGCGATCACCGGCCCAGGCGCCAACGACGTGGGGCTTAGCCGCAAGCACATCGTCGAGGGAGTCCACGAAAGTCTGCGCCGCCTGCAGACCGACTACATCGACATCTACTACCTGCACGAGCCCGACTACGAGACGCCTATCGAGGAGTCGCTCGAGGCGCTGGATGACCTGGTGCGTCAGGGCAAGATCCTCTACATCGGCTTGTCCAACTATTACGCCTGGCAGGTCTGCAAGGCCCTGTGGCACGCCGACAAACGCTGCCTGGCGAGTGTGTCGTGCATCCAAATGGTCTACAACCTGGTGGCCCGCGACGCCGAGTTGGAGATGACGCGGCTATGCGAGGCCGAGGGCATCGGCATCAACGTGTGGGGCGCCCTCGCCGGCGGCATGCTGTCCGGCAAGTATCTGCAGCACGACCCCACGCAGCCGCCGCCGGCCGGCGTCAAACCCTACCCGTCCACCTGGGACCCGCGCTACTTCGACGCAGTCACCAGCCTCAAGGACATCGCGGGCGACCGCAGCCTGTCCCAGTTCGCCTTGGCTTGGCTGCTCAACGACCCCCTGGTGAGTTCCATCGTCTGCGGCGTCTCGTCCGTCGAGCAACTGGAGGAGGACATCGGAGCCCTCGACATGGGACTGAGTCCGGACGACCTGAATGCATGCGACGTGGTGTGGCAGCGGCTCCGTCCGAGCCCCACCATGTTCTATGCCCGGGGCTATGGCATCGATTTCAAGTAGCTGACCCGTACCGTGCGGCATCGACATTGTGAGCAGGGAGGTCTGACGTGAGCTTCAAACCGTTCTCGAGGCCCAACAAAGTCCTGGAGGCCCTGGCCAAGGGCGAGACCCCTCTTGGCATGCAGATGTACACCCATGACCCCGACCTTATCGAGATCGTGGGCTACACGGGCTTCGACTACGTGATGATCGACATGGAGCACAACCGCTGCAATCCCGAGACCATGGTGCACCTCATCCGGGCGGCGGAAGTGTCGGGGCTCACCCCGCTCGTGCGGGTGGGCGCCAACGACGTGTTCTTCATCCGCTCGGCTGTTGAGTCCGGAGCCCAAGGCATCGTGGTGCCGCACGTCAAGACCGCGGCTGAAGCCCGGGCTGCCCTGGTGGCCAGCCACTATCCCCCGGAAGGCGCCTGCGGCATCTGCCCGGCCGTCCGGGCGTCCGGCTACTCCCAGGGCAACTGGGAGGAATATATGGCCGCCTCCAACAAGCAGATCATGTTCATCCCCCTGCTCGAGGACGTGGAGGCCATTGACAACGCCGAAGAGATCATCGCCGTGCTCAAACCGGGCCGCGACGCCGTGGGCGTGGGCGGCGCCGACATCAGCAACTCCCTGCTCAAGGAGCCGGGCGAGCGGGTGCAGTGGGGACATCCCTATCTCAAGGAAGCCCAAGCCAAGGTCAAAGCCCTCGCCGAAGCGCGGGACATCCCCATCATGGGCATGGCTTTCCCCACCTCCGACAAGGCCGGCGTGGAGTTCGCCAAAGCGGCCGGCACCAAGATCATGATCTTCTATCCCGACAGCCACATCTTCTTCGAAGCGTGCAGCAAGATCATCCATGAAGTGCGGGGATGAGCGACGCGGTCGACGGCCGAGGCTGACGACATGAAGCTGTTGGTCTTCGACTGCGGGCGGGCCCACCTGCCCGACATGAACCATCTGACTCCCGACCGCAACATCGGGAGGCCCATCACTGTGCCTCTGCTGGCGTTCCTCATCGACCACCCGAAAGGGCTGGTGCTGTTCGACACCGGAGTGGACACGGACGTCGAAGGTGACCCCTTCCTCGACACCACCCCCGATCGACGGATCGACCGGCAGATGGCCCGGCTGGGGTACCGGACGGAGGACGTGCGCTACGTGGTGATGTCCCATCTGCACCTGGATCACGTGGGCTGCATGCCCCTGTTCCCCCACTCCGCCTTCATCGTGCGGCGCCAGGAACTTCGGGCCGCCTGGTGGCCCGACGCGTACGAGCGGGGTTACGACTTCGCGCTGTTGCTCAAGACCCGTGGTCTCACCTACCTGCAGCTCGCGGATGGCGAGGCCTTCGACGTGTTCGGCGACGGCTCCCTGATCTGCATCGACACCAAGGGGCACACCGAGGGGCACCAGTCGCTGGCGTTGACTCTTCCCCGGTCGGGGAAGATCGTCCTGGCCGGTGACGCCGCCCAGGTGGACGAGAATCTCAACGACAGCGTGCCGCCGGGCATGTGTTGGGACAATCAGTGGTCGGTGGATTCCATCCGCAAACTGCGGCATATGAAGGCACTCGGGGCGCTTGTGATCCTGGGACACGAACTCGCCGCCCTTGACTCGCTGAGGATCGCGCCGGAGTACTACGAGTGAGTGCGATGACCGGCACAGTCGCCCTCGTGACCGGCGCAGGCTCCGGCATAGGCCGGGCGGTAGCCCTCGCCTTCGCGGAAGCCGGAGCGGCGGTCGCCGTGGCCGACATCAGCTCTCGCGACGGAGAAGGAACTGCCGCTCTTGTCAGGCAGGCGGGGGCCAAAGCGGCCTTCTATCCGTGCGACGTCTCGAACAGCGGCGACGTCCGGGCCATGGTGGAGGGCACGGTGGCGCGGTTCGGCCGTCTTGACTACGCCTGCAACGTCGCCGGCATCCACAACGCAGCGCCCGAGTCCCTTGCCGACGCCGACGAGGACACCTGGAACCGCATCATCGCGGTGAATCTCACCGGCGTCTTTCTCTGTATGAAGCACGAGGTCCGCCGGATGGCGGCGGCCGGGCGGGGCTCCATAGTGAACATGGCCTCTCTGGCCGGGGTGCTGGCGGAACCCGGCTGCTACGCCTACGTGGCCAGCAAGCACGGCATCCTGGGCCTCACCAAGACCGCGGCCTTCGACCACGCGAAGGCCGGCATCCGCATCAACGCCGTCTGCCCGGCGGGGGTGGACACGCCCGGACTGCAGAAGGCGCCTGAGACCTTCCGCAAGATGCTTCGTGAGAGCACGCCTGTCGGCCGGCTGGGTACGCCCGAGGAAGTCGCAGCCGCCGTTCTGTGGCTCTGTTCCGATGCCGCCGGTTTCGTCACCGGCACCGGGCTGGTCATGGACGGTGGGGTGAGCACGATATGACGTGTGGGGGTGGACCATGAACGGGTCACGGCTAAGGTTCGCGGTCACGGGGGCGACCGGCGAGGTCGGGCGGCTGGTGGCCGAGGGCTTGGCCGGACGGGATTTCGCCCAGCGCCTCATCGTGCGCGACCCGGCCCGGGCGCCCCGGCTTGCTGGGGCCGAGGTCGCGGTCGTCTCCGGCTACAGCGACGCGCAGACCATGGGTGCCGCGCTGGCGGGGGTCCAGACGCTCTTCTTGGTCTCAGCTCACGACATCATGGGCGTCCGGCACCGGGCCCTCATGAGCGGGCAGCAAGTCCCGGCCTACGACCGGGTACGCGAGCACATCGCCGCCGTGGTGGCCGCCGCGGCGGCGGGAGTGGAGCGGATCGTCTACCTGTCGTTCGTGAACCCGTCGGCGGAAGGCACGTTCATCCTCGGACGCGACCATTTTTACACGGAGGAGTACATCCGCTCCACCGGTCTGGCGTTCACCTTTCTGCGCCAGAACATGTACATGGACAAGGTGCTCCAGCATGTCGCCCGCAGCGACGTGATCCGGGCCCCGGCGGGGGACGGACAGGTGGTGTGGGTGTCGCGGGCCGACGTCGCCGCCGCGGCGGTCGGGGCTCTCACCGGCGCGGGTCATGAGGGGCGGACCTACGACCTCACCGGCCCCGAAGCGCTGACCATGGCCGAGACCGCCGAGCGGCTGGCGAGCGCCCTGGGGCGTCCCATCACGTACGAGCCGCAGACTGTGGACGAGGCCCGCATGCTGCGCAACACCAGCCGTATGGAAGACATGGACGCGACTCGCCGCGAACGCACCGGCCAAGGCCTCAGTGACGAGGACCTCGATATCTGGATATCCCATTACGTGCAGATAGCGCGGGGTGAGGTGGGGAGGGTCAGCGACGCCGTTCCTCTGCTCTCCGGACGCCCTGCCGAGAGCCTCGCGCACTACCTGGTGAAGCATGTGGCGGGCTGAAAACGCAGCCCTTCTCTGGGCGCGGCCACATTTCCCAAGGGGGGGAATTGACAACGCTGGGCGGGGAGCGTACTGTGCTCGGTACAGCAGTACTGAACCGAGTTCAGTCGACAGAACTGTGGGGCGACGGAATGGCGACTGATTTCAATCAAATTTCACCGGCTGACGTGGCGGTGTTGGGCGACGAGTCCGGCGTCAAGGACTCATATCTACAGCTGGTCCCCGCCGTGGATCAGGCCGTCCGCCTCCTTTTCTGCCTCGCCAACACCATCGGCGGTGAAGCCTCTCTGACCCAACTCGCCAAAGAGGTGGGCATCAGCAAGAGCAAGGGGCTTGCCATTCTCAACACCTTGAAGAGCGCCGGGCTCGTGACTCGCGACGAGCGCACCAAGAACTACGGCCTGGGGTCGAACCTCCTGCCGCTGGGCCGGGCTCTCATCAACAACACCGATCTGGCCAAAGCAGCCACCCCGTATCTCGAGGAGTTGGCTGCTAAGACCGGGTGCAGTATCCACCTGGGTGTCGTCTCTGGCGAGACCCTATTCGTGGTGGCCCGCCGGCATGCTCCCGGGGGCTCCTACATCCCCATCGACGTGGGACATCGCTACCCGCTCACCTGGGGGGCGCATGGCCGGGCTTACCTGGCCACCCTGCCTCAGGAAGAGTTCGAGCAGCGCCTCGGCCGTTCTTCGATGATCCAGGCGGGGGAGACCGACCGCGACCAAATCGACCGCGATACCCTGTGGGCGCAGGTCGACGATGCCCGGCGCGTGGGCTACGGCAAGAGCCTGGGAACCACCTGGTCCGGGCAGAACGCCGTCAGCGCGGTGGTCACCGTGATGACCCCGGAGACTCCGGAAGGATGGCGTGTCGTGGGGTGCATCGTCGCGGTGGGGTCGTTCCCTCCGGACCGGGCGGCGCAGATCGGTGAAGCGCTCGTCGCGGCCTCTCAGGACATGAGCAGGCGACTTGGTCCGCTTTTGCAATCGGTGAACCTGCACTTCCCTCTCTCGCGACCCATGCTCATGTAGTCCCTCGCCCGGGACCCAGCGGAGGAACCACACCATATGACAGACGTACAGCCCCAGAGCCCGCAGACCGACGCCACCGCGTTGTTCGTGGCGAACTTCCACGACGTCCGGTTCGAGCAGTTGCCTCCCGCGGTGGTGAGCATCACGAAGGATCAGGTGCTGGACTTCTTCGGTGTCGCGCTGGGCGGGTCCCGCGAGGCGGGTGCGGCTGAGGTGCGGGATCTGGCCCTGGAATGGGGCGGGGCCCCGCAGAGCACCGTTCTGGCCTACGGCGACAAGCTCCCGGCTCCCAACGCCGCGCAGGTGAACGCCACCATGGCCCACTGCTTGGACTTCGACGACGTACACGAGGACGCCATCATGCATCCGGGAGTGGTGGCCATCCCGACGGCGCTGGCCATGGCGGAGTACGTCGCCGGAACCGGCGGCCGGCCGGTCAGCGGCAAGGACTTCATCGCCGCCATCGTGGTTGGTACCGACTTCATCTGCCGGCTGGGATTGGCCACCAGGCCCGGCGAGAGCATCCACCAGTACGGGTGGCATCTCACCACCCTGTTCGGCTACATGACGGCGGCCGGTATCGCCGCCCGGATGCTCGGCCTGGACGAGGCGGGCATCACCAACGCCATCGGCATCGGCTATCACCAGTCGTCCGGCAACGGGCAGTGCGTCAAGGACGGGGTGCTCACCAAACGCCTGGGACCCGGCATGGCGGTTCGGGGTGGCATCGCTTCGGCCATGCTGGCCAAGCGGGGGGTCACCGGGGCGCGCAACTGCCTGGAAGGGGCCGCCGGGATGTACGCGGTCTATCACGGCCACTCCTATTCCCGGGAGAAACTGGTCGGGGACCTGGGCATGCGGTTCGAGAGCATCAACGTCTCTATCAAGCCGTACCCTTGCTGCCGAGGTGTGCACCCCTCCCTCGACGCGGCGCTGGCGCTGGTCAATGAGCACGACGTCCGTCCCGAGGACGTGCGGAGCATCGTCATCTACTGCGGTGAGGCCACCTACGGGCTGTTGGGCTCGCCCTTGGAGATCAAGGCGCGGCCGCGGAACTTCGTGGACGCCCAGTTCAGCTTGGCCTGGGGCGTGGCTACGGCCATCGCCCGCCGGCGGGCGACGTTGGACGACTTCAGTCCCGAGGCCATCACGAGTCCCGACATTCTGGCGATGTCGGCCCTCATCGACGTCCGCAACGACCCGGCGCTCGACCGGGGCGACCAGGGTATCGAGCCCGCGCGGGTGGAGATCACCATGAAGGACGGCCGGGTGCTCGTCCATCAAGTGGACTTCCCCACCGGCACGCCCGAACGGCCGCTGGCCTTCGCGGATGTGGAGCGGAAGTTCCGCGAGTTGCTGGCCCACGCGGGGCAGCCCATCGCGGCGGAGAAAGCCGACCGGCTGGTGCGGACCGTCGCTGCGCTGGAGACCGTCGAGGACGTACGAGAACTGATCGGACTGGCGACCTAGAGCCAAAGAAGCCGGTATGCCCGCGAACGGGGCGGCGGCCGGCCGGGTGAGGGGGAAAGCGATGTTGTTGAACGATAGAGTGGCCATCGTCACGGGCGGGTCCAAGGGAATGGGCCGGGCCACCTGCGTGCTGTTCGCGCAGGAGGGCGCCGCCGTTACCATTGCCGATATCGATATGGCCGAAGCCAACGAGACGTTGCGCCAGGTGGAAGCCGCCGGGGGCAGGGGCCTGGTGTGCAAGTGCGACGTCACGAGCAGCCAGCAGGTCAAGGAGATGGTCGACGCCACCCTGGCTGTGTTCGGCAAGATCGATATCTTGGTGAACAACGCCGGCGCCGTCGTCGGCGCTCAGGGCAAGCCCACCAACATCTCCGTGCTCAGCGAGGACGCCTGGGACAAGGTCATCGACCTCAACCTCAAGGGCGTGTTCCTGTGCAGCCGCGAAGTGGTGCCCTGCATGAAGAAGCAGGGCTACGGCAAAGTGGTGAACATCTCATCGTTGGGCGCTATCAGCCCGCCGTCGCCGCACCCGCACTATCACGCCGCCAAGGCCGGCGTGCTGGGGCTCACCTACGATATGGCCGCCGAACTGGGGCCCTGGGGCGTCTACGTGAACGCCCTCATGCCTGGACCCATCCGCACCCCCTTCTTCAACGAGATCGTCGAGGGGAAGACGGCCGACGAAGCCGCCGGCTTCTTCAAGTTCATCGGCGACCTGGCCCCGCTCGGCCGCATGGGCGAGCCCGAAGACATCGCCAAAGCCGTGCTGTTCCTGGCTTCAGACATGTCGTCGTACGTCACCGGGATCGTCTTGCCGGTCACCGGCGGTCTCCCTCTGCCAGCTCAGCATCATCTGAAATAGAGGGACAGAAGATGTCAGACGACGCCGCCAAGAACATGATCGCTGGGACAGCCTCCGAACCGAGCGAGGTGGCCGCGGCGGGTGACAAGGCCCACGCCGGCTCGGTCTGCCGCTTCCTGCGGATCGACCTCTCGACGGGGGCCGTGAACACGGAGGAGCGCGACGAGCGCTACTACCGCAAGTGGATCGGCGGATCGGGGATCATCGCCGACGTGCTCCTGCGAGAGGTCGCTCCCGGCGTCGATCCCCTCGGCCCCGAGAACAAGTTGGTGTTCGCCCTCAGCCCCATCGTCGGGACGCCGGTCTATGCGGCCGGGCGTAACGGGGTGGGCGGCAAGTCTCCGCTCAGCGGCGGCATCGCCATGTGCCAGGTGGGCGAGAACTGGGGAGCCGAACTCAAAAAGGCCGGCTACGACGTGCTCATCGTGGAGGGGAAAGCGGAAAAGCCCGTCTACATCGTTGTCAATGACGGCGACGTCAAGATCGCCGACGCGGGCAAGGTCTGGGGTCTCAAGATAAAAGAGACCCAAGCCGCCATCCGCGCCGAACTCGGCGACGAGAGGGTGAGGGTCGCCATGATCGGCCCGGGCGGGGAGAACCTGGTCCCGTTCGCGTGCATCATGAACGGTCCTTTTGACGCAGCTGGCCGCGGCGGTCTGGGTGCGGTGATGGGGTCGAAGAACCTCAAAGCCATCGCCGTCAGAGGTTCTGGCCGGCCGAAGGTGTTCGACCGCGAGGCCGTCAAGGCGATGAACTCCTGGCTGCTGGGCGGGCATTGGAAGGACTTCTGGCTGCAGCAGGTCCTGAAGGAGTACGGCACCGGCGGACCCGAGATGGAGGGCATGGAGTCGGTGGGGCATCTGCCAGTCCGCAACTGGCAGGGCGCGGCCTTCCCGGGCATCAAGCACATCCACGGCGGGGCCATGAAAGAGAAGATGAGCGTCGGCAGCCAGGACGGCTGCTTCGGCTGTCCGCTGCGCTGCAAGAAACGGCTGCGCTCCGGCGCTCCTTACTACTGCGACGAGGCCTACGGCGGTCCCGAGTATGAGGCCATGTGCAGCCTGGGCGCGAACTGCCAGGTGGAGGACGTCGAAGCGGTGGCCAAGGCCAACGAATTGTGCAACGCCTTTTCCCTCGACGTCATCTCCGCCGGCAACACCATCTCGTTCGCCATGGAGTGCTTCGAGAACGGGCTCCTCACCCTGGAAGACACCGGGGGCATCGAGTTGCGGTTCGGCAATGGACAGGCTTTGGTGCAGTGTGTGGAACTCATGGCGAAGCGGGAGGGCATCGGTGCGCTCCTGGCCGAGGGTTCGCGGGCCGCGGCCCAGAAGATCGGCCGCGGAGCGGAAGGCTTCTCCATCGAGGTCAAAGGTGTCCACCCGGGCATGCACGAGCCCCGGCGCCTGCCGGCGTTCGCCCTCGGCTTCATGGTCAACCCCAACGGGGCCGACCACACCGCCAACGTGCACGACGACATCTTCGCGTCCGAGCAGGGCATGAAGGACTTCGAATTCCTGGGCTTCTACGACCCGGTCCCCATGGACGACATCGGCCCGCGCAAGGTGGGGCTCTTCAGGGTGGGGCATTTCCGGGAGTTCCTCAACGACTGCCTGTTGCTGTGCCATCTGGCGTTCGTGGGGG
>Ga0182021_10002857_pt1 | contig 20298 bp, 16 predicted proteins | sample 612E3MmetaG_FD_120493 | JGI IMG/M metagenome (GOLD analysis project Ga0182021, IMG submission 120493) | Permafrost microbial communities from Stordalen Mire, Sweden - 612E3M metaG (Illumina Assembly) | ecosystem: Environmental > Terrestrial > Soil > Wetlands > Permafrost | place: Sweden... | reverse complement strand
TCCGGTTGCCGTCGACGTTGACGGTCTCGTAGACCTCGGCCGGCGTTCCGGGCTCCCACACGGCCGCCGCGGTCTGAAATACGACTTCACGGCCCTCGCAGGCGGCCCGGACGGCGTTGCGGTCGCGGATGTCGCCGATGCGGCTGTCGCAGCAGGCTTCGGGGACCGGCTGCAGATCGAGGACGGTCACCTCTTTTCCGGCCGCCACCAGTTGGCGCACCATCTCGTAGCCCAGCATCCCCGCGCCGCCGATGACCGTGCAGCGCTTGTAGTCCCGCGTCGGCGCGCTCACGAGGCGCCCGCCTGGCTGCCGGCTTTCGCCAGTTTCTTGGTGCGCCAGAACCCAACGGTAGACAACTCGACGGCGTTCTGCGGACAGACGTCCGCACATTTGCGGCACTGGGTGCACAATGAGGCCCACATAGGGGTCACCCTCCAGGACTTGGGATCGAAGGGGTCCGGCTCCGCGGCCCCCAGGGTCTGATGGAGCAAGAACACCGCCGGTTCGCACGCCCGCAGGCATTTGCCGCATTCACGGGGGTCCACGCCGACGCCGTCGCCGCAGCGCGTGTAGTCGACAGTGATCTTGGTCCGGGACAGCATCGGGATCGCCTCTGGCCTGCCTAGTACTTGCCGGCCAGCGCGGCGACGTCGTCCCGAGGCACGAGGAACAGCGCGTCGGTGGCGCAGACGTGTCGGCAGACACCGCACCCGTAGCACTTGTCCTGGTCGATCACCGGCCGACCCAGCGTCTTGTCCATGCTGATGGCCGCGAACGGGCACTGCCGCACGCACGCCCCGCAGGCCCGGCAGGCTCCCGGGCGGTGGTCGATGGCGTACTCGGCTTTGTAGATGGACTTGATGCCGAAATCGACTCGCGGCCGGATGCCCGCGCACTCGGGGTTCTCGCACGAGCATAGGTTGTTGATGTACGGGAACGGCCCGAACCAGATGGTGCCGATGTAACCCTTGCGGTTGTGCTCCCGGAAGCGGGCGATGGCCTCGTCCCGGGTGAGGTGGTACTTCTCGTTCTCGGGGATGAAGCGCGGGATCTTGTCGACGATCTCGGACATCACGCCGAAGTTGATGCAGCACGATTCCTTGTAGCCGCGCGCCATGTAGCGGCACATGCAGTTCTTCTCGATGAGGGGTTCGGCGGCGCAGTGGCGCAGGATCTCCTCTGCGTCCTCCAGCGGCACCACCTGGCCCATGTGGCCCTCCGCCTTGAAGGGGTTCCGGGGCGGCTTGCGGCTGTGGAGCATGCGCTCCGCCATCCGCTTGACCACCCTGCCGATGATGGGCATGCGAAAGGTATGGTCCATCCCCACCGGGCTGATGCCGCCCACGGGGCGCACGGAGATCTGCTCGAAGTTGGTGTATTGCTCGAGAAGGAAGGCGCGGAGATCGTGCTTCTCAGCGACTTCGTTCGAATAGTGCTCCGCGTTCAGGTACCACTTGCCGCCTGCGCCGTGTTGCATACAGTAGTCACACATGACGGCCATGATGACGGATGGCGGTGCCGTCGCGCAAGAGCGAACAGCCGATGTTCGGCATATTGACACGCGGCGGGCCGGAGCCGCACACGGTCCGGGGTCCTATAATCCCCGCTGTGGACAAAGAGGAGATACGCCGCCGGCTGGCCGCCGGCTGCCCGCCCGGCGGGCCATCCGAAGGGACGACGCCGTCCCTTACGCCGGCCGCCGTCCTCGTGGCTTTGGTGGACTCGCCGCGCGGTCCTGAGATCATCCTGACGGAGCGGACCGTGGAGCTCAGGCACCATCCCGGGCAGATTAGTCTGCCCGGCGGCCGCATCGAGCCGCAGGACGCGAGCCCGGCTGCAGCGGCCCTACGGGAAGCCTGGGAGGAGGTGGGGCTGCCGCCCGACCGGGTGGAGATCCTGGGCTGCCTACCTCACTACCGGACCGTCTCCGACTACTGCGTGCAACCGTTCGTCGGCTGGGTGGAGCCGCCGGTTTCGCTGGTGCCCGACGCGCGGGAGGTGGCGGACGTGTTCCTCGTGCCGCTCGCGTTCATCCTCGATCCCGCCAATCACACACGGGAGAGCATGCGGCACGATGGGCAGGAGCGCTCCTTCTACGTGTTGCCGTTTCCCGGCCGGCGCATCTGGGGGGCCACCGCCGGTATGCTGGTGAGTCTGGCGCGCGCGCTGGTCTGACCGGCCTGCATGCATCCGCCGGCTTCGCGACGCCGCAACTGCGCGGCGGCGCGTCCCTGCCCGAGGGCGCCGGCAGCTCTACTTGAGCGTGCCGATGATGTCGAACGCATCCACCCCGATGTTGTAGTCGGTGGCCCTGGCGTTCTTGGTGCCTGTCCACTCGATGAGCACCGTGTGGGTGCCGGGGACAAGTTGCCCAGTCTGCCACGCCAGCTGCTTGAAGCCCTCCGACGCACTGCACAGGTCAACGATCACCGGGGTCCCGCCGTCCAACGTCACTTTGGCCATGCCGTACACCGGGCTCTCCTTGGTGATCCATCCCAGGTACGAGCCCACGAACGTCACACGCACCGACGAGCCGCTCGTGTCGGCGTAGCGGAACGTCCCGCCCGAAGCCGAACTCGAAGCCGGAGTCACCCAACTGCCGGTGTAGACGAAGTGGCCGTCGTTCTCCTCGTAGCGGGTCGGGACGGCGGTCGGCGCCTGGGTCACGGTGCCCGCTATGGCGAAGCCGTCCACGTTGATGTTGGCGCCCAGGCCGCTGGCGTCCTTCGTGCCCGTCCATTCGATCTTCACGGTGTGATTGCCGGCCGGGAGGAGTCCGGTGCTCCACAGTGTCTGTTGCCAGGCGGGCGTCGGAGCGAAGAGGTCCACCAAGACAGGTGCCGCGCCGTCCACCGTGACTTTGGCAAACCCGTAGTCCGGGCTCTTCTTGCCGATCCAAGCCAGATACGTGCCGTTGAAAGTGGCGGTGGCGGATGCGGTCGAGTCCGCGTAGCGGAAGCTCGTTCCGGATGCCTGGTCGGAGGACGAGGCGATCCAGCCGCCCGCAAACGTGAAGTGCGTGTCCTTCTGCTCGTACTGGGCGGTGGCGGGGACGGTGGGAGTGACCGGGGTGGTAGTGCCTTGTACGGCGTTGAGGGTGCCGATGACATCGACAGCATCGAGGCTCACGTAGGTGTCTGCGCTGTTGCTGGTGTCCCAGGAGATGGTGACCGTATGGTTTCCATTGGTCAGCGCGCCCGTCTCCCAGACTTTCTGCTGATAGGCGGCGGCCGAGGCGGATAGATCGACGGCCTGGGCGGCGCCGTGATCCAAGCTCACCTTCGCCTTGCCGAGCGTGGTGCCCTTCGTCGCGATCCAGGCGAGATAGGTACCTTTGAATGCGATGGTGGCCGTCGAACCGCTGGTGGACGCGCGCAGGTAGCTGCCCCCGGACGAGCCGGAGGCCGGGAACGCCGTCCAGGTACCCGCGAAGCCGATGTGGGGATCGGTCTGTTCGTACCTGACAGCGCTGCTCGTGCCACCCTTACCGGGCGTCGCCGGAGCGGCTTGGGTGAGGGTGCCGAGCAGGTCCACGGCGTCGATGCCGATGTTGTAGTCGGTGGCGGCGGCGTTCTTGGCGCCGGTCCATTCGATGGTCAGCTTATGACTCCCCGAGGCGAGGGTGCCGCTGGTCCAGACCTTCTGCGCATAGACCACGTTGGCGCTGTAGAGGTCCAGCATCGCCGGCGTCCCGCCGTCAAGCGTCACCTTGGCGATGCCGTATGCCGGGCTCTTCTTGGCAATCAGCCCCAGGTAGGTGCCGTTGAAGGCGATGGTCACCGACGAGCCTTGGGAGTCGGCATAGGCGAAGCTCCCGCCTGACGCCGACGAGGTGCTGCTGGTGGACCAGGCGCCGGCATAGGCCAGATGGGCGTCGGACTGCTCGAAGCGGCTGTAAGCCGGCCCGGAGGCCACCATCCGCCGTGCCGTCACGTAGCTCGAGCGGTAGGCGTCTTCGATGCAGACCAGGTCGCCGCTACGCGGGGCGTTGATCATCAGCCCGCCGCCCACATACATCCCCACGTGCTGGATGGGTGTGTAGAAGAACACGAGGTCGCCCGGCTGCAGGTCGCTCTTGGCGACCGGCGTGCCATACGTGGCCATCAGGCGCGAGTAGTGCGGAAGGTCGATGCCGAACTGCTTGTACACGTACATGCAGAAGCCGGAGCAATCCACGCCGGTGGCGGGATTGGAGCCGGCCCATAGATAGGGCACGCCCAGATACTCTGTGGCCTTCTTGACCACCTTCTCGCCGGCCGTGACTGCCTCGCCGCTTCCGTACCAGTAGAGGTCCTTGGTGCTCGCGGGGCTGGGTCCCCAGTAATCGGTGACGATCACTTCAGCCGGCCCGTCGCCGAAACCGGCCGGTACCGAACTGATGGTGATCTGAGTGCTGGAGTCCGCCCTCCAGTTCGCGGACGGCACGTCCACTTTGCCCACGCGGACCCTGGTGGCCTTGTCCAGCATGGTCCCGGTGACCACTAGGTTGTTGCCCCCGCCCGTGGGCCCGTTGGCGGCGCTTAGCGCGGTCACCCGTGGGCTGTTGAGGCTCTTCACCTCACGGTAGACCGGCCAGTCGAGCCCGATGATGTCGGTCTTTTTGACCGCCGTGCCGTGGTTGCGTAGAGCCGCACTGGTGGCCGACTGCAGAGCCGAGGATTTGCTGAAGAGGAGTACGCCCCTGTCCCGGGCGATGTAGGCGGCGGCCGCTTCTCCATCGGGGTAGTCTTCGCCGGAGACGATGCCCACGTGGGAGTAGCTCAGCCAGCCCTGGCTCACGGCGTATTCGGCCAGTTTGGCGGCCGCGTCGTAGTGGCCGTCGCTGTCGGTGGAGCTCGGGGTGCCGAGGATCCGCTTGGTCACGGTGAAGCCGCTTATCCCGAGGAGCGCATCGGTGCCTACCTCCACGCCGGAGGAGACACCCAGGTCGGCGACGGCTTGCTGAGCAGCAGCAGGTAGCGGACCGGCCTTGGGCATCAGCAGGAGCGGCCATCCTTGGGCGGCCGCAAGCGAGGACGCGGCCAGCGCGGCGCCGTAGCTGTCGCCGGGAGCGATGACCACCCGCGAGACAGTGCCGACCTTGTTCTTGATAGCGCCGGCGACGAGCGCCGCGGTCTCGTAGCGGTCCGCACCATCAAGGACGGTCACGGAATCGCTGCTGAGGCCGGAGACGGCGCCGGTCACCTTGGTCACGAACGAGCTGGACAGCCCTACCAGGAACACCCTGGACGGATGGAGGCGGGTAAGTTCGGCGGCGACGTCCGCGGTAAGGCCGGAAGCCGAGGTCAGCAGCAGCGGGCCGGAATAGACCCTGGCGAGGACGGCGGCCGTAAGCGAGTCGCCGTAGCTGTCGGCGCTCGTGACCACGGCGGTCGCGGCCCCATTGGGGTATGCCGTGGTCGAGAGCGTGATGGCGTTGCCCGCGTGACTGGACTCGTTGATGGGCCGATTGAACGTGGGCGCAGCAAGGGCCACTGCAGAACTCGCCAGGAGTGTCAGCACGAAGACGAGCACCGCTAGCCCGATATGGATTCTTCTGCTCGGCTTCATGTTCCCTCCGAAGACTCGAATGTCGCCGATACATGGTTATATCGGCCGGAAGGGAAGGTCTCTGAAGCGCCGGGAGGGGCGGCGGCCGGCGGCGCAGGCGCGCCGGCCGCCGCCCGCAAAGGTGCTGGCCGGACCGGCGAACTCAACGAGGACACTGGGCAGACGTTCCGCGGAAAGCGGCGCCCCGGGGGCCCTGCGGCCGCCCGGGGCGCGGGAGGTGGGCGTTAGGAGGGCGAAGCGGCGTGATGGCGCCAGTTCGCCGTCTCGTCAGTTCACGGTCCCCACTACCTGGACCGCGTCGATGCCGATGTTGGTCTTGGTGGCTTTGGCGTTCTTGGTGCCCGTCCACTCGATCACCACAGTGTGGGTGCCGTCGGTGAGAAAACCGGTGTTCCACACCTTCTGCTGATACATGGTGCTGGCGCTATAGAGGTCCACCATCACCGGCGTCCCACCGTCCACGGTCACCTTGGCGATGCCGTACACGGAGGCGGTCTTGGCCACCAACGCCAGATACGACCCGGTGAAGTGAACGGTCACCGACGAGCCGGCGCTGTTGGCGTAGGCTGTGCTCCCGCCCGAGTACACCGGGTCGCTGAGCGTCGTCCAGACGCCCGCGTAGACGAGATGGGTGTCACTCTGCTCCACGGTGACGGTGCCGAGATCGACCGGGGAGAGCGTGCCCGTTACGTCGAGCGCGTCGATGTTGATGCGCGTCCCGCCGGCCACGCCTTTCTGACCGGTCCAGGAGACCTCCACCTTGTGCAGCCCGGACGTCACCGTGCCGGTGGACCACACCTTCTGCTTGCGCAGGGTCGTGGTGCTGGAAAAGTCGATGAGGCCCTTGTCCACGCCGTCGAGGGTCACCGAAGCCTTGCCCTGGGTCGTACCTTTCGTAGCGATGAGGTCCAGGTTGGTACCGGTGAACCAGATGACGGCCTTGGCCGTGGAATCAGCGTACTTGTACGAGCCGCCCGAGGCTCCGCTGGTGGCGAAGTTGACCCAGTTGCCCATGTACACGATGTTGGTGTTGGTCTGCTCGTAGCGGGGCGCCGGCGCCGGGGTGCCGTCGGCCATGGGAGCGTTGACCAGGCTGTCGTATGGGTTCATGGAGGGTGACGACATCGAGGTGGTCTCGTGGATCTCGAAGTGCAGGTGCGGTGCCGTGTTCTCGGCATTGCCGCTGTCGCCCGCCCAGGAGATGAACTGGCCCTGCGCCACGTGCATGCCCGACTTCAAGCCAGGAGCGAAGGCGTTCGCCAAGCCCCCTTTGCCGTCGTCGGTGCCCGGGGTGTCGTTGTTGATGTGGATGTAGAAGTAGCCGTGCCCGTCGTCACCCGCCAGCCAGAGCGTGTACGCCGGAAGCCCGTTGTACGTGTCGGTCCGCAGGGTCACGATGCCGCTCACGGCCGCCAGTTCCTTGGTCATCTTGGGGCACATCAGGTCGGTGCCTTGGTGCAGATGGCCGGTGCGCGGGGCGAGGTAGTCGTGGAGGACCGGCACCCGTATCTCGAGAGGGAAGACGATCGGGATGGTGGTCGCCTTCGCCCTCCCGGCGAACGGGTTCCCCAAGACGATGACCACGGCGAGCATCGCGATGGCCGCCGTGGCGAACCAGACCTTGTACTTCGCGCTCCAGGTAGACAGTGCCGGAACCGGCATGGTCCTGACCTCCTTGCTCTTGCCCGCTGTACGGGACTCTTCAGGTTGGGATATCAGGTAGGGGGCAGATACTCTTTTGCGGCATGGCATAGCTGCCGCTTTAAACGGCTGCCGGGGCGAAAAGTCACTCACAGGCAGCCTGAGGCGCCCCACCATATCAGCCGAGGCAGGGGTCAGGGAAACCGGTGTTCAGGTTGAGGTCAGAGAAGCGGAGGCGCTCAGCCCGCCGCTGGGCAGGGTCAAGAGTGGCCGTGGACTCGGGTCAGGAGGCGAGCATCCGCTTCAATCCCGACGCATCTTATGTGGCGTAGCCGCGTTTGTGGCGCAGGCTCGGTAACACCCAGGAGCCACTCGCACGGATGCGCGACAACGCCCGCCTCGGGGGAGCCGAGTTGATCCAGATGTCCCAGCCGGTCCTCGCCACAGTCCACCAGCACCGTGTGGCGGCGGTATTCGAACAGGAGCGAACTATGCCTCTCGTGTTCCGGCGTGTGCGGGCCGATATATCCCCTGGTCCCGGCGAAAGTGAGTCTCAAGCGGTCCTCCGGAGGGCATGTCTCACCGAAAATATCGCCGGCGCCGGCCCGCCGTCGGAGTGAACCTACCCAAACAGGGGGCAAGACATGTCAGTCCAAGCTGATCTCGTTATCACCCGCCGCCTGGACGCTCCCCGTGAGCGTGTGTGGCAGGCGTGGACAGGCTGTGAGCATCTGCGCAGGTGGTGGGGACCGTCGGGACACTCCGTCACTTCCTGCCATCTCGATGTGCGGGTGGGTGGCAGGTTCCTGCTGTGCATGCACTCCCCTGAGGGCAAAGACATCTGGAGCACCGGTGTGTACCGGGAGGTGGAGCCCGGCGTGCGCCTGGTGGCCACCGACAGCTTCGCCGACGAGCAGGGCAACGTCGTGCCGCCTACTCAGTACGGCTTCGCCCCCGATCTTCCCGAGGAACTCCTGTTGATCGTCACGCTCGAGGAGCAGGACGGAGCCACCGACTTGACCGTCAGGCACCGCGGCATACCGCTCGGTGAGGACTACGGCAGCACGCGCATCGGCTGGAGTCAGTCGCTCCGAAAGCTGGCCACGCTGATCGAGCCGGCCAGGGTGAGCCTGGCCCGCTGACCGCAGAACGACGCCGCCTGGCTATCCCTTTACAGCGCCGGCTAGGACGGACGCGAACACCTGCCAGGCCAGCAGCGCTTTTGCCGTCAGGCTCAGGATGATGTACACCTTCTCGCCGAAGAGGTAGTCCTTCCAGCGGCCCACCTTCTTGTACTGCAGCACCATGTTCACCGCGAAGATGTTGAAGAACACGAACAACGAGACGATGATTCCGTACACGAAGGCGGGCGGGTTCCGCTGCCCAAACCCCGGGCTCCACACGTAGATGAGCACCGCGAGCCACGGGAGGACCCCCGCGAAGCAGCCGAAGTAGAACGGCAGCCAGTTCGGCTTGCCCGGCTGTTCGTACTTCTCCATGAGGAGCCCGAACAGGATCATGCTGGCGTTGGCCCCGAAGATGGCGATCATGGCCGCCAGGTCGCTGATGCCGCAGATCATGGTGATGAGCAGGATCATCAGCGACGAGGTGACGGAATACTCGATCCAACGCCCGTAGTTGCGGTTCTGGAGCAGGTTGCGCCTGTACCAGCCGAAGATGCCCGGCGACGCGATGAGCAGCAGCGCCAGGGCGGACAGGGCCAAGAAGGCGAAGACGCCCCAGCCCAGCTGGAAGCTGCCGATCTTGTGCGTCTCGGGGGCGGTGCCGGGAGGTCCGTTGAGCCAGGTGGCCACCACCGGGATGGAGAACCCGTTCTGCAGCACCGCGATGATCACCGCCTGCACCGCAAGGATGATCCCCACGATGAGGTTCCACCAGCGTAGGTTGCGAAAGCGGGATTCCAGGTCGAGCGCGGCGCTCGCCGGGCCGGATTCTGTTGCCGAACCCTTCATCTCCACTCCTCCTAGACCTCGGACGTGCGACCACCGGGTTACACAAGTTATAGTATAGAAAAATAGTTATCTTTTGCAAGCATTCAGGGCGCGGCGGCGCCGTGCGCAGCCGCGCCCCCGGTTTCGCTCCCCGGCGAGGCCACCCGGGCCATCCCCGCCCACCGCTCTCACGGCATCGCCCGGTTTGCGTTACAGTGGCCGAAGTGAGCGCTCACTCTGACACTACCGCCGTCGGGAAGGGGGCCCGGGCCGCCTGGCTCCCGTTCGCCGCCCTGGTCCTTCTTGCCCTGCTATGGGGCTATAACTGGGTGGTTATGAAGGTGGGCATGAGCTACGCCCAGCCCTTCACGTTCGCGGCGCTCCGCACCTTCCTGGGCGCGATGTTCATGTTCATGCTTCTGCCGGTGCTGCACCGGCGCGTCAGGCCGCAGGCGCTCAGCCTCACCGTCCTCTTCGGCCTCTTGCAGACCGGCGGCTTCGTGGGTCTCATCATGTGGGCGGTGAGCCTCGGCGGTGCCGGCAAGGTCTCCATCCTTTCGTACACCATGCCCTTCTGGCTGCTCATGCTTGCGTGGCCCATCCTGGCGGAGAAGGTCCGCGGCCTGCAGTGGGTGGCTGTCGTCCTGGCGCTCGGCGGACTGGTAGCCATCCTCGGGCCCTGGAACCTGCGCGGCCTCAAGAGCAGCCTGCTAGCCGTGGCCGCGGGTTTCGTCTGGGCCCTGAGTTCCGTCGTTGTCAAGATCATGCGCAAGAAGCACGACATCGACCTCTTGAACCTCATCGCGTGGCAGGGGCTCTTCGGCTCGATCCCGCTGATCATCATCGCGGTGTTCACCACCACCAGGCCGGTCATCTGGAGCGGCTCGTTCATCGCAGCGCTACTGTTCAACGTCATCCCGGCCAACGCCCTCACCTGGGTGCTGTGGCTCTACATCCTGCACGCCCTGCCCACCGGCACCGCGGGGCTGAGCAGTCTGGCAGTGCCGGTGGTCGGCGTGGTCTCGGCGTGGATCCAGTTGGGCGAGCGGCCCGGCCTGTTGGAAGGGGTCGGCATGGGGCTCATCGTCGTGGCCTTGGCCGTCCTCACCACGAGAGAGTTGGTGGCGAGCCGGGCGAAGTATCCGGGGATACCGCCGGGGAAGTCGCGCCCAGAGCCGGTCGTGGCGCCGGCGGACCGGCGAGGGCCGGCCGCTTAGCTCTGCGGCGGGCGCGGCGCGCAGCCGCTCTCTCGGGCTATGCCCCGGATCATCCCGTCGAAGATCAAGCGATGCGCCGGCCATAGCGAGAACCAGTAGAGATGGCCGAGAAGGCCTATCGGGTCCCACATGGCGGTCTGCACCAAGCGGGTGCCGCCTTCGGGCAGCGGCAGGCTATCGAACTGTAGCCAGCCTCGGCCCGGCCCCCGCATCTCCGCCGTCAGCAGCAGCCTGCGGTCGGGCTCGAGTTCCTGCACTCGCCAGAAATCGATGGTGTCGCCAGGTACGGCGCAGACCGGATCGCGGCGGCCTCGGCGCAGCCCGACGCCGCCGGTCACCTGGTCGAGGAGCCCGCGGAGGGCCCACAGCCAACTCCAGCCGTACCAGCCCGTGGTCCCGCCGATGCACAGCACGGCGCCGAAGGCCTGGGGCGGCGGGCAGTCGAGGTCGAGGGTGCGCTGCTCGAGGTAACGGTGCCCGGCCTTATCTGCAGAGCGGCCGGCGGCCACGGGGTCGTGAGCGCGCGATTCCGGGGAAGCCGAGCGGGCGTCGCTCCATCGAGTGGCGGCAAAGGCCAGATCTTCGTTGGTCAGGGCCTGGGCGATCGCAGCCTCCACGCCCATCGGCCGAATCCCCGGGAAATCCCGCGCGGCGGCGTCGCTGGTGACGACGGTCTCGTTGCGTGCCCCTTCCAGCAGGTGACGGCCGATGCGGTAGTACAGCGGAGTGACGAGGGCCAGCCACGCGGCCGACAGCCTCGGGCTCAGCAGCGGGACCCGCAGCACCATGCGGCCAAGACCTTGCGAACGGGCGTATGCCCGCATCATGCCGCCGTAGGAGACCCGGTCCGTCCCGCCGATCTCGTACACCGTGCAGCGCTGCGCGACCGGGGCATGCAGCGCGGCCAGCAGATAAGCGACGACGTCTTCGATGGCGATAGGCTGCGCCAGCGTCTCCACCCAGCGCGGGGTGATCATCACGGGCAGGCGGTCGACCAGGCCACGGATCATCTCGAACGACACCGAGCCGCTTCCGAGGATCACCGAAGCGCGGAACTCGATGACCTCCGCTCCGCTCTCGCAGAGCACCCGGCCGACGTCCTGCCGGCTGGCGAGGTGGTTCGACAGCCGGTCGGCCGAACTCCCCAGCCCTCCGAGATAGATGATGCGCCGGACGCCCGCTGCCCGGGCCGCCTGAGCGAAGTTCCGCGCCGTCGATAGCTCGCGTTCGTAGAAGCCGCCACTCTCGGTGCCCAGCGAATGGACCAAGTAGTAGGCGGTGTCGACGCCGGCCATGGCTTGCGCCAGAGACGCGGGATCGAGAAGGTCTCCGCGCATCACCTCCGTCGCCGGCCCGACCCGTGGGGCGAACGATGCGGGCGGGTTCGAGGGTTTGAGCCGCTCGGGGTCGCGGGCCAGGATCCGCAGAGGCCGGCCTGTGTCCTCGATTGGATGGATCAGCCGTCCTCCGACGTAGCCGGTGCCGCCGGTGAGCAGGATGAGCCCTGTCGTCTCCATCGTGCCCATCGGCTCCCGGTTGCCCGTCCATATGGGTCCCGGCGCTACGGCGTCACCCTCCGGGTCGCCGGACTGTGGCTGGGGCCGCATCTCGGACTCTGCTCTCCATCGCCCGCTCCTTGCCCTAATCGAACGCGGCGAGCACGGCGCGCCGGGAGGGCTGGATCGAAGGCGACGCGAGCGACGCGAGGACCGGCCGTCCCGCCACCATCTCTGCCCGGCATATCGTCTCTTCGAGCACGGGGATCTGGGTCCACGCGAACACCGGACTGTCCGCCTCGGCGGAGTGTATGAGCTGTAGGCGTATGAGGGCGCGATGGTCGAACACGCCGCGAGGTACGCAGCACGTGACGGACGATCCTTTTGTCCTCGGCGTGGTGGCATGCAATCCGCCGGCCGACCAGGCCAGGCAGGTGGGCCCGGTCACCCGGCTCAGGTCGAGGGCGAGCGTGATATAGACCATGGAACCTTCGACACGGCAGCGGGGCGCTCCCCGCAGCCATTGGGTATCGTTCGACACAGCTGTCGCCATCGATGGACTTCTTTCTGGGCTGGCAAGGCAGTGGTTCTGATACTCGGGTGATACCCCGAGGTGCCTGTCGGGTAATCATGAAACCCGCGGCCTGGCGGCCCGGTAGGCCGGTCGCCCGCCGCCGAGCGGCGTCAGCCGGGCCCGAGAGCGGCCTGCACCGACGCGTCCAACTTCTGCATGTCGCGGACCTGGAAGTACCCCTCCCAGGGATCGTTCTTCAACCGACGCAGACGGCCTGCGAGGGTCTCCACGGTGTAGCTGTCCGGGCGGATGCGGCCGGTCAGTTCCGTCCACCTGAGAGGCACCGCCACTGTGGCCTGCTCCTTGGCCCGAGTGGAGAACGGCGCGATGGAGGTGGATCCCCGGTTGTTGCGCACGTAATCCACATATATCTTGCCCTGGCGCTTGGCCTTGGACATGTTGGCGGTGAAGCGGTTCGGGGCGAACTCCACCATGACCCCGGCCACCCGGCGGCAGAACTGCTCCACTTCCTTCCAGCCCTCGTCGGCCGTGAGGGGCACCACCACGTGCAGCCCCTTGCCGCCCGTGGTCTTCACGAAGCTCTCCAGGTGGACGGCGTGCAGCACGTCGCGAACCAGCCGCGCGCCGTCGGCCAGCGCCTCCCATTCGACGCCCGGGCCCGGATCGAGGTCGAACACCACCATGTCCGGCCGCTCTATGTCCGGCCAGGTCGATCCCCAGATGTGAACCTCGAGAACGCCCATCTGGGCGAGGGCGGTCAGGCTACCCGGTCCGGTGATGGTGAGGTACGGCGCCGGACCGCCGGACTCCGTGATCATCACCCGGCCGACAGGCCCGGGAAAGTCCTCCCCCGGATGCTTGTGGAAGAAGCAGCCGCCCGGCCGCCCGCCCCTCTGCCGCACCTCCGCTTCGCCGTCTTCCACGCCGCTGGGGCAGCGCACCATGGCGATGGGCCGGTCGATGACGTAGGGCAGCATGCGCTCGGCCACCAGGTCGTAGTACTTGACCAAGTCGAGTTTGGTGACTCCCGGCGTGGGCCAGAACACGCGGTCGGGGTGGGTGAGAGCAACGCCGTTCATCTGGGGAGTGCCGCCGGCTATGCCGCCCGGGCCGCCCGCCCCGCCCGAGCGGGCCGAACCGCCTCCCTCCCCGGATGCCCCAGAGCGAGCCTTTGCGGGAGTGTCCGCGGGTGTCGAGCCGCCCGGCGCCTCGGTCTTGTCTGCAGCCTTCATCGGCACCTCCGCTACCACGTCGCCCGCCGGCTTGTCTTCGCGCAGCCCTTTGAAACTGGGATGGCGGATGCCGCCGTCGCGGGTCCACTCCGTGAACTCCACCTCCGCCACCAGCTCGGGCCGCACCCAGTGCACGGTCTTCTGGGCTTTCTCCAGACCGGCGGTGAAGGCCGGCGCGTCCAACCGCAGGTCGTGCAGCCGGGCGGCCAGCGCCGTGAGTGACTTCTCGTCGAAGCCCGTGCCGACCTTGCCCACATACCGCAGCCCGCCGTCCTCGCGCACGCCCAGCAGCAGGGCGCCGAAGCCGGTGCGCGCGCCTGCCGGGTCCGTGTACCCCCCGATGACGAATTCCTGCTGGTTCTTGCACTTGGTCTTGACCCACTCGCCGGTGCGCGCCCCCGCGCGGTACGGACTGCCGGCCCGCTTACTGACGATCCCTTCGAGCTCCATGCCGCACGCCTGCTCGAGGACGTTCTCCCCGCTTCCGCTGATGTGTTCCGAGTAGCGGAGGCGGCCGCCCTGGCCCACGCGGGCCAGCAGGCGCCGCAGGAGGTCCTTGCGGTCGTCGATGGCAGCCCGGGTGAGGTCGTAGCCGTCCAGGTAGAGCAGGTCGAAGACGTAGTAAAGTAGCCGGCCCCTTTCGCCGTCGCGCCCTTCGCCATCGCCGAGCGCATTCTGCAGCTCCTGGAAGCTGGTGCGGCCGTCCGGGAGGAGGACCGCCACTTCGCCGTCCAGCAGTGCGCCCTTCACCGGCAATCGGGCCAGCTCGGCGGCGATGGCCGCGTAGCGGTCGGTCCAGTCCTTGTCGTTGCGGGAGTATATCCTCACCGAGCCGTCCTCGATCCTCGCGATGGCCCGGTAGCCGTCGAACTTGATCTCGTGGAGCCAGTCGCCGCCGGTCGGCGCCTTCTTCACCAGGGTGGCCAGCTCGGGCGGAGTGAAGCGGGGTGGGGCCGGGGAGGGGGTGGCGCCGCGCAGCGCGCCCGGGTCGATGGCAAAGTCCTCACCAGGGCGCACGCCCGACTGGGCATCGGCCGGCTCGGCGCCGTGCCAGACGCTCGCCTCTCCGGCGGCGGCGATCTCCTCGAGGGACCGGCCGCTCGCCACCGACGTCGGTCGCTCGTCCATGAGCCGTTGTCCGCCCCCCTCGACGGCCTCCTCGTCGCGGTGCTTTATCAGCAGCCACTCTTCCTTGTCGCCCTGCTCAGGTCTGGGCTTCATGCGGACGAGGACCCAGGAACCGCGGAGCTTCTCGCCGTGCAGAGTGAACTTGAGATCGCCCTTCCGCATCATCGCGTGCGGGTCGCCCTCCGGCTCCCAAGTGCCTCGGTCCCAGAGAAGTACAGTGCCGGCACCGTACTCCCCCTCGGGGATGGTGCCCTCGAAACTGCCGTACTCCAGGGGATGATCTTCGGTGCGCGCAGCCAGGTGGCGGTCATGCGGATCGAGGGACGGACCTTTGGGGATGGCCCAGGAGAGGAGGACGCCGTCCAGCTCCAGACGGAAGTCGTAGTGAAGCCGGCGGGCGTCGTGCTTCTGGATGATGTAGCGAGCGCCGGGAGCGCCCGGAGTGACCTGCGCCTGCTCGGCGCCGCCGGGCTCCGGAGTCTTGCCGAAGTCCCGCTTTCGCCGGTACTCCTCCAGCGCCACGTATGGCTCCTAACCCGCGCGGCCGGCGGCGTGGCGCCCGCCCGTCGGCTTCTTCGCCGGCGGAGCCTGTTTCTGCTCCACACTGCGTCGCAGCAGCGCCATGATGTCCACCACTTCGGCGCCTTCCTTGGGCTTGGCTTCCTTGCGGGTGGTCACCTTGCCGCCCTTGACCTTCTCGTCGATCATGCGGAGCACGTCGTCCCGGTAGGTGTCGCGGTACTGCTCGGGACGCCACTCACCGGCCATAGCCTTCACCAGCTGTTCGGCCATGTTCAGTTCCTGCTCGGTGACGGCCAGCGCCTCCAGGTCCTCGCTGGGCAGGTCGAGATCGGCGGGCTGGCGGAGCTGATAGGGCCAGCGCAGCGTGTAGGCCAGCAGGACCGGTCCGTCCGCCAACACGGCACATAGGTGCTGGCGCTCCCGGATGACGATCTTCGCCACCCCCACCTTGCCGGTGTGCTTCATGGTCTCCCGTAGAAGGGCGTAGGCCCGGCGGCCGGCTTTGGACGGTTCAGTGTAGTAGGGGGTGTCGTAGTAGCTGATGTCTATCTCGCCTGCGTCCACGAACTGCATGATGTCGATGCTCTGCGTCGCCTCGACGTTCGCCTTCTGCAGTTCGGCCGGCTCGACGACCACATACTGGTCGCGCTCGTATTCGTATCCCTTGACGATGTCCGGGAGCGCGACCTCGTGGCCCTCTTCATCCACCCGCTTGAGGTGCACGCGGCGCAGGTCGTCGCGGTGGAGCATGTGGAAAGCGACGTTCTCTCGGGCGTCCTTGGCCGGATACAGCGATACGGGGATGGTCACCAGCCCGAAACTGATCGCCCCCTTCCATAGCGCACGAGCCATATCCCTTCTCCTTCCTGCCGGTCACTAGAGCCAGTATCACGAACTCGGCGTGGTTGCACCGGTGGTGACGGTGCCGCCGCCCATCATCTGCCGTATGAGACCGGCGACGTCGATGTACCCACGAAGCTCTCCGCTGGGGTTCTGCTGGGTGTCGATCTGCACCCACACCGACTGGCTGCCGGTCATGCCGGCGTCATCCCCGAGCTTTCCTGCCTGGCGGTTCCTTTCCCCGCGGCTCGGGAAACCATGCTCCCGGCGCGACCGCGCGATGCTGGCTACTGGTTCAGGGCCCCGGGCATCCCTGGTACGCCCTTCGCGAAAGGAGGACGCATGTACATCGGCGGAGCATTCGTGCTCTTGAGGGGCTGATCGTCTTCATCGTCGGTATCGCGGGCCTGCTGGTGGCTTTGGTCTACTTGTTCGCCCGCCGGCCCGGTAGTCCGCTGGGACCGCCGCCTTCGAGCCTGCCCGACGACCGGGTTGGGCTGTCCTAGCAGAGAGACCCCCGCCCTACTAGGAACCGCCCCTGCTAGACGCCTCTCAGCCTCTGGATACGACCCCCACCACGTCGATCTCCACCAAGAACTCCTCCTTTGCCAGCCCCACCTGCATGAAGGTGCTGGCCGGCGGGTTCTCGACGAGCATCGGCGCGTATTTCTGGTAGTACTCGAGCTCGGTCTTGCGCATCCTCGGATAATCCTCGAGGCGCTTGAGCATCATGAGCGTCTTCACAATGTTGTTCATACTGCTGCCCGCTTCTTCCATCACGGCGCGCACCTTATCGAGGGCGATCCACATCTGCTCCTCGAACACATCGGTCTCGACCTTCACGAGATCGTCGTTCTGACCCTGGCAGCCGGACACGAAGATCAGGTTGCCCACGACGACCGAGTTGGCGAACTTGGGGGATTCAGGAGGGAAGTTGGGGTAGTTGAGCTTCTTGCCTCCCCAGTAAGCCGGATAGAACTTGACTTCCTCGGACATCGCGGATCCTCCTTGGCTGTAGGGACCGGTCTCGGCATGCAGATTCCGGACTGCGGAACTCCATACTGAAACGGGGCCTCTCTCGTTTGGCGGCCGGATAGCCGCCTGACTACAATGTGGCGACAGCAGCAGTTCGCGTCAAGAGGAACGATACGCCAAGGGGGACGGCATGAGGTATCGCGCACTGGGTCGATCGGGCATAGAAGCGTCGGTCGTCGCGTTCGGGGCGTGGGCGGTCGGCGGCTGGTGGTGGGGCGGGGCGGAGGACTCCGAGTCCATCGCAGCCATCCGCAGGGGCCTCGACCTGGGCATCGACTTCGTGGACACGGCCCCGATCTACGGCCTGGGCCGTTCGGAAGAGGTGGTCGGCAAAGCCATCAAGGACCGGCGCGACGAGGTGATCCTGGCCACCAAGTGTGGTCTCGTGTGGTGGGACGACACGAAGGGCAACTACTTCGACACGGTGGAAGGTAATCCGGTGCATCGCTATCTGGGCGCCAAATCCGTCCGGCACGAACTGGAGCAGAGCCTGCGCCGCCTGCAGACCGACTACATCGACCTCTACCAGACCCACTGGCAGGACACCACCACCCCCATCGCCGAGACTATGGGCACCCTGCTGGAGCTGAAGCAAGAAGGCAAGATCCGCGCCATCGGCGTGAGCAACGCAAGTACCGAGCAGATGGACGAGTACCGCGCGGCGGGCCAAGTGGACGCCGACCAGGAGCGCTACAGCATGCTCGCCCGCACCATGGATGGCGGCCAGCTGGCCTACTGTGAGCGCGACACCATCTCGGTGCTGGCGTACTCTCCGCTGGCCCAGGGCCTGCTCACCGGCAAAGTGACCGCCGACCGCGAGCTTGGCGAGGGCGACCTGCGCGCGGCCGACCCGCGCTTCAGCAAGGAGAACCGCACGCGCATCCTGGCCTTTCTGGATGAGATACACCCCGTCGCCGACGCCCACCGCGCCACTCTGGCCCAGCTGGCCCTGGCCTGGACGCTGGCCCGTCGGGGTCTGACCCACGCCCTGGCAGGGGCGAGGACCGCCGCCCAAGTGGACGACAATGCCGCTGCGGGCGACCTCGAGCTGTCCTCCGAGGACCTGGCCCAGATCGACGCCGCTCTGACGGGGCTGACGCTGGAGGTCTGACAGTCTGCTGAAGCACGAAGTGCCGCCCTCAGCACACTGGGCGGCGCGACTGCCGAGAAGTCACGTTTCGCCGGGGGTTCTACTCCAGGCCACCGCTTTGACGATGGCGCTCGATGGCATCATAGGGGCTGGTTCCCCGGCCCCAGGACCTGGTCTGCAGAGGCTTGCAGAGTATCTCGGTGATGTGGAGGTCCTGCAGCTGATGAGAGGTGGAGGCCAGCGCGACAACCGCAGTATCGGCTCCGCGGCGGGTGCCGGTGACCACTATGACCTCTTCCCCCCGGCTGACCAGTCCGGCATCGCCGGCCATGAGGACGATCTCCACGCAGACCTTGAGGCCTTGGCAGACGGTGCGCAGCACCATCGCCATGGCCTCGGCGGCGCCGGAGCCGTACAGGCCGTCAGTGTGGAAGAGCATGGTGCCGAAGTGCACCCGATGACCCTGTTGTTCCAGCTCGTCGACGAGGGCGGGCGGGAAGAGCTGGGTCTCGGTGAAGCCGAACTGGTGAGGGACCACGATGAGGCGCACGCCGGTTCCTGCGAACAGCGCCGCGGCCCGCTTGGCCGTGTCGCCCCTGGTAGAGGCGAGGATCACCGTGCGGATATCTCGGCGGACTGCCTCTTCGGCTGCCAGCCTCAGGGCGGCGTCGGTGTTGGTGGGTCCGGGCTTTTCGAAGTACACGATCTTCTGTTCCATGCTGCAACCCCCTTGTCACGCGCTATTGTACTCGGGGGGCATGCAGCGTTCGGGGAGTCACACAATGTCGTTGCACACGTAAGCGGGGTCACATGAACGTGAAGGTAAGGAACGTCAGGCTTTCCGACGAGGAGTTCTTCAGGATCCGGAACCAAGAAGTGCTGCCCCAGTGGGAGACGGGCAAGCAGATCCAGGATTTGGGCGAGTGCATCGCGGTAGCCGGGGAGTTATCGCAGGGCAAGAACTACGCCCGCAAATTGATCGAGGCCCGCGAGAGAGGCATCCAGTTGCTCACGCCCCAGTTCGGGCGGGCGCTCACTGAGTACATGACCGAGGGTCTCTGCTACGTGGAGACCGAGGGCGGCCTGGCGCCGGACGGCTGCTGGATCATCTTCTCCGACTCGTACACGCGCAAGCTCGATTTCGAGAAGGCGGGCGCCGGCATCGAGCGGAGCAGGCAGGAAGGCATGTCGATGCTGAACGGCTGGCCCATCGTGAACTTCGGGGTGGAAGAAGCCCGCAAGATCCGCCGTGCCTCCGCGTGCCCGTTGACCCTCAACTCCACCGACGAGGACGGGCGCCTGGCTTCGGAGATCGCTCTCGCGGCCGGCTGGAACGGCGCCAACACCCGGTCCCTGCAGGAGGTGGTCTCTCACTGCAAGGAGATCCCGCTCGACGAAGAGATCAGGATCAACCAGTATGAGAGCAGGCTGGCCGCCATCTACACCGAGAAAGGCGTGCCCATCTGCACCCACAACTGCTGCAACCTGAGCGGGTACGACACGGCGGGCTTCCGCGCGTTCGTCATCGTCTCGCAATCGCTGCTCGGGGCCGAGCAGGGCATCAAGTATCAGTTCCTCGAGCACGGCATGAACATGAACCTCATCCAGGACATCGCCATGGTGCGGGTGAGCGAGCGGCTCTGCCGCGAATACTGCGGCCGCTTCGGCTACGGCGACGTGGACTTCTTCACCGGCGGCTACCCGTATCTGGGCGCGTGGCCGCCCCGGCTCGAAGAGGCCGACGCCATGATCGCCTGGAACGCCGTGATCCCCATCCTGGGCGGCTTCACCACGGCCATCCTCAAGAGCGCGGACGAGGCGTTCGGCACGCCCAGCAAGGAAGGCTTTGCTTCCGCCGTGCGCATCGCGCGGCATCTGCAGAAGATCATGGGCGACCAGCGATTCCCCGATTGCGAGGAGCTGCGCCTGGAAGAAGCCATGATCGAGATGGAAGTGCGTGCCCTCATGGAGAAATGTCTCGAGGGGGGCGACGGCGACATGGCGGTGGGGCTGTGCAGGGGCGTCGAAGCCGGATGGGTGGACCTCATGCTTACGCCGT
>Ga0182021_10002856_pt1 | contig 20300 bp, 13 predicted proteins | sample 612E3MmetaG_FD_120493 | JGI IMG/M metagenome (GOLD analysis project Ga0182021, IMG submission 120493) | Permafrost microbial communities from Stordalen Mire, Sweden - 612E3M metaG (Illumina Assembly) | ecosystem: Environmental > Terrestrial > Soil > Wetlands > Permafrost | place: Sweden... | reverse complement strand
GATCACCATTCTGATTTGAGGAGGAGGCGCCGTGCGGCGGCGGAAAGGAAGGGATCTCGCCTCTGAGGAACGGCTTCACATACGCGGTTCATGGCCGAAGTCACCTCGTCCGAATCGTGACGGGAAACGTATTCCTCCAGGGCTTGGCTGTACAGGCGGCTCCGCGAGGTGCGAAAGCGATGAGCCATGCTTTCCGCTTTCTTGTATATGTGGTCGGGGATGGAAATGGCTGTTTTCATACTAAAAGTATAACCCGGATTCCACCCGTTGTCAAACTCACTTCTCTTCTTTCCCCTTCGTGCGGAGATCGATGAAGGGCGTGGAGCCTCCGGTCACCTCGGGGAGGACGCCGTTCCACTTGTCCACGCTCTTGTACTTGACCAAGGTCTCGCTCATGGACTGCTGAAGCAATCGATTCGCCTCGGACTCCGCTTTGGCCCTGACCAGCACCGCCTGGGCGTCGCCTTGGGCTTTGGCCACCGTCGCCTTGGCGAGGGTTTCCTGCTTTTGAAGTTCGTATTCCGCCTGCTGGGCCTGCTGTTGGGCGCCCATTTTCTGCTGCATCTGGGCTTCAATGGCGGGCGGCAGGTGGCTGGCTCCGAGGTTGACCTTGTCCAGGTTGAACCCCATCTTGTCAAGTTCGAGGGCAAGTTCATTCCGGATGCTGTCTTGAAGCTCCGTCCGCTTGGCCGAGATGATCTCGGACAAGGACATCATACCCGCCGCGTTCTGGGCCACCGTGATGATGGTCCGTCGCACAAAAGTGGACTCGATGTCCTCGATGTCGGCCCCGCGGAAAGACTTGAACACCTGGGCCGCTTTCACCTCCGACGTGTTATAGGTGACGGAGAGGTCCTGCTTGATGTGCTGGCCCTCGCGGGTCGGCAGGTCGATGCTGTCGTCGCCGGAGGTGCCTTCGATGGAACGCGCGACGAGGGTGTAGGTGCGCAGCGACGTCGGGTAGCTTTGCACCTGCGTGATGAAGGGGATCCGGAACGCCATCCCCTGCCCGACCGTGCGCAGTTGGCCCGTCCACATGTTGAAGATGACGCCGGCGTTGCCGGGCGAGATGATGGAGAACGGCCGGAAGAAAACGAACAAAAGGATCGCCGTGATCGCCAATATGACGACCCGGGCCCCGAACCACGGCACCCACGACCCGTTCCCGCCCCTCGGCATATTGATTTCCATGGAATTACTCCTTTTTTCGGTTTTGGGGCGGCCGAGAGTCCACGTCGATGATTCGACCACCCCACTTCTTCCGGCGCATGCTTTCGGCGACCCGCCTCTCCAACCAGTTCCGCAGTGGCCGCAACAGCCAATAGATCAACCCCCCGACGGCCAGAATCAAGACGATCAGGTCGAGCGCGGCCACGCGGCTATTCCGCCTTCTTCTCCGACGGTCGAACAATCTTGAGGCACAACTCCTTCAGGATCTGGGCCTCGTCCACCGTGGACGGCGCTCCGCTCATGGGGTCGGCCCCCTTCTGGGTTTTTGGGTAGGCGATGACGTCCCGGATGGAATCTTCCCCGGCCAGGAGGGCGATCAAACGGTCCAGCCCAAGGGCCAGACCGCCGTGCGGCGGCGCCCCGAAGTCCAGGGCGTCCAGCAAGAACCCGAACTTGGCCCGCGCCGACTCGTGCGAGATCCCAAGAATATCGAACACCTTCGATTGCAGGTCGGTTCGGTGGATCCGGATGGACCCTCCGCCGATCTCGGAGCCGTTCAGGACGACGTCGTACGCGCGGGCCGTCATGGCGCCCAAGTCTTTCGTCTCCCCGGCCGAGATCCGCTTCTCGGCCTCGCCATCGGGCCGGGTGAAGGGGTGGTGCATGGCGTTCCATTTTTTTTCTTCAACCGAGTATTCGAACATGGGAAATTTGACGACCCAGCAGAATTTGAAGACGCCTTCGGTCTTGGTCAGGCCCGCGCGTTTGGCCAATTCCAACCGGAGAGGCCCCAGATACGCGGCCACCGCCTCGGGCTTGTCGGCCCCGAAGAAGATGATGTCGCCCGTCGCCGCCCCGACGGCCTTGGCCAAGCCCGACAATTCATCGGGCGTGAAGAATTTCGTGATGGTGGATTCCGGCCCCTGCTCGGTCATCTTGACCCACGCCAACCCCTTGGCGCCGAACGTCTTGACCCATTCGGTGAGCTTGTCGATTTCCGTCCGGGACATGGCGGCCCCGCCTTTCAGGCAAAGGGCGCGAACGACTCCGCCGGAGGACAATGCCCCTGAGAACACTTTGAACCCCGTGTTCTTGAAAACCAGGGACACATCTTGAATTTCCATTTCGAATCGCAGATCGGGTTTGTCGGAGCCGTATCGCGCCAGAACCTCGTCATAAGGCAGGCGCGGGAAGGGCGTCGGGATATCCAAACCAGCCCCCTCCTTGAACACGGCCTTGAGCAGCCCTTCGACGAGGGACATCACGTCCTCTTCCTCGACGAAAGACATTTCCAAATCTATCTGGGTGAACTCGGGCTGGCGATCGGCGCGGAGGTCCTCGTCCCGGAAACAGCGGGCGACCTGGTAGTACTTGTCGAACCCGGCCACCATGAAAAGCTGCTTGAACAACTGCGGAGACTGGGGGAGGGCATAGAACGTCCCCGGCGAGAGCCTGGATGGAACCAGAAAGTCCCTCGCGCCTTCCGGCGTGGACTTGGTGAGGAAGGGCGTCTCCAATTCCAAGAATCCGTTCTTGGCCAGGAAGTCCCGCACCACTTGCGTCACCCGGTGGCGAAGGATCAGGTTCTTCTGGAGCGGCGGACGGCGCAAATCAAGATAACGATATTGCAGCCGGACATCCTCGGAAGCCGTGGAGAACTCCGAAATTTCGAAAGGCGGCGGCTTGCTGACGTTCAGCACTTCCAAGGTCTCCACCCAAACCTCGACGGCGCCGGTGGCCAGCTTGGGGTTCTCGGTCCCGGGCCGGCGGTTCTTCACCTCGCCCGTCGCTTGAAGAACGGATTCGGCTTTGAGGTGTTCGGCCCGGACGAAGAGGTCTTTGTTCTCCGGGGCGAACACGAGCTGGACCAGTCCTTCCCGGTCGCGCAGGTCGACGAAAATGACCCCGCCGTGGTCTCGCCGGTTGTGGACCCAGCCGCATAGGGTGATTTTTCGTCCAAGATGCTCCGGGCGGACGCTCCCGCAATAGGTCGTGCGGTTCATATATTTTTACCCTCTTATTATTACCCTTTCGGGGTCATGTCTTTATGAGGCCAATACTTTTTCGAGCCCGTTCAAGCTGATCTCGCTTTGAGTGTGATCACCCAGGTTCTTTAGCAGCACGGTCCCGCGTTTCAGCTCCTCCTCGCCGACGATGACGACGCGGCCCGCGCCCCAGCCGTCGGCCCAGCGGAGCTGGGCCTTGAGGGATTTCTCCGGCGCGCCGATCTCGACCGTGAGCCCGGCGGCGCGCAGGTCCCTGAGAATTTTGAACCCGGTTTCGCCGGTGCCGGCGCCCGCCAGCGCGACAAAAACCCGCCGGGCCGGGTCGGTCGGAACGGCATGGTCCAACGCGTCCCCATACCGGGAACGGCAAACCCGGTCCACTCCCAGAGCGAATCCGATGGCGGGCGTATCGGGCCCGCCCATTTGCTTGACCAAGCCGTCGTAGCGGCCGCCGGCGCCCAAAGCGTCCTGGGCGCCCAGCCCGCCGGCTTTGACCTCGAAAACCGTCCGGGTGTAATAGTCCAGCCCCCGCACCAGGCGAGGGTCCTTAACGAATGAAAACTCAACGGAGCGAAGAAGGCCGTCCAGCTCCTTGTCGTGGGCGCGGCAGGCATCGCACAGGTGGTCCGCCGTCCGGGGGGCGTCGGCCAGGGAGGGCCCATCGGTCTTGCAGTCCAGACAGCGAAGAGGATTCTTGTCCAGCCGGCGTTTGCAGTCCTCGCACAGCGATTCCCGGTGGGCGGAAAGGAATTCCGTCAAAGCCTTGCGGTACGCCGGCCGGCAGTCGGGGCAACCCAACGAGTTGAGATGGAATGCGACGTCCTTGAGCCCGAAACCGGACAAAACGTCGCGGACCAGTAGCAGGGTCTCCGCGTCGGCCTGGGGGGACGGGTTGCCGAAGAACTCCGCCCCGATCTGCCAAAACTCCCGGTAGCGGCCGGCTTGGGGGCGCTCGGCGCGGAACATGGGGCCCATGTAAAAGAGTTTCTTGATCCCGCCCGTTTTGTCCAGCGAGTGTTCTAAGTAGGCTCGGACGACCCCGGCGGTCCCCTCGGGGCGAAGGGAAAGCTCCCGGCCGCCCCGGTCGGTGAAGTCGAACATCTCCTTTTCGACAATGTCGGTGGTCTCGCCCACGACACGGCGAAAGAGTTCCCGCGATTCGAAGACGGGAGTCCGGATTTCCTCGTAACCGTAGCGGCGGAAGGCTTCCAGGGCGGAGGCCTCCAACTCGCGGAAGGCGAGGGCTTCCCGGTCCTTGATGTCCCGCGTGCCGCGGGGAGCGGCCAGTCTCACGGGTTGTCCGTCGGCTTGTCTTCGGCGCGGGCTTCCAAGGCCTCGGCCAGCTCTTCTTTCAGCCGGTTCAGGTCCGACCTCTTTGTTCGCGACAGGACCCGGATCGTGAAATCCGCGTGGGAAGGATCAACTCCGCCCTTCAGAATAACATCCATCGAGATCAATCCGGGCCTCATGGGGCTCTTTTCTCCGGCCGCCGACAGAGGCCGTTTGAAATCATCTTCATCTTCCAGCACCGCGTTTTCCGCCCGTGGCGGGTTTTCCTCATCGACATATCCCCCGATGGGCAGCTTCCGATTTCCGACGGCTTTTTCGAAAACGGCGTCCAAATCCGGCCGGGCCCTCGCCAACCATCTTACATAGGGAGCGTCCACGTTCTTGAAGAACTCGGCATAGCACAAGGCCGGATCCTCGCCCGGTGGAACGGCCAAAATGACGCGGACCTCGGTCTCCAAACGCACCTTGTAGTAACGGGACGCGATCGACGCTCCTGCGGAACCGCTCACCCAACCCTCCCGGGCAACGAAGAGGGTAGCGACCAGCAAGCCCGCGAAGCGGCCTATTCTCCTCATCCGCCGTCCCATGAGCCCTATTATGACCTAAAACACCCGCGCCCCTCAACTTCCCCACGGTTTTCCCGCCTTGAATTGGAGGGTTATTCCATCTATCTATATGCATGGCCGTCTCGCCCGAGTTCCTTTTCTTCCTTCGCAAGGTCCCGTTCCTGGCGCTTGTCCTGGAAGAGGACCTTAAATTCTTCGCGGAAAAAATGGAGCCGTTGTCCCTGCCCAAAGGCGCATTCGTCTTCCACGCGGGAGAGGAAACGGACGCCATGTATTTGGTGGTGTCGGGCCGCGTGCGGCTGGAGGAACCCGGCGAGGGACACCGCACGACGGGCTTTCTGGGCCGGGGGGACGTCCTGGGCGAGATGGGCATCCTGACGGGCGAGACCCGCCTGCAGACGGCCGTGGTGGAGACCACGGCGGAGTTTCTGGTTCTTCTTCGCAAAGATTTCGACGACATCATGACGAAAGCCCCCCATTTGGCGGTGCCGCTGTCGCGGTTCCTGTCGGCGCGGTTATTGGAAGCCCGTGGCCGGCCCGCCTCCGACGCGTCTTTGTCGCGCCTCCACTTCCTGGCGGGCCCGGCCGCCCCGTCGGACCGTCTGGTTTTGGCGGTCAACATGGGCGTCGCCTTGGCGGAGCAAACCGGGCGGAGGGTTCTCCTCCTGGACGTCCCCGAGGACGATCGCTGCGGCCTCTTCGCCCGATCTCTCGGATTGGAACCCGTCCGCCTCAACGAGCACACCGTTCGACGGGAAGACCTTCTGAATCCCGAGATGATCCACCGTCTCTGCGCCGAGCACACATCGGGCCTGAGCCTCCTCAGCCTTCCCCGATCCCTCATGGAGGGGAAGTTCGCGGGGATCGTCTATCCCTTCCTCGCCACCCTTCGCCGAAGCCACGACCTCATTTTGTTCGTCGCGCCGGATTTTCAATCCTTCTCTTCCCGGGCCGTGCTGGAGGAGGCGGACCGCGTCCTCTTGGTGGAGCCGGGCGGGCCCCAGCCGGCCGACGCGGCCACGGCGCCGCCGAACCGCTTGTGGACCGTGCGCCTGGAACCGGGCCCCCCTAGGCCGACCGGGCCGGGGGTGTTCCGCATCCCCTGGCGGAACGAATTCGTTCCGGGCCGGTCGCCCCTCTTCCCGGCCCAGGCGCAGGCCACGCGCAAAGCATTCAATCGCCTGGCCCGGAGGCTGGGCGGGTTCGGCTTCGGAATGGCCATGGGATCGGGCGCGGCGCCGGGCTATGTCCTGATCGGGATCCTGAAAGTCCTCGAGCGCCACGGGCTTTTTCCCGACGTGATCGCCGGGACCTCCATGGGAGCCCTCATCGGGTCCTTTTACGCGTCCGGGAAGACTCCGGCGGAGATCGAGGAGGTCGCCCTGTCCATCACCAAGGCGCGGATGTGGGGCCTGGCCGATCTCGCCCTTCCCTTCCCCCGCCAGGGCTTGATCTACGGCGGAAGGGTATTGCGGCTGTTGAAATCGGTCCTGGGGGACAAGACCTTCGAAGATTTGGAAATCCCATTTTCCTGCGTCGCCACGGACATCTTGAGCGGGGAGGAGGTGGTCATGTCCAACGGCCGGGTGGCCGAGGCGGTGAGAGCGTCTTTGTCCCTGCCGTTCTTCTTTCAGCCGTACTACCTGGACGGGAGGACCTTGGTGGACGGGGGGCTGGTGAACCCCATACCGACCTCCGTCGTGGCCGCCATGGGGGCCGACGTCCTGGTCGCCGTCGGCATCACGGGCAAACCCGCCGAGAAGCGCCTCCCCGGGTTTCGCCGGAAACCTCAACCGCCGCGAGGATTCTGGAAGGGGCCCAACATCTTCCAGGTCATGCTCAAGACCATCTACACCATGCAGTACGGCATCGCCCAGTTCCGGAAAGAACCGGCCCACATCGTCTTGGAACCCGACATTTCGGCCTTCACCTGGGCGGACTTCCACCGCGCCGCCGACATCATCCGCGTGGGCGAGGAATACATCGAGCCTCTGATCCCAAAGATCAAAAGCTTTTTCCCCTTCTTCGCAAAACCCCGCTGATCTGAGCTTCAAACAATAAGGAAGGCCGGGGGGCTGGGAGGCCCGCCGGGGGACGTGAGGTTCGCCAGAGGTGAACCTCACTCGGCCCTCGGACGGCCGACCGTTGAGTCGGCCTCGAAGGGACGCCCCCGTCGGACCTCCCAGCCCCCCGTCGGATCCATTCAAAAATCAAATGCAAGTTCTCTAGTCCAATACCAACAGTTGCCGATTGACACCATCCGAGAGCGCCGAAGAAAATCACTTGCGAGTACGGCTCAAATCCGGATGCTTGGTATTCCATTGATTTTCAAAATAGTCGGAGTCCCTGGGCAAGGGGTCTGGCCGGGGCGTGCCTTCGAGGCGCACTCGAAGGTGCGCCGTCCGAGGCCCGAGCGTGGTTGGCCTCTGGCCAACCATGCGTCCCCGGACAGGCCCCTTGCCCAGGGACTCCCTCCTCATTTTCTTTTAAATTTATATCAGTGCAGCGGCTTGGCGGGGGTGTAGAGGAACCAGAGGATGCGGAACCGGCGTTGGCCGGATTGGACGTCGCGGCCGAAGAGGCCGCCCAGGATTTCGAAATATTTATTGTCGGGGTCCGTGTAGGTACGGGAAAAGAGCGGGGCGAGCCCCACCGTCCTCGTGAGCCGGCCTTTCTTCAGGGTGTCCACGCGGTAGACGGGGCCCCACACCGAAATGTCCCGTTTTTCGACGGGGGACTCCTCCGGGGGACGGCGGGCGGAGCCGGTGCGCCAATAGATCGGGAACAGGACGCGGAACGTCCGGCCCGCCTCGCCGTCGTAGGACGCCCATAGCGGGACCACGACCCGCCACGTCCGGGCCCCGTCGCGGTCCCAGGCGTAGAGCGGCGGCACGTAAAGGTAGCTGTGCTCGTGATCCGTCCCGCTCCACCAGACGGGGAAGAAGATCGTCTTCCCGCCGATCCGCTCCCCCCGGCGAAGAACGCCCCCCGTCGAGGAAACCACCTCATAGAGGCGGGAACGATAGAAAAGAGGCAGGGCGAGGTCCCGGTCCGCGGCCGGCGACCGCCACCAGAGATAAGGGATCACCGCGCCCTTCCGTTCCTGACCCTTCCGATCGTAGGCCGCCAGGGCCAGGATCCGAGGCGACCACCAGTTCAGCTCGTCCCCTTTTCGGACGTATTGGTAAAGAGGGAAGAACCCGTGCTCCAGCGTGGAAGACGACCGCCGGACGCTGCCCAGGAGGAGGTAGTTCATGGAGAAGGTTTCTTCCGGCGTCCCAACACCCGAGCGGCCGACGAAACCAAGAATAGGCGGGATGATCCAGGTCCCGTTCCCTTTCCCGTCCACGTCCGACCAGTAGAACGGGAAGAGGTATCCCCCCCGGGGCTCGCGGCGCACGACGCCCTTCTCCTCCACGCGGGCCGTCCGCCGGCCCCACAGGGGGAAGAAGCCGATCTCGGTCACCGCGTTCCATCGCAAACGGTAAGCGGGCGGCAGGATCCACAAGCCAAAATCCTTCGTTCGAATGTCCCAATAAACGGGAACGACAAATGTCCGCTTGGCCTCGGCGCTTCGATACCAGTACACGGGCGGGAATATTCCCTCGCGAGACAGATGACTGCGGCGCGTCCACAACAAAGGAGAAAAAAAACTCTTCCTGTCCGGATTCTGTTGGCTCAAGAACAAGGGCGCGAGGGTGGTGAGACTTCGGTCCCCTTCGCGGTCATGCCAATAAAGGAAGAAGAAGCTGACCGTCCGCCGGCCGGGAGCCGTGCGGACGATGAAGGGGGGCACGACGGTGACGACGGAGTCGGCGTCCCGGAAACGCATGTAGAGAGGGAAGAACACGTCCACCCTCCAGTCCGGAGGCCGCTTGTAATGCCAGTAGAGCGGAAAGAGGACGCGGTTCTCATCGCCCGTCCGGTCATGCTTCCAGAAGTAGAGCCCGGCCCATCCCGCCGTTCCTTCCGAATTGGAGCGCCTCCAATAGCCCCAACTTAAGAACCGGGACTCCTCGGGGTTAAACCAGGCGCCGTAGAGCGGGAAGACGGTATGAAAAACGTCTTCGTTCTCGCGGCTGTAGTAGAAGTTCAGGATTTGCGTCTTGCTTTCAAAACCATCGGCTGAAGCGCGGCGCATCCACAAAGGAAACAGGCCGTCCATCCTCAAATCCGGGTCATGGCTGTAATAATAGAGACCCACGTGGCCGCTCCGCCTATCCTGCCGACGGAAAGAACTAAAAGGGATCGTCAACAGGCTCCGGCGATCGCCGTCCCTGGAGTAATAGTAAAGAGGGAATAGATATTGTGAGAAATATTCAGACCCCCGCCCCACTCCCACAACGGGGAAAAGCCCCGTGTAGCGGCGGCCCGAGGCGGGCGCCAATGACAGAAATACGGGGTCCGCCTTCCACACGTCGTAGAAGGGTGGAAGCACGTCGTAGCGAAGCTCCGGCGAACGGGCGCGCCATAGAATCGGGAACAGGACCCGGAAACGGCTGCCGGGGTCCGTCTCCCAAAAATAGGGCCCGATCAGTCCCATCGTCATGTCCCCCCTCCGACGAAAATAACCGACGGGGAACGCCGTGTCGATGGTGCGCCGGTCGCGGCTCCGGTAATCGTAAAGAACGAAGGGCGCGGCCACCGTGACCCGGCCCCCGTGGCGGCGCGCGCGCTGCCAATACAGCGGAAAGAACATCGTCTGCGTCTTTTCTTCGTCGGAAGCGCGGTAAAAGGGCCCCGCCAGGAGCCAGCGGTCCCCCGGCCGGCTGTAGGCGAGGAGGAGCGGAAGCGACATGAAAAAACTCCTGTCCCTCTCGCGCCAACGGTAGAAGATGGGAAGCAGGAGCCGGTGGGACGTGTCGCCGTCCCTGACGTCCCAATAAAGCATGGAAACCATCAAGAGACGGCTCTCGGCCTCCGCGTCCCGCTCGTACCAAATTAACGGAGGCAGGAAGAGGGGGTGTTCCTTGAAGACGATGGGAGGCTTGGGCGGCGCCGCGGCCGGAGCGGCGGGCGCGGCCAAGGCGCATGAGGCCCCTCCGAGCAGGATCAGGAAGATCGCTTTTCTCACGGGACGAAAATCTATCATTTTGTTTCGATCAACCGGCGCACCCGGTTCGCCTTGCCGCCGGAGAGTTCCGGCTCTCCCACGTTTTTCCCCTGGACCAGCACGTGAAACCGTCCCCCCATGGCCTCGGGATGAAGCAGTTGCCGCACGCTCCCGGCGACGGCCGGGTCCCGGTTCCCGTCGATGAGCCCGCGCAAAAGCCGCTCGCCGGAATTCAGCAAGTAAACCCCCTGAGGCGCGAAGACGAGAGGCTCCAACCCCTCCTCTTTTCCCAGGGCGGCCAGCCGCCCGAAATCCACGTCGGCGGTGATGTCGCGCCGTCCCACATCGTCGAACGGGCTCGCGCCCAGGGCATGCCCGCCGAAAGTCCTCAAGGTCCCGTCGCGGCGGTCCTCGCGGGTGACATCGGCCGACGCGCCGCCGTAGTCCGCCGTCAGGACGAAGCCCCTGGCGAGGATCCGGCCGACATTTTCCACGGCGCTGTCCATCTCGAGGCATACCTCCCCGGCTTGCCCCTCGGACAATTGAATTCCCCGTCCCTCCAACGCCCGCGCCAGGCGCGGGGTCGAAGGCCCGCCCGGCGATTCCGACAAGCGGCCGTCCTTTTCAACGACGAACAGCTCCCGCAAAACCCCGCCTTCGACCCGCACCCGGTGGAAGGGCAGCGCGTCGAAGAACTCGTTGGAATAGACGAGCCCCTCCACGCCGCCCGTGTGCTCAAAGGCGTCGAGGTCTTCCCACAGATGAATTTTTGGATAACGCGCCAGCCTCCGGCGGGCGGCCTCGCGGGCGGCGGCGCTTCTTTCGATAAGGTGGAGGGAAACGTTGGAGACCCGGCCTTTCTCCTCCAGAGCCTGGAGGATTTGGGCGGCGAGCGACCCGTCGGAGGCCCCCAATTCCACGAGTGTGATCCGGCCCGAACCCAGGTGGTCCCACATCTCAACGACGGATTCAGCCAGGAGCCGGCCGAAAAGGCCGCCGACCTGGACGCTCGTGAAGAAATCCCCCTTCCGGCCCGTCCTCCCCGGCCGCGCGTAATAGCCGTGCCGGGGGTGGTACAGGGCCCAACTCATGAACTCGGCGAAGGTCACCCGCCCGCGGCGGCGGACCTCCTCGACGACGGCGAGGGAATATCCGGTCATGCCAAGGTACTATCACTTATTTCCGACGACGGCTATCCTATCGCCGACGGCGAGCGGCGGCTTTCTTTGGAGGGGCGGGTTTTTGTCGGTGTGTCGGCGGAACAGCGACGGTGCGTGCGGGGGCGATGCGGCGCATCAGTTGGTCCTTGTATTTCAGGAGGACGGGATAGACGCCGGCCGCCAGCCGCTTGTGACCCCCACGGGTCAACCCTTTCCAGGACAGGTCCGGACCCGCGATCTTGTCAATCTCGAATCGAAATAGATTCTTTCCTTCCTTTACACTGTCCAGCTCAGGATCCTTGCCCAGGGTTAGAAGCACCAACGAAGTCTCCGGGTGGCCCGAGGCAAAACGAGTGATCCGCTCTGAAAGCTTTCCAGACGGGGGTGATCCCGCCGCCCCCCCTTCATACAGGTAGAGCATCTCCAATAATCCGGCCAACCGGCTCCGCTCGACGCAAACACCGACCCATCCGGGCCACGCGACGGACGCTTTCCACCGGGCTTCAAGCGGGCGGCGGACCCCGCCGTCCCCCGCCACCCAGACCACCAGGCCGGGTTTCAGGCGGGGGCGCAATTTTTCAAAGGACTCCCATTGCTCCGGAGTCGAAAGTCCCCATGCGGCGCCGTTCACGACGCGGCATCCCCCGGATGGGAACGTCGCCGACGAACTCATGAAACCTTCCAGGCGCTTGGCGAAAGTCTCCTCCAGGGGCACGTCCCGGCCGAAAACGACGCTTCCACCCAGGACGAGAACGCGGAACGTCCCCGTGGACATGGTCGGGGGCTCCCCGTCTCTCAAGCCGAGGGAGTTGATTCGGTAGCGGACCCCGTTTTTCTCCCAGGCCGAGCCGGGGCGGAGCGCGGCGGGGATCAAATCCGAATCGGAAGGGGCCGAAGGCGGCAGGAAGATCCACTCCCCCGTGAACCTTTCCACGGCCCGAAGCGTCAGTTCCGACGCCGCCCCGGCCACCGCCAAAATCACGATCACCCGAACGCCGAGACGAAACAACCCGCCGAGGAAAGAGCCCCCCCTCTTCTTCGTGTCCGAGGAAAGTCCCGCCGCAGAGAAACGTTCCTCCGGCGATGGCTCCCGGCGGGCCTCCGCGCGCATCTCGCGCAACGTCTCCGCTTTGGCCAGGTTCGCGGGGGCGGCGGGGGCCGTCTTTTCCAGCAGGACGAAATCCGCCTTGCCCGTGAGAACCAGGTCAATCTTCTCCAAGAAATCCTTCAACCGGAAAGGCTTGTTCACGAAACCTTTTACGCTCTTCGCCGCCGAAACGAATTTAACCGTGTCTTCCACCATTTTCTGGCCCGTCAGGATGATAATGGGAATCCGGTTCGTCCGCGGGTCTTTCTCGAGAAGCTTAATCACCTCCAGGCCGGTCATGTCCGGGAGGTTGATGTCCTCCAAGATGATGTCTGGGCTCTCGGCGGCGGCCTTCTGGAACGCGGTTTTTCCGTCGCCGGCCGTCACGACGTCGTATTTTTCCGAAAGCCAGTCCTGCACCATGGCGGCGACGTTCGCCTCGTCCTCGACCAGAAGGATTTTCGCCTTCTTTCCGAGTACGGGCGCGCGCGGAGGCTCTGGAGGTTGAACGGGGACCATCCCATCAATGATTCACCGGAAAAGCGTAAGTTTCAAGCAATATCCTTAATCGTGATTCGCGGCCCGGCACAGCGCGCGCGCCGCATTTCATGTACACTTTCCGCGCATGAGCTTGAAGTGGAAACTCAGCCTATTTACGAGCGCCTTGCTTCTGGCCGCCGTGGCGGCCTTTTCCACGGTCCTGCTTTGGAGCGAGCGCCGGTCTTTGGAAGAAGCCTCGGTGCAGCGCCGTCAGGAAGCCGTCGCCGGCCTGGCCGAGGTCTGCCGGAGCGCCGCCGTCAACCAGCAGGACCTCCCGTTGACCAATTACCTGCGCCGCCTCGCGGCATCCGACGAAATCAAGGAAGCCTATTGCCTCGACCCCACGGGCCGGGTGTTTGGCCACACGGACCCCGCGCGGTTGAACGCGATTCTTCCCTCCGGCGGGCCCCCGGACCCCGCCGTCTTTCCGGTCGAAACGGCCGTTACAGTCGGACACCGGGAGTTGGGATCGGCCCGCATTCTTTATGACCGGAAGATCGTGGACCGCCGTCTGGAAGTTTCCCTGCAGGAAGCCCGCCGGAGAATCGGGCGCACGGCCGCGGCCGTCGGGGCGATGGGTTTCGCCCTGGCGTTTCTCGCCACGGCCTGGGCCGTCCGGCCCGTGCGCGCCCTCGTCCAAGGCGCGCGGGCCATCGGGGCGGGCCGCCTGGATCAAAAGATTCTCCTCCGCCGGCATGACGAACTCGGGCGGCTGGCCGATGAATTCAACCTTATGGCCGAGAAACTCGCGGAGCTGGATCGGATGAAAGCCGATTTCGTCAATGGGATCACCCACGACTTGAAATCCCCCCTCACGGCCGTTAAAGCCTCGACCGACAACCTCCAGGCTTTCATCGAGCGCCCCGGAGACCCCGGTGCCGCCTACGAAAGCCTAACCCTGATCCACAGGAACGCCGACCGCCTCCTCGACCTGATCTCGTCCATCTTGGAGGTGGCCAAGATCGAGCACGGGACGGCCCTCGTGAAGACCCCCGTGGACTTGGAATCGCTAGCCGACCGGGTCGCGAGGAACTTTCGACCGCTGGCCGCCGCGAAGGGGCTTTCCCTCGAGATGGTCGCGGAAAGCCCGGTGCCCCCGTTCCCCGCCGACGAGGGAAAATTGGAGCGCGCCTTGTCCAACCTGGTCGGGAACGCCGTCAAGTTCACGCAAAAGGGCGGCGTCACTATTTCCGTCGGGAGCGACGGCGGCCGAGCCGTCGTTTCCGTGAGGGACACGGGCCCCGGCATCCCCGCCGACCTCCGCGGGCGGCTCTTCACCAAGTTCTCCCGCGCGCAGGCCGCACGGGGGACCGAAGGCGCTGGCTTGGGGCTCGCGATCGTCAAGGGCTTCGTGGAAGCCCACGGCGGATCGGTGGACGCCCAGGACGCTCCCGGCGGCGGGACGATCTTCACCTTCCAGGTGCCCCTGACATGAAGACCGTATTGATCGTCGACGACGAGCCGGACATCCGCCGGGGCCTGCGGACGGCCCTCGAAGCCGACGGCTACTCGGTCAAGGAAGCGTCCGATGCCGCGGCCGCGCGCGCATCTCTTGAGAAGGCCCTTCCCGACCTGATCCTCCTCGACATTCGCTTGCCCGGCGAGGACGGCTTCGCGTTTTGCCGGGACTTAAGGTCCCAGCCGGGCTGGAAGGCCCTTCCCGTCATCTTCCTCACGAGCGGAGGACAGCAATCCCAAAAGATATTGGGCTTCGAATTGGGCGCCGACGACTACGTGGTCAAGCCTTTCAGCGTTCCGGAGCTTTTGGCCCGGGTCAAGGCCGTCATCCGACGCCGGTCGGGCGAGTTGGAGGAGGGGATCATTTCAGACGGAGCCGTCACGTTGAATGTCCCGGGACGAACCCTTAAAGTGGGCGGGATCTCCGTGAATTTGACCGCCAAGGAGTTCGACCTCTTGCGGCTTCTCATGCAGAAGGCGGGCCGCGTCCTTTCGCGGAACTACCTTATGGAAACGATCTGGGGGCGGGAGTATGAGCAGTCGACCCGAACCATCGACCAGCACGTATACTTGCTGCGCAAGGCCCTGGGGAAGCCGGGCAAACGGATCGTCTCCGTCGGCACCGCCGGCTACAAGTGGGAGGAGGAATAGAACCCTCCCTTTTGCGACTTCAAACCCGGAAAGGCCGATAAGTTACTGAAGGGCCAGCTCGGCCTGGGCCTGCCGGAGGGCTTCACGGGCGCGGGCCAGGGTCGGATCAAGGACAAGGGCTTTCTTCCAAAGCTCGACGGCCTGCGCCACGTTGTCCTGGGAATATTGAATGACGCCGTCCTTGTAAATTTCCAATGCTTGGGCGGGATCGGCGGGCGACCCTTCGGCTTTCTTCGAGGGCGGCTGCGCAGCCGACGATTTGATCTTCCGCCCGGCGTGTTGAAGCCAGGCCCGGGCTTCCTCAAAACCGGGGTCATCCTGAAGAACCTCCAACCATATTTGGGCCGCTCCAAAAACGTCGCCCTTCTGGTATACCGCGAGGCCTTCCTCCGTCCTGTCCTTAAGCCGTTTCCGAAGCGCCGTCTTCTCCACGGCGACCCGCGCGACGGCCGCTCCGGTGCGGGCCTCTTCGTTCGTCGGGTCAATGGCGGACACGTCGCCCCAGGTCTTCAGGGCCTGCGCCCAATTGCCCGCCCGGACGTGGATGCGGGCTTGGCGGAGGAGGTCGTCCAGTTTTTCGTCCCGGGCCCGGCGGTCAACCAGTTTTCGAAGGGTGGCGGTCTCTCCCGAGAGGCGCTTGTCCGCCGGATCCTCCTTCAAAGCCAGGGACCACAAATCCACTGCCTTGGCCCAATCCCCGTTGAAATAGGCCAGGTATCCTTGGGCCCGAAGCTGATCTTTCCGGGCGATGAACACCTTCCCGTTCAAGCTGGCTTGAAGGTTTTTTAAGATTTCATTCTGGTAGGCGCGCGCCTGCTCCCCGGCCAAATCCGACGAGATGTCCCGGCCCAGGAGCTTGTCCATACCGTTCAATCCCTCCAGGATGTCGCGGGGGTTCCGCGCCGCGGTTTGGCGGCGGGCTTTTTCGAGGGAGGCCAGGGTTTCCCGCGCGCGCCGGCGCTGGTCCTTCAGGGATTTGTCGGCGAACTTCGCCGCTCGTTCCACTTCCCCCGGCTTCAACGGAGCGGGAGTCTGCTCCTTTTGAATCTTGCGGGTGATGCTCCAGACGTAGTTCTTGGCGGTGGGGTCCCGGGGGTCCTCGTCCAGCGCCGCAACCGCCTCGCGGAGAGCGTCGTAATAACGTCCTCCCCTGTACGCCGCCGCGGAGTCTTGAAGCCGGGGCGACAGAGAGCCGCTTTCCCCTCTCAGGAGCGGCTGGGCGGCCAGGAACACAAAGGCCGTCAGGCAAAGACTCCTCACCGGTTTTGCCCCATTTGTTTTTGAAGCGCGTCGACGGATTCCCTCAAGGCCCGGACGGCGCCGAGAAGGTTGGGGTCGTCGTCCAGGGCCTCCTTGAACTTGTAGATGGCCTCGGCGTGGCGGCCTTCATGGCTCAAGGCCAAACCTTCCTGGTAAGCCTTGTCACCGGGGCTGGAGAAACGGAAGGACAGCCCGAACCGGTGGACGGGTTCGAACCCCTGCCCTTGGGGCAGGAAAGAATAATCCAGGCGCAAACCGCCGATGCGAAAACCGAGCCCAAGGGCGAACCCTCTTCCCATCCCCTTCGTCGAGTCATAACCGGCGCGCAGAGCCAGCGACCGGTAAAGCCACGTTTCGGCGCCCGCGGCCGCGGTCGTCAATCCGTCGGATCCCCGTCGAAGCTCCGCGGCGGCGTCGAAAGCCCCCCCCCAACCCCGATAGGCAAGTCCGGCGTTGTAGGAGCGTGGAAGGGACGTTCCCTGGTCCACGAACTTTCCTTTCCCTCCCAAGTTGCGCGCGGCCAGCTCCCAGCAAAGGGGCCATCGCTTGATGGGTTGGATCCAACCGGCATCCATCGCGTAAACCGAGGCGCCGTCCGACCCGATCGTTTCGCGAACCTGTTTGAGGGCCGCGCCCACGGCGCCTCCGTCCGACAGGCGGCGGCCGTAACCCAAAACCGCCTCCATATCCTGAGCCTTGACGTCCCCCGTGGGAGCGCCGCTGGAATCGTATCCGGCCATCCCGCCGACGCTAAGAAAGGCCGCCCGAAAACCCAGCGCCCCTTTGGCTTGAGGATGGACATAAGCCGCGGACTCCAAAACGACGGACAAGGGGAGTTGGGCTTCCGACAGGGAAGCCTCGGGCGAGCGGACCAGCCCCAAGGCCGCCGGGTTGCGGCTGAATACGTCCGCGTCCACGCTGAAGGGTGTGGCCACCCCGGCCATGGAAGCTTGACGGGCCGAAAGGTCCAAGGTCAAAAGCTCGAACCCGTCTTTGCCCGCGCCGGCGAAGCAGGAAAGGGGTGCCGAGATTAGGAGGCAAATGAGAAACGTGGCACGGGAATCCTGCCCGTGCAAATGCCTTATCGCATTGGTCAACTGAGCGCCACACCCGATCATTAGCGCACCACCGCCAGTTTCCCCCGCACCTTCTGCTTCGAATTGGAAATTTCGTAGTAGTAAACGCCGGACGCCACCGGCTCGCCCGACGCGTTCTTCAAGTCCCAGTCGTATTGCGACATGGTTTCGCCCGTCGAGATTTCGCGCACGAGGGCGCCGGAGAGCGTGAAGATTCGGATCGTCGCCAAATCCCCGATGTCCGTGAACGTGATCCCCGGCCGCCCGCTCCTCGGCGTCCAGGGAACCGGATAAGGATGGGCCGTCGAAAGGTCGGTATCGGCTCCCCCGAGAACGGCGAAAATCGCCGGATGCATGACCGAAGCCAAGACCCGATGGGACGCGGAATCGTTAACTGTGGGAAGCCGGACCCAGACGTCGTCCGTCTCGTTCAGCCAATAGACGGCCAAGTTCCTGGCCCGGGCCGGGGGCGTCGCGGGGTCGTAGGGAAGGAACACCGTCACCGCGGACGCGAACGTCGGGATTGGAGCGCTCGAAACGTCGAGGGCGCTCAGGTCCACCGTCGTCCCCGGCAGGGGGGTTTTCAACGGATCCCCGGTGGTCGCCGCCAACTTTCGCGTGGCGCCCGATGAAAGAGCATCGGACGCGGGCGACCCGTTCAGGAACCCGTCGACCGGCAATGTGTAGGACGACAAGTCCACCGTCATCCCGCCCACCCCGTCCGTCACCACGTTGCGGACGGTGTGGTCCATGATCGTCGTGAACCGGATCGTCGCGCTCGACGTGATGTTCCGGTAATTGACGTCCGTCGCCGCCGTCGTGATCCCCACCACGTACGTCCCGTTCCCCGCCAACATCGTCGTCGGCTTGATCGTGATCAACTGCCCGCTCGTGTCCGAGCTGATCGTCACTCCCACCGCCGCGTTCGTCGAAACCCCCAAATGGTCCTTCACCTGAATCCAACTCATCGCCCACGACAGAGAGGTCAAATCCATCGGCTTGGTGAAGCTCGCGATCGCCACCGCCGTCCAGGGCGCCCCCAACGCCTGCGGCGATATCGCCAACGACGACAGCACGGGCGGAGTCCTCACCGCCACCCACGTCGTCGTCGCCGCCGGCAGGCTCGCGTTCCCCGCCGGGTTCACCGCCCACAGCCGGTAATACCACGTAGCCCCCGGCCTCGACACCGTATCCGCATACGTTTGGATGATCCCCGTCACCGCTCCCGTAAACGGAAGATTCAGCGCCTGGGCCGGAGGAACCGTCACGTTCACCGCCGTCGCGTCCGTACTCCGGAAGATCCGCCATGAACCTCCTTTCAAAGGCACCGTCGGGTCCGGCCCCTGGCTCTGGTTGTCCGACGGCCCCATCCAGCCCAAGTTGACGTCCCCTTCATTCGTGCCCTCCGACGCCGCGAACAAGGTCGGCGCGTCCGGCGCGTACGCGTTCCCCCAAATGACCCGGTTGTCGGGGTCGAAGGCCCGCGCGGTGCCCGACCGGATGCCGGAAAAGGTCGCGATGTACCAGTTCATCTGGTTGTCGGGCGTCAACACCTTCACGCTGAAGGGCGTCCGGCCCGGCGTGTCGTTGAAGACCATGTTGTAGAAGGTGGCGTTGGAGGTCAGGTTCGTCGCCGTGATGTAGGCCTTGGTCGCTCCCGTCCCGATGTTGTCGAAGGTCACAGAGGACATGGACACTCCGCCGTTTCCCGTCAAGACAAGCCCCGAGGCGGTCGCGCTGTCTACGGTGACGTTCTCCATGGTCAGCGTTCCGGAGCTGACGAAGTTGTAGGGGTGGTCCGTCAAGGGCGTCAGGAGGCCCACCGTCGTCTTGTTCGCGGAAGTTCCCCGCAGGGTGAGCGTGGACCCCGGCGCCGCCGTAAGGCCGTAGCTCGCCATGTTGCCCCCGCCGAAATCCGTCGAGGAAAAGAGAAGCTTCTTCTGGACGCCGGAGTCCTTGGAAGCGGACAGGAGGCTGAAAACCAAGCGGTCGCCGGGTTGGGGCGCACCCGACACGGTCAGGGTCACCTGGAACTGGGACGTCGTCAACGGCCCCCCCGCCGCCGGGATGGTCCCGAAAGAAGGTGTGGAAGAACCTTCAACGCGCCAGAGGTTGGCGTCGCCGTCCCACTTGATGACGACCACCTGGCTGACGACGGTAGCGTCGTTGAGGCTACCGTCGGCGACAACGGCCGAATAAGTCCTGGGACTCGCCGTCGTGTCGCTGGCGTAGAACGCCCGGGGGACCGTGGCCGTGGAATGATAGATCGGCTGGGCGTAGTCCAGGGTCAAGTCCTCCCCGGCGGCCAAAGTTGGCGTTCCGTAAACCCGTACGGTGCCGGTGGAGAAATCCTGGTCAATGGAGAGGATGGAGTCGCCCGCCGGCATGGGACCCCAGCTGAAATCCCAGATCCCGCGAAACCGGCACGACCGGAGGGTCAAAGCCAAACCGGTGCCGGTGTTAATAAAAACCCCGTCTAACCCATTGCCCGTCGGATAACCCTCGGAGACGTCTTGCAAAACGAAAGACGAGTCCGACGAACCAAAATCAATCCCGCTCCCCGCGTTGTTGTAACTCTGGTTGGCGAAAAACCGGCCGGATCCATCGAGCACGAATCCGGGGCCTTTATTCAAAAAGGAGGTGTTTCCACCAATAACCATGTTGGAGACTCCATAGTCTCCGTCAAAACCCACTCCCGAGTTGTTCCAGGCGGCGTTGCCCGAAATTATCGACGAAACAGCGTCGTCGAAATTGATCCCTCTCCCGTTGTTATTGAATACCGTGTTGGAGGAGATGAGGGCCCCCTCGTCGGAAGAGACATTTATTCCGTCCTCCTTGTTGCAGTAGATTCGGTTGCCGTCCACCACGTCTCCCAGGGGGGGGCCATTATAGTGACCCAACGTTATCCCGGCCGCGGCGTTCGAATAAACATTGTTCGACAAGACAACGTCGTGACCCGTGTCCAGTAGGTAGAGACCAAAAT
>Ga0182021_10002855_pt1 | contig 20301 bp, 11 predicted proteins | sample 612E3MmetaG_FD_120493 | JGI IMG/M metagenome (GOLD analysis project Ga0182021, IMG submission 120493) | Permafrost microbial communities from Stordalen Mire, Sweden - 612E3M metaG (Illumina Assembly) | ecosystem: Environmental > Terrestrial > Soil > Wetlands > Permafrost | place: Sweden... | reverse complement strand
CGGTAATGGTCATGACCACCCGCTTTGCCCGCTCGACGAGTTTCTTGTTGGTCATCTGCAGATCAATCATCATGTTTTCGTACACTTTTCCGAGCCTGATCATCGCCGTTGTGGTCATCATATTCAAAACAAGTTTCTGGGCAGTGCCTGACTTCATCCGCGTGGAACCCATGATGACTTCCGGACCGACCTCAACACAGATTTTCACATCTACCGATTGTGCAAGAGATCTGTATTCTGGGAGATCAAAATTTTTCCGCGGATTCGTCGTCACAAAAAGTGTCCGCGAACCACACTCCTTTGCTCGCACCACCGCACCGATGACAAACGGCGTGCGCAGGCTTGCTGCAATCCCGCACACAACATCATTGGGTCCCACATGTTTTCCATCAATTGCATGAGCACCTTTTTCCATACTGTCTTCCGCGCCTTCCACCGAACGGAACATCGCCCCATCCCCTCCGGCAATAATCCCCTGCACCATTTCAAACGGAACGCCATACGTCGGTGGACATTCCGAGGCATCAACCACACCAATCCGCCCGCTGGTCCCTGCGCCCACATACATCAGACGTCCACCCTTGTTGAATCCTTCCACAACCAACTCGACTGCAGATGCGATGAACGGAATTTCTTTTTCGATCGCAGCAGCTATCGTTTTATCTTCCTCATTAATGATCCTGAGGATCTCTTCAACGGGACGGGCATCGATATCCATGCTGCGCGGATTTCTCTGTTCGGTGGACAGTTGATGCATCTGATCAAATAATTTCTTCGCCTGCTCCATAACCCTTTCTTCTTTCACACTCCAACTTTGGATTTCCTAAAGCCATTTTACCTTCACAAACCATCGTCTCTTATACATGATCCATATCGCGCCCTTATTTGTTTGGCAGGTACCGTTTCACTTTGATAAGTCTCTGAAGCAGATTCTCACTGAATAGTGGAGACGAGGGATCGAAGCTGTTTAATCTCACCATTCCTGAACAATGAATAAATTCGTTGTGCCCCAGGTAGATCCCAACGTGGGTAATCCGTCCCCACTTCCCGGAAAAGGGCTTAGCAGTAAAGAAAAGCAAATCTCCTTTTTTCAGCTTTGACATGTTTTTTTCCAGAGGCACATTCTCTCCACCCATTCCCTGTTGATCGGCATCCCGTTGAAGATCGATGCCATTGAATTTATACACCGTCTTTGTAAACCCGGAACAATCGAATCCCTTCGGTGATGTTCCGCCCCAGAGATACGGGAAGCCCAGGAAAGTTTTTGCGGTCTTCTCGATGTTCTCTTGTGTTGGAGTGCGACTTGATTTCCATTCTGTATACTTCATCCCGGACTTTTTCCGCAGATATCCTGTTCGGCCGTCCGCCAAAGATACTACGAACCAGTCTTGATGTCCATCATTCCCCTTTAATAATGCTCCGGCTGTTACATCACACACGTGTTGTGCCGAATCAGAAGGCTGCATACGCACAAAATCGAAAAAGGAAGTCGTGATAATGAGAGGACCGTTCATCCACTGATCGACTTGCTCTCGGGTCTGACGAACACATTGAGCATATTCAACCCAACCCAAATAATTATCCTCATACAATTGGACATACATCCAGCTTCCTCTCAGTTTAAGCACTTTCATGACAGATCCCATAAGGGCCTGCGTCAACATTTCTGCAGATTCAGATGGTTTTGCTCTCAATGGTGCGACACTCACTTTCACAAGTGCGAATGGCTTTTCAATGCACGCTTGCTCAGGAAGAATTGAAATACTATCGATGATCTCAGAACTGCCGGTATTTCGAACAGCATTCATGACCGCATTCCGATCTTCTGAACTTCCCACCTCTCCTTTGAGAACTACCTTCGTTGCTAATCGAGATACATTCACATTAAAGATGGAGATCCTTCTGTCCGGGGCGATCTTTTGCTGGACTTTCCTAACAACCGCGGTGTATGTATCGAGATCAGTTCGTGTCTTGATCCAGCTCATCTGGTTCAACTGCTGTGAGAACACCAGAAAGCTTACAAAGACAAGAGCTAGAATATGATGCATGAAGTAGTTTATGATTTTCTCTTTAACAGAACAGGGGTACTACCGACTACCGAAAGTGTGAACTTCATTATCCATGATATGGAAACTGCTTGATCTTGAGGATATTCTTTAATCGGCTATAGTAGGTGCATGTTTTTTAAGCAGCGAGCAACGCTCCATTTCCCTTTGTATCAAATTGCTGCCCATCATTTCTTGAATCGCATATAAGTCAGAATAATGCATAAATAAAAGGCGCCAATGCTGACCCTTCAGTCAAAATGATAAGTATACCCATAAGTACTAAAACGAATATAAGAGGTCCAAGCCACCATTTCTTCTGTATCCGCATAAACATCCAGAATTCGCCCAGTAATGCAATGACCGATGTGATCCTTTTCAGAATTTTAGACATTCCTCTTCCCTTCCCGTAAACAGATACTAGTCAAGATCAATTGCATCACCGACCTGCATCTGATATCCCGATGCTTTAATTTTTTGTTTATCCAACACAAAACTTCCTAAAACGAGGTAATCCATATCCGTTCTCAAGAAACATTTAATTGCATCAAGCGGAGTACAGACAATTGGTTCACCTCTCACATTAAAAGACGTGTTGATGATAACCGGACATCCGGTCAGTTTCTCAAATGCAATGATCAGATCATAATACATTGGATGATCTTCACGTGCGATGGTTTGAAGACGTGCAGAACCGTCAACATGCGTCACCGCTGGAATAGTTCTCCGGTCAGATCTAACTTGTGCGACAAACAACATATAAGGGCTCGGTTGATCAAACTCGAAGTAGTCCTTCATCCGTTCTAAAATCACTGTCGGTGCAAACGGGCGGAAGCTTTCACGAAATTTTATTTTAAGATTCACGCGCGAATAATTTGCCGGGTTCCGGGCATCGGCTAAAATACTCCGTGCACCTAAGGATCGAGGTCCAAATTCCATCCGACCTTGAAACCATCCTACCACCTGTTGATCAGCAATATAGCGGGCTGTTTTTTCCAAGAGCATGTCCCTTGCATACCGTTCACATTCGAGTCCTAATTGTTTTAAGGTCTGCTCAATGTTCTCGTCTGAATATTCTGGTCCAAGGAAGTTATGGCTCCAGGTATAAGAACGTTTGTTTTTCAAAAGCATATTGTGGATATAAAACGCCGCGCCGACAGATCCACCAGCATCTCCAGCCGCAGGTTGAATAAAAATGTTCTTAAACCCTGATGAAGCAAGAATTTTGCTGTTGGAGACACAATTGAGAGCAACTACGCCGGCAAGACATAAATTATCACTGGCTGTTTTCTTGTGCAGCGCAGTCGTCATCTGAAGCATTATCTTATCTGTAACACATTGAAGAGAGGCGGCCATGTCTTTGTGGAACTGTGTGAGTCCGGACTCCGGTGCCCGCGGCGGAGCCCCGAAAAGGCCGTTGAAGTGCTCGTTGGTCATCGTCAAACCATAATCGTAGCCAAAGTACTTCATATTCATCCAAAAACTTCCATCCTCTTGTACCGAGACAAGCTTATCAAGTATGAGATCAGTATATATCGGTTTTCCATAGGGTGCTAATCCCATGACTTTATATTCAGCGCTGTTAACACGAAATCCAAGATAGTATGTAAATGCGGAATAGAGAAGTCCGAGTGAATGAGGAAAATGAATACTCTGCTGTAAGGTCAGCGTATTGTCAAATCCCATGCCCATAGTGGTCGTTTCCCATTCGCCGACTCCATCGGCAGTGAGGATGGCTGCTTCTGAAAAAGGAGAAACAAAAAAAGCACTTGCTGCATGCGATAGGTGATGATCAATAAACAACAGCTTTGCCTGTTCGCCAAGCTCCTCTTTGATCTTTTGAGGTATCCACAGTTTTTCTTTTAACCAAATCGGCATCGCCTTAAGAAACGATGGGAGACTTTTCGGAAATGTTGCGATATACGTTGTCAGCAACCGTTCGAATTTGACAAGCGGCTTATCATAGAACCCAATAAAATCAATGTCCTTCGCCTCCATACCTCCTTCTTGAAGGCAATAACGAATTGCATGGACGGGAAAATCTTGGTCATGCTTTTTCCGTGTAAACCGTTCCTCATGGGCAGCGGCAACAAGCTGACCATCTTTGATAAGAGCAGCTGCCGAATCATGATAAAAGCAGGAAATGCCGAGTATATTCATCTATGAATATTAGAATTGAAATTTATGACGTTCAAGAGTTGGTTCGTTCGTTGCACGATTGAGCCAGTATGTAGTTTTGATGGAATTCTTTTTCTTCTGCAAGAGGTCTTTCCTAAGCATTTTTGCTAATAGTGCCATGGGTCCAATGATCACCAAATAGACAAGTGTAAGTAAAATAATTGTAGTTACCCGACCCAGTGTTCGAGCAAAAAGCATCCATCCATCTTTAATGCGACTTATGAGTTTCTTCATCATTCCATTTCAACATATACAGTACGTGGCGTTGCTGTTCACTTCTTATTTTGCAAACGAATGAAAACAGATATTGAGATTATGACTCAATGATATAATCGAAATTATAGCAAATCGATTGCAATGTCAAGGTGAGAGATCGACTCTCTTGTTCTCCCAATTCTGACTTTCTTAAATTAACATTTTTTTAGGTTTTAAAGGTGAAGAATTCCCATGACACGGCTTGCCAATCATGCGTGAAACAAATACAGTGTGGAATCAGTGGATCTCTGATTCATTGTGGTTATTCGATTGGACACTATAGAATTTGTTGGCACCCTGATGCATAAGTAGATACATGTAATTATTTTTTTGGAAACCAGAAAATGCTCTTTCTTTTTTCAGTAAATGCTATGGCGAACATCTGCCGAGAAGAATTGCTATTCGAACTGGACGCGGTTTTTATGATAGAAAAAAAAATAATGATACATTTATAAGAGACGATGAACTCCATGTATCGTTACCTTCTCATACATGACAGATTGTTCCTCCGTGATCTGATTCTCCCGGTATCCATGTCATTGTCTGGATGATTATTTCAATCCAAGTTCTTTACACATACGATAGAAATTTGAAGGTGCAATACCGAGTTTGTCTGCAGCATTAGCATCGGAGCTTGAAATACTTCGGACATATTTAAAGTACCTCAAACGAAAATTTTTCTCCATCTCCCGTAGTGTCAGCACTTGACCGGTATAAAGCTCCTCGAATGATGAATCCTTTGATAGAGGTGAATTCTTGAGAATCATTGGATTACTCACTTCTTTTACCCCAATATGGTCGGCATTATTAAGCACGAGACGCTGTACCACATTGCGGAGCTCACGTACATTACCAGGCCATTTATAATTCATTAAAATATCCAAAGCTCCCGGATCAACGGTTGGAGCAGGAATAGCCATATCGTTGCTAAAGTATTCCAGGAAATGGTTGAACAGAAGAATAATATCCTCTCCTCGTTGACGAAGCGGGGCAACATCGATCGGGATGACATTGAGACGATAAAAGAGATCTTCGCGGAATCGTTTTTCGCTCACTTCTCCGGCAAGATTTTTATTGGTTGCGGTTATCACCCGTACGTTAACCGACATACTGCCTGTTCTGCCAATCTTTTCGATTTCTCCTTCTTGAATGACCCGCAGTAATTTTACTTGTGCTGATAAAGGTAATTCAGACACTTCATCAAGGAATATTGTGCCGTTGTTCGCAATCTCGAATAATCCAGATTTCATTGCAGTGGCCCCCGTAAACGACCCTTTTTCATATCCGAACAATTCGCTTTCTACTAATTCATGAGGAATGCTTCCACAGTTGATCGGAATAAATTTTTCATATCGCCGTTTGCTTTTCAAATGCAAATTCCAAGCGACAAGTTCTTTCCCGGTTCCAGAACCACCGGTTATAAGGATATTGGCATCGCTTTTTGCATACTTCTCTATTGCCTCTCTCAGTTGTTGTATGGGTTTAGATTCCCCGATAATTATTTTTGCTTCAAGCATGCTTTCTATGCCTTGCAACAATCTTTTGTCGGATTTTAATTTTTGTTTTTCTAACCGCTTTTTTTCATACGCGTTCACAATGCTCAATATAAAATCTGTCGGCTGGTAGATATAATCTTCTATATTGCCAGGATATTTTGTGCAATACCATATTGCACCGGCTTTTAAAAGATTATTCGCGAATTCAAAGTCCGTCGTATTGGTTGTCATTTTCGTAATAACGATAATCTGAACAAATGGATCCAGCTCCTTTATTTTGCGGATAAGTTCTTCGCCACGCAACCCGCCGGAAATTTGATAATCCAGGATGACAACGTCAAAGAGATCCGGGTTTTGCTGAATTTGTTCCAGCGCTGCCCGGCCATTGGACACAACATTCTCCACATGAATTTTTGTCGAAGAGAGATTGATTGTATTTTTGACCCGAGCGACATCAAAATCTTCGTCATCAACTAATAATACTTTAATGCTGCTTGAGGAAATCATATGAACTCCTAATTGCGAATTGATATTGTAAACACACAACCGCCCTGTGAAAGATTTTCGACATCCAGCTGCCAGCCGCATTTCCCGACCGCAAGCTGATGGGCGATATAACAACCATAACCGGAATGTGCCTGAAATATTTTCTTTGTGGTTTCGTGCTCGAGGAAGAGCTTTTTCACTCCTCTGGGTCCTACCTCCAGTAATTCCGGGACAATTCCTTTACCATTATCTGAGATTTGGATGGTTGAAATATTCTCTTTTCGATCGTACTGCGTTTGAATATGAATTGTTACAAAGTTAATACCGCAGTGATCAATGCTGTTCTGAATCAGCGGCTCCAAAATTTCCCACACAGTAAACTCGTTTACCCGTACAAGAGGTAATGAAGAATCAAACTCCAACTTAAATTCCAACATTTCATTCTTGCTCGATGTCCGCAAAAATACATTCTTCACGATGAATTCGATCAGTGTGTTGATGTTGGTATGAAACATCGTATTCACAATCGTATTAATGTCCTGATCGTACCATTTCATATCATAAATAATTCGCGAAATGAAATTGGAATACGTTATGACACGGTGCTTCAATTCTCCAAGATTTTCTGTGTTCATCCTCCGCACATCATCTTTGATAAAGCCCATAATTTTTTCAGCTTTATGATGGGTATGATAGATCCGTTTTGTAAACAGAGATTCCTTTTCCAATCGGATCTGTTTTTCAAGATTCTGTTCATGCTCAACGAAAAGTTCTTCTTGAACCCTATTTCGTTCTCTCACTGCACGTGAAGAAACAATAAAAATAGCTATCAATCCAATGAGGATTAGTGCGGAAAAAATCAATGAAACCTTGTTGAAACTTGATTGAATTTCGGATGTCAGGAATGTAAAATCAGGAGTGATCCGCATATACAGAACACCCAAAAATTCCCCATCTGGAACAAACGGGACAATCACATCGAACGTCTTCTCATTCGTGACAGCGCTCAGAACTTTTTCACTGCGGCTCATCTCCTCTTTTGATGCCAGAAAGAATTGTAGTGCTGCTTTGTGGGCAATATGTCCCTCCCCCATATATGCGGGCAACGTGCCGTTAAAATAGGCCGAAAGTTTCTGGCCGTTATCAATTAAATATGTCTTGTGGTCTTTTACAAGAATCAGGCAAATATCATCAACACTGCGATGGATGAGTTGCTGTTTGAGGATCACATTGAGGGAATTGACAATATAGACATCTGACGTGTCTTGTCTGGACCGAAGACGTTGCTGGTTCTCAAACAATAGTTCTACATTTGTCGTAGTTACCAACGCAAGCCGTTCAGCGTAATACTTCTGAAACCAGCTTTGCGTATCCTGCAAAAAATTACTTAATGTTGCTTTTTGAAAAAAAATGAGAATGATCTGGAAAGCAATCAGAATTGAAAAAATGACAATGATATGGCGAATCTCGAATTGATAGCGCGATAATTTCTCTTTGATATGTTCTGATATCGGAATACCGGCCATGGCTTATCGAGCTCCCAATTGACTTCCTTCTGACTCGATAGAGTTTTGGACACGATTCAAAGCTTCCTCAACAGACATCTTGCCGAGTATAGACAGATGGAAATAACGAGCCATAATTTTTGAATATTTGGTATAGTTCTCCTGCACTGGTCTATGAACACCAAATTTCATCAATTCTGTGATCTGTACAATTTCAGGATAGCGATGCAGAAAGACCGAATCGGTATAGAAAGATTTAATGACAGGATAATGTCCAGCTGTCGTATAAAAGGTCTCCTGCGATTCATCTGAGAGAAGAAATTTCATAAAATCGATCACTGCTTCCTTTTTCTTGCTTGCCTTAGCAACCATAAGATTCCAACCGCCAAACACCGCAGATGGTTTCCCCTCAGCCAAAAAAGGAATCTGTGCTTTCCGCAGATGTGATTCCTTCACCGAATCAAATCTTGCATTCTTGAAGTCCTTATCATAGCTCGTCCATCCGCGGATGAATAGACCATTCTGCCGAATAAAGTATTCAAAGCTCGGCACTTCGGTAAAGTTTCCTACTTCAGGAGGAGTTACTTTATACTTCTGAACGAGATCAACAAGCAGCTGCAAAGCTTTTTTAGCCTCTGGCGTGTTGAACCTGAATCCAATAGTTTCAAAATAATTCGGACGCAGACTGAGAAGGATTTCGATATAACTGCAAATAAGTCCTTCGTAATCAGCTGCAGGAAAGATATAAAAAGGACCATGATGCTGAAAGTGTACGGCGTTCTTCAACAAGTTCTGCCACGTTATGCCTTTATTCACCTGTTCCATCAATTGTTTTCCACCGGGAAGCTGACACAAGAGATCTTCACGGTAATACATAACGCCCTGCACAACATCAAGCGGCAGAGCCATCAGTTCTCCATCATAATAGCACGTGTGCAAGCCCATCTCCGTTATCCGATTGCGTTCCTCCTCTGTGAAATATTTCCCAAGGGGTTCGCACCATTTTGCAAAGCGATGCACGCCAATGACATCGATTGAAAGTAAATCGATAGCATCATCTCCTCCGCGAAGAGACCGTGCAAGTACTTCTTTGCGTGTGTCTGTACTGAAATCCTGATTGGGGAAATCAATGGGAATCACTTTTACTGTACCCGTATGCCGAGCATTATAGCGCTCAATCAGCACCTGATGCGCTTCCGTCATTCGATCTGCAAAAAAGATTTCCACTACAGGCTTTGGTTCCCTGTGTGCAAAGAAATACAAAGCCAATACATAGAAAACTGCCACTGCTGCAAATATGCCGATACCGATAACTTGCTTACTCATTCTATCCTTCACGGGGTGTGGTTTCCGGGGATTGTCCGAAGCCATCTGTATAAATAAGTTGCTGTCTTGTTTCTGGAAATTCTATATCTTTTTGTATTCTTTCTTCATAAACCAGAAAATATTATTGTGATTCCCAGGTTATATTCCATCCTGGTGAAACAGGTTCGAATTTAAAATGATCAAATCAGAATTGCTCCGAATTAGATTTAATATATTCCAACAATGCATCGATCTGAGTAAACGCTATTGCAGTACATGTATCCGCAGCACCATAATATAACGCGATTCTTCCTGTCTCCGCCTCATACAGATTAGCACAAGGGAAAACCACATTCGGAACAAAACCGGTGGTCTCATACGGCTTTTCGGGAGTTAACAGATAATCTTTTGTTCGAAATAGAACGTTGCTGGGATTGTGAAGATCAAGAATAACCGCTCCAAAGCTGTAGACAAATCCATTACAGGTTGTCGAGACTCCATGATAAAACAACAACCATCCCTCCTTTGTCTCTAGAGGAATTGGACCGGCGCCAACCTTCACTCCCTGCCACCACCCTTGCCCTCCTTTACCCATGACATATTTATGATTTCCCCAATGAACAAGATCTGGACTTTCACTCATAAATATATCACCAAAAGGAGTATGCCCGCTATCGCTTGGACGGCTGAGTAAAAGATATTTTCCATTAACTTTTCGCGGAAACAGGACGCCATTTCGGTTGAACGGCATCAAAGGATTCGGCAGCCGAGTGAAAGTTTGAAAATCCTTTGTCTTTCCCAAGCCAATGGAAGCGCCGTGCATATCATCGCACCATACTATGTAGTAGGTATCATCGATCTTTACAAGTCGTGGATCATAAGCATAGCTGGTCGGATGAGGCTTTCCACTCTCATCTACCCATTGTATTGGATCCGGACCGATTGTCCATTTCAAGGCATCCTTACTTCTGCCGAAAAAGAGCGTTGCACGGCCGTTCTTCTGATCCGCTCGAAACACACCAACAAACCCGCCTTCCACAGGAATGACTGCACTATTATAGATGCGAGCCGCTTTGGGAATTGGGTTCCAGTCTAGGATAGGATTCTTACTATATCTCCATAGCACTCCTGTAAACCCTTTTGGTTTATTTTCCCAAGGAATATTTGGCAACGCATTTCCCATGATTTGTCTTTTCATATTCGCACCTTTTTTTTATTTGATGAGAGGACCTGCTCTCAATATGAACAGTCTCTTATTCTTATTGTGAATTAGTTAAAGATCAGTGTGTCGGTTCATTCAGTAATTGATCAGCCGCTAGGGCTAGAATCATAAAATCCGTTGCTCCTCCGCCCATCACATATTCCGTCTGTTGCCAGAAATAGGGCCATATTTTCAACTCAGGCAAATCGGGACGAATTAAAGCTGTGCCGCTCCCTACTCCACCTGGAATATATGACCAATCATCTCTGTTTACACCGTAAGCCACTGTCAAGGATTTCACACCTATACCTGAAGCAAACGAAGCGGTGTTTTCGCCAGGATGACATCCAAGTATGAAATTCAAAGCATTGAATACATATTCAGATGCAAAAATTTTAGGAAAGCCCAAATGGAGACAGAGCTGCTTTACACCGAACGACTGAATACCCCACCCCGCTCCCCAGATATATGGCTTATAGGGGACACCATATGGATTCTCTTTTTGCTCTTCAGAAATCTCCTCGAAAAACTTCTTAACTCCTCCTTCGATTTTTTGGGTGAATTCTCGGTCATCGATTTTTGCAGTGACTCTTCCGATGATCTCACTATAACGTTCGATATTGTCACTCAATATATCTTCGTTTTTTATAAGTAATGTTCTATATTCTTTATCCGAAGTTGTCAAGAACAGTTCAGCGGCCGCATTTATTCTGTCCATCGTCTTCATTGAGGAATTGCTTTTGTAAAGTTCTTCTGAAATCGTTAAACATTTTTTAGCTAATTCAGGGTTATATATTCTTAGCGTTCTACTTGCTGTAGCTAACACTTGCGCAACATATAGTTCTCTCTGAGGATTCTTTTCTGTGAATACCAATCGGTCATCTTTCGGTAATGGTTGACCGAGTATTGGATCTTTTTCATTCTTTCTATATATAAGATTATCAGTAACTGTTGACACGTCACCAAGATGCACATATTGCTGAAGAGAAACTTCTTGAATTCCTCTGTATAACCTTCCCATTGATTCATAGGAGCCAACGATGCTTAAGACCCCATGTTCAATTTGTTGTAGGAAGTCCGGTTTTCCGTCCGGCTGATGAATCTCTGCAACTCTCGTTTCCTGATTGATGGACGTTTCGTCATAATCGTTTCTAAAAAACTCGTATGCTAATGCAAGTTTATAGACCGTTTCAGCCTGAGATTCTATTCTCAGATCGTAGTCACCGGCATCGTGCCACCCGCCGACATTTAATCCAGGGACGTGTTCGCCAGATTTGAATTTTGTTAATGTGGATTCTTGCTGATAATAACCATCAAAGTGATTATGGTTGATCGGTGCCATAACGGCATCATCCATATGACAGATTCCATGCCATACTTTGTACCGATCTTTGATTCTCATGTGACACATTTGTACCGGAAGAAAATATTCTAATGTTGGCTGCCATACATGTCTGGCAAAAATATCTTTTTTGATTTCAAATTCATTCGATTCTATATTGCCATACCGAATTTTGTACAATCCTTCCTCTGTCACATCGGTGAAGTCAAATCGCACATATTGATATCGCAGAAATCGTCCCCACGGTTTTGGCGCAATATCTGCTTTGACCATTGTTATAGAATCCTTGCCTATCTTTAGAAGCTGAACCGGCTCAAAGTTGTCCGTCAATTTATCCAACTCGATAACAGCGAATTTTACCTGCCTTGGGTGATATCCAATTTGAGATACCTGTATAACCGTTTTATATTTCCAGCCAGGATTTGGTTTTGGCGTGATGATCCATTCAACTGCATTTTTAGTTGCACCAGCAGGGATAGTTGAGCGTAAGACAAACCATCCGTTATTATGCAATCCTCTACCATCAATCAGTTGAAGATCATTGGTGTTGCTTACAATTTTCAACTCTTTTTCTCTATTTGCTGGTGCAATGATCAATTTTTTCCCTATAGCCAATGGAGTGATCTGGAAACTACCTTCTCCATCTTTTATCATAGGGCCGTTTGCCTGCCGTGGAAAAATACCGGTTTGTTCATCCATAAAATAATGTTCGCCGAAGTAATGGCCCGGGAATAGTTCCAGATTGAATCCAACTTTATTCGTATACTCACTTGGTAGAGGTTTTTCGAGATCCACGATGAGTCTTATACTGCCTCCTGTTGCTTCAGTCCTAACGGTGTATTTAATTATTACGTCAGAATATTGAATTGGATTAAATCCCTTTTGATCTCTGCTGGAATCAGGATACCACAAATCGACAGAAATGATTCCCTTCTCTCTATCGATAGTTTTCCCGCCAACCTTCGGAACTGGTGACCATTGTCCCGGTGTTGGTTCAAGCCGAACATCTCCGTTCGCTGCGACCCGTGTACCGCTTTGTATAATGGTTAAACCCCCTTGATGACCTTCAGGGTAAAAATCATCAAACATCATAATATTGAGCCCGGGCATTTCGAAGTAACCGTCCTCATTAATGAGGAGGCCGGAGTTCTTACTCGTGTCCTGTCCAAACACCGATCGGACTGATAGAAAAATGAACAGCCCGCAAGAAAACAGGCGAAAAGCATTTCCCAATGCAGTTACATCCTTTAAAAATATATAACTCTTGCGGATCGGTTCTGTAGACATTTTCTTGAGCATACAATAATCTCCATCAACTAATTTTTCTTTTCGAGATATTTTACGAGCACCTTTTTAAGATTGTCTCCCCGTAAATTCCATCCGGAATCAATGACAATACCATTTGGATCGACGAGAATGGACTTCGGGACTGAGTAGACTTCAAAGTCTTTACAAATTTGATTTTTGAAACCATGATCCATCATTGCATTCAGCCAGGGCATCTTCCACCTTCCAGATTGAAAGTCCGTCACATTCTTTGCTAAACTATCCAATGAAATACTTACAATCAAAAAATTATTATTCTTGTATAAGTTATAAGCATTCTGCAAGTTTTCTATCTCGTCAATAGATGCTTTATTGAATGTAGCCCAAAAATCTAACAGGTAGTATTTACCCTTGAAAGAATCATTCGTGTAGTATTGATGAGAGTCTGATAACGATGGTACAGAGAATGCTGGAGCATTAACGCCTTTCTTTAATCGGATGATACTTGAAGGTCTTTCTCTTTCGCGCAACGCCTCAGGTGAATCGCCATATTGATCTAATAATATTTCCAAATAAGGCAGCACCTCATCTGCTGGACGAAACATCGCATTATTTCTGATGATCTCATTAAGCAAGAGGATTATCTTCGTTCGAGCTATAGGATTCGTATCGAAGACCTTATGGAGGTAATCGATTCTTTCTCGCCGCGATGATGGCAATTTCATTGCCTCCGAAATATAAAGAGGTTCTAGCGACCAAACGATGGAATTGGGACCGATTTCATCTAGTACTGTACGGCAAATGTGATAGCCAACATCTTGAGGACGCACACTCATCATATTCAAACCAAAGTAACTCAATTGAAGAACCTGCCTGACCAATGGATTAGGTTCATTATCATGCAACTTTTTCACAGAATCTATGATAACAGCGAAATCGAATTTATCCGCCCTATGGGAAGAAGTACGTGAAGTAGTGAATTCGTATCTCGTATCCTCCAAAATGGAGTACGCCCTGGCAAACCTCGACTCAATGGAATCTGACGGAGCGAAAGTGAAACTTGTGCGCTGGTTGAAATGCACAATTTTCCGTGGATCAAATACAATTTTGACTTTTCCTTTTTTTCCAATTATGTAGGAGTTGTATCCTCCATTTCCGTTATAGATAAAACCGGTCGCATGTGTTCCCTCTACTTGTCCTTGCAATCCAATGTTGATCAGTTTATAAACCACGGTATCAGATTTATTATCGACAGTAGCAGAATACGTACCATCCCGATTTTCTTTGAGAGGAATGGCAGTAGGTAAATACCAATCATTAAAATTTCCAGTGACCAATGCGCTTTTAAAATCATCTCCGTAATTGTACGATTCGAGCCTCACATCAAAATTGATACTCTTCTGCGCGCCGAGGTAAATCGCGATCACATACTGCCGGTGATACACACCTGTGAAACGAAACATCCAAATACCATTTGAATCAATTTTAATTCTGAATCTACCATCTTGCCGGACTGTCAGAGATTTGACTATGCGATCGTCGTTGGGACGGTTCAGAAATACGTTCGCCACTAACATCGGTTTCCCGTCACTACCGGTCACATTCCCATAGACTATTGTTTCGGCGGAACCGTAGGTGGAAAAAAGAAACAAAATAAGAAGGAAGGAAAAAAGCCTCGTCACAATAACATACTCCTTGAATTTTATAAGAACAGTTCCAAATATATTCTGATAAGAGCCATTGCTTCGTGCTAAACCACTTAGGCACTTGTTGTTTAATTTAAGAAAATAAATAACTTTATTCAGTTTATGATCAAAATTGAATTTCTATCTCTATCCCTCATCATTATCAACAGATTCAACTACATAGGTCGTTCGTCGTTATATCATTGTGACTGTTACCTAATTCTGTGGACAACTCCTTGATAGTTCCGGCCTGTGAAAAAAAGTATTCTTTCTTTATCTCTGGTTTCCAACAAACAAAAGAGGCTGTTAGATGTTTGTCATCTTCCAGCTTCTCAATTGAAAGCTTTGTATCGCTTTAGTCCTTAAAAAAGCAGTATTTATTTTATTACAAGTACTTCATCACTATATGCAATGAAATTCGATGTTGCTTGCAAACAATAGAAAGATGCTCCACTCGTATACTTACTTCCATCGAATAGCATACACTCTCTTCCTCTGTTTTTTGTTCTGGAAAACCATGGTTCCACTTCTTACTTGAGTATGTTATACAATATCAATATGACAAACTCTCCCTGATTCGGAGAAATTGTAAAACTAAACTTCGTGCAAGGGATAAAAGGATTTGGGTAATTCTATAAAAGTGTAAATTTATATAAACACCGACAGGTGGTTCATTTATAGAAACCGCGTTAAATGTTACAAGTTTTGCATCGTCCCAAATAAATGAATCTATCGGGATGGCATACTAAGTCTGTGATTCGCTGAAATCCCGGTTTAATCGACGAATTTTTACGATTCTATTCCGATTCCGTTTTAAGTCCAAAATTGCTAAGACCAGGAGTGCTAGTACCAAGAACTTACACCACTTTTACAATTATTTTTTTAATAAAGGCTCAAAAATGAACTGCATACCTCGTGTATATCCCTCAGGTTTTGAACTTGCATGATACGCATCATCAAGGATACGAAAATTATACCTGAAATTTTTATAGTTGTGCTTTTTGAGAACCTGGTCAAACCGCCTTATACCCTGAAGAAACTCCGGATGATCTGCAAACTCTTTTTCCGCACCGGTCATATAGAGTGCTACCGGCAAATCTGGATGCTCCGTATAAAAATTATCCTCGAGTCTGAAAAGCCAATCTTTATCCCAGTTAGCAGCAGGACTAATAGCTATGTATGCAGCAAATAAACTTGGCCGCGTAAAGAGTGCGTACAATGCAAAAAGACCTCCCAGAGAACTCCCGCCTAAAGCCCGAAAGCTGGGATCAACGCGATAATTTGTCTCCATGAAAGGGATGAATTCTTGTTCGACAACTTTTAAAAAATCAGGCGCCCCGCCGCCGGAAGAAAACAGCCCTTGAGATGTGGGCGTATAATCGTGCGTCCGTAATTTTCCATAATCGAGATTTTCACCCTTATAAGAAAAGCCTACAAGGAAACATTCTTCAATTGTTTTATCATAAATTTGATCTCCGTAGATCATGGCGAACAAAGCGAAGTCATAAAAGCCATCGCAGAAATAAACAACGGGATATCGTTTTGATGTATCTTTTTTATAACTATAAGGAATATTAATAATCAGTTCATAATCCTGATTGGTAATTTTCGAATGCACTTCCCGGATTTCGGTGCCTCGCATTTCGAACAAACGAATGTCTTCTTTGGCTTGCTGTCCATAGAGAGTTGGGCAATAGAGAAGGAAAACCGTACTCAATATAAAAATCACATGACGTCTATTCACAATGTGTTCCTTCTGTTTATACTTCCTGAGATTTAAAAGTAAATATGCTATTCTTCCAGACAAATCCTGTTTTCATCTTAGAATATTTTTATTTTCCTTTTACGAAATCTTCATGTGTCAGTATCTTAGGATAACTGTATAAATCTCTTATTTGTTGCGGCGTATTATGCGTATCAATAAAATTCCCCCAGACCATGAACCATGTCCATAGAGATTGACGTGCTAAAATCTCAGGTGTCGGCACTTCTCCCACCTCGCCCAGAGCGATCACTTTTCCTTGTCCAATCGTAGCAAGTTCATTATGATGACTTTGTCTATAGTCGCCATGGTAAACATCCGCCGCCAGGACGTCAACATACTCTAACCCGGGGAAATAATCCTCAAATGCATATGCTTCATCGTTTATCAACTGGCGTGGTGCATTTGTATTCCATACCCAAATTAAATTATTCAATTTGTGGTAATGGACAAATCGATCGAACATCATTCTGTATAATTTGGCAGATCCATTTGCACCTTTCCTGTTGCCCCACCAGAACCATACACCATTTAATTCATGATACGGTCGCCACAAAATCGGCACACCAAGGGTCTGCAATTTTTTTAGATATGCGGCGATGGTATCCACTCTGCTTACCCATCTAGAATTTAATTCTGTGCCCGGCGTTATTAATTCTTCCCATTCCTTGTCAGTCATTTTCGCTTGCACACTTTCTTTCCAGCTGAAAGGCGGATCGTCCTGTGGCCTTCCAACATGCCACATCAAAGTAACAATATACCCATCTTGATATTTCTTGTATGCTGTTTGAATAAGCGTATCTGCATATCCCTTATGAAAGTATCCTGCAAAATCGCAGCCCCAGATTTCCGGCAATTTTCCTGTAAGCTCCTTTACTCGGTTTGGATACGTGTCTGTTCTCCCAACATAATTATGATGACCAGCAATTATTTTTTTGCCACTGACAGAATACAAGTACTCCAATAATTTCCTTGCCGGGGGAGTGGCATTCTTGTTTACCGGGTCATAATGCTTTTGATCATTCAGGAGAGTTTGATTCTTGAGTCTGTTGATGCAGTTTATTAATCCTCTGGATGTATGATAATTACCTTTCCAAATCGAACCTTTCGGAGCGTACTTCATGTTCGGCACAATATCTACACCTCCCAGATACCATCCACCGTGCTCTTGATCGATAAGATATTTCTTGCAGTAGTTCCACTGGATACAAAATTTCTCATAATATCGCTGCTCATCCTGGGGAAAGAGATCCGACATCATCAGAAAAGAATTAAGAGCCTCCACTTGTGTCCACCATTCTTTTGTGTTGCGTACAATGACAGCTTTCTTTTCTCCACGGAAATAGTACCCGCCATCATAAAAACCCCCACGTTCTTTATCCCAACCATTTCGCAATGCATGATCAACCATCTTTTTTGCAATACTGAGTGTCGTCGTATCGTTTTTCAATCCCAGTGCTTCTGACGCCTCCAACATCAAATAAGCCGTCTCGACATCATGTCCAAAGGAAACGTGATCAAATTCATAATTCCTTTTTTGTAGATCGGCAGAAGAATCCGTGTAGGTAACAGGAGTTAAATCACGTTTTAAGAATAATGTCAAATAACCCTTGTTTGTCGTAATCACGTCTCTTACCAGTCGCAGCATGGAAGACAATCGTTCTTTGAGTGTTGAATCCGGCCAGACTTTATACAGCTCGGTGAAACATTCAAGTAAGTGGATTGAAGAGTTCTGATCTTTGGGCGGTACATTTCCGTATCCGTCTTGGAAAGGAATTCCGTCTCTGTTCAAAAATTGAAAATAACCGCCGTATCGAGGATCATAGCTGTGTTTCTCGAGCCACCAGAACGTTTCCTGAGCAAGTTTCAATGCTGTAGTATCTCCAGATGCTCGGAAATAAGCAGCCAACCCATAAATGGCAAAAGCGTTGCCATACGCCCTTTTTATTATTGATCCATCCTCTTTGATAGGTTCACCCTGCCTTGTGACAAGATCATAAAAACCGCCATATTCTTGATCCCACATTATATCTTTGAGAAATCGTACGCCATGGCCGGAAATCTTGCGAAGTGTATTATCTTTCTGATAAAACATTGCAGCATTTGCTGTTGACCAAACATGGCGAGCCTGCGTCACAATAAATTTATCTTGACGTCCATTTAATTCCCAATTGTCATCGAGATCGCTATAGAAACCGCCATACAAAGTGTCTATCGAAAGAGGATACCAGCACTTGAATTCATCTCCAAGAACTTGCTGCATCTCGATGGCTATAGTATCCCGGTTTACTGCAAATGCACTTTGAAGATTCTTTGTGCAAGCGTCTTCGGTTATCAAAAGAGAAAAAAGGATGATAAGAAGGAGTAATGGGAATTGAGGTGTTCTCCCTTTTATCTGAAATAATTTCATCGTAACCTCTTGAGTTTAAAAGTATTCATAGAATAGTAGTTTATATGAAAATAATAAATTTCTCCGCTATAAGTTGTGGAGTACTTCTTATGAATGGATACTATCATTTGATACTATTTTAGAAACAACATCTTTTTGATTGATTGAAAGTTACCGGCGTCGAGACGATAGAAATAAACACCCGAAGACAATTTGCTTGCATCAAATACAATGGATTGCTGTCCTGCATTCATATGACTATCAACGAGCGTCATAACCTTTTGTCCCATCACGTTATACACCGTCAACTTTACATCGGATGCTTTCGCAAGTCTGAAGTCAATTTTTGTTGACGGGTTAAACGGATTCGGATAATTTTGTGCAAGCTCAAATTTACCTGCTCCACCGACAGGTGATTCGTTCACTGTAAGAAGCTGCCCGCAAGCTATTTGATATGTTAAATTAACTGCTGCCAAATCTGTCGCTGAATTAAATGCAGCGATTCGAGCGTCATTCCAAATTAAAGCGCCTAATGGAAGCCCGTCAATCGTAGATATAACAGTCGAATTCCAATTTTCTGCCAAGTCTGTAAATTTAGTGATTCCAATTCCATTTTCACCACCTGGATATCCTGAGCCAGAAATTCCTGGAATAGTTTTTGGGTCAAAGTCGCCAAAGATCATTCCGCTATGATAAGCATCAGGTGGGGTAGGGAAATGCGGATCAGAATACTTGTTTTGATTCCACGCCATCATCATATCGCGGGTTGCTGCATCGATATTATCTACTGTAGGACTGCCGGGACTTACTGTTAATGGTGCTTCTGCTACAAATCCACCGTTGGGAGGTGCATATGCGGCAAATAATGCCTGCGTGCGTGAGTTCATCCATTCACAAGGCATATTATTTATCCTCTGAGGTAATTGAAAACCGGATCCCCAATCCAACCATGAATTCACGTAACCGGTTGTTCCATCGCCAGTGATATTACCGGCATTCGTGAAATAATCAATCAATAACGGATTCCAATAATTAATGTTATTGGAGACAAATACTTTTAAATTTTTGGGTGCTAATTCAGAAGTATAGTGAACCGAATCCGGTGAGTATTTCGGCTGCACAACGACTCCATAATCGCCTCTAACTGTGTCAACCATAATCGTGCTCATAAAATATCTATCCGGAGCCGATCCGTTGTTTGTAACAGTTGAATCTTCACCAACCCAGTTTTGGTTCAGGAAAATGTTATTGGTCACAACCAAAGTTTTATAATAGGGAGACAGTATCCAGTATTTATGGTTATTGACGATTGTATTATGATTGAAATACGCAAAATCAGTAAGTTCATTTTGCTGCAGGAATGTAAGTCCGCCGCCAGTTGTGGTG
>Ga0182021_10002854_pt1 | contig 20302 bp, 12 predicted proteins | sample 612E3MmetaG_FD_120493 | JGI IMG/M metagenome (GOLD analysis project Ga0182021, IMG submission 120493) | Permafrost microbial communities from Stordalen Mire, Sweden - 612E3M metaG (Illumina Assembly) | ecosystem: Environmental > Terrestrial > Soil > Wetlands > Permafrost | place: Sweden... | reverse complement strand
GTGGCAGAGAAGAAAAGCCTGCCGCGTAAGCACCTGAAATCAAAGGGTCGCGGAAGGAGTTCCTTAGAAGGCGGCTGCGGGCAGGATTGCCCGCCCCACAAAACAGGCAAAACTTCGGCCGCACTGCACTAGGCCGCCGGGCGGCAAGCGTGGGGCAGACCATCGTTTCTTGTGGTCTGCCAACCTCGTCAAGGCCCGCTGGGCACCCGATTTTGCGAATGCGGTTGCGCGTCCAGTGGTGGGGCAGGCGGCACCGCCTGCCCCACTAGACCGCAGCCGCTAGAACTTCACACGGATCACGGCCTGGCCATTGCGCATGCCGCCGACACTGCTGGCGTTGATGTAGCCGAAGCCGCCCGTGAGCTGTCCCGAGGAATTGGTCGTGGTGGTCGCCAGCGGATTGCCCGAGGACGGACCCGGCAGTTGGAGGCGATTGAACACGTTGTAGAACTCCACGCGGAATTCCACGTTGAACTTCTCCCGGTTCCAGATGCGCGCGAGGTTCAGATTCTCGCTGGGGAGGCGTTGACCCCGGTAGTCGTTGTAGTACGGAGTCGAGTAGCCCCACTGTCCGTTGGGCACATCCGCCCAGGCTTTCGGGTTCAGCACCAGATCTTTGTAAGGATCGATGCAATGGCAGTTCAGGTTCTTCAGGAACAGCGGCTGCCCGGCCACGCGGTTCATGCGCGTCGATTGGAACACCAGCGAGTTCATGTTGTTCGACGAGCCGGGCACGCCGATGGGGAGCCCGCTGCTGTATCGCATGATGCCGCCCAGCTTCCATCCCTTCCACACCTTTTCAGCGAACTTGCTGGAGGTGAGGTGCGGCACCCAGTCGTACAACTCGTAAGTGAAGGCGGCGACGAACAGAAACGGCTGTGAGGTGCTCACCAATGACTTCTGATTGGGCCGGTTGTAGACGTCGTTGATGGCCTGGCCGCTGGCCAGCTCATCGGAATAGGTGAATGCCATGGTGCCCACCAGACCGTGCGACAAGCGCTTGGTGACTTTCGCCTGGAGCGAGTCGTACCAACCGTTGCCCAGCGGTGCCCACGTGGGGTTGATCGTGCTGTTGAACATCGGATAGGGGCGAAGGCTCTGCGCGACGGTCTGGCTGGTGGGGTATCCGGCGTAGGGCACCCCGAATCCGCGGGCGGCTGCCGTGGGAGAACTGAGAGTGGATGTGAGCAAGGTGATGTCGGCCGGGTTCGAGAGGCTCAGACCACGGGCCGTGAGGGTCGACATGGGAGTCGCATTCAGGTTTACCAGGCCGGTGGCACCGAGGATCCAGACGGCGCGGTTGCCGACGTAGGCCGCCTCCACCACCAGGTCCTTAAAGAGCTCGCGCTGGATGTTCACACTGAAAGTGTTCGTCCGGCCGGGCCGATTGGAATTCGGATCGATAAAATAATTGATCGAACTCACCGTACCGGGGGTGGGCCGGGAGCCCGGATCGAGGGTCGCGGCGTACAGGGCGGACAGACTGTATTGAAGGCCGCCGCCCAGCGTGATGGCGGGAACGCCGTAAGCCGGGGACGGGAATTGAAGCTGGTTGTAGCCCAGTCCGACGGTGGCCGCACTGGTGAGGCTGCTGAATGGGGCGAGCGCGCCATAGACGATACCCCAACCGCCGCGAACGACGGTCTTGGGAGTGAGCTGGTAGGCAAATCCGAAGCGCGGTCCCACGGCATACGGATAGGGCTTGGTAAAAGAGCAGTTGCAGCGGCCCGGACCGTTGCCTTCGTAGACGAAGCCACCCAGGTGTCCGCCCGCGTTCGGGTTGGGGATGCTGGGGCCAAACATGCTGTTGCGGTTCCAGATCTCATGCCCCTCAGCCTGAAGGTCCCAACGGAGACCGTAGTCGAGGGTGAGCTTGCGATTTACCCTCCAGGTGTCCTGAAGGTAGACGCCCCAACGCTTATTACGCCATTCGAGAGCCTGCGAGGGCTGCACGGTGCCGTTATCCACCAGGCCGAGCAGGAAACTGGCATAGGGGAAGCCGACCGAGCCGCCGCCGAGGTTCTGCCCCTGGGTGGAGGGCTGGCCCGTCTCGAGCGCGCTGAAGTTCAGGACCCCGCTGCCGCCCGTGGATTGGCCGTCGGCGAAAGAGTTCAGGGTGAATTCAGCGCCGAGTTTGTAGCTGTGATTGCCGCGGACATAGAGAAGGCTCGCCACGGAGGTCCCCTTGGTGTATATCGGCACGTCCATATTGGCGGGTCCGATACCCGGACCCAGACCGCCGGCCGTCGACGAGCTGAGTCCATCGATTCGAGGGAAGCCGCTGCCGATGGCGCTGCCTTTGAAGCCGAGCAGGCCGGCCGCGTCGTAGTTCTGTTCAGCCAGGGGGGTGCCGCCAGGATTGAAATTCCTAAACATGCCTACACCCACATGCAGCAGCAGGACCGGCGAAATATTGTAGTCGTAGTTGATCCGCGGAATCCAGGTGTTGGCTACGTTGTTCGTCATTCGGGTGATGGGGATGGGCAAGCCATCCATGCTGCCGGGCGCGCGATTGCTCGGCCGATCGACGTAGAACGAGATCTTCTGCGTATCGCTGATGTTGTGGTCCACCTTAATAGCCGCCTGAGCCGACCAGGTCTTGTATTGGGGTCCCTGCGGCCAGTTATTGAGGTTGCCGGAGAATACGGGCGCGGGGATCAGGGCCTGAATCTTGAGGGCCACGGGATCGAGACGGCTCTGCGGAATGATGTTTCCGGGGAACACCGTGCGGGTCGCAACTCCATTGACCAGCGTGGTAGTGTTGGGGTCGTAGATGGCGTTCTCGGCATACCCGCCTGTGAGGGTACGCCCGGTGAGAGCGCCGCTGAAGTCGCCCTGGCGGTAGGCGGCTGTCGGCATGGTGTTCAGCGCGCCAGCCGAGGAGACGCTGTTCCGGGCGTCTTCGAAGATCAGGAAGAAGAAGGTCTTGTTGCGGCCGTTGTAGACCTTGGGGATCACCACGGGGCCGCTGAAGGTGCCGCCGAAGTCGTGCTTGCGGTCGAGCGCCGCGGTATATACGAAGGGCTTCTTGGCGTCGAGCAGGTTATTCTGCCAATACCACCACGCGTCGGCGTGGATCTGATTGGTTCCGGAGCGGGTGGCCAGGATGAACACGCCGCCCTGCACCTGTCCGTATTCGGCTGCGTAATTACTGGTATGCAGGGCGAATTCCTGAACCATCTCCGCCGGCGGGGGGCCCGTGTTCACGGCGGGACTGTTCGAATTGGTGACGTCCTGGCCGTCCACAAAAACGCGCTGCGTATTGGGTGGCTGGCCGTCCACACGTCCGCTGTTGGGGTTCCCTATCCCCTGCCCGGCGACGCCCGGCGTGATGATCATGAGGCTGCGCGCATTGCGCGTCGAGCCGTTGCCCGGTACGGAGAGGTCCGTGATGGCCTGGTGGGCGACGTTGAAGCTCTGCTCGGAGCTATCGACTTTCAGCAGCGGCGCGGTGGCATCCACCGTCACCGAGTCCGTGGCCGAGCCGAGTTGCAGCGCGATGTTGAGATGCGCGATCTGTCCCACTTGGACCTGGGTGCCCGTTCCGATGTACTTGACAAAGCCGGTGGCCTGGACGGTGATTTCATAGACGCCCGGAGGGAGGGAGGCCATAGTGAAGTCGCCGGTGGAAGTGCTGCGCGTCTCATACACGGCGCCGGTCGCGACATTCCTGGCGGCCACCGGGACATCCGGAATCACGGCGCCGGTGGGGTCTTGCACCGTTCCGGCAATGATGCCGCGGTCGTTCTGGGCAACGGCGAGGGTTGCCATGGAAACTGCCAGTACAAAGCAACAGATCAACCTACGAAAGTGACGAGCGGTCATTTGAAGCCTCCTGAGCCCCGTGGTCGGTGAGCGTACAGAGGTGCCCGTTGGCCACGCAAGACCAGGCCGCGCCCCCTGCTCCTTATGAGTCTATATTTTGACGGATCGGGCCCCTTTGTCAAGAAGTCTTTTTTGGGAGGGGGCCCGTCCGGGTTTATCGATACCGGTACAACGTCACGCGCTGGATGGCCCGTTCGCCCCATGAAAGGCGCACCACGCTGTCGGAGGAATCGTCGCCCCCCAGGAAATGCGTCGCTACCCACTTGCCGTTGTTGTCAAACCGCCCGGCTTCCTGATCGGCCAGACCGGCAATCGGCGGCCCCGGCGTCGCGGGCGTGAAGGTGATGTGCAAATTATTGCCGGCGACCAGGTACTCGTCCGGGCCGACCGCCATGAATACACCGTAGCCCATCAGGTCGGGAACGACATTCGGCGTGCCCCGGCCGCGTGGCAACCCCACGTTCAGGATGTAGTTCCCCAATTTCACCTTTTCGTCCGGCTTCTGTTTGTCCACCGCCACGCCCGCAATCGTGCCTTTGCTCTGGTGCTCCAGGATCTGAGGGGCGATTTGGGAGAGGGTCAGGAACGCCTGGGAAAGCGCCTTCGCTTCGTACTCCGCAGGCACCGGCGGGAGGGGCTTGGTAGAGCCGGGCCCGCCAAACCCGAACAGCCGTGTCGGCGAATCCATGCCCGCCGGAGTGTGCCATGCCGGCGAGTTGATTCCCGTCTTCGTGAACCAATCCAGCAAGCCGTCGTTGCCCATCCCCGAGTAACCGATGGCGCGCTGCGCACCGATGGCATAGAAGGCGTGGGCGGCGCCCATTTCGCCGTCCGACGCTTCGACCGTGAAGAAGGGATTGCCGGGGCCGGAGTACCGTTTGGTGATATCGACGATGCGATTCGCGGCGTCCTGGCGCCCCATGTAGGCATCCGGGCAGGACATGTCCACCAGCGGAGCGCCCGCCTTCCATATGTCAAGCACGTGGTCTATCGCCTCGCCACGCGGACTCTTCCCCCAGCCTTGGGTGCCCCACACATTCACAAACATGGGGAGCGGGTATTCCTTCTTGCCGGACTCGACGACGCGATTGATATAGCGCGCATAGTTCCAGGCCATGAAGATCTCGTCCCCCTGCGGGCCCTTGCCGAATACCTCTTCCCACGTCCCGGAAGTCTTGAAACCGCCCGCTTCCCAGACTTTGCGAAGCTCCGGATGCAACTCGTCCTTGTGCTTCTGGAGGTAGTCCATCAGCCCGGCCGGGACGGGCGCCGCAATCGCTTTGTTGGCCAGATCGGACCGGTCCCGCGTGTCGTGGTTGATGCCGATTTCATTCTCCACTTGCACCATGATTACGCGATGCGACCGATCCACTTCCCGGATATGGCGCATCACCGCCGCAAACGCGCGGGCGTCCGCTTCCGAGTTGTTCTGGCTCAAGGTGGAAAGGCACTCGACGGTCTTGCCCTCCCCAACTTGGGCGCGCGGGAAACGGTCCTGGTCGGCCTTCACCCACACGGGCACGAAGCCGGAGTCGCCGTTTTTCCAGCTTCCGAACCACACCAGGACGGTCCGCTGGCCGATCTTCCTGGCGTCTTCGATGGCCGCGTCCACAATCTTGAAATCGTACTTGCCTTTGGTGGGCTCGATCCAGTTCCACCCCACGGCAATCTCCGCGGTGTTCTGGTGCGTATCCGCCAGCACCTGCAACATGTACGGCAGGTACACGAGGTTCGAGGGCGCGCTGGTGGGCGGTTCCGCGCCCAGAACCAGGAAGGGCTTCCCGTCGACAATCAACTGGGTGGCCAAGCCGCGCTTCTCCAGATGGGGAAAGGCCGCATCCGCGGGTCTGGTCTGCGCATATGCCGCGGAGATTGCCAGGGCGCAGAGCACCGCGCCGCCGGTTCGAATCGGAAGTGTCATGATGTCGCTCCTCTTGCCATCCTGGTTCGCTGTCGATTATACAACCTGCCACCGGCGGAAACCGGCGTGGCCTGGGTTCGTCGGGCAGGATTGCTTCCCGCGGCGGATTGGCAACCCGCCAGTGGCGCCACTATCGGTACCGGTACAGCTTCACGCGCTGGATGGCGCGTTCGCCCAACGCCAGGCGCACGCCGCTGCCGGACTGGCCGAGGGCGGGAGGGTCGGAGCTAATCACGGAATCGTCGCCCCCGAGCGAATGCGTCGCCACCCACTTCCCGTGGTTGTCAAACCGGCCCGCTTCCTGCTCGGCCAGACCGGCAATCGGCGGCCCCGGCGTCGCCGGCGTGAAAGTGATCAGCACATTATTGCCCACCAGCAGGTACTCGTCCGGGCCGGTGGCCATGAATATGGCGTAGCCGATGGTGTCGGGAACCACATTCGGATCGCGGCGGCCCCTTGGTACCACCACGTTCAGGATGTAGTTCCCCAATTTCACGTGCTCCTCCGGTCTGTGATTGTCGAGCGCCACGCCCGCAATCGTGCCGCTGCTCTGGTGCTCCAGGATCTGGGGAGCCACTTGGGCAAGGATCAAGAACGCCTGTGGAAGCGCCTGTAATTCGTATTCGGCGGGTGCCGGCGGGAGCGGCTTCTTGGAGCCGGGCCCGCCAAACCCAAACAGCGCTTCCGGCGCACCCATGCCCGGCGGATTTATGACTGCCGGCAAATTCATGCCCGTCTTCGTGAACCAGTCCAGCAAGCCGCCTTCACCCATCCCCGAAAAACCGATGGCGCGAAACTGGCCGATGGAATAGAAGGCCTGTGCGGCGCCCCGGCTGTCGCTGTTGGCTTCGACCGTGAAACCCGGATTGCCGGAGCGGGCGTACCGTGTGGTCAAACCAATCATGGCATTGGCGAAGCCCTGGGCCGAGGAGCTCGATACGTAAGCATCGGGGCAGAACAGGTCCACCAGCGGAGCCCCCGCTCGCCATATGTCTTGTACGTGGTCTTCCGCTTCTCCCCTCGGATAGCCATTTTGCCCCCAATCGTCACCCAGCCACACATTCACGAACATGGGGATCGGGTATTCCTTCTTGCCGGCCTCCGTGACGTGGTTGACGTAGCGCGCATAGTTCCACGCCATGAAGATCTCGTCCCCCTGCTGCCCCTTGCCGAACACCTCTTCCCACGTCCCGTTGGTTTTGAAACCGGCCGCTTCCCAGACTTTGCGAAACTCCGGAAGCAGCTCCTCCTTGTGCTTCTGGAGGTAATCCATCAGCTCGGCCGGGACGCGCGCCGCAAATGCCTTGTTGGCCAGCGGAGAGCGGTCCCGCGTGTCGCCGAGAATGCCGATTTCATTCTCCACTTGAACCATGATCACGCGGTGCGACTGGTCCACTTCGCGAATATGCCGCATCAGGGCCGCCAACGCGCGGGCATCCGCTTCCCAGTTGTTCTGGCTCAACGTGGAGAGCGTTTCGAGGCTTCTGCCGTCCCCGATCTGTGCACGCGGAAAGCGATCCTGGTCGGCCTTCACCCAGGTGGGCGCGAAGCTGGAGAGTCCGTTTTTCCAGCTTCCGAACCATACCAGGACGATACGCTCGCCAACCTGCCTGGCGTCCTCGATCATCGCATCCACGATCTTGAAATCGTACTTGCCTTGCTCCGGCTCGATCCAGTTCCACCCCACGGCAATCGCCGCGGTGTTCTGGTGCCCCGTGTCGGTCATCACCGAGAACATGTACTTCAGGTACTCCAGGTTGGATGGCGCGCTGGTCGGCGGTTCCGCCCCCAGAATCAGGAACGGTTTCCCGTCGACGATCAACTGGGTGGCCAAGCCGCGCTTCTCCAGATGGGGAATGGCCGCATCCGCGGGTATGGTTTGCGCATACGCCGCGGAGATTGCCAGGGCGCAGAGCACCGCGCCGCCGGTTCGAATCGAAAGTATCATGATGTTGCTCCTTATGCCTTTCAATACCTCATCAACTTGACCTTCACCAACGCCCCGGCCTCCGGCAGCGTGACAATCGGCCCGGTGTAGTCGCCTTGTGCCGTCTGGCCCAGCACGAGGAACGGCTTCGCGTCCACCATCAGGCGGAACTTGCCGTCCCGCTTCACCAGTTGCGGAATTGGCCGGCTCTGGGCGGATGCCACCGCCAGAGCGAATGTCAACGCCAGGGCATACCGGCTGAACCCGTGAGACATCGTGTTGGCTCCTTCTTCGCCTGCGTCCTTACCCAAAAGATTGTACTCTGGTGGAGTCGAGTTCAGGGAACGAGAAAGGAAGATGTTTTCATGAGTGCCAACGAATCGACCCCCGGCGCCATATCCCGGCGCGCGGCTGTCACCGCCGGTCTGGCGCCTCTCGTGGTGGCGCGCCATGTGTTGGGAGGCGCTGGCTATCAGGCGCCCAGCGACAAGCTCAGGATCGCCGCCGTGGGCGTTGGCGGCGTGGGCGCGGACTATGTGGCCGGCTGCCGGAGCGAAGAGATCGTCGCGCTGTGCGACCTGGACCACGAGTTCTCGGCGCCGGTGTTCAAGCTCTATCCCAGAGCCAAACTCTACAAAGATTTCCGCCAGATGTTCGACAAGGAGCAGAAGAACTTCGACGCGCTGATTGTGGCCACACCGGACCACTGGCACTCCCACCTGGTGCTGGCGGGCGTGGCCATGAACAAACACATCTACTGCGCCAAGCCCATGACGCGCACCATCGCCGAGGCGAGAAGGGTCAAGGCGGCGGCGCTGGCCTCCAAGGTCACCACCAAGGCCAGCCTTCACGATGCCCGCACGCCCTATGCCCGGGAGACCACGGAGTTGCTGCTGAGCGGGGCCATCGGGCCGATACGCGAAGTGCATTTCTGGACCGGCACCCACTGCCCCAGCGGTTTGGACAGACCCAAGGAGGTCCAGACGCCGCCCGCGGGGATGAACTGGGACCAGTGGTGCGGCCCGTCTCCGGCGCGCCCCTACCACAAGATTTACCATTACGGCAATTGGCGTCCCTGGTGGGATTTCGGCACCGGCAACATAGGCGATGTGGCCTGCCACGCGTTGCACGTGTTCTTTAACGAGCTCGAGATGGGTGCGCCCGATTGGGTCGCGGCCGACGCTTGCCAGTCCTGCACCATAGCCGGCAGGGTGGCGAACAGCGAGTGCTCGAGCGTCGCCAACTACGTGCAGTGGCACTTCCCTGCCCGCGGCAAACACCCCGAGTTGATGGCCTACTTCTACGATGGCGGGTTGCAGCCGCCGCGGCCCTTGAGCATGCGCCCCGAGATGGGGATGCCGGGCAGGGGCATGATGTTCGTGGGCGAGAAGGGCGTCCAGGTCTCCGCATTCTATGGCGGGAGTAATTCGCTGCCGGACCACGTCGGACCCAAGCCTGGCCAGCGGATTCAAGGGCTTCCCGGCGGCTGGCTCCTGCCGGAGAGCCGTTTCAAGGACTTCAAGCAGCCCGAGCCACACCTGCCGCGGAGCGAGAGAGCGGACCATTACACCGAGTGGATACAGGCGTGCAAAGCCGGCAAGAAGTCGATCATGCCCATCGAGACCGCCTGCGATTACACGGAATTCGCCTTGCTCGGGGCCGCCACGCTGCGCCGCTACAGCACGCCCGGACGCACCGAGAGCGGCGCCGAGGCGCGCGCATCGGTTCCTTTTGGGGCCTCGGGCCGAACGGATTCCGCGGTGGTGTGGATTCCCGCCTCGAATGACGGCCACGTGCACGATCCCAACGCGCGCCCCCTGCATAACAACGAGACGGGGGCCACCTACTGGCGAACCTCCAAGGTCCTCATGTGGGACGCGAAAGCCGGCCGATTCACCAACGACGACGTGGCCAACGGCTACGTGGACACGCCGTATCGTAAGGAGTGGGACTACAAGGTGTAGGTTCCATACTGTTCACTCACGATGCATCCCGGTGGGGCAGACGATCGGTTTGTGTCGTCTGCCGGCCTGTACAGAGGAGAGGAGGTTTAGCGTGTTGATCATTCCGTTGGGTATCAATGGGTATATGCCGTCCTTTGGCCGTCAGACGGCGACGATTCTGGTCATCGACAACGGTCATGCCGCGATTCTCGATGCCGGGACCGGGCTGGCTCGGCTACGCGAGCCGCGTATCAAATCCCTGGTGGACCGCTGCGACACCGTTTCCATTATTCTCAGCCATTACCACCTCGATCATGTGATCGGTCTCACCTACCTTCCGGATGTGTTACCGGATCGCGAGGTGACGATTTTCGCCCCCGCGCCTCCACTGACCGACTATGGGCCGGACGAGGCGCTGAGCCATCTCTTTCACCAGTCTCTGTTTTCTCTGGACCTCCCCAGATTTCCGGTTCCTCCGAGAATCGTACCACTCAGAGAACGCGAGGCGACCCATGGGCCGCATGCGATCCGAGTCCAGCGTCAAGCGCACGACGGTGGTTCGCTGGCCATTCGTCTGGGCGGTCTCGTTTACGTGACGGATACGCCGGCAAGTCGAGAGACCGTCGCCTTTGCCGGGGGCGCATCGCTCCTTTTACACGAAGTATGGTTCGACGGCGCGTCGCCGGGTGGCGACCGGTCGAGACACTCCGATGCTCGCGAGGTTGCCGCGATTGCGGTGGAAGCCAAGGCCAGCCGACTGGCCCCCGTGCACCTAAACCCGGCGTGGGATCCGGAAAGAGTCCTACAGGTCTGCGCAGCCATGAATGGGATACACGGCAGCGTGGCAGTCCCTCTGGAATGCGAGCCGATCGTTTTTTGAGCCCGATTCAATCGGGTTGCCGGGCAGGCACGTAGGCACAGAGGGGCCAAGAGCCTACCGGATGCAACCGGCGCACTCATAGATGGCGACGCTGGGATCTCGGATGGCCGGCGACAGCCATGGGGGGGAATCGCCGGCGGCCAGACTCCGCAGGAACGGAATCAAATTCTGCTCGGGCGCAAAAATCGGGTCGGCGCCCGGAAAAACCAGCAGGTACCGAGCCCCATACAGGGCCATGAGCGAGTGAAAGGCGGCGGCGTCCACCGGCCGGTTACTATACTCGGGGTAGATCACGGCTACAACCGGGCGCTGCAAGACGTAGTGCAGGGCCTGTCCACTCACTGCCACGAGAACGTCTTGAGGGGCAAGGCGATTACGCAGCCATTGTTCGACCGTGATACCGTCTGGAGTTCTTTGGCGCAATATTTCGCGCACGATCACATGCCGCGGCGGTGTAGGGACGATTGCCAGACTCCGACCCTGAATGACGACGACGGCCAGCACCATAATGGCGACGGCCGCGTATCGTTTGCCGACCGCAAGAGGCGAAACCGCGCCGGCAAAGCAGGCCAGCAGCAACGGGTAGACCGGCATGAAATAGCGCATCAACTCCATGGAGATTGAGGTCAGGGCCGTGAGCAGGATGCCGCCAAGATATGCGGCCACGAGCAACCCTATCCAGGGCAACGCGCCCGACGGGAATTTCCACGCGGTCCGGCGTTGACGGATCGAGAGGAAGCACAACAGCAGCAGCGACAGGCCAAATGCCACAATCCAGATATCCAGCCGGACCGGCACGCCGGCGCCAAACACGAGGTGGTAGAACGATTTGACTGCCTCGCCCAGCACCAGGCTCAGCTTGTGGCCGGCTCCGCTGGTGAAGCCGCCACGCCACGACCCGGTATAAACGATATTTCGAACCTGAATGGGGACAATCAGCAAGCCGGCGGCCAGTAAGCCGGCGGCGGCCCAGGGCAGCGTGGCGCGATTGCGCCGCCAGCGCCAGACTATATAGACGGCGGCCACGGGAACCAGAAAGATCCCGGCGTAGCGGAGCCAGTACGAAACGCCCACGGCCGCGCCGATGGCCGGCAACAACCAGGGACGGCGTCCGGCGGCGCGCAGGTCGCGCAGCATCAGCGCCGCGAGAGCCATCAACGCCGCGGTGAATGCGTCCTCGGTGGCCACCGCGGACGCGAACCTCAGGGCCATCGAATTCGAAATCCACAATAGGGCGACGGCTGCAAGGACTGGGAGGCTGGCTCCCAAGGCCAGCCCGACGTCCCAGATCAGCCAGATGGTCGCCAGAAACCCAAGAGCCGAGATCAGCCAGGCCGCTGTTTCCAGAGGTAGCCCGGTCCGTGACAGGGCGGCGGCGAGCAGTGGATATCCCGGCGCGAAATGGGTGAAGGGGACCGGCATGCGGCCGGTCACCTGTTCGTCGAAGATCGCGACTCGCGTGCACAGGCCAGCGCCGCGGGCGAGGTTGGAAGCGGCATCCAGGTACTGGTAGCCATCGTTGAAAATGCAGGGGGCCGCCATCCAGCGGGCGGAAAACCAGAGGGCCCCGACGCCGGCCAGCAAACACGCCGCAATCCATAGACGGTTGGGTAAGGTCATGCTGAGTTTCCTCGTCCCGGGTTGCCAGGGGCGTCCAATCGCGGGCGTGTTTCAAGCCTCGGCCAGCGTCCGCAATTCCTGGATACCTTCCGAGAGTGGCACCCTCACTTCCCAGTCGATCGTCTTCCGGACGCGCGAGAGATCGGCCAGCGTCACTTCGGCATCCGCCGGGCGCCGGGGGCCGAATTCCTGGTTGGGGGAAATCATGTCGGCCAACTCCTTGACCGAGAGGCTGACGCCGCTACCGACATTCAAGCGAACGCGGTGAACGTCGCTTTCATAGGCGGCAATGTTGGCCGCGGCCACATCGCGTACGTGGACGAAGTCGCGCCGCTGCGCGCCGGAGCCGTGGATGATCAGGGGCAGGCCTTGCGCCGCACGGCGCAGAAAGATGCCGAGCACAAGCGCGTAAACGCCCTCTTCCGGCTGCCGCGGCCCATAGACGTTGAAATAGCGCAGGACGACCGCAGGCACACCATAGAGGCGGTCGAACAGCAGGCAGTACTCCTCCCCGACGTATTTCGAGAGACCGTAAAAGTTGAGGAAATCGCCCGGCAGGTCTTCGTGATGCGGGGGCGGCCGATTGCCGTAGTAGGTGGAGGAGCCGCTGTAGACCACCTTGCGGACGCCGGAGCGCCGGGCGGCGGCGAGAACGTTTTGCGTTCCGAGCACATTCACCGAGGTACAGAGCTCGATGGCTTCGATCGAGGCCGCAGAACGGCTCATCGCAGCCATATGGAAAACGCCTTCGCAACCAGCTACCGCGTTCATACAGGTATCCAGATCGCGGATATCGCCCTCGATGAATTCGGCTTCCGGGTGCACCCACTCGCGCCGGCCGAGGCTCAGGTTGTCGAGCACGCGCACGGACGCGCCGCGCGCGACCAATGCTTCCACCAAGTGACTGCCGATGAAGCCAGCGCCTCCGGTTACCAGAATTCTCTCTATCATCCGATTCGGGCCGCACGAGGCGCGGCCTTGCCCCCCTTGTTCATGGTTGAATGCACCGCGACCACGGTTGGAGACGGTACTTGAGAACCGTCCATAGCGCGATAAGCCCATCCATAGCGCGGATTTTCTTTCCCTCGGCGGTGCTGCGGGGATGGTATCGAATCGGGGTCTCTCCGAATTTCGCGCCCATGCGATACAGCTTCACGGTAATCTCATGGTCCAGCTCGAAGCCGCTGCTTTCCAGACGCAGTTTCTTCAGGAGGCTCGCCGGGTATAACTTGTATCCAGTGAACATATCCGGGACCCAAGTTCCCACCAGCAACGATGTCCAGGCACGGATGACCAGCGCCGCGGCCCACGGCCCAACACTCTGCCGAGGGTGTTTGCCGGGGAGCAGCCCGCGGCCGTGTTCGCGAATGACGCCGTCCAGACGATTCCCATACACGCAGTCGACGCCAGATCTCAGGGCGCGGAGTAGCGCGGGGTAGTCCTCAGGGGAGTACTCAAGATCGGCATCCTGAAACAGAATGTGATCGCCGGTGGCTTCCCGCACCCCGCGTTTGAGGGCGGCCCCACGGCCCTGGTTGGGAATCTGGTTGACCAGCCGCACGGCGGGAAAACTGCGAACGATGCGTTCCGTGCCATCCTTCGAGCCATCATTGACGACGACCAGTTCCTTTTGGAAGCCGAGCGCTTCGGTATCGATACGAAGGATAGTCTCCAGTAGCTTTCCGATGGAAGCTTCTTCGTTGTACGCCGGAATGACGATCGAGAGGACCGACATGGGACTGAATCGGATTCGAAGATCCAGTATATCCCAACCGCAGTGCCCTAGAGGCCGAGCCATTGCACTCGCGCGAGCGACGCGGCGGGGATCTACTCCCGGCCTGCCGGCGCGGAGCGATCCCGGTCGCCTGCGATCTCGGCCGCCGCTTTCGCGGGCGGAGAAACCGGGGATGGCGGGGCGAGGTTGTCCGCCGCCAACGAGCCCCGGAACCGCCGATAACGAAAGAGCGCGGCAAGCGCCTTGAGACCGTCCACGAGCGTGATCTTCTTACCTTCGGCGCGGGTGCGCGGACTATAATCGACCGGCACCTCGAGGATGTATTCATGCAAGCTCCCCAGCTTGGCGAGAATCTCCGTATCCAGGTCGCGCCCATCGGACTCCAGGCGGAGGCTTCGCAGCAGGCGCGTGTCAAACGCCTTGAGGCTGGTTAGCACATCCGTAATGTAGCGGTTATATAGAACCAGCGTGGCGATGCTCAAGATCATCCCGCCGTACTTGCTGACCAGGTACAGACCGCGTTTATCCGTGTAAATGCTCTTGAGCTGGGCGGAGAGGTCGCGCGTCTTGATGGCGCGCGTACCGAGCACGGCCCGGAAGCCCGACTGCACGACAGACTGGACGAGGAGGTAGAGATCTTCGGCCTTGTACTCGCGGTCGCCCGGGAAGAATGTGATGATGCTTCCACGCGCCTTCTCGATACCGAGGCGCAAGGCGGCTCCGCGGCCGGCGGGCGTGGGCGTCTGGAACACCCGCACGGCGCCCAAAGCACGGGCGATGCCGCACGAAGCGTCGGTCGAGCCGCCGTCCACAACAATGACTTCCTTGGTGAGGCCCAGCGGCTGGAAATCGAGGAGCAACAGCGATTTCAATACCTCCTGAAGAGTATGCGCTTCATTCAGCACGGGCACGACGATAGAAACCATGTGCTGGATGCGCTGTAACTCAATATCGATGCGGGTCTGAACGATCTGCTGCAACTCGTCGAGGACGAAACCGCCCGAATGCCGTCCTTCGAACGCTTCCCAATCGCGTATCCGAACCGTTTCCAGCGGGAAAAGAAACTTGGATGGATCGAACGGGATATACCGGGCTTTATCGGAGGCCGGGCCTTCGGGCGTGGCCTGCACAAAGAAATGCGTCACGCACTGGGACCAAGTCACATCCGCGGTTCCCTTGCGGGTCATGGCGTGCATGAACTTGCGCGCCAGGTCGTTGATATCGTCCTCCTGGATGTCCAGGTCGCGGACGATGTTGCCGATGAAGATTTTGTCGGCGGCGCGATTGGACGCGATGGCTTCGGCTATGCCAGCGGTCAGGTAAGACGGCAGTAGAGAGGAGTGCTGCGTCCCCGGCCCGTAGACGATCACGTCGGCCTCGGCGATGGCCGCGGCGGCGGCCGGATTGATCCGCGGAGTGCGAGCCGCTTCGCGGACCAGCGCGCCCCACCCGCCGGCGGGTTCGGGGGCGCGGTCGATCCGGGAACGGTAGATCCGTTCATCGATCAGAACGAGATCGGAGATCTTGGCCGAACTTTGGGCCGCCACGATATCGGCTTCGCTGAGCAGCAGGCTGCCGTCCTCTTTTTCCGCCACCAGAAAGAGATTCTCTCCCATGGTGACGTTCAGCAATGCGTCGGGCGGCACTTCATAGAACCGGCTGAAAGCCTCTATGGTCTGGTTGAAATCGCGATTCTGCTGGAGGTAGGAGCCGGCGAACAATAGATTGCCCAAGGCGCAATCCGTGAAATCGAAGTGGTTCGCGGCGCTCTCCTGCTCGTGGAAATAAGAAAGAAACGCCGCCAGGAGCGAACGAAAAAGGTCCGCTTGTGCGACGGTCAACAGCCGATAGGGCTCCGCCAAGCGGGGCGGCATGGCCGAGTGGCCGCCGGAAATGAGGGAGTCGAGCAAACGGATCGCGTCCGACGCAGAGATGCCCACCGGGAGCCGGTAGTCGGAGAGAAACTTGAGGCTCCGCTGGCAGCGTTCGGTCTTGGGCATCAGGCGATTGACATTCTTGCGGACGTCCGACGGACCCAACATCGAGGGGATGAATTTGCGGAGGCGGCCGGTGGAGAGACCATCGTCGTACGCATTGATTAATATGCGGAGCCGGATCTGCGGATGCCGGAGCAGCGCCTGCGTGATGCTATCGGTTCCGGTTCCGCCGGAGAAGAGCACCACATCGATGCGTGTGCGGGCGCCGGGCGCCTCTAGGGCTTGGCTCAAGGGCTCAGGCATTCGACCTCCGGAGAGAAGGCTCGACGCGACTGGCATCGGCGACGGAATTGATACCCACGGTCTCCTCTAAAGTCATCAGGCGAGGTGTGAGCACGCGGTAGGAAGCGCCGGCCGCAAAGGGGATGATAGGGAGGAGGTTGAATTCGCCGGTGCGCCCTCCCCGCGCGGCGTGGTGTTGCCGGATTTGGCCGAGCAGGCTCCGGAGCACTTCGGTCTGGAAGCAGAAGAAGCCGGCATCGCTTTCGCCATGGCGGGGCATGGGGTCGCCTTCACGCGCCTGCAAGAGCCTGGCGATGCGGCCGGTCTCGTCGCGCTCGAAATGGATGTACGGTTCGGAACGGAGCACGGTGGGCACGGTCAGGTGCGGGGCCAGCGGCCCCTGGTGGAGGCGCAGGACGGCTTCCACGGATGCGCGCCGCAGCGCCACCTGGTCGCCCCAAATCACACAAGTATGGGGCGTGGCCACATCGGCCGCTCCCAGTTGTACAGCGTCGCCCATTCCGGTGGGCTCCGGCTGAATCACGATGCGGCAGCGGCCGGGGGCGAGCCGCTCGATTTCCGGTTCGACATCGGGCCGGCCGTCGGGGGAGAGCACGAAAACCACGGTGGCGCAGTATGGCAGCAGCAGGTCCAGCAGCCATTCGAGGATGGGGCGTCCAGCAACCGGGAAGAGCACCTTGGGCCGGCCATAAGCAAGCCGGGAGCCTTTGCCGGCGGCTGGAATAATGGCGGTCCACCGGGCGCGGTCCACCTGGGGCGCGGCGTATTGGAGCCAATTGTCCCAGTCGATGGCGAGCGGCGCGGCCGTCACAAAAGAACCTAGCAGCCGCCCCAGTTCGGCGAGCGAGTCCACGACTTGTTCCGCCCCGGCCGCGCGGAGTTGGGCCTCGCGAGCACTGCCGAAACCGATGGCGCGGGCGCCGGCGCTTCGAGCGGCCTGGATACCGGCCACGGCATCCTCAATCACCACGCAATTACGCGGTTCGAGCGCCAGGGCTTCCATGGACCGGCGAAAGATCTCCGGGTCGGGCTTGGCGCGCCGCACGTCGTCCCCGCACAAGACCGAACGAAAGGACGGGCCAAGACCCGTCCGGGCGAGAAACGCCTCCACGGCGGCCCGCGATCCCGAACTCGCCAGCGCGAGCCGATACTCCCTCGAGAGTTGGGTGACGACGGGGACACAATCCGGCGCGACCGGGTTTTGGGCGGCCAACAACTCCGCGGCCCGCGCGCTCTTCCTGCGCGCACACGCCGCAAGATCGTCCTCCGCGATCCGGAGGCTTCTCTCCGCGAAGACCGCGCGAAGGACGTCGGCCGTCCGCCAACCGGCGAAGCCCTCATATTGGAAATCGTGAATGCCGTAAGCGGCCAGCACTTCTTCGAAGGCCTGCGCATGAGCCGCGCGGGACGAAACCAGCACCCCATCCAGGTCGAACACCAAGCCGCGGATCGCGACATCTGTCTCTGGAAGCGCGCTAGGGACCATCAATATCTATTGTATCTTTATAATGCCGCAGAATCGTCAATATCGAATCTCAAACGCCGAATCTCGATATACAAACAAATCCGTTGGGCCGCGGAGACCGGGACTAACGATGGACTTCCCCGGCGAGAGCCTGGTAAATGCGGATCACGGCTCTGGCGTAGGTCTCGGGCGTGTATTCCCGTGCGGCGGACTTGGCGGCCGCTCCCAAGCGTCCAGCCAGGTCCCGATCCTCGAGCAGTGCGCCAATGGCACGGCTGAGGGACTGCGGAGAGTGAGGCTCCACAACCAAGGCGGTATTCCCGTCCGACACCAACTCGGCCGCGCCGCCCGCGCCGGTAGAGACTATCGGCAGACCCGCGGCCATGGCTTCCAGCAGCACGTTGGGGGATCCTTCGCTGTAGGAGGGCAGGACAAAAGCGTCAGCCAGCCCGTAGTATGTCCGAATATCCTCCTGGTGACCGGTGAAAAGAACGCAATCGGCGAGTCCAAGCTCATGCGAGCGCTGCTGCAACGCGGCGCGTTCGGGTCCGTCTCCCACCAGAACCAAGCGAATACCGGCGCAGTCGCGGGCCGCGCAAAGAAGGGCGATCGCGTCCAGCAAATCGACATGGCCCTTCTCTTTGGAAAGCCGCCCGACAGCCAGCACGACGCGAGTATCCGCCGGGATTGCCAGGCGGTTTCGCAAGGCCGCCACCTCGCCCGGCGAAGGCGGAGCAAATGGCGCCACGATATTGTGGCGGACGGAGATTCTTTCGGCGGGAACGCCGGAATGGAGCAGATTCGCGGCGAAGGCGCGGCACACCGTAACGACATGGGGAGCACCGCGCAACGCCCACCACCCGATGCGATTGTAGAACCGGTCTCTCGCGTCCCTCGACGTGTGGCCATGAAAGAACGCGATCCATGGAATCCGCCTCTGGAGGCCCGTGAGCCGGACCAGGAAGTGGGACTTGGAATTATGCGTCTGGAGGATATCCGGCTTCTCGGAACGGACAATGGCCAGCAGTTGGCGAATGACCCGGGGATCTCCGGCGTGCCTCTCGCGAATTACATGGGTGCGGATCCCCGCGGCGCTGAGGGCGGAGATGAACCGGTTCGCGGGCGATGACGGCCGATCGAACGCGATGACGGACAGCTCGACGGCAGGCAGATCCGAAGGGGCAGAGGCCTGCAGTTGCCGGCCGAAGGCGATCAGGTTCTTCGCCGGCCCCGTCACCCACTGGGATTCCATCATCGCGAGGACGCGGATTTTGCGAACGGGAGGGGGTACGTAATCGCCGCCGGCTACGCTCATGAATGTTCGGACCCTTCGACCGATCTTACGCGCGGCGTGGCGCCGGGAAGGGCTGCTTCCGAAGTGCGTGACGAGTGGAGGCGGATCTTGCGCCAGGACCATGCCGCCACGGCGCCAAGAGGGGTGCCCGCGATGAGAGCGGGCACGAGCAGAGGTGCGCGCCAATCCCGAAACGCAACAAAGCGGCGCACGAGGGCAGCGGCCGCGCGCCATTGGCCCCAGTATCCGAGCATACACGCTGTTTTGCAGGCGCGAATGGCGTAGAAGCGCTCCAGCAACGGGCGCAGTGGAGCGGGGCAAACACCACGCAGCGCATCGGGATCCGTCAGAAACGGCTCGACGGGACGCGGGCCGGCGTAATTGCCGCTCAGCGCGGAAGATTCCCGGTGGATCTCGGCAATGGGGTGAAGATGAAAAAAGGCCGGCCCGTTGAGAAGCAGCTTCAACCAGAGCATCCCGTCTTCGCCAAAACGGCAGCCGCCCTCCTGGAAACCGCCCCAGCGGCGCAAGGTGCCGGCCCGGAGCATGGTTGTGGGTGGAGACATGAACGGCACCATCGCGGCCAGGAGTCTCGCGGACGTGGCCGGCGAAACGAGATAGACGCCCTCGGAAATGCCGCGGGCCGCCCAGCGGCCGGCGCAGGAAATCCCGGAGGGGTGATCGATCGACGCTCCGCTTACGCAGCCCAGGGACGGGATCCGATCGAGAATGCCCATATTGGTTTCGAGGGAGGTGGGCAGCCAGGCGTCATCGGCATCCAAGAACGCCACGTACTCGCCCTGGGCCTCCCTAACGCCGCGGTTGCGCGCCGCGCCGGGCCCGGCATTTGCCTGTTGAATGAGGCGAAAACGCGGGTCGGGATATCGCCGGACTATGGCATCGCCACCATCGATGGAGCCGTCATCGACCACGATCGCCTCGAAGCCCGAGAAAGTCTGACCGGCGATGGAGTCGAGGCATCTCACGACGGAGTCCGCCTTGTTATACAGCGGAACGATCACGGACACTCTCGGCGGCGAAGGCATCCCGGCCTGAGCCGGCTTCAGCTCCGCAAAAAGGGCCCGTACCGCCGCCACGATCCTGGCGCTGGCGTGGCCATCTCCGTAAGGGTTTTGTATTCTGGCCCGCCGCTCATACTCCACCCGGTCCCGGAGAAGCCATTGCGTTGTGGCCACGATCTTCTCCACGTCGGTTCCCACAAGCTCCGCGGTCCCAGCCTCCAGGGCCTCGGGACGCTCCGTCTTCTCCCGTAATACAAGGGCCGGCTTGCCCAGCGATGGCGCTTCTTCCTGTACCCCGCCGGAGTCAGTCAAGAGAAGATAGGCGCGCCGCATCAAATCCACGAAGGAGACGTAATCGAGCGGCTCGATCAGATGGACATGCGGCTGCGCCGCGAGACGCTGGCGTACCGTTTCGGCGACTCGCGGATTC
>Ga0182021_10002853_pt1 | contig 20302 bp, 14 predicted proteins | sample 612E3MmetaG_FD_120493 | JGI IMG/M metagenome (GOLD analysis project Ga0182021, IMG submission 120493) | Permafrost microbial communities from Stordalen Mire, Sweden - 612E3M metaG (Illumina Assembly) | ecosystem: Environmental > Terrestrial > Soil > Wetlands > Permafrost | place: Sweden... | reverse complement strand
CAGGCCGAATTCCTTCGTCGCCCGCTTCGCAGGCTCCTCAGGATAAACTCACTCCGTTCTCTTCGGCCTGGCATCAACGTCCCCAGGCCGAATTCCTTCGTCGCCCGCTTCGCAGGCTTCTCAGGATAAACTCACTCCGTTCTCTTCGGCCTGGCATCAACGTCCCCAGGCCGAATCGAACGGCCATTTCCAGCTTAGGAGGCTAGTGCTCTGTCCTTTTGAGCTATGGGGACAAGTCAGATGTCAGATAACCAGGCAATCAGATAACCAGATATCTGTATATCTGACATCTGCTTATCTGCCTATCTGATATCTGACTTAATATTTTATCAAAGAATGCACCGGGTAACCGGCAAGTTTCTTGCGGCCGTTTAAAAAGGTAAGTTCGATGACAAAGGCGATGCCGGAAATCTTGCCCTTTAGCCTTTTTACCAACTGCGCCATCGCTTTTGCCGTTCCGCCGGTAGCGAGCAGGTCGTCCACGATAAGTACGCTTGAGCCGGGTTTTATGGCATCCTGGTGTATCTGGAGGGAGTCGGTGCCGTATTCAAGAGCATAGGAAGCGCTGTGGGTTTTATAGGGCAGCTTGCCCGGTTTTCGGACCGGTACAAAGCCGCATCCCAGTTTGTAAGCAATCGCGCTGGCGAAGATAAACCCGCGCGATTCCGCCGCCACGACATAATCTATTTTTTTACCCCGGAAAAGTTTCACGATCTCGTCGATCGTGTACTTAAGCGCTTTTTTATCGTTAAGCAAAGTCGTGATGTCTTTAAAAAGTATCCCTTTTTTGGGAAAATCGGGAACATCACGGATATATTTGGCTAGGTTCATTCCGCCTCCATTTAACTTGGTTAGGGTAAAAGTAAGGATGCCGGTATAAAAACTTGGTTAGGGTAAGGGTAATGATGCCCGTATGGGCTAGGGTTAAGGTTAAGGCCGTATTAGCCCTAACCATGACCTTAACCCAAACCGGCTTCCTAGCCATAGCCTTTACCCTATTTTATTACATCTCTTTAACCTGTTCTTCCATCGCGACTTTTTTTATTTTTTTAATCGCTTCTTTTTCTATCTGTCGCACTCTTTCCCGCGATACTTTCAGGATTTTTGCCACTTCCGCCAGGGTATGAGTTTTAGCTTCAGTTATGCCGAAGCGTAAATCGATGATTTGTTTCTCCCGGGGGTTTATTGTGCTCAAGAAATGTTCTATTCTCTCCTTGTCGAAAATCCGCTCCACTTCTTTGTCGGTGTCGGCGAATTCGTCACTTTTCAGGAAATCTCCCAGCTGCGACTCCCCGTTTTCTCCTACCGGCGCTTCAATCGAGGATTTTTTCTGTATCCACATTTCGGTGTCGGCGATTTTATTGATCGACACGCCCAGCTTTTTTGCCAGTTCGTTCCGGCTGGGGTCCCTTTTCATATTTTGCCTTAAGCTTTCTTTTGCTTTGTTGTATTTTGCCAATAATTCGTTCATGTATACCGGGATGCGTATGGTTTTTCCCTGGTCGATAAGGGCGCGTGTTATTGCCTGGCGTATCCACCACGCCGCGTAAGTTGAAAAGCGGAATCCTCTGCGGGGATTAAACTTGTCGATGGAACGCATCAGGCCGATATTGCCTTCGGCGATCAAATCCATAAGGGAGAGGTCAAAATAAGCGTAGTGCTTGGCGATATTGACGACTAATTTGAGGTTGGAGTTGATGATTTTCCGGCGCGCTTTTTTATCCCCTTTCTTTATTTTGGCGAAAATTTCTATTTCCTCATCTTTTTTGAGGATGGGGATATCTTTAATTCTTTCTAAGTATGCTTTGATTGCTTCCATAATTATTTTTTACTTCGTAAAAAATAATTATCATCCTAACTGGAAAATGCCTCCTGGCATTTTCCAGTTACAGGGATGAAAAATATTTTTTGTCAAAAACAAATTACTTCTTTTTAGAAGCCTTTTTGTTATTTTTATTAACCTTACCAGTGCCATATTTCAACGCTGCCTGCGCCGCGGCAAGCCTGGCGATCGGTACCCGGAATGGCGAACAGGAGACATAATTCATCCCTACTTTATGGCAGAATTCGATTGATTTTGGTTCGCCGCCGTGTTCTCCGCAGATACCTACTTTCAGGTCTTTACGCACGGAGCGGCCCCGGTTTATGCCGATCGCGATCAATTCGCCGACGCCTTCCTGGTCGATGCTCTGGAAGGGGTCTTCCGGCAAGATTCCTTTGTTGAGATAATCGGGAAGGAACCCTCCGATGTCGTCGCGTGAGAAACCGAAGGTCATTTGCGTAAGGTCGTTGGTGCCGAAAGAGAAAAATTGAGCGACCTCGGCAATCTTGCCGGCAGTTAGCGCCGCGCGGGGAATCTCAATCATCGTCCCGAACATATGAGGAATTTTTTTGATATTATATTTCTTCAGTGTTTCTTCATAGATTTTTTTGCATACCGCAAGTTGGTCGGTGAGCTCTTTAACGGTGCAGACTACGGGAATCATTATTTCCGGTTCGGTCTTAATCCCGTCTTTAGTGAGCTCTGCCGCGGCTTCCAATATCGCGCGGACCTGCATTTCACTTACCTCAGGGTAGGTTACGCCTAAGCGCACGCCGCGATGGCCCATCATCGGGTTGGATTCATGCAGTCCGTCGGCGCGCTTTTTAAATTCTTCCGCGTTTATGCCTAATGATGCCGCAAGATCCGCCTGCTGTTTTTCGTCCCGGGGGACAAACTCATGAAGCGGCGGGTCAAGCAAGCGTATGGTCACGGGGAAGCCGTTCATCGCTTCCATGGTGCCTTTGATATCCGCCTTAGCGTAAGGGAATAATTCTTCTAAAGCCCTACGCCTTTCTTCCACGGTTTTAGAGATGATCATTTTGCGCAGGATAAAAAGCGGCTGCTCGGCGCCTTTGCCGTAGAACATGTGTTCAGTCCTGAATAATCCGATACCTTCGGCGCCGAAGATGCGCGCTTTCCTGGCGTCTTCGGGGGTATCGGCGTTGGTGCGTACTTTTAAGGTCCGAATCGAGTCGCATACTTTTAAAAATTCCATGAGGGTCTGGTTTTCGCTGGAAGCGTCGATCATCTTTAACTGGCCTTCGTAAACGTTACCCTTGGTGCCGTTGAGCGTCAGCCAATCGCCTTCGTTTAAAGTTTTGTCGCCGGCCTTAAGGACTTTTCCTTCGACATGCATGTTGCCGCATCCGACGATGCAGCATTTTCCCCAGCCTCGGGCGACAAGTGCCGCGTGGCTGGTCATACCGCCGCGGGCGGTAAGAATAGCCTGTGCCGCGCGCATACCCTCGACGTCTTCGGGGTTGGTCTCTTCACGCACCAGGATTACTTTCTTGCCGTCTTTTGCCCACTGGACCGCGTCGTTAGCGGAAAATACAATCATTCCGCTCGCGCCGCCGGGGCCGGCCGGTAAACCTTTAGCGATGGGCTTACGGCTGGCTTCTTCTTTGGGGTCGATGATGGGATGTAATAATTCATCTAATTGCGCCGGCGTTACTCTCGCCACCGCCATTTCTTTAGTGATTGCTTTTTCTTTTAACATATCCACGGCCATCCGGACCGCCGCCGGGCCGTTGCGTTTTCCGATGCGGCATTGCAGCATGAATAATTTGCCTTTTTCAATCGTGAACTCGATATCCAGCATGTCGCGGTAATGTTTCTCAAGCCTCTTCTGGATGTCGTCGAGTTGTTTATACGCCGCGGGCATGTATTTTTCCAGCGTTACCAGATTTTTATTGTGTTCGCTTTGCGAATAGCCGTTTATCGGCGCGGGCGTGCGGATACCGGCGACTACGTCTTCGCCTTGGGCGTTGGCTAAATATTCGCCGTAAAAATTATTTTCACCGTTACCGGGGTTGCGGGTAAAGGCGACGCCGGTTGCCGAATCATCGCCCATGTTGCCGAAGACCATCGATTGGACAGTGACCGCGGTTCCCCATTCATCGGGGATGCTCTCGATCCGGCGGTAAGAGATCGCTCTTTTGCCGTTCCAGGAAGCGAAAACCGCGCTGATGCCGCCCCAGATCTGGGCCTGCGGCTCATCGGGAAATTCTTTCCCCAGCGCTTCTTTGATCTTTGCCTTGAACATCGCGCAGAGTTTTTTGAGGTCGGCGGCGTTAAGGCCGGTATCGTTAGAAACGCCTTTTTGCTTTTTCATCTCGCCCATGATTTTTTCCAACTGTTTGCGGATGCCTTCATCGTGCTCCGGTTCGATACCGGCGGCTTTTTCCATAACCACGTCGGAATACATCATGATCAAGCGGCGGTAAGCGTCATAAACAAAACGTTCATTGCCGGTTTGCTTGATCAAGCCGGGGATAGTTTTTTCGGTAAGGCCGGTATTAAGGATAGTTTCCATCATCCCGGGCATGGATTTGCGCGCGCCGGAACGGACAGAAACCAGCAGGGGGTTTTCGGTGTCGCCGAATTTTTTCCCCATTATCGCTTCCACTTTTTTTAACGCTTTAGCGACATCTTCTTTCAAGCCCGCCGGATACTTCTTTTTATTTTGATAATAATACGTACAGACTTCGGTAGTAATAGTGAAACCGGGCGGAACCGGTAAGCGTAAACTGGGATGGCCGGCCATCTCCGCGAGATTGGCGCCCTTGCCGCCCAGAAGATTTTTCATACTTTCGTTGCCGTCTGCTTTGCCTCCGCCGAATGAATACACATACTTCTTAGCCATGATACCTATCCTCCTTCAGAAATATTTATTGTTAACTATTCCCATAATTTTAAATTGAACATTTATCATTGCGCATTTATCATTTTTATTTTTAAAATGATAATTGGTCAATGGTCAGTGCCAAATTTAAAATCGCCTTCACTGTTGCAGCTTATTTTCAATAAACTCCAAAACTTTGCTTACATCTACGCGTTCCTGCCTCATCGTATCCCGGTCGCGGATCGTTACTTTTTTATCGGCCAGGCTTTCCACGTCTACGGTAATGCAAAAAGGCGTGCCGATTTCGTCCTGCCGGCGATAGAGTTTTCCAATCGCCCCGGCGTCATCATAGGAAGCCGGTACCTTATTTTTTATATCACAAAAAATATTTTTTGCAAGCTCTACTAGTTCCGGCTTGTTCTTCAGCAAGGGAAATACCGCGGCGCAGATCGGAGCCAGGCTTGGTTTAAGTTTTAATACTACCCGGATGCCGTCGTTAACCGGCTCTTCGCAATAGGCGTCGCTGAGCACCGCGAAAAATGTCCGGTCTACCCCGGCTGACGGCTCAATGACATAAGGCACGAACCGTTCTTTGGCGGCATCGTCAAGATAGGACAGGTCTTTTTTGCTCACGCGGGAATGTTCGCTTAAATCAAAATTGCCACGGTTGGCGATGCCTTCCAGTTCGCTCCAGCCGAAGGGGAAGTTATATTCGATGTCGGTGCAGGCTTTAGCGTAGTGCGCCAGCTCATCTTTTTCGTGCGGCCGCCGGCGCAGGTTTTCTTTACGCAGGCCGATTTTTTCGATGTAAAAGCTGAAGCGCTCCTCCACCCATTTCTGGTAAAGCTCGTCGGCGTCTTTAGGGTTGACGAAATACTCGATTTCCATCTGCTCAAATTCTTTCATGCGGAAGATAAAACTTCCCGTGGTCACTTCGTTGCGGAAGGCTTTTCCGATCTGGGCGATGCCGAAGGGGAGTTTTTTATGGACCGAATCAAGGACATTTTTGAAATTTACGAAGATACCCTGGGCGGTTTCCGGCCGCAGGTAGCCGTAATTAGGTTCATCCTCTATTGCGCTCATATTGGTGCGCAGCATCAAATTGAATTTACGGGGCTTGCTGACTTTGGTGTCGATGATCGCGCCGCAGTCCGCGCATTTATAAGCGGTGTCGCTTAGTTTTTCTATTTTATCGATGCGGAACCGCTTTTTGCATTTAGGGCAGTCGACGAGTAAATCGGAGAATCCTTCGAGATGCCCGGAAGCTTTAAAGACATCTTCATGCATGATGATGCTGGAATCAAGGCCGACGATATCGCTGCGTTTTTCCACGTAGGTATCCCACCAGATATCTTTGATGCGTTTTTTCAGACGGGCGCCGAATGGCCCGTAATCCCAGATACTGGAGAGGCCGCCGTAGATCTCCGAACCGCCGAAGACAAAACCCCGGCGGCGGCACATCGCGACTATTTTTTGTAATTTGTCTTCCATAAGTAGATAGTCATTATACCTTAAAAAAACTGTTTTTTAAGTAAAATTTGAAAAAATTTCAAAATATTTTGGATGGGTTATTTTACCTAGACGAAGCGAAAAGCGTGTCCAGGCTGGTAACTTTGGCGATTTTTAAAATCGTGAAGCTGAAGCCGGTGAAGTTTTTGTCGTCAAAGGAAAGTTCCGGCACGGGCAGGTTTAAGGAATCGGACTTGCCTTCGGTCTTGATGCTGCTTGCGGCGTGGACGAAGTCGATACCACCTTTTTGGAGAGGCGTTGAGTTGGTTGATCCCGTAGGGTTGTTCGAATCCGTTAAGCCGCTGGAAGCGGCATAGGGTTTGATCTTCACCTCAACACCTCTATCAGCCAATTCCTCCACTAAGCGCTGCGGCCGCACTAACCTGCCGGTTATCGCCTTGGGGTTTTTCACAATAAAAACACCAGCGCCGCGGTCAATCCCGCTTATGTCAAAATAAGCGAATAAGGCGTCGAAAATAAAAGACGCAAGTTCAGTATGTTTTTTGACGTTATCAACCACCTCCGGTAAATTTTCGGATATAGCACTAAAGATTGCACTAATTAATTGTAATTGACCTTGATCGGAATGCGACAATTTAATCGCAGACCCCTCAAAGTCGATTTCAAACGCGGGACGCTTTATTATGGTTTTAGAATCGACCCAATGATAATCATCACTACACCATAGCCCCCTACTGCCATTATCGCTGGGCTTAAATCTATTCCAGGAAAATCCCTTGTTGATAATCCTGCGCGCCGTCTTATCAAAGCTTTCTTGGCTATGAAGACGAAGGAGGCCGCCAGGCTCCAAGACAGTATGCACCAACCGTCTGGCTACCTTGGTTTTTTTAGCCGCTAAATCTTGATTTGCCACGGCCAAATCAGCAATAATCCTTTCCGCTTTTTCCCGTTGCCCACCTTGCAGCCACGCCAAATCATATGGCATTTTTTTAATCGCCGCGCGGACTGCCTCCGGCGTTATCGGCGAAGCGGCGGCGCGTATTTTCTGGCCTCCGGCGTTTTCCGCGTTATTTTCGAACGCGTCGAAAACATATGCTTCCTTCTCGGAATAGACAATCAGTTGGTTCGTCGACGGCCGGAATACTAATGCCCAATGCCTATCGCCGCTATGCACGTCTATCACTCTTGATGTTTTTATGCCGAACCGGCTTTGGAGATATGCCTCAGAAGTTTGAGCCGCCGCCAACGCTTGAGCATCGCTGTTGCCTAAATAAATCGCTTCTTTTTCGCCTTCGCCTAGAGCATTGATATAATTATCGAACGGCATTTTACCTAAAATCTCCGGAGCGTTATATTGGAAATGAAATAATGCGTACCGGCCGGAATTTTTATTGCGAATCAATACGGCGTGGCATCGCACAAAGTCTTTGCTGCGCATCGGGATTATCCCTTCGCTTACGATCCCCATGTTTTGATTTGCGTAAACAGTCGCGTGCAAAAACCTTTCTTCTAAAATATCGGGATGGGTATCCTTCATCGCTACAGCAGCAACGGGAATTGGGGTGCCATTATTTTGCGTTAAATACGGCGTTTGGCTATCGGCAGTTACCTTAGGAAGATTGCGAAATTCCCTGATCGCACAGGGAACATTTTCCAGCTGTAAGTATTGCAGCGAGAAAGGATTATTATTTAACCAAGAATCAAGAAAAGCGCCGACATCTTCTCTGTCGGCATAGGCTTTTTTATATTCTTTTTCGATGCTTTCTTTTAAAAGATCAACCGCCGCGCTTTTTACCTCCGGTTTTGTCCCGGATTGGGAAATTAAAATTGTTAGAATTCTAAAAGCATAACGTCTTGGCCAACTTTCGCTGTCGTAAAAAAGATGCGCCAGGCTATGGAACATATCCATATTGATTTCTCCCGGTTGGCGATAAGCTATGGTCTTCAGTTCCCCATTCGAAACATGAGCTTGAGCGGCTTCATCTGAGCTTTGTAATATCCTTGCGTCGATATCAAGTATTTTTTCACGAAGAAGGTTTGAATCCATTATCCGGTCTAATTCCTCCGAGGCTAAATGCACGATTCTTCCTTCCGGATGTGAAAGCAAACGCTCCAGAAGTGCCAAAGTGCTGTCCGGGTCAAAATAGCCTAAACTTCTTAACATTTTAAAAATTTGGTCGTCTTGCTCCGACGTCATCCTCCGGGATAATAATTTATCTACCGCCCTCTTTGCTTCAGCCAAATCTTGCTTAACTTGTTCGGGTATTTCTTTCGGTGCGGGGATAGCTGGTGAACCAGCATAACGCCTGGCGCCCGGCGAGGTGGCGAATCTCATTTGCATTATGCCAAGAGCACGTCTGAACTCTGTCTCATAGTAACGATCCGGCCTCGCACGCAGGAAGTTTAATTTGCTTTCAAATTCACTCCGGTAAGAAAATTCTATCACTCGTGGTAGATAGGCCGAGGAGTAAGCGCCATTAACCAGGTATACCGGTATATCGTAGCGAGAAAGCAAGCCGAATATCTCGATTATTTTATCGGTGATTTCCCCAAAATGAAGCGGGGCGTACCTGGGGGCTTGTGAATGCTTTTCCGACGTAAAGTAATCCAGATCGAACGACAAGATCACGCCATTACGCAATGTTTCAAGATTAGCTTTCAAAATCTCCTCAAAATCCGGCCCCTTTGCCTTAAACGAGCTTTTGTCTTTAGCAATAAGCGTTTGCCGTTCCTGGGGGTAAATCCAAAACGCATCGCCGATCGGTTTGCTTTTTTCTCTTTGCAAGGCGGTCAGCCAATTGGCCTCGTTGAGGACTCTGCCCCTTTGATAGTACCTATTATCGCTGCGTTGGTCGAACAAAATCAGCGGGAGGCCGGCCGGCATATCGCCGTGAGAAACAGCTTCTAAAATCTGGTGATAAGCATGAACATGGTCATTCTCAATTTCAGGAAATTTCGGGATTAAATTTTTTGCTTTTTTGGCCGGCGATCCGACGGATTCTCTCTCTACCCTCCCCACTCTACTCTCTACTTTCCGGATAGGCGAGGCGGCGTTAACGATTATCAACTTACCATCGGCGCGGGGAGAAGGCGTGTCGTAGATTTTCTTCTCGAAATAACGCCGTATGGTCTTACGTATGGCCGGTTCATCAGCGGCTAACGCATTTAGAAGGCTCTCTCTTCTGCCGGCGGCAAGCGATGTGCGAATTTCCCTGGCGATTGACGCATATTGCTCAGGCGGTGTGTGTAGAAATCTTGCTTTATACCCTCTGGCCAGGTTTTCATCGCCGGCAAGTGTTTCTATTTCGATATACCGCTTGATTAACTTTTCATTCAATTTCTCTTGATATAAGGCCATCTCACCGGCTTTAACCAGCTCGTCCGCAAACACAAACCTTTCTGGCCCAGTCATAAGGTCGTTATTCCTGACTTGCTCCCTCAACCCGTTTAGTCTAAAATCAATGACTTCTTCGACCGAGGATATAATCTCTACGTTAATACCTTTGGATATTCCAGCTTTGTCCAATTTGGCATAGAGTATTTCTGAAAGGCGGGACATCAAAAGTGATTTAAAGTACGGATTGCGGTTTTGCTTGCCGCATATAATTTCAAAATCTAAATCGCCGCATTTTTCTAAGGGCACGAGGCCTTCATCGGCCAGGGAGCGTAAAGAACCGGTAATAATGATACGCGGCGGCTCGGGGAGAAGGCTTTTGACCGCTTGCGCCACGCCCGTTTCTAATAACGACTGCATTGCGGCAAGATTTATATATTGTTCTGCCGGCGATCCGGCATTTTTTTCTCCCGTACTGTCTTTTCCAGCTGCTTTCTCCTTTCTACTTTCTGCCCTCCGGACAGGCGAGGCGGCGCTAGCCTCTTGTTTATGAACTTTCGTTACTGCCGATGAAGCAACCGCTGAAGATGTTATTCCAACGCTGAGGCTTGCTTTGTATTCTAAGTATACCTTATGCAGCTTAGCATAATTATCAATTACAATAGGAGGCATACCTCTAGGACTATATGTTTTAATCGCATGCTCCAGGCCGTTGGGAGACAAGGTAGCAATAATTGTATCGAAATTTTCTGCTTCGAGTATATATGGCAACGCCGCTTTTGGCCCGAGGCCTTTTATGAACCCGTTAATAACGTGCGCGGCAATCGTAGCTTTAACGCGCAGCAATTCTTTTGTTTGTTGGTCAGTTTGGTTTTTGTAAACGCCATAGATATAGCCCTGTACTATTTCTCGTGTCACTATTTCTACGTAGGTCCCCACCATGTCATTCGTTTCAAGGATGGCTGTTAACTCTTCTCGGCCGTATATATCGATAAAAGACGCGAAATAGGCATAAAGTTCGTTTACCAGTATCATTTCAACTTTATCCGTGTGGGAGTGACGGCGAAGATAATCGTTATGACGGTGTTCGTGGGCGATCGTCAATAAAGAGTCTCTTGTCCCTTCGCGCGCTTTACGCAAAATTGTTTCACTGATAATTACTGCGCCCATAAAATTGAATGCCGGCGCGCTTTTTCCCGTTAGGATCATGGTAATTATCGGCATGGCCCTATCATCAACGGTCACGGCGTCGTAATGAGGATCATATTCTTTAAATATGTCCCGGTAAGAAGATATTCCTTGTTTTGCTAATTCCACCGTTATGGCAATCCGTTGGATCGGGGCCATCTCGGCAAAATCTTTTTTTACTTTATCTAGTTTATCTTCCGCCGGCGAGGCGAGGGCTTGCTTTGTATCTGCTGACGAGCTGACGAGCTGATGAGTTGACGAACTTTCCGGAACCGGCGAGGCGCTTGTCTGCCCATTCCCGACAAGCTTATAACTTGCCCTACCCGTGGGATTGATAAAAAGACGAAGCGGTAAATTGATCTGCTCCCCGGCCCTTGCCGCATCTTTGCGTATGACTAAAGACAGGGGCGTGGGAAGGCTGAAAATTCCCATTTGGTTAACTTCGGGTAAATCAAAAAATGTATGGACTTTGTAGGCGGCATCGCCGGCTTCGCCGATAGATGCAGTTAGCAAAAATTTACTCCCGACAATTGCCGCCAAAGCTTTACCGTGATTCTTTAACACACGGTAGATATCCTCGACTAACCCTGCCTGGTTTATGATGTGCGGCATTACCCCGATCCCCATTATTATGGCATCATAACTGTTGTCGGCATAAGGCAAGCCGTAGTCAACATCAGAAAGAGTAAATCTTTGCTTAAGTTTTTCAAGCTGCAGAGCCTTGCTGCCGGCAATATCGGCACCGTATGCGGCGGTAAGCTGTTCCTTTCCCCGGGAATCGTTCATAAAATCTTCTATACCGACAGAATCTATAACCAAACCGGGATGCTCTTCTAAAATATCCAGCATCTCAAAGCCCATACCGGGGCCGATGAATAATACCTTGCCGCCGGCAGGAATATTGCTTAAAACATCCGGCAAGGCAGAATAATAGGTCGGCCCGTCCTTGAGGCGACCGTTGACATGCGATTGGCGGGAAAAATCTAAGCTTGGTTTTTCGCCGGCAAGGCCATGCTCTTCGATACGTCGCTGCGCCTGCGTGGTCATAAAAGGATTATGCGTCATGGACGGAGGCAAAGGCGAGGCAGCAGCTTCGCTAAAAACCGCTTCAGATTTTGCCGCGGCGAATACATGAAAGTAGGGCGCCCCTTTCGACCTTTTTATAGTAAGCGGTTCTCTCTCAAAAAAACGCGGGGTTGAAAGGGTAGTGAAATAAATCCCATTATCGCCAAGAGTGCGGCTTATCTCTCCCGCCCAAGAAAACGCCGCAGAATCATCTTTGCCGGGAGAAAATAAAGTCCTGTCCGTAACCCCATGGCTATAGCAAAGGTCAAATTGGCCGTCGCTAAACGGCAGATGGGCAAAGTCAGCGTGGTATAATTTTATTTTATTATGGTCAATACCACTGCGCTGTTCTAAGGTATCCCTGATAAACTCAAGGTTTTCCCAATCCCCGTCAGCTACGGTCAGCGATTTCATCTGGGGAAATAATTCCATCAACATTTCTATCTCCCGGACATGCCGTCCCGGGCCCAAGAGCAAAATATTACCGGTTGTTATCCTTTCAAGTACCTGCGGTTTAACTAAACTCAACAGACTGCGCAATGGTAGGTATCTTAATTGGTAATGCCAATCACTATCCCAGCCCTCTGTGTAAATACTATTTGAAGGCAGCCCTGTTTCTATATTTTGTTTTCCACCGACGATTTCGATGGTCCCGTAACGTTTTTTACCAGACGATTCATCAATCGGCGAGGCGGCGGTTCTCCCTCCTCGTCCATCATGCCTCATTGTTGCATTCCTAAGAGGCTTGGCATTATTTATTCTGCTCCATTTAACCAATAATTTTCTCTGGTCTTCTGGCGGCTGGATATAACCTTTATATATCCCGCAAGCTTTATTTGATATCATCATAGCCGCAGCACCATACCCATTAGGTATTTCACTAATACGCACACGGGCAAACGGGAATTCTTTTTTTACTCTTTCTGCGAAATCACGCAAAACGCTGCCATCATATGCGCTGCTTTGTTCTTTATAGACCACAACCTGGAGATTCGTTAAGTCGCGCGGTAACTCTGCGATGATATCCTGGGACGGCGTAACAAAATCACTAAATTCAGTTTTGTCGTGAATACCAAAAGTAAAATGCCCTAACCCGGAAACCGTATCTTTTCCATTTGAACCAAAAAAACCCACGCTGGCACAACTATATATACCGCTTGCCACCAACAGACTATCATCCGGCATATTACGCACCAGCGTAAACGCACCCTCGCCGGTAATATAGGCCTTACCTTTTTGTCCCAATGACATACTCGCTATAGTTTTACACCCAAGTAAATGATGCGCGGGTTTGTTTACGATATAATAATTAAAACCTTCCGGTAAATTATCGAGATATTTTATTCCAGGGCGACCGCGGGAAAAAAGGAATGCCTGCAATGCAGCAAATAACGGATCTTCTTTTCCTGCTTTATCTTTGTTTTTTAATGGCGAGGCGGCCAACTGCGGAGCGTTCGCATCATTAAGCCCGGCGGTTACAACGTGCGTTCGGGCAGCCATCATTTCTTTTTCAGCCGGCGAAGCGGAATTGGTCAAACGAGCGTTCTTTTCTAAATATTCCTGTAAAGGGATATCTCCCAGCGGCGTACCGACCGCGTTAGCCACGACTCCTCCGGAAAAATACCGCCGGCGGACAGGCTTCTTAGAGTTCGCCTCAAATTCTTTTTTAATAAAATCGTAAGCGCCTTTTTTGTAAGCTTCGACATATTGCTGATAAATTTTTTCCCGGGCGGCAGGGTCGGAGGTCTCGATGCCTTTGATTCTATTTTTATCGAAATACAGGTTAAAAACGTTTAGCCTGTTATTTCTTTCAGCGATCATCTGCTTTTTCTCATCAGCGATCATTAGTGTAGCGCGTAAGCGCTGTTTAAACCACACCGCCAGCATCAATGAATAAGTCAGCTGGCGCAGGGGCGCGAAATTGGCGCCGGTATTAACTTCTTCTTCGATGACGGGCAAGATGATGTTTTTAAATATGTCAATTGAAACATTCGTGGGGGCGCGGTTACCGCGCCCGATAAATTTATCCGGGCGGGGAGACCCCGCCCCTACAGTATTATTTTGTTTCATCGCCAAATAATCTTCCTCCATCAGCACCTTAAACTTAATATCTTTGACAAACGCCCGGTCGTTATCCTGAAAAATCACTACCTCTTTAGGCATAATCCATATTTTATTGAAGGTGCTAAAAGGAAGATTGGTTGTACCGAAGATTTCTTGAGCACGGGCGTAAACTTTATCCCAGAATTTTTTGCCTAAAGCGCTTTGGGGATAGGTCAGCCCGGAGCTGAGCTGCTTAAGTAAATAATCCTGCGCCAGCATATCGCGGCCGATATCAGTCTGCGAAAACTCCGGCGCGGCAATTTTGTCTTTTTCATAAGGCGAGAGGTTTACCCATAAATCCTGTTCCGGGATGGTTAAACCGGCGAGAAAGTAGCGGATAAGCTTTTCGCTCTCCCCTTTCAACTCGGTTTCACCTAACGGGTTTTGGCCTTCATAAACGATAAAGTCGAATTTAAAGGGATTGGCCGGGTCGATTTTTATGCCGCGTAAAACCGGTGGGTCAAATCTGGCGCTTAAGCCGGGGACCTGGCCGTTAGCCGGAGCCGGGACAGAAACTGGCGCGGCATAAGCGCTTAAGCCCAGGTTTTGGCAGAAAAACACAATCGCCATAAAGCTGAGCATTGCTTTGCGGGTAAGATTTTGATGCCGGGAGAATGTGTTGGTAATTTTTTTAACCATAAGGTAGTATTATTATATAAATATAACATATTCGAGGGGTAAAAAGGAAGGCGGATTGGCGTGATTTTGGGGTATTTTTGAAAGCGCTTACCGGGAAAACGCGTTTCACGCATTTTCCCGGTTTATAACAAAAAATACCGCTTCCACGGTATTTTTTGTTGCGTCAGATTGTTTCGCAATTATTGCGAAACAATCTGGAAGCAAAAAATAGTTGCATTTTATAAGTATAAATGATATACTTAAGTGTACCCAAAAGGGATACCTAAAAAGGAGTGGGCAATGACTAAGATGGCTAATGATTTATTGCGCAGTAAACATATTGGAGCGAAGCTGTTTCGCAGCCGGCTGTTCCATTATCTCAAGGCCGACGATTCTCTGGTTATAACTGAGCGGGGCGAACCGGTGCGCGTGATGATAAACTACGATAAGATGCTTGACCTTATCGACATGATGGATGAATTAAGCGATCCTGTGACGATTAAGGCAGTTTACGATGGGCGGCGGTCAATCGCGCGGGGCAGCCGGGGCATCGCGGTAAGTCGTTTATTTTCTAAAATCAGAAAAACCCTCAAAAACAATGTATAGCGTCAGGTTTCCCGATTTTGCCCGGGAGCGCGATTTCGGTAAGGCAATTTCTAAGATACCGCCGGCCATACAAAATAAGATTATGGACGCGGTCCAGGCGTTATCCGATAATCCCCGGTTTTACGGAGCGACAAAAATAATCCCGGCAATCGGCATCAGCAATTACCTGGCGCAATACCGTATTCGCGTAGGAAATTTCAGAGTTCTCTACGATATTGACGACAAAAATAAAATTGTTTGGATTTTTGATTTGCGCAAAAGAAGCGAAGCAACCTATAAATAAGATCAATCGAATAAGCTAAAATAAAAACACCCTGCGCTCCCGCAGGGTGTTTTTATTTTCCGGTAAAGGCGCGGATGATTTTGCCGGAGTTTTCTAAAAACTGCCGGAAATTCTGGGGTTCGATTCTTCTGCCGGGGGTGTAGATGAGGATATACCTGTCGTTTGCTTCGAGGTGGCCTTTGTAATTTTCTCTTTCAAAGAATGACATAATCTCGCGTGAGAATAAATTTCTTATCGCGGTTTCATCAGGGCCTTTAAGAAAGTAATTTTTTGAGAACAAAGGCTTATCGCTGAAGTCGATATCTTTATAACCCACAAAGTCGGCGATTTTATAGAAGAAGTTTTCCGGCAGTAGCATAAAACTGGGAAAATTAAAATTCTGCAGGGTTATCGCGGCGATCGTCTGGCAATAGGTTGTTTGGTTTTTCCCGCTGCCGACGGTATAGCGGTAATCAAAAATAGTCCAGTCGTTGTCCCTCTGGTTTCCCCGCATAATGTTGTAGGCGCAGCGGGAATGTCCTTTATCAAAAATGGGGAAATTGTTAAAATTTCCTATGGCAGTGCCGTCGTCTTTGGGGATAAAAGAAAAACCCAGCCTTGAGGCCTGCCGCTTTAATTCTTCACGGCGCTTTTTTTCCAGCCAAAGACTTATGCCGATTGCGGCGGCGAATAAAGTAAAAAAACCGATGATTATATAAGGCACGGCAATATTGAACATTTTTCTCCTACCCCGATTTCTATAGAGGACAGGTTAAAACCTGCCCCTACTGATATTCATATTTTTCCATTTTCGGTATTATCACGTGCAAATTTCCTGGAATTTACAATTTTTACAACGCCAGGCTTCCTGAGTTTTGGGGCAGCGCTCGATAGCGGTTTTGTTTGTTTCCCTATCGATAAGGATCGCTTTCATCTCATTGATGCTCGCGCGCATATAAGCTGTTACTTTATCTTCCGGTAACGGGTTAACCGGTTTGATCTCGATATTTTCCCCCGCTAAATATACCGGGACTATTTTTATCTCGTCTCCGGCGGCTTTCCATTTTGCCTGGGCGTAAAGGGCGTATAGGGATAGCTGGAGGGTGTCGTTATCGGAAGGTTTGCCGGTTTTCCAGTCGTAGAGGGTGAAACCGTTGTTGCGGACGGCAAAATCCGGCACGGCGAAGATTTTAAGCCCTTCGAATTCAAAAGTATCCAGCTCATCCAGCGCTAAGAAATTTTCCCTGGGCAGGTTGTCGAATAAATCCAGCACGCCGCAACTATAAAAGTTTCGTATGCTGTCCGCGGCCTTTTGCAATTTTCGCGTCAGTTCTTCTTTGGTTAATTCGATGCCATAATAATGTTCAAGAAGGTTAAGGTTGTATTTGATATTTTGCTGCCACAGCTTATTGCGCGATTGCTGCCAGGTTCTCATCAGCATGTCTTTAGTTTTTATCTGCGCCTGTTCCAGGGTGATGCTTGTTTTGCCGGCGGCCTGGGAGAGTATCCATTTTATGATTTGATGGGTAATGTCTCCGATCCACATATCGCTATTCTGGATATTTTTCAAAATGTAGGCCTTGCGGCAAAGGTCATCGGCGGTTTTTTCCCATCCGGTCCATGAGGCGTAATAATTATAATAATACGCCCGGCGGCAGTCGCGGAACAGGCGGTCGCGGGAGAAAGACCAGGTGAGTTCGCTTTTTAATACAGCCATTATTTTTTACTCCGTAAAAAATAACCGTCATTCGCTTCGTCCCGATACGCCTGAATATAGTGAAAATTTCCGAAGGAAATTTTCACTAAGCTTTCGGGACTCCGCTTGCACTTCGCGAATGAAACAGACGGATGCCGAACTATTTATTTCGGGTTATGTAAAATAAATACCCCGCGATAATTACAACCGGCAGGTTGCTGGCGGTAAAACGCACAATAAGCTGCATCCAGCCGAAAAGGTCGCTGCTGCTCCCCTGCTCACCCGGCGTAATCGCGGTTTTGTATTGCAGAATGAGCTGGCCAAAGCTGGCGGCAAGCCAGATAAACGCCGCGCTGACTATGGTTAGTTGTTTTTTGTTCATATTTTTCGCTTCGCGAAAAATATCCGCCAACCGCTTCGCCCCTACTCGCCGGGATATCGTGAAAATATCCGAAGGATATTTTCACGAAGCTTGCGGGGCTCCGCTTACGCTTCGCGGATGAGAAAAGAAGATAACCAAATGATTTTTTTACCGTCCGTCAAGGGCGACCGTCCAGACTTTTTTCTTGGACTTCCCTGCCGACAGGTTTGTGGTATGAGCAATCGCACACCTTACCCGCAAGATGTTTAAAATCCCGAATTCCCGTTTCAACCGGCAGAGCTTCCCTTTTCTTAAAAACTTAGTATAATAGGCAATGTAAATTATACCAGAAATTTATCTAAGTTTTAAAACATATATTTTTTCTTCGGAAAGCAAAAAATTTAAGAAGTAAATTTTACGGAGAGGTGTCCGAGTGGTTGAAGGAGCTGGTCTTGAAAACCAGAGTGGGGCTTGCTCCACCGTGAGTTCAAATCTCACCCTCTCCGTTTTGCGTTTTTTTAATAATCGGCAGTCTTGCCACGTGATGCCGCTTTTCGAGCTGCAAACGTGGCCGCGCTTGGCTGCGAAGCAGCTATCACGCGGAAAACTGTTGCGAGGCCTGCTCCACCGTGAGTTCGAATCTCACCCCCTCCGCCATTCGCTTTGAACGCCGGCGGAATAAATGCAACGCAAGAAAAAGATAAATTGCACTTGCCATACGCACTCGCGCGCGTAACATTAAATCCCCTTTTAGAAATCAAAGAAAAGATGTATTCTAATAATAAGATTACGATACAAGGTTTCATAATGCTGATGATTTATTGAAATAAATTTTATGGAATACAAAAAATTATCTCTAAAAGATATTTCCGCCAATCTTCTGGTTTATGGGATTGCGCACGCCGTGGTTGACGGCATTTGCGCCGCAGTAATTTTTAGTATTCTCAAAAATCAGATTGTCAGCGCAACTGTTTTTATGAGTATGGTTATTTTATATAACGTTTTGGCGTTTGGCCTTCAAGCTGTTTTTGGCTTAGCCACGGATTATTTCAAATCACCGCGAGCGGCGGTTTGTTCCGGTTGTGTTTTAACCGGGCTTTCCGCTGTCATTTTTTTATCTTCTCCCATAACAGCAGTTATCTTCGCAGGGCTTGGCAATGCTTTATTTCATACCGGCGCGGGAAGCATTAGTTTGAATTTAACTCCTAAAAAAGCAGCCGTTCCGGGAATTTATGTTGCCCCCGGGGCGTTGGGCCTTTTTATCGGGACAATGCTGGGAAAAAATGGACAATTTATTATTTGGCCGGCCATTTTTATTTTAGCCATTCTATGCTTGTTGATATTTGTTATTAAAAAACCTCAAATGAATTATGAACAGGAAGAAATTAAAGAAAATGAGTTTAATCATTTTGAATTTATTCTGTCGTTAGTTTTTTTATCAATCGCAATCCGTTCTCTCGTTGGCTCAATTTTGGTATTCCCGTGGAAAACAAGGATTGATTTGCTGTTTGTTTTAACCGGGGCGGTGGTATTGGGCAAGGGGCTTGGCGGAATTTTAGCTGATAAATTTGGTTGGATTAAGGTTGCGGTCGGCGCTTTGGCATTATCGATTCCTTTTCTTATTTTTGGCACAAACATCCCCCTTTTTGCCATTATTGGAATGTTTTTGTTTAATATAACAATGCCGGTAACTTTGACGGTAATTTCTAACATTTTGCCCGGCCGTCCGGGGTTTGCTTTTGGGCTAACTGCGCTAGCATTGATTTTAGGTGCGCTCCCCGCCTTCTTTTCAATTAAACAAATCCTTGCGAATAACTGGTTTATTTTCAGTATTGTCGTTATCTCCGCGTTGGCCCTTTACTGCGGCTTGCGTCAGCATACGATAATTTATGAGCCGAACAAAACGGCCGATTAATTCTGCTTTTAATAGATTTGTTTTTCAAGTATAATGGGGCAAAATGAATTCCCCTGCGGCAAGCCGAAGGTAATGAAACTAAGTCCCGCCGTTTACGGCGCACCAAGTTTCATTATGTGGCTAATCGTTTTTTCTGCGCCTACGGCTTGAAAAACTCAAGTTTTAGTAATTAACCAATAGAAAATTATGAAAAAATCAATAAAAATTTTGTCACCGTTTGCAGTTTTATTGTTCGGATTATTCTTGACTGCGGTTTCGGCGCATGCCGATTTGATTACCCGGTCTGAAGCTCTTACCAGAGCACTGAGTCGAGACGGTACCGTGATGATCGTCGGTGCCGGTGTTGTTGTAGCGGCCGTTGCCTGGATTTCTTGGCGTGTCATCCGCGCAATAAGCAATAAGAAGAAAAAAAATGGCATTAATAAGTAACTATCTGCCCGCACTATTTCTGACAATAGCGGTTGAGCTGATGGTAGCTTTCTTATTTGGTTTCAGGAAAAAGCTGGAAATAACGGCGATTGTTTTTGTAAATTTGCTTACCAATCCGATTTTAAATTATTTATTATTGGTTAATGACCATTTTTCTTTCTTCAAAACAAATTTATTAGTAATTTTATTTTTAGAATTTTTGGTCGTTTTGATTGAGTGGAAACTATTAGTTTTTGCCTTGCAAGAAAAAACTAATAAATTATTAATATTATCTTTTGCGATGAATTCCTGTTCGTATATGACAGGAGTCTTAATTTTTGGAATTTAAAAGCGGCATGCCTGTAGTTTCCCGCCTGCGCCTGTGTAGCGGCTCGGCGGGACTCCCCCGGATATATAAACGGGAGGGTCGCAATCGGAGCTATCCAACCGCGAACCAGAACAGAGTTCGGTTCGTGGCTCTTCGAGTTTCGCTACAGGCACTCGTTTACATTAATGAATGTTATTGAAGCGAAGGATTTTTAACAGCGCTTCGCGAAGCGAAGACCGGCTTTACGCTGTTAAAAATCTAAGGGGGTATGGGGGAAGTAT
>Ga0182021_10002852_pt1 | contig 20302 bp, 17 predicted proteins | sample 612E3MmetaG_FD_120493 | JGI IMG/M metagenome (GOLD analysis project Ga0182021, IMG submission 120493) | Permafrost microbial communities from Stordalen Mire, Sweden - 612E3M metaG (Illumina Assembly) | ecosystem: Environmental > Terrestrial > Soil > Wetlands > Permafrost | place: Sweden... | reverse complement strand
TGCTCCACGCCCCCAACCCACCCGCCCGGCTGGACGCCGTGGCCGGTCGACGCCGGTCAGGCAGCTGACACCGCTTCGAGACTCACGGGCGCGGACATGCAGCACGGCTGGTCCTACGAGGTATCGGTTTCGGGCAAGCCCGCCTACCAGACGGAGGCGACCGCGGCAATCGCGTTTGTGGACGCCTACTCCGGCGCGGTGCTGGAAGCGGTGATCGAGGACCAGATGCCTGATTCCGGCGCGACGGTCGTTTCTGCCGATGCCGCCCGCGCTGCGGCAGAATCATTTCTCGCCGGCGGCAACATCAGTTCGGCCGGCTTGACTGAGGCAGCGCAGATTGTGGACCAGCCGCCGGTCGCCTTCTTCGACGTGACTTGGACCGAGCCTGGGGCCTCGACGCCCGTCCTCGAAATCCTGGTCAATTCGTCGAGCGGAGTCGCCTTCGCTTACCGGGACGACCGAACCGGCTTCGACCTGTCGATCCCGGTCATCGGTCACAGCGCGGCGATGAAACTGGCTGCGGCGTCGACCTACTCTGGGAATGCGACCCCGGATCCGGAGGATCAGCCGCAGCCCGAAGCCATGGGCCTGGAAGCCAACTTCGCGGCGGGGAATTCGCACGACTGGGTATGGCACGTCCAATTCCCGAATGGCGGCCTCGCCGTCGACGCCACGACAGGCGCGGTCTGGCCCGCCTACTGACGGCCTGAGGGCAAACAGTCCCTCGGCCGACCTCGTGGTCTGAGGCGGCGGCTGCGCGGGCCGAAGCTAGGCCGGCTCCACCCACTCGCCCGCCGCGGAGTCCCACGGCGCGATCGGGCGGACGGCCGAGGTGCCCTCGATCGATTCCCGGCGGGCTCGAGCCTGTTCGACCGATTCGGTCCAGCCTGGCGGGACCAGGTCCGGGGCGAGGTCCGAGAGAGGCGCGAGGACGAAGAGGCGGCGGCCGGCATCCGGGTGGGGGACCTCCAGCAGGCGCGTGGCTTTGGCCGGATCGGGCGAGCGGCCGGCCTCCGGCCGCTCCACGAGCACCCGTTCATCGCCGAAGAGCAGCAGATCGAGGTCCAGTTCGCGCGGACCGTACCGGTACCGCTCCTGCCGCCCGAAGGCTCGTTCGATCGACTTCAGGGCCAGCAGCAGCGCTATCGGCCCGGTGGGCACGCGCCGAGCCGTCTCGGGCATGGCCGCGTCTCCCGAACCGGCCGCGCCCGCCGTGCCGGCGGCCGAGCGCCCGCCGCCCGCCAGCGCGCCGCCCCGGCCGGCCGGAACGTCAAGCCCCACAACCGCGTTGTGGAAGTCGGGCTGATCGGTTACCTCGACCGGGGCCGTCAGATAGAGCCGCGAGACGCCGGCGAGCCGGACACCCGGCAGAGCTGCCAGGGCGTGGACGGCGGCCGTGAGCGTCGCCCGCGCGTCGCCGACGTTGGCCCCGAGCCCGATGTACGCCCGAACCGCCGACATCGTCAACTCCCGATCTGGCAACCCGAGTTTCGACCCGCGGCCACCGCACGCCGGAGCGCCGCGGCTAGACTCCGCTCGTGCGCCCCGTGCATGTGCTCATTTTCCACGCCGCGGCCCCGGATGGGGCTGGGCCGCTGGTTCATGCGCTGGCGGAAGCGCGCCACTCCCTTGCGGAGCGGCAACGGGTCGCCTTTCTGGCGGCCGGCGCCGACGAGGCCGAGATTGTGGCTGGGGCGCCCGACGGGCTCACGTTCGGCGAGCGCCTTGCGGCAGCGATGCGGGCACCGAGCGGCGGCGGCGCGACCGTCCCCGGCCGCCGAGCCGCGGGCGGCGCGATCGTCCTGGGTTCCGGCAGCATCCCCCTGGCGCGGCCGACCGACCTCCGTCGCTTCGTCGAGGTGGCCGCGGGGCCGGCCGGGCAAGCTCTGGCGAACAACCGCTACTCGGCCGACGTGGTGGCGGTCTCGAGGGCGGCGGATCTGGCCGAACTGCCGCCACTTCCCGCCGACAACGCCCTTCCCCGCTGGCTCCAGGAACGGGCCGGGGTGGCCGTCGCGGACCTCCGGTCGCGCTGGCGGCTGGGCGTCGACATCGACACTCCGCTCGATCTGATCGTGCTCGGCTATCCAGCGGCGCGCCGGGCCGCGGGCGGCGATCGCCACGGAACGGAGCCACTCATTGGCGAGCGGCTAGCCGCACTCTCCGAAGTCCTCACGAATCGCCGCGCCGAGTTGCTGGTCGCCGGCCGAATCTCCTCGGCCACTCTCCGGTGGCTGGACGGTGGCGTGGCCTGCCGCGTCCGAGCCCTCGTCGAAGAGCGCGGGCTCCGCGCCGCGAGCCGCCTCGCCCAATCCGGCGCCACCACCGGCTCGCGACCGCCGCGCTCCGTCCTCGGCGAGCTGTTGGACCGCGACGGCCCCGAAACCCTGGCCGACGCCGTCGCCCGCCTGGCCGACGCCGCCCTCATCGACACGCGCGTCCTGCTGGCCCACCGCCACGGTGCCGACGAGTCGGCCGACGCGCCGGCGGCGGCGTCCTCTGGCCCCTGGCCGCCGGCCGAGGATCGCTTCGCGTCGGACCTGCTGCTGCCCTCGTCGATCGCCGATCCATGGCTTCGGGCCCTCGCTCAATCGGCCGCCACGACTCCCGCCGACCACCCGATCCTGCTCGGCGGCCACACCCTGGTCAACGGCGGACTGCGCCTGCTCGCGCAGCGAGCTCGTGCGGGGGTCCGATGACGCCCGAAGAGCGTCCTCCGTCGATCGGTCTCCCGTCGCCCGCCGACCCCCGGCCTCCGGCCGACCCTTCACCCGAATCGTCGCCCGATCCTTCATCCGAGCTTCCGTCCGACCGCCTGTCGTCGACTCCGGCCGAGCGCGCCGCCGAACCCTTGGCCGACCGTTCGGCCCGTCTGTCCGCCCTCATCCGCGCCGATATCGAATCGACGCCCGAGCGCCGCATCACCTTCGCCCGTTTCATGGAACGCGCTCTCTACGAGCCCGAGCTCGGCTACTACCGTCAACCTGCCGACCGACCGACCGACGCCGGCGACTTCCTGACCGCGCCCGAAACACATCCGATCTTCGGCTGGACCATCGCCCGCCGGATCGAGCGGATGTGGACCGAGCTGGGCGTGCCGTGTCCGTTCGACCTGATCGAGTACGGCGCCGGGTCGGGCACGCTCGGGCTTTCGATCCTCGAAGGACTTCGCCGCCACGGCTCGACCGACCTGCTGGCGGCCATCCGTTACGAACCCGTCGAATCGAACCCGAACCGCCTGGCCGACCTCGAGGACAGGTTCGAAAAGGCCGGCCTTGCAGGACTCCTGGCGCCGGCCGGCTCGCCATCGGACGGTCCCGTGCCCGTCGCCGGCGTCATCCTTGCCAACGAGTTCCTCGACGCCCTGCCGGTCCACCGCTTCGTCGTCCGCGGCGGAAAGCTGCTCGAGCTCTTCGTCGGGTGGCGGGAGGGCTTCGTCCAAGTCGCGGCCGAGCCGTCTACGCCCGAGCTCGCGGGGCGCCTCGCCGGCGAGGCGATCGTGCCCGACCGGCTCGCCGAGGGCCAGGTCGGTGAGATCTGCCTCGGCCTCGCCCCGTGGCTCGACGACGTCGATCGCCGCCTGGCCCGCGGCTTCGTCGTGGCAATCGACTACGGCTACGAAGCCGCCGAACTCTACGGCCCTCGCCGCCTCGCCGGAACGCTGCTCGGCTATCGCGCCCACCGCGTGCAGGAGGATCCGCTCGCCGAAGTCGGGCGCGCGGACCTGACCGCCCACGTGGACTTCACCGCTCTCCGGCTCCTCGGGGAGCGGCGCGGTCTCCGTTCCGTGGCCCTGACCACTCAATCCGAATTCCTCGTCGACGCCGGACTGGAGTCGGAGCTGCAGGCCCTGCAAGCCTCGACCACGACCACGGTCGCCGATTACATGCGCGCCCGTTCCGGCATCGTGCGCATGCTCGACCCGCGTCACATGGGCCGGTTCAGGGTCCTGACCCTGGCCCGATAGTCGCCCGCCGGTCCCGCGGTCGAGCGGCAGGCCGGCCTGTGCGGCCCGATAGGCCACTTCCCGTATTGCCGGACTTCGGCGATACGGGCAACCTACACGCCGGAGGAGGGGGGAACGCGACGGGGTCGTCGGATCATGGGAGTGATCGGACCCCTCGCCGCGCCGGCTCCGCTTATATCGAACATCCGTGTGCAGCCGCCAGTCGCTACCCCGCTGACGGCCTAGCCGGTGACGCGGGCGGCACGACTAGCCCCGAGCCGCCCGCGCCGGCTTCCCTGGGACGCCCAATCCATCCCGCCGTCTCGAAGGCCGCCTGCCCGCGCGCCCCGACGGCGTCCGCTATTCCCGACACACCCGGCCCTGCTGGTAGACTCTCCGGTGGATCGCGAGGGAACGGGCATCGCACCCGTCCCCACGTCCCTTGATCTAACGCTGATGCCCGGTTGCGCCGCGGAACGCTCCCCGCGGACGGCAGTACGGCTGGAGATAGATGACCGGAATCTGGTACGTGCTTGGCCTGGCTGCCGCGGGAGTCGGCTTCGTATTCCTCGTCATCGGCCTGGCCTGGGTCCTTTCGCATCGCAACCGCGGCGACGGCCACAAAGGTCTGCCGTATGAGAGCGGCATCGACACGGTCGGCGACACCTGGGGCAGGTTCGGCGTCTCGTTCTACATCTACGCCCTCCTCTTCGTCGCCTTCGACGTGGAGGTCGTGTTCCTCTTCCTGTGGGCAATCGTGTTCCGGAGTCTGCTGCTGGGCGGCCTGGTGAGCATGGGCACCTTCGTTCTCGTGCTCATGCTTGGATTGGCCTACGCCTGGCGGAAGGGAGTCCTGACGTGGCGGTAGGCGATCGAGGGCCGAAGGGGGTCAGGGCGGTGCCGGCCTCCGGAAACCCGACCGTCGACCCGGCTGCGGCAGCGTCGCCCGGGGCCGCCGCGGCAGCCAGGGCCGCGGCGAGGAGCCAGCTCGCGCCCCTTGGCCCGGGCGAGTTGACCGCTCCGATCGTCGTTCCCAACACTCTTTGGCGGGCGGCCAACCCGCTCGCCTACGACGGCGGGCGACCGGCCGAGATCACCCACCTGCGCGAATTCGGCCTGACCGACGTCGGGCGCCGCGACGACGCGCGCTGGGGCGCACTCCAGATCGTTCCGACCAAGGCGGACTACATCCTCGACCTCATCCGGGCCAACAGCCTGTGGCCGCTCCTCTCGGGCCTGGCCTGCTGTGCCTTCGAGATGATGTCGGGCGCCACCAGCAAGTTCGACATGGACCGCTGGGGCATGTTCCCGTTCCGGGCCTCGCCCCGCCAGTCGGACGTTCTCATCGTCGCCGGAACGCTCACCACCAAGATGTCCGGGCCGCTGATCCGGCTGTGGGAGCAGATGCCGGAGCCCAAGTGGTGCGTCGCCCTGGGCGATTGCACCGTCTCGGGCGGTCGCTACAAGAGGAGCTACTCGACGGTCCAGGGCATCGACCGTGTCATGCCCGTGGACGTCTACATCCCCGGCTGCCCGCCACGCCCGGAAGGCCTCATCTACGGCATGCTCCAGCTCGGGCAGCTCGTCAAGGATCAGCGCGGGCACTGGCCCGAGCGCGAGATCGGCCCAACCGTACCGGACAAGATCTGACCGATGGATCGCAACCTCAAGCGCCGTCTGGAAGCGCGCCTTGACGCGCAGATCCAGGGCCCGATTCGCCAGCGCCACGACCAGACCGAGATTCGAATCAAGCCGGGCGACGCCCCGGACGTGCTCCGTACGGTGCACGACTCCGTCGATCTCCGCTTCGAGATCCTGGCGGACCTGGCCGGCGTCGACACGGGCGCCGAGATGCAGGTCGTGTACCACCTATGGAGCGAAACCAGCCCGGACTGGCTGCGCATCATCGTCGACGGGATCTCCCGCGACGATCCGCGGTGCCCCTCCGCCACGTTCCTGTGGACCGGCGCGGAGTGGCTCGAGCGCGAGGCGTACGACATGTTCGGCATCATCTTCGAGGGCAACCGCGACCTGCGCCGCATCTTCATGCCGCCCGACTACACGAGCTTCCCACTCCGCAAGGATTTCCTCCTGCCCGACGATGCAGCCCGATCACCGGGTGAGGGCGTCAGACACATCGAGCGACCCTACGGCCCCGCCGTCGTGGCCGACGACCCCGCAGCCGGCGTCCGCCGGGCGCCGGCGAGTTGAGGACAGAGATGCCGACCCGCCCTGCCCGCCCGACGACCCGCGCCGCAGGCGCCCGGCCCGCCCGCCCGGTGGAGCCGCGCCCGTCGGAGCAGCAACGCTCCGAAGACGACCCGCGCATCATGCTCGACCGCGAGATCAGCGCGGATCTGTACGAGCCGATCCCGCCCTACCCCACCCGGACCGAGCGCGAGGGCGAGTTCTACACCCGCGGCGACGGGGAGATGTTCATCAACATCGGCCCGCACCACCCGGCCACCCACGGCGTCCTTCGCCTGGTCCTGAAGCTCTCGGGCGAGCAGATAGTCGACGTGGACCCGGTCCTCGGCTATCTCCACCGCGGCGTCGAGAAGATCTGCGAGAACTCGGATTACTACCACGTCATCGATCAGGTGGACCCGCTCGAGTACGTGAGCTCTCTGTTCCAGGAGTGGGCCGCGGTCCTCTCGTTCGAGAAGCTCATGGACGTGGAGGTGCCGCGACGGGCGGAGTACATCCGGGTCCTCTCCGGCGAGCTTCTGCGCATCGCCAGCCACACCCTCTACATAGGCTTCCTGGCCCTGGACCTGGGCGGTCTGACGCCGATCCTCTACAGCTTCATCGAGCGCGATGAGATCGTGGAGATGCTGGCGGCTCTCACCGGCGCGCGGATGTTGTTCAACTACTTCCGTATCGGCGGCGTAAACGGCGACCTCAACCACGAGTTCATGAGCCGCCTGGGCGACTGGATGAGCCGCGCGGCCAAGCAGACCGAGGCCGATGCCGCGCTGCTGAACGAGAACGAGATCTTCGTTCGACGGACCCGGGGCGTGGGCGTCCTGGACCGGGCCACGGCCCTCCGCTTTGGGGTTACAGGCGGGAACCTGCGCGCTGCCGGCGTGCCGTTCGACATCCGACGAGCTCACCCGTACAGCATCTACCCGGAGCTCGACTTCAACATCCCAACCCGCGATGAGGGCGACTCGCTGGCGCGCTACCTGATCCGCGTGGACGAGGTTCGGGAGTCTATCAAGATCATCGACCAATGCCTCCACAACATGCCCGACGGCCCGGTCATGGCGAAGCTGCCGAGGCTGCTGCGCCCGCGGCCCGGACGGGCCTGGGGCGCGTGCGAGGGGCCGCGAGGAATGCTGGGCGTCTACACGATCAGCGACGGCTCGGACCAGCCGTTCCGCTTCCGGATCCACGACCCGAGCTTCATGAACCTGGAGACGGTGCCCACATTGCTGCCGGGCAATCTGCTGGCGGACACCATGACCATCGTCGCCTCGCTCGATCCGGTCCTGGGCGGGATCGACAAGTGAGGGCCGTCCGATGACCTTGGCCGCTCGGACCTGGGGTCGCATGTCCCTGACCGCCCGCCTGACCGCGATCCTCTTGCCGCTGGCCGTTCTGCTGGCCATCGGCACCGTCGTGGGCATCGTCTTCATCCTGCCGCCCACGATCGACTTCCTGGGGGCGAACATGCCGCTGGTTCGGTTCGGCGTCGCGGTCGTGGGAATCCTGGTTCTGACCATCCCGACGGCCTTCGTGCTGATCTACCTGGAGCTGAAGATCATCGCCCGCATGAACCTGCGAGTCGGGCCCAACCGGATCGGCCCGTGGGGCGCGGCGATGAGCCTGGTCCACGGCTTCAAGGTCCTCTCCAAGGAAGACTTCGCGCCCACCGGCGCCGATATCACGGTCTTCACGCTGGCCCCGGTCGTCACCTTCCTGGCCAGCGTCATGACCCTGCTCGTCATCCCGTTCGCGCCCGGCATCTTCGGCCAGGATCTCAACATCGGCCTGCTCTACTTCTTCGCCATGAGCGGCCTCTCCGTCCTGGGTCTGCTCATGGCGGGCTGGGCGAGCTTCAACAAGTACTCGCTTCTGGGCGGGCTCCGCTCGGCGGCCCAGATCGTCAGCTACGAGATCCCGCTCACCGTCTCCGTCGTGGGCGTGATCCTGCTCGCGGGCACGATGAGCATGAACCACATCGTCCTGTCGCAGTCCGGCTCGGCTCTCGACTGGTTCGCCTTCAAGCAGCCCCTGGCGGTGCTCATCTTCTTCATCGCGGCCACCGCCGAGGCCAACCGCACCCCGTTCGACATGACCGAGGCCGACTCCGAGATCGTCGCCGGCTTCGCCACCGAGTACTCGGGGATGCGCTTCGGCTTCTTCTTCTTCGCCGAGTACGTGAACGTCTTCATCGTCTCGGCTCTGCTGGTGACGATCTTCTTCGGCGGCTGGACGGCCCCGTTCAACTGGCCCTGGCCATACAACCTGAACTGGCTCGACGCCTCGGGCATCGGCATTCTCTGGATCCCGATCGTGCTGGTCGTCCTGTTCGTTGCCACCGACATCCTGGGCGCGGCGGTCTGGCTGATCGGCGGACGGGAGTGGAGCGCCCCGGCGGCCTTCGGACTCGGCTTCCTGATCGCGGGCGCCGGCGTCACGGCAGCCGTCGGCCTGGCCTGCTTCATCGCCTTCGACTGGGCCCAGGGGATCTTCTGGTTCATGGCCAAGACGTACGTGTTCGTCTTCACATTCGTCTGGATGCGGGGAACGCTGCCGCGCGTCCGTGTGGATCAGCTGATGGGCTTCGCCTGGAAATGGCTCCTGCCCGCCTCGCTCCTGAATCTGTTCGTGACGGCCGCCGCCATCCTCATCCTCAACCAACCGGTGACCCCGCGATGAGCTTCATACCCGGCCTCGGCATCGCGAAGGGAATGGCGCTGACGCTGCGCCGATTCTTCGCGCCCAAGGCCACGATCCAGTACCCCGAAACCCGGCCGGACATCGCGGTCCGCTTCCGCGGCCGGCTGCAGCTGCTGTACGACGAGTTCGGCAATCTCAAGTGCGAGACGTGCTTCCAGTGCGCCCAGGCCTGCCCGGTGGAATGCATCGACATGGGCGGCCCCGACACCAAGGGCCGTTTCTACACCCACTGGGGTCCGGCCGAGACATACGGCGAGCGGCGTGAAGAGTCCGCCCTGCGACGCTCCGGCCGGCCGGTGCCGGATCAGGCGTACGTCCATTTCGAGCCGATCGATCTGGCGGCGTTAGAGGAGATCCTCGCGGCGCGCGACTACGATCCCGGCGAGATGCTGCCGATCCTCGAAGAGGTCCAGGCCTCGTACGGTTACCTGCCGATCGCGGCCATCAAGCACATCAGCCACGTGACCGGCGCCTCGTATGCCCTGGTGTACGGGACTGCCACGTACTACAGCCACTTGAGCTTCGAGCGGCGGACCCGAACCGTTGCCGTCTGTCGCTGCACCAGCTGCCTGCTCGCGGGGTCCGGCCGGATCGCGAACGCGATCGGCGAGGGGCTTGGGACGAAGCTCGGCGGCGGGCCGGCCGGCGGCGTGGCGCTCGAGCAGCTACCCAACCATGTCCCCGGCGCGAGTTCGCCGCTCGTCACGCTCGACGGCAAGCCCCAGCTCGAACTGACCGAGGCGAGCGCCGCCGCGTGGAGCCGTTCGCTGGCAAGGAAGACCGTGGCATGACGAGCGCGAACGTCCTTCCGACGCCGGACAAGTGGCCGCATCTGCTGCTGCCCGCGGCCACGGGGAGTGGCTCGGCCACCGGGAGTGGCGCGGCCGGTGCCGCCCCCACCGACATCGACGCCGCCGTTGCGGCCGGCGCCTTCAAGGGGTTAACCGAAGCAATCAAAGACATGACCGCGGGTGAGATCGTGGCCGCCCTGGCCGCATCGGGATTGCGCGGCCGCGGCGGGGCGGGCTTCCCCACCAGCGAGAAGTGGCGCGCCTGTGCCCTGAGCGCGGCCGACCGCCGCTACGTCGTCGTTCACGCCTACCAGGCCGATCCCGCCGTCTTCACCGATCGTGTCCTGCTCGAACGCAACCCCTACGCCGTTCTCGAGGGAGCGGCCATAGCCGCCGTCGCGGTAGGAGCCTCCGACATCATCGTCGCGCTGCACGCCGAGGCAAGCGAAGCGATCGCCACGCTCGAGACCGCGATCCGCGAGGCGCACGAGGCGGGCTATCTGGGCGACGACGTTCTGGGCAGCGGCCGCGACATCCACGTCGAACTCAAGCCGCTCCAGGGCGCCTACATGCTGGGGGAGGAGACGGTCCTCCTCAAGGGCATCGAGGGCAAGCGCGGCCAGCCCGAGCAACAGCCCCCATATCCCACGACCAGAGGCCTGTACGGCAAGCCGACCCTCGTCCACAACGCCCAGACCTTCGCCGTGGTCCCGGGCATCATCACCGGCGGCCCCGGCAGCTACGGCGACGTCGCGGCCAAAGGCGGCCAGGGCACTGTTCTGGTTCAGATCTCCGGCTCGGTCGCGAATCCCGGTCTGGCAGAGGTCCCCCTCGGCACGACGATCGGCGAGATCGTGGCCCTGGCCGGCGGTGTTCCCGGGCCGAACATCGTAAAGGCGCTGCTCGTCGGCGGCCCGTCCGGCGGCATCCTCCCGCCGGACGCCCTGAAAACGCCCTACGAGTTCGAATCGCTGGAGGCGGCCGGCGCACACATGGGCTCCGGGTCAATCGTCGTCGTCGACGAGCGCAGCTGCCTCGTCGACCTCGCCTCCGTGCTGACCCGCTTCTGCGCCGACCAGGCCTGCGGCAAGACGATCCCCTGCCGGATCGGGCTGCGCCGCATGGCTGAGATTGGGGCGCGCTTCTGCGAGGGTCAGCCCCGCGGTGACGAGATCGAGCGCCTGACCGACCTTTCCGCGGACATCGTGGCCAGCCGCCTGTGCGACCACGAACGCCGCTCCACGCTGCCCCTCCTGAGCCTCGTTCGGTACTTCCGCGACGAGCTCGACGCCCACATCGTCCGTAGCACGTGCCCCGCCGGGATCTGCCAGCCGATGGCAGCCTCCCGGGCCGGGACCGTCTCCTGAGGCGTCCCATGCGAGAACCCCGCCTTCGCCCCAACCCCGGCGCCCCGCCGCCGACATTGCCGGCCGGCAAACCCGAGTTGCCTGCCCTGCCGGCCATGCCCGCCAGCCGGCTCCCGGCGATCCCGCCGGTCGTGGCCCCGGGACCACTCCCGACCCTGCCCGATGCCCCGCCCCTGAATGGCCTGCGGCCCGCCGCCAACGAGAAGCCCGTCTGGAACCGCAAGGCCGGACGAGTGGACAGCCGCCCCGACGCGAAGGCGCCGCGCGACACGGTCACGCCGCTCGACGACTCGCCGGCCGAGCGCCTGATCACCGCCCAGGCTCCTCAGCGCCCGCTTTCGACGCCCACCATCAAGCTCGACATCGACGGCCGCGAAGTCATGGGGACCGAGGGTCAGACCATCCTGGAGGTCTGCCGGGCCAACGGCATCGACGTGCCCACGCTCTGCTACGAGCCCAAGCTGCCCGGCTTCGGTGCCTGCCGGATGTGCGTCGTGGAGGTCGAGGGCGAGGATCACCCGACGATCTCGTGTGCCCGCGAGGCCGCGGCTGGAATGGTGGTTCGAACCCAGACCGACGAGGTTCGCCGGCTGCGCCGGACCAACCTCGAGTTGATCTTCAGCGACCACAACGCCTACTGCCTGCCGCCCTGCCAGAACAAGTGCCCGAGCCATATCGACATCCCGGGTTTCCTGCGGGCCAATGCCGAGGGTAAGTTCCGCGAGTCGGCGCGCATCTTCAAGCGCACCATCCCGTTCCCCTCGATCCTGGGCCGCGTCTGCCCGGCGCCGTGCGAGGAGCACTGCCGCCGCGACGAGGTGGACGAGGCGATCGCCATCCGCGACAGCCACCGCTACGCCGGCGACATCGTCCTGGCGGCACAGGAAGACGGCATCGAACCGCCGCTGCCGTTCGAAACGCAGCCCAGGACCGGCAAGCGCGTCGCCATCGTCGGCTCGGGACCGGCGGGCATGGCGGCGGCCTATTACCTGCAGATCTCCGGCCACGACACCACCGTCTTCGAGCGCGACGCCGAACCGGGCGGAATGCTCCGCTACGGCATCCCGGAGTACCGGCTGCCCAAGAAGGACGTCCTCGACCCCGAATACGAGGCCGTCTGGCGGCTCGGCGCGAAGATCGAGTGCAACCAGGCCCTCGGCCGCGACTTCAGCCTTGACGACCTGCGCGAGCGGGGCTTCGACGCCACGATCGTCGCCACCGGCTGCTACGACACGAACAAGCTCGGCGTTGAAAATGAGAACGCCGCGGGTGTCATCGACGGCCTCGAGTACCTCAAGATCGCCACCCTCGGCCTGCCCTATCCGGGCCACGCCGGCAGCCGCGTCGTCGTCATCGGCGGCGGCTTCACGGCCATGGACTGCACCCGGACCTCGGTTCGCCAGGGCGCCAAGGAGATCACCCTCGTGTACCGCCGCGACATGAAAGACATGCCGGCCGCCAGCGAGGTCCACGAGGCCCTCGAAGAGGGCGCGAAGATGATCTTCCAGGCCGGCCCGACGCGCGTCATCGTCGATGCTCGCAACCGCGTGAAGGGCGTCGAGTTCGTCCGCATGCGCCCCGGCGCGCCGGACGCCTCCGGCCGCCGCCGGCCCGAGCCCGCGCCCGGGACCGAGTTCGTCGTCAAGTGCGACCGCGTCCTGCTGGCCATCGGCCAGGGCCCCGATCTGTCGTGGATCGGACCCGGCAACGAAGGCATCGAAGCGGTCAAGTGGCGGCTCAAGGCCGACGCGGTCACCTTCGAGACCGGCCGACCGGGCGTCTTCGGCAGCGGCGACGTGCGCATCGGCGCCGCGACCGTTGTCCAGGCCATCGCCGAAGGGCGGCGCTGCGCCTACGCGGTGGACGCGTTCCTGCGCGGCACGGATCTTTCGGAGCTGCGATCGCGCGAAACCCTCGCCGAGCCCGAGCTCAAGTTCCTCTCGATAACGCCCTACACCGACGAGCCCAAGGAGCCCCGACACCGCCTCAGGGCGATGCCGGCGGAGGAACGTAATCAGAGCTACGTCGAGTACGAGATCCCCTACAGCCAGTCCGAGGTCATGGCCGAGTCCAGCCGTTGCCTGCAGTGCACCTGCGAGGCGATCGGCTACTGCGACCTGCGCAACCTGGGCCTGGAGTACGGGACCACGCTCGAAACCCTCGAGCCGCGCCACAACCAGGGCGCCGGCTACCGGAGCGTGACCGAGAATCGCTTCACCGGCGCCAACCACGACTACATCCGCGACGACAGCCACGCCTTCATCCTGCGCGAGCCGTCCCGCTGCATCGACTGCGGCCGCTGCGCCGCCGTCTGCGCCGACGTCGTGGGCGCGGCGTGCTACGACTTCATGCGCATCGGCTTCGACACGCTCGTGACGACGCCGCTCGACATGAGCCTCAACGACACGCCGTGCGTCTCCTGCGGCCGCTGCGCCGAGACGTGCCCCACAGGCGCGCTCATGCTCAAGCCCCGCGTCCTGGAGAAGTACGACGTGGACGAGAGTCGCTGCATCCTGTGCGGCATCTGCGTGGACGCGTGCCCGTACGACGCGCTGCGCGGCGGCGCCGACAACGAGCTGGCCCACACCGATCGGTCCCAGCCGATGATCGACCTCATCGGGCTCGCGGCCATGGGCGGCGAGACCGAAGTGACCTACATCCGGCGCGAACGCGATTGGCTCGCCCACGCCGTGGCCGACGGTCGACTCGCGAACCCCGGGGAGGGGCTGCCTGCGCTCCCGCCGGCGCTCGCGGCCGTCCCCGGCGATGGAAATGGAGCCGAGCACCAGTGATCTACCACGAGGAGGGCAGGGTGGCATGCCGATAGGCCAGACTCTCCCGTTCACGGCGGTCCGCTGGGACGACGTTCTGTTCGTCGTGCTGGCCATCATGCTTCTCGGCTCGGCGCTGCTGGTCGTGACGATGCGCGACATCATTCGCTGCGGTCTGGCGATGATCGCCTCGTTCGCCTCGCTGGCCGGCATCTACGTCCTGCTCGGCAATCCGCTCATCGCCGCTACCCAGGTCCTGGTCTACATCGGCGCGATCAGCATCCTGGTCCTGTTCGCGATCATGCTGACCCAGACCAAGAACGCCCCCACCCGACTGGTCTTCCAGACCCAGGCCTGGGTCGGCGCGATTGCCGCGGTCGCGATTGCGGCGATCATTGCCGGCACGGTCCTGACCACCACCTGGCCGTCCACGGGCGCCGTCGCCTGGACCGCCACCTCCGACATCGCCACGATGCTGTTCAGCCAGTACGTTCTGCCGTTCGAGGCCGTGAGCGTCTTGCTCACCGCCGCCGTGGTGGGCGGGGTTCTGCTCGCCAGGCGCGAGCCGCCCGCCGGCAAGGAGGATCGGTCGTGAGTGGTTCGCTCGACTCCTACCTGATCCTGTCGGGCCTGCTCTTCGCCATCGGCACCTTCGGCTTCCTGGGCCGCCGCAATGCCATCAGCATGCTCATGTCCATTGAGCTGATGCTCAACGCGGTCAACCTGACGATCATCGCCTTCGGGGCCTTCGTGAAGCCGCTCAACGTTCATGCCTCGGTCATCGCCCTGATAGTGATAGCCGTGGCCGCGGCCGAGGCGACGGTCGGGCTGGCGATTGTCATGGCGATCTATCGGAACAAGAAAACGCCCCTCGTCGACGAATACGACTCCATGAGCGAGTGAGCCGACGATGACCGCGCTCCTGCCGCTGATCCCGATCCTGCCGCTCGGGGGCTTCGTCCTGACCGGGCTGCTCGGCCGGCGCTATCCCGAAGACGCCCACCGCATCGCCGTCTGGGCCGTGGTGGCGGCGTGGGTCGTGGCTTCGATCGTGGCCGTCATGGCCCTGCTCCACGCCTCGCCGTTCGGCACGGCAGGGGCCGGCATCACGCTCTGGACGTGGATCCCGGCCAACGGCTTTAGCCACGGCTTCAACGCCGACATAGGCCTCTTCGTGGACCCGCTGACCGCCTGCCTGCTCATCGTCGTCACGACCATCGGCATGCTCGTGCACGTCTACTCGATCGGCTACATGGCCCACGACCCGGGGCGGTGGCGCTTCTTCGCCTACCTGAATCTGTTCATGTTCTCGATGCTGGTCCTGATCCTGGCCGACAACTTCCTGCTCGTCTTCGCCGGCTGGGAGCTGGTGGGCCTGTGCAGCTACCTGCTGATCGGCTTCTGGTACCCGCGCCGGTCCGCGGCCGTGGCGGCCAAGAAGGCATTCCTGGTCAACCGCGTCGGCGACATGGGCTTCGCGCTCGGGATCATGGCCGTCTGGACTCAGCTCGGCACGCTCAACATGCAGGCGGTCTTCGCCCGGTTCGGCAGTGTGCCCCACGAGTGGCAGATCGCGATCGCCCTGCTCATCTTCTGCGGCGCCGTGGGCAAGAGCGCGCAATTCCCGCTCCACGTCTGGCTGCCGGACGCGATGGAAGGTCCCACCCCGGTCTCCGCCCTCATTCATGCGGCGACGATGGTCAACGCCGGCGTATACCTCGTAGCCCGCTGCAACCCGATCTTCGGAGCCGCCCCCGAGGTCATGGTCGTCGTGGCCGCGATCGGCATCTTCACCGCCATCCTGGCCGCCTCGATCGCCTTCACCCAGACCGACATCAAGCGCGTCCTGGCCTACTCGACGCTGTCCCAGCTCGGCTACATGTTCGCCTCCCTGGGTGTCGGCGCCTGGACCGCCGCGATCTTCCACCTCATGAGCCATGGCTTCTTCAAGGGCCTGCTCTTCCTGGACTCGGGCTCCGTCATCCACTCCGTCGACGGCGAGCAGGAGATGCGCAAGATGGGCGGGCTGGCTCGCAAAATCCCGATCACCTACGCGACGATGCTCGTCGGCTCGATCGCCATCGCCGGAGTTCCGCCCCTGGCCGGGTTCTTCTCGAAGGACGAGATCCTGGGCGGCGCGTTCAAGAACGGCTTCCTGTGGGTCTGGGCGATCGGTTTCGTCGTCGCCGGCATGACCGCCTTCTACATGTTCCGGCTCATGGGCATGACGTTCTGGGGGCCGAGCCACGTCGATGCCGAGGTCGAGCACCACATTCACGAGTCGCCACGGTCGATGACCGGACCGCTCATCGTGCTTGCGATCCCGGCCGCGGTGCTGGGCCTGGTCATCGGCTTCCCGCCGGAGACGGGCCTGCTCCATCAGTGGCTCGCGCCGGTCTTCGAGGGCACGATCGCCGCCAGCGGCCACGCGGAGGCCGCCTACAACTTCTTCGGCATCGACGGCGCCCTGGCGATCGCCACGACGGCCCTGGTCGCCGTGGCGATCGTGGTCGCCTGGCGGCTCTTCGGCGTCGAGATCCCGTCGCTGGGCCTGCGGGCGCAGCCGCGTCCAGACCAGGTCCGCGAGATCAGCGCCCGGCGGGGCCTCGCGGCGCTGTACAACGGCTCGTTCCACAAGTGGTGGTTCGATGACATCAACAACAAGCTCTTCGTCGAGTGGGGCGGCAAGCTCGCCGCCGCCGCCTTCTGGTTCGACCGGACGATCATCGACGGCACCGTCAACGGCGTCGGCACCGTCACCGCCGGGGCCGGCGGCTGGCTTCGTCGCGTCCAGACCGGCCGGGTCCAGAACTACGCGCTCGGCATCGCCGTCGGCCTGATCGTCATCGCCGCCGGCTACCTCTATCTCGCGATCAGGTAGGAGGAAGAACGATGTCCGGCCTGCCGATCCTGAGCCTGATCACCTTCCTGCCGCTCCTGGGCGCGCTGGTCATCGCAGTGCTGCCCTCGGACAATTTCAATCTCATCCGGCGGGCGGCCCTCGGCACGGCACTGGCGACCTGGTTCCTGTCCTTGATCCTGCTCGCGGTCTTCGCCCGCAGCCAGCCCGGCTTCCAGTTCAAGGAAGCGGTCGACTGGATCCCGTCGTTCGGCATCCAGTACAAGCTGGGCGTCGACGGCCTGAGCGTGCTGATGGTCGCCCTGACGACGACGCTGAGCTGGATCAGCATCCTCGCCAGCTTCGGGCCGATCAAGGTCCGCGTGAAGGAGTACATGATCTCCTTCCTGGTCCTCGAAGTCGGCATGATCGGCGTCTTCGTCGCCCTCGACCTCTTCCTCTTCTACATCTTCTGGGAGCTGGTCCTGGTCCCGATGTACCTGATCATCGGCATCTGGGGCGGCGCGAACCGCATCTACGCGACGATGAAGTTCGTGCTGTACACGCTCGTCGGCTCGCTGCTGATGCTGGTGGCGATCCTGGCCACGGCCTTCACGTACCAGGCCGCGACGGGCTCGTGGGCGGGCGCTTTCGACTACGAAAAGCTCCAGGCGTTTGCCGCGGCCGGCTCCTTCGGCCAGAACTTCCAGATGCTGGCCTTCCTGGCGCTCTTCCTGGCCTTCGCCATCAAGGTCCCGATGTTCCCGTTCCACACCTGGCTGCCCGACGCTCACACCGAGGCCCCGACGGCCGGTTCGGTGATCCTCGCCGGTGTGCTCCTCAAGCTCGGCGCCTACGGCCTGATCCGCTTCGCCGTGCCGCTGTACCCCTACGCGGCCCACTCGTACGCCATTCCGATAATCGTCCTGAGCGTGATCGCGATCGTCTACGGCGCGGTGGTCTCGATCGTCCAGCCCGATCTGAAGCGCCTGATCGCCTACAGCTCCGTCAGCCACATGGGTTTCGTGACGCTGGGCATCTTCGTCTTCAGCGCCACCGCGCTTCAGGGCGCGATTCTCCAGATGCTCAACCACGGCCTGATCACGGGCGGGCTCTTCCTCCTGGTCGGCGTGATCTACGAGCGCACCCACGACCGATCGATCGCGAAGATGGGCGGCCTCGCGGCGACGATGCCGCTGTGGTCCACCGTCTTCGGATTCTTCATCCTGGCTTCGATCGGGCTGCCGGGACTCTCCGGGTTCGTCGGCGAGTTCCTGGTCTTCGTCGGCTCCTTCACCTACGCGCCCGCGATCGCCTTCGCCTCGATCATCGTCATGGTCCTGGCGGCCACGTACCTGCTGTGGATGTTCCAGCGCGTCGCCTTCGGCGCCGTCTCCGACTTCCTGGCGGGCCTGGGCGACCACCTGACCGACATGAGCCGGGTCGAGTTCGTCACACTCGCCCCGCTGGCCGCCCTGATCGTGGTCTTCGGACTCTTCCCGAGCCTGATCCTCGACTTCCTGGCCGGCCCCGTCCAGCACTTCCTCCTGGCCGCTGGCGCAGCGGTCGGCGGCTGAGAGGAGAACTAGATGAACTGGTCCGACCTGGGCTCCCTGGCGCCGATCATCTGGGCCGTCCTCACGGCAGCGGCGGTCCTGATCGTGGACATTGCGGCGCCCGGACGGCGCGCCCCGGCTATCGCCACCGCGCTGGTGGGGCTGGCCGTGGCGGCGGCCGTGGTTCTGTCGCTGGCCGGTCACACCGAAACCGCCTTCGGGGGTGCGTACGTCGTGGACGGCCTGACCGCCTTCCTGGACCTCCTCTTCCTGGCCATCGCGGCCCTGACGATTCTTTTCGCCAACGACTACCTGGAGCCGCGCGGCCTGCCGATCGCGGAGTTCGCTGCCGTCCTGATCTTCGCCATTACCGGGGCGATGTTGATCGCCGGCTCCGCCGACCTGCTGCTCCTCTTCGTGGCCCTGGAGTTGATGGTCCTGCCCGGCTATCTTCTCGCCGGCTTCGCCAGGAACGACCCCTACTCGACCGAAGGCGCGATCAAGTACTTCCTGCTGGGTTCCTTCTCGAGCGCGATCCTGCTCTTCGGCCTGGCCTACGTCTGGGGCCTGACCGGCAGCACGCGCGTCGACGTCGTGGCGGCGGCGCTGGCCACGGCCGCAGCGACCGGCTCGATCGCTCCGGGCCTGGCCCTGGGTCTGGCCTTCATGACCGCGGGCGTGGCGTTCAAGATGGCCGCGGTGCCGTTCCATTACTGGACTCCGGACGCTTACCAGGGCTCGCCGACGCCCGTCACGGCGTACCTCTCCGTGGGTCCAAAGATCGGCGCCTTCGCCATCGCCCTGCGACTGTTCGTTGCTGCCCTCGGCCCGCTCAAGGCCGACTGGCTGCCGATCGTGATCGTGCTGGCCGCCCTGACAATGACCCTGGGCAACCTGGTGGCCATAACCCAGGACAACGTCAAGCGGATGCTGGCCTACTCGTCGATCGCCCACACCGGCTACATCCTGGTCGGCCTCGCGGCCTACGCCGGCGGCCAGCACAGCGGCATCTCGGCGATCCTCTTCTACGGCGCCGCCTACACATTCATGAACATGGGGGCGTTCGCGGTGATCACCGCCCTGCAGCGTCGGCCCGGGGTCACGAGCCATATCTCCACGTTCGCCGGCTTGGGCCGTCGCGATCCGTGGCTGGGGGCGCTCATGGCACTGTTCCTGCTGTCGCTCACCGGGATCCCGCCGCTCGCCGGTTTCTGGGCCAAGGCCTACGTCATCGTCGCGGCGGTCCAGGCCGGCGGCTGGCTGACGGCCCTGGCAGTGCTGGCCATGCTCAACGCGGCAGCGGCGGCGTTCTACTACCTGCGGGTGGTCGTGTACATGTACATGCGCGAACCCGCCGAGGATGCCGCGCCCCTGTCGCCCGGGCTGCTATTCCGTGTCGGACTGGCCGTGACCGCCGTCGCGACGCTGGTCTTTGGGCTCTTCCCGGCGATCCTGACCGCAGTCAGCAGCGCCGCCGACGTCCTGAAGGGCTAACCGGGCCGCGCGGCGCGGCTGCCCAGAAGAACGAGGGGGCATTTTCCGACTGCCACGGTTCAGCGGCTCAGCGGCTAACGGCGAAGAAACTCGGGCTCAGCCGTCGCCAAAGGGCGCGATCGTCGCGCCTGGGCTGTCGCCGGCGGGGCCGGGCGTGGGCGTCGGCGTCACGATCGGCAGAGGCGTCGGAGTCGGCGTCGGCAGAACCACGAAAGTGGGCTTCTCCGGCAGCGCCGTCTGCTGAGCCGGCATCGCGACCGCCACCCCAACGAGGAGCACGAGGGCGGTGACGACGCCGAGCAGGGCCGCGAAGAAGAAGTTGAAACGTCGTGCCATGCCCCGGAGGTTACCAGGAATCGACCTCCTTGGCGACCTCCGCCGCCGGTTCGACGCCGGGGAGGCGCCGAAACCGCTGCCGATTCGGGGCCGAAACCGCGCCGCGGCCGCGTCGTCGGCGCCGGGTCTCAGGGTCTCTCCCGAGGCGGACCGACGGTTCGCCTGCTAGCATCCGGCCAATGCTTCGACTTCGCTCGCTCGGTCGCACGGTCCTGGGCGTCACCCGAGGTCTGCTCGCGCGGCCCTTCCGTGGGGTAGCTTCGGTCTTCCGCCCGGTGGGCGCGGCGCTGGCAGCGC
>Ga0182021_10002851_pt1 | contig 20303 bp, 16 predicted proteins | sample 612E3MmetaG_FD_120493 | JGI IMG/M metagenome (GOLD analysis project Ga0182021, IMG submission 120493) | Permafrost microbial communities from Stordalen Mire, Sweden - 612E3M metaG (Illumina Assembly) | ecosystem: Environmental > Terrestrial > Soil > Wetlands > Permafrost | place: Sweden... | reverse complement strand
TCCGGAAGGACGGGGCCGCCCGCGGTCGTCCTCGCCCGACCAGCCTACCCGCTCCAGAAAGCGGTCATAGGTTCCCTCGAAGACGGTCACGCCGTCGTTCTGGAACACGATGAGCCGCTCGGCCAGGGCTTCCAGGAACATCTCGTTGTGGGTGACCATGATCACCGCGCCGGGGAAGTTGTCGATGGCCGTGAGCAGGGCGTCGCTCGATTCGAGGTCCAGGTGGTTGGTCGGCTCGTCGAGGAGGAGCAGGTTGACCGGAGTGGCGATCAGCTTGCCCAGGAGGACCCGGCTCTTCTCCCCGCCCGAGAGAACGGAGATCTTCTTCAGGGCGTTGTCGTCCTCGAACATCATCAGCCCGGCCAGCCGGCGGGCCTGGGCGGGCTCGATCGAGGCGTCGCCGGAGGCGATCTCCTCGAGCACCGTGTTGGAAGCCATCAGGCTCTGGACGTTGGTCTGCTCAAAGTAGCCGGTTTCGACCGCCTGCAGGCTGGCGATCGTCCCCGCGTCGGGAACCAGCGCCCCGGCCAGAAGCTTGAGCAGGGTGGTCTTGCCCCGGCCGTTCGGGCCGACCACGAAGACCCGGTCGCGGGCGCCGATGACGATTCCGAAGTCGCGCACCAGGGGCTGGTCCTTGCGGTATCCGAAGGTCAGCCCTTCGGCCGTCAGAACGTACTTGCCGGGAAATTTCTTGTAGCCGAAATCGAAATCCAACGACTTGAGCGTCTCCAGCTTGTCCTTGCGGCCCATCTTGACCAGGGTCTTTTTTCGCGACTCGACGAGCCCCTGCAGCTGGGCGCTGGCCCGGAACTTGGCGATGAACTGCTCGATCTCCTTGCGCTTGCGCTCGTCGTTGATGCGGGTCTTCTCGTAAGTCTCCTCTTCGAGCGCGATCTGGGTGTAGAGCTTGGCCGTGTCGCCCTCGATCTTCTTGATCTTCCGGCGATGGATGGCCATGGTGTGGGTGACGACCTTGTCCATGAAGCTGCGATCGTGGGTGATCAGCATGAGCTCGCCCGGCCAGGCGATAAGAAATTTCTCCAGCCAGCGGATGGAGATAATGTCCAGGTAGTTGTTCGGCTCGTCCAGCAGGAGCATGTTGTATTCGGCCAGGAGGACCTTGGTCAGGTTCAGCCGGACCTGGAATCCGCCGGAGAGCTCCAGCGGGTCTTTGGACCAATCGGCCCGGGAAAAACCCAGCCCGTCCAGCATCTTCTCCACCCGCCAGACCTGGTCGCGACTTTCCGGGGGCAGGCTATGGATGGCCTCGTCCCGAACCGTCGGCTGGGTGAAGAGAATCTGCTGCTCGACATAGCCGATGCGATAGTTGCGCGGCGCGGAAATCGTCCCGCTGTCCGGTTCTTCCAGCCCGGCGATGATGCGGAAGAGTGTCGTCTTGCCGTGGCCGTTGCGCCCAACGACGCCCACTCTCTCTTTCCGGTTAATCTTAAAGGAGGCGCCCTCGAAAAGCACCTGCTTGCCGTAGCTTTTGTTGAGTTCGTCGGCTTGGATCATGGCGCTGTGTCAGGCCGGCAGGAAGGGCCACTTTCGGTGCACGGCCTTGGCCATCTCCATGGCCGCCAGGGGCGCCGCCGAGATGGCGACGAGGACGGCGATATCGAGCGCCCCGAGAGCCTCGACCTTGAAGACGCGCTGGGTAAAGGGGATATAAATGATGGCGAACTGGAGGGCCAGGGAAGCGGCATTGGCCAAGAGAAGCTTGCCGTTCGTGAAAAGCCCGAGCGAGAACAGGGAAATCCTCTGGTTCCGGCAGTTCAGGGCGTGGAAGAGCTCGCTGCAGGTCAGGGCGATCAAGGCGGCCGTGCGGGCCCGGGCCAGGCTTTCATGTTCCACGAACAGGACGAAGGCGAAGGCCAGCAGGCTGCAGGCGCCGATGAAGACGCCCTGGGCCAGGATCAAGACGGCCCGGCCGGGGGTGAGGATCGGCTCGTCCGTCCGCCGCGGCGGCCGGCTCATGATGTCCCGGTCGACCGGATCCATTCCCAGGGCCAGGGCCGGCAGACCGTCGGTCACGACATTGACCCACAAGAGCTGGATCGGTAGCAGCGGCGCGGGCCAGCCCAGGAGGGCGGAAACGAACATGACCAGGATTTCGCCCGAATTGCAACTCAGGAGATAATGGATGAATTTCTTGATATTCTCGTAGATGCCCCGGCCTTCCTCGACGGCGGCCACGATCGAGGAAAAATTGTCGTCGGTGATGACCATGTCCGACACTTCCTTGGTCACATCGGTGCCGGTGAGGCCCATGGCCACGCCGATGTCGGCTTCCTTAACCGCCGGGGCGTCATTGACTCCGTCCCCGGTCATGGCGACGATGTCGCCGCGCCTCCTCCAGGCCCGGACGACGCGCAGCTTGTGTTCGGGGGAAACGCGGGCATAGACGGGGACGTGCGGGACCCACGCTTCGAACGCGGCTTCGTCCAGGCGGTCGAGCTCCTCCCCCGTCAGGGCGGCCGAGTCGCTCTCGTAGAAACCCAATTCGCGGGCGATGGCCACGGCCGTGTTCTTGTGATCGCCGGTGATCATGACGGTCCTGATGCCCGAGGCCCGGCACTTGGCGATCGCTTCCTTGACCTCCTCGCGCGGCGGGTCGATCATGGCCGCCAGCCCGGCGAAGACGAGCCCGCTTTCGACGGCGTCCGCGGCCCGCGGATCGGGTTCGGAGACGAACGTCCGGAAGCTCACGGCTAGAACGCGCAGGGCCCGGCCCGCCAGCCGGTCGTTGGCTTCGAGGATGCCGGCGGTGTCGGCGTCCGTGAGGGAGCGGACCGCCCCGTTCTCCTGGACGCGGTCGCAAAGCGGCAGAAGAACGTCGGGCGCTCCCTTGACATAGGCGGTAAATCCGCCGTCCGGACCTCCTCCGCGCAGGATGGTCATACGCTTGCGCTCGGAATCAAAAGGAATCTCTTCCAGGAACGGTTCGGCCGCTTCGAGCACGGATTTGTCCAGGCCGGCTTTGGCCGCACAGGTCAGCAGGGCGGCCTCGGTCGGATCTCCGACGATCGACGTCTTTCCCCCCTCGCGGACGAGCGCGGCGCCGTTGCAAAGCACGCCTCCGCGCAAAACGGCGAGGAGGTCCGGTTCCTTCCCCGGATCAACGGCGCGGCCGTCGCGCTCGAATCCTCCGGCCGGCTCATATCCCGCCCCGGTCACCTCAAAGGCGGCCCCGATCGTAAAGACGGCCCGCACGGTCATCTCGTTCCGGGTCAGCGTGCCGGTCTTGTCCGAGCAGATGACGGTGGCGCAGCCGAGGGTTTCCACGGCGGGCAGCTTGCGGATGATGACATGGCGGCGGACCATGCGCTGGACGCCCAGGGCCAGGGCGATGGTCACGACCGCGGGCAGGCCTTCGGGGATGGCCGCCACGGCCAGGCTGACCGAGGTCAGGAAGATGTCGATGACCCGCCCGCCCCGCAGGAGACTGACGCCGAAGACGAGCCCGACCAGCACGAAGCAGGCATAGATGATCCACTTTCCGAATTGTTCCAGCCGTTTCTGGAGAGGCGTGGACTCGCCGGGGATGGACTGGATCAGGCCGGCGATGCGCCCCAGCTCGGTGGCCATGCCGGTCTCCACGACCAGTGCCCGAGCCTTCCCCCCGACGACGGACGTTCCCATGTAAAGCATGTTGGCCCGGTCCGCCAGGGACACTTCGGCTTCGTTCAAGGCCCGCTGCGTTTTGAGCACGGCGGCGGATTCACCGGTCAGCGCCGCTTCGAGCACGGCGAAATTGGGCGTATGCCAGACGAGGCGGGCGTCAGCCGGAATGCGATCGCCGGCTTCGAGCTCGATCACGTCGCCCGGGACGATCTCGACCGAAGGAACGGAGGACCGCGCTCCGCCCCGAACGACCCGGGAGAACGGCGCAGCCATCCGTCTCAGGGCCTGCAGGGATTTTTCGGCCCGGAATTCCTGGAGGAAACCGAGAATCGCGTTAAGGATGACGATGGCGATGATGGCCGCGGCGTCCACCCATTCCTGGAGAAAGCCCGATACAAGGGCCGCGCCTATGAGGACCCAGATCATGAAATCGGCGAACTGCCCCAGGAACATGCGCCAGGGGCGGGGCCCCTTGGCCTCCTCGATGCGGTTGGGACCGAGGCGGCCGAGACGCGAGCGGGCCTCTTCCGGAGACAGCCCGGCCTGGCCGTCGGAAGCCAGATCCCGGGCGGCTTCGCCGGATTCGAGATGCCACCAGTCTTTCATATGCGCCTCTTCGGATCTCCGATCGCGATCGGGCGGCTATTATACACCGAGGCCCGGCTTCGCGGAACATGAAAACCTCTCCGAAGCTGATATAATGGGACGGCCGTCTTCTTCGAGGAGAATCCCATGGACCTGCCCGTCGAATCCTGGTATGGAGCGATTTTCATCCGCAAGTCGCGCCGCCGCTTTGATGAACAGCCGGTCGATCCCGCCGTCCTCGACGGCCTGGATCGCCGCTTCTCCGCGTTCCGCCCCTTTCCCGGCGCCCGCGTCGCGGTCGTCCCCCGCCCTCCCGAAGCGGTTTTGCGGGGGCTGGTCGGCAACTATGGCCGGATCATCGGAGCGCCCGCTTATGCCGCGTTCATCGGCGAGACCGATGCGCCCGGGGTTCAGGCGGCGGTCGGCTATGCCGGGGAGGCCTTGATCCTGGAAGCCACGGCTTTGGGGCTGGCCACCTGCTGGGTCAGCGGCTTTTTCAGGCCCGACGCCGTCCGCGCCCACATCGCGGTCGATTCTTCCGAACGGGTCTTCGCCGTGACTCCGATCGGCCACGCTTCGGAAGGCTACACCGGCCGCGACCGCGTCTACCGCGCGCTGGCCCGTTCCGATTCCCGGAAGCCGTTGAGCGAGCTCGTCGACCCGGCCGGAGGGCCGCTGGAATCCTGGCAGCAGAAAGCTTTCGAGGCGGCCCGGCTGGCGCCTTCCGCCGGAAACCGCCAGCCCTGGCGCTTTTCCGCCGGTCCCGGATTCGTCGAGGTCGACGCCTCCGGCGGCCGCGACAACGACCGTTTTTCCAAGCGCCTGGACTGCGGGATCGCCATGCTGCATCTCGAATTGGCCGCCCGGACCGAGGGGAAGGCCGGCGCCTGGGTGCCGCTCGAATATCCCCGCGTCGCACGCTACGAAATAAACATTTGAGTTTTTCCCCGATCCGCGTATAATATCGCTTTCCTCTCGGGGAGTAGCGCAGCCTGGCTAGCGCACAGCGTTCGGGACGCTGGGGTCGTGGGTTCAAATCCCACCTCCCCGACCAATTTTTCCTCCCGTCCTCACGGTCACGGGAGGGGTATATTTACGATGTCGAAACTTGTCACGCTCCGCATGCACTTGGGCCGCCTCAGCTGGCGGAAGACTTTCACGGCCCTCCAATACCGCAACTACCGCCTGTGGTTCTTTGGCCAGCTGACGTCGCTCTTCGGCAGCTGGATGCAGTCGGCCGCCCTCGGCTTCCTGATCTTCCAGCTGACCCGTTCCACGGCCTTTCTCGGTTTGACCGGGTTCGTCGCCGGGGCCCCGACCTGGCTGTTCATGCTCTATGCCGGCGTCGTCGCCGACCGCCTGCCGCGCCGCCGGCTGATGTTGATCACCCAGACGGCCATGATGTTCCTGGCTTTCATCGCCTCGATCCTAGTCTTTCTGGACGTCGTCCGGCCCTGGCATATCCTGATCCTGGCCTTCGGTTTCGGAGTGGCCAATGCCTTCGATGCCCCGGCCCGGCATGCCATCGTCCAGGATCTCGTGGATGACGCCGAAGACATCACCAACGCCATCGCCCTCAACGCGGCCATGTTCAACACGGCCACGGCCCTCGGCCCGGCCGTCGGCGGCCTGATCTACGCCGCCTTCGGGCCGGGCTGGTGCTTCGCCTTCAATGGCCTGTCGTTCATCGCCGTCATCGCCGCCCTGCTGATGATGCAGATCCGCCCCGGCGTTCCGCGGCTCCGCGCCACGTCCGCGTTCACCGATCTCAAGGAGGGGTTGCGCTTCGCCGCAACCCATCCGCTGATCCGGACGATCATCGCCCTGGTCGGATTCATCACCCTGTTCGCCTTCTCCTCGGTGACCCTGCTGCCGGCCTGGGCGGTGAATATCCTGCACGGCAACGCTTCCACGAACGGCTTTCTCCAATCCGCCCGCGGCCTAGGCGCCCTGGCTTCGGCCCTGATGATCGCCGCGCTCGGCCGCTTCAAATTCCGCGGCCGTCTTCTGAGCGCGGGCTCGATCTTCTTCCCGATCCTGCTTTTTGTCTTTGCCTTCGTCCGCACCGCGGCGCTTTCCTACCTCTTCCTTTTCGCCTCGGGGTTCGCCCTGATTCTGGTCTTCAACCTGGCCAACGCCGCGGTCCAGACCCTGACGCCGGACGCGCTGCGCGGCCGGGTCATGTCCATCTATTCCTTCACCTTCTTCGGCTCCATGCCCCTCGGAGCGCTCTTCATCGGCACCCTGGCCCATAAGGTGGGAGAGCCGCAGGCCGTGATCTTCGCTTCGGCCATGACCCTGGCGTTCGCCGCGGCCATCTTCCTTTTCATGCCCAAGCTGCGGCGGATGGCCTGAGCCTCCCCATCAATCGATTTCGAAGACCTCGGCGTACGGCTCGTCCAATCCGAGACCGGCGGCCGCGGCCCGGTTGATCTTCAAGATCCGCTCGTCGAATCCCTCCCCCCGGGTCCGCAGATTACGGGCGTGCTGGGAGCGGTGGAACAGGAGCAGCCGCCGCTTCCAGGCCGCCGCTTCCTCATCGAAGGCCAACGCCGCGTCTTCACGGAGAGCAATCGTCTTGGGATCCCGGAACAGCAGGGCCTGGGGCTCCCCCGGCAGAGCGCCTTTCAGTCTCCGCCACCAGGAGTTCACCAGGCGATGGTCGGGATTGGTGTCGTGACCGTGCGGCAGGAAGACGAGCGCGGGGCGGAACGCCGCGGCTGCGGCCGCGACGGCGCCGAAAGAGGCGGGATCATCGAGGATATAGCCGCCGTCCGGGCCGACCGGAGAACGGAGGAACGTGACCGCGTCCCCGGATAGGCCGAAGAACGCCAGGCTGTCGAGCTGCTCCCGCTCACGGACGGCGGCCTTGGCCGCGTCCGTCGGGGGATCGCAGTACGCGTCCTCGACGCCGTTGGCGCTGGAGCCGATCACCAGCAGGCCGATCACGGCCCCCTTTTCCGACAGGCGCCGCAAGGTCAGGCCCGTCTCGTCGAAATCGTCCGGGTGGGGCGCCAGGACGAGCGCGCGCAGGCCGGCCGGAAAGGCCAGCCGATCGAGGCGGAGGGGACGCGGCTGGTCGGGAAGGCGCCACGTTTTCGGATCCATTGCCGGCTCCCCCGTCATGCCTCGATCGTCGTCAACGCATACCGTGTCGAACCCAGGCCGATCTTCTCGCCGTGGCTCAACTGCATCGACCAGTCGATGTCGTAGCCTTGGCGGAAGACATCCCGCCCGCCCGCCGCCCTCAAAACGAGGTCGGCCGAAGCCTGATCGACGGCCACGGGATCGGCGGAAGCCAGGATGCCGATGTCGTCCACGATCGCGGCCTCGCCCTTGGCCATGCAATCGCAGTCCTTCGTGACGCGGATGAGGAAATTGAGGAAGGCCGCCTTGCGCTTGAAGCCGCGCCGCACCAGCAGCGCGTATTCGGCGATTTTTTCCTGGATGCGCCGGTAATCCTCGTCCCAGCGGACGCGGATGGCGCCGAATTTGCAGACGACCAGACATTCTCCGCAGCCGAGGCAGCGGGCATCGTCGATGCTCACCCGGCCCTCCGCCTGGACGATGGCCCCGGATGGGCAATGGTCGAAACAAAGGCCGCAGTCGCGGCAGGACTTGGCCTGGACCCGGGGGTGGGCCACCGAGTGTTGATCCAGCTTTCCGGCCCGCGAGGCGCAGCCCATGCCCAGGTTCTTGATGGCCGCGCCCAAGCCGGTCTGGACGTGGCCGGTGACATGGGTCAAGGCCAGCAGGGCGTCGGCGCTCTGGATGGCGCCGGCGATCTTGGCCTCGTTGATCCGCGAACCGCTTCCCTTGGCCGCCTGGACGTCGGCCCCGATCAGGCCGTCGGCGATGATGACGGGGATGTCGAGAACGTCGGGCCGGAATCCGTGGCTCCAGGCCAGCCGGATGTGCTCCACGGAATTCGAGCGGGCCCCGACGTAGAGAGTGTTGGAATCGGTGAGAAAGGCCCGGGGCGCTTTGGCCCTCACGGCGGAGACGACCGATCGCAGCCATTCCGGCTTGATGTAGCCTTTGTTGTTCCGTTCACCGAAGTGGATCTTCAGGGCGCAGAAATCATCGGTTTCCAGGGTGTCCAGGAAATCCAGCGCGGCCAGGGCTTTGCCGGCTTTGGCCGAAAGGACGTCCGGCCCGTCGGCGGCCGAGGCCGGGACGAGAAAAACCCGGACCGGATCGGGCCCGCTCATCGGGACAGGACCGCGGCCGCGGCGGTTCGTGACAGCCCGCTTTCGAAGATGCGGCCCAATCCCTTCAGCGTCTTTTCCACCGCCTCCAGGGCCTGGTAGATCTGGGCCTCGCTGAGGTTGCCCATGTGGCCCATGCGGAAGACCTGCCCGGCCGTCGGGCCCAGCCCGCCCGCTACGACGACTCCGTTTTCGGCCAGCCGGGTCCGAAACGCCGCGTCTTCGATCCCCTCGGGATAGCGGAGCACGGACAGCGTATCGGCCAGGCAGGCCTCGTCGGTGAACAGTCCGAATCCGAGCGAGCGCAAACCCGCCCGGATGGCGGCGCCCGTGCGGGCGTGACGGGCGAAGCGGGTTTCGACGCCCTCCTCCATGACGATGCGGGCGGCTTCGGCGAAGGCCCGCATCTCGTTGACGCACGGCGTGGAGAAATAGCGGGCCGGATCCTTCATGACCGGAAGCCAGCGCAGGATATCCGAATAGTAGGCCGGCACGGAGGCCAGGCTTCTTCTTTTTTCCATGGCCCGCGGCGAGAACACATCGATGGCCAGCCCGGGAGGCGCGCCGAAGCATTTCTGGGCCGCGGTCAGGATCACGTCGATGCCCCAGTCGTCCATGCGCTCTTCGAGGCCGCCGGTCGCGCAGACGCCGTCGACGATGAAGAGCGGTCCGCGGGCCCGGATCGCGTCGGCGTAAGCCCGGACGGGCGCGCAGGCGCCGGTGCCGGTGTCCACATGCGTGCACACGACGACGGTCGGAGATTTCTCGTCCAAGGCCCGGATCAGTTCCTCCGGTGAAACGACCCGGCCCCAGGGGCTGCGGATGACATCCGCGGCCAGGCCGAAGCTCTCGGCGATCTGGGCCATGCGGTCGCCGAAAAAGCCTTGGGAGAGGATGAGCAGCCGGTCCTTGGGACCGGACGTGTTGAGCAGGGCGATCTCCATGGCCAGCGTCCCCGCGCCGGCCACGAGAAACGGCTCGCCGTCGCGGCAGAAGACGATCTTCTTTAAAAGGTCCAGGGCGGTCCGCAGATCCGCGACCATGTCCGGACCGACGTGTGAGACCGTCGGCGCGGCCAGCGCGGCCAGGATGCGCGGCACGACCGGGCTGGGTCCGGGTATCAAAAGGAGCTTCTCCATGGCTTGGCCTCCCTCCATTGGATGCGAAGCAAGTATTCTATCGGAGGGGCCGGGGAAATCAAGGGGTTCGGTTGCTCCTTCGGGTTGCGTTGCCCCTTGACCCTTTGTTATAATCCGCGCGTCGAAAACCACACTCTTTTCAAGGGAGGTCCTCATGGGCAAATATCTCGCGATCTTCGGCGGCCTGGCGGCCATCGCCGGCGGCGTCGTGCTCGGCGCCCTGGTCTGGCGGCATGAATTCTTCTGGCTGATCAAGGGCTGCATCCCGCCCTTTCTCTTTTTCGGAGGCTTGATCGCCCTCATCGCCGGCGTCAGCAGCATCAAGGACGCCCAACGGACGAAGAAGCTCGAAGAAGAAGCCAAGGACGAGAAGCCCGCGGAAAAAGCCTGAACCGACGCTTCGCGTGGTTCAACTCGGCTTTGGACTGATCGCGGCCTTTCTGTCTTTTTACTCCACCATCCCGCGGACGGTGGAGCGGGCGTTCCTCGAGAACAACCCGGCCGTCCTGGCGGCCCTGTTCTCGAGGGACGCTCCCCTTCTCATTTCCCTTCCCGAGCCCATCGCCTTCTCCGACATGGTCACGGACGAGCAGGCCTACTGGGTCTTCGAGCGCCTGTTCCGCTCTTTTCGGACCACGGAATTCTTCTCGGAATCCGATCGATCCCCTTCTTTCACCCGAGGCAGCTTCATCATCAAGGGCCGCTGGGTGCTCGTCGATCCGGCGACCAGCGCGCCCTGGGTGCTCCAGGTTTTTCTCCACGTCCGGCCCGGAACGGCCCCCCGCAGGAAAAGTCCGCTCTGGGCCGTCACCGAAATCAAGGCCGAAAAAATCTGAGCCATGGCCACCGCAAGGCGGCGCTGGGAAAAAAACCCGGTTGCGGTTCTGGCCGCCGCGGCGGCCCTTCTCATGGGGGCCTCTTTTTTGCTGCGGCCCTTCTTTCCCTCCGACAATCCCGATCGCAGCCTCCGCCGGCTGCGCGACACCGCCGTCCGCATCAAGGATGAATTCTCCGCCCTTTCCCGCCGCCAGGAGGACCTTCTGGCCCGGCTTTCGGCGCGGCCCCTTCCCGCCGACGCCAAAAAGCAGTTCGAGCGGCTGCAGAGCCTGGGACTGGATGTCGACATTGAAGGCGCGGCCTATACCGATGAAAGGGGCCATCCGACCCTTTGGCTCGGCAACGCCTTGGACATCGAGGACGTCACCGCTGTGCCCCTGGCGGCCGGAACCGCGCCGCATCAACGGCTGGTCCGCTCCAAGGCCTCGGCCTATCTCGTCGGCTTGAGCCGGCGGGAAGGCGGCGGGTACGCCGCCGTCTTCCGGCTCCTGGCCTTCACGCCGCCCTTGAAGTCGCCCTATCTGGCGGAATATCGCTTCCTCAGCCGGGAATTTCCGGCCGGAGTGGACCTGAATTTCTATGATTTCCGCGATCCCATGGACGACCTGGAGCGATTTTTCTCCCGCAACAAGGACGAGTTCATCGGCCAGGAACAGCCTCAGGGCCGCATCCAGCAGATCTTCTTTCCCTTGCGGGACGCCACGCTCCGGATCGACGCCACGGTCAAGCTCAGCTCCCCGGCGCCGGAGGCCGTCCTGCGGACGCGCGAGGACGCCTTGCGGCTGGGGGCCTATCTTCTGCTTCTGGCCGCCCTGATCGTTGCGGCGATCGGCCTCCTCCTCCGCACGGACGGCCTGCGCCGGGGGCCGCCCTCCGCATGGGCGGGATTCGCGGCCTCGCTTCTGGCCGCCCGCCTGGTCATGATCCCTCTCGGGCGTCTTGAATCAGTCCGCGGATTGGCCGTTTTTTCTCCGGCCTTGGCCGGTTTCCGGTCCTTCCTCGAGCTGACCCGGTCGCCGGCCGAATTCTTCGCCACAGCCGTCGTCTTTTTCCTGCTCCTGGCCTCCGCGGCCGTCCGCATCCAGGCCCGGGCCGCCGCTCCGGCTCCCGCATCGCGCCCTTTCTTCCGCTGGCTCGGCCTCGTCCCGGCGTTCGCCGCCGTCGTCGTCTCCTATCCGCTTTTCCATGCTTTGACCGCCCATCTGGTCCGCCATTCCAACATCAATCTCCTCGACGTCTCGCCCCAAGCGTCCTTCGTGCTTCTCCAGCTTGGGCTCCTTTTCGTCTGGCTGGGCGCCCTGCTCTTTCAGGTCCTGGCCTTGCGGCGGGCCCGCCGTGGGCAGGCCTCCTTGATTTTTCCGATCGTCGTGCTGACCTTCCTTGAAATCGCCGCCGGGGCCTTCCTCGGCCGCAGCAACCTCGGTTTCTTCGCCTTGCAGGCCTTGGCTTTGGGAACACTGGCTTGGGCCGCGGGCCGGCGGCGGATCCGTCTGCGCACGGCGGCCGTGGCTGCGGCCATCCTGGCCCAGGCGGTCTTTCTCTATGCCAGCCAGGCCACCGCGACCGCGGCCCGGAGCCGGATGCTGGCCGCGTCGTTCCTGCGCAACAACGTCCAGTCCCTGGAGCCGTGGGCCCGTTTCCTCCTCGACGAATCGTTCCCGGTCCTCGACCGGAGCGCCAAGTCCATCGCCGCCTTCATCCACCGGCCCGAATCCAACCGCAACCTAGCCCGGGAGCTTTGGAACAAGACTCTGATGGCCCGCTTCAACTGGTATTCCAGCCTGGAGATCACGACGCCCGAGGGGGGGATCCTGTCCCGTTTTTCCCTGAACATCCCGAAGATCTTCCGGCCCGCGGCCGCTCCCGCTTCTGCGGAGGAATGGACCGTGACCCGGGTCACCGTGCCCTTCATGGGCAACGAGCGCGAATTCCTGATCGCGGTCAAGGATTGGCCGGAGGACGGCGAACCGGGCGGACGGACCGTCCTGACGCTCTCGCTCGACCCCGAGATGCTCTCGTTCCTTTACTCGGCCAATCCCTACTTCGAGCTCCTCCGGGTCAACACCATTCCCTCTCTGAACGCGTTCGATCTCCGTTTTGCCGTCTTCGACAGGGAAGGCCGTCTTCTTTTCAATCCTTTTAAGATGTCCTCGGGATTGCCGGCCGGACTGCGCGATACGGCGGCGCCGCCGGATCCCGAGGGCGGCTGGTGGCCCTACCAGGACAAGGGCCGGCGCTTCAATCTCTTCGCCTTTTCATCCGAAAATCGGACGTTCGCCGTCTTCGTCCCCATCCGCACCTGGCGGGCCCACGCCGTCGGGGTGGTCAAGCTGCTGCTGCTCTTCGGAGCGGCGCTGGGGATTCCGCTTCTCGTTCCCGCCTTCCTCAACGCCAGGCGGAAGGGCCGCCCGCCGCTCTGGTCCTTTTCCGACCGCGTCTTCCTGTCGTTCCTGTTCGTGGCCCTCGTCCCCCTGCTCATGTTCACCCTCTTCTCCCATAGCTTTTTCAACCGCCTCTTCGCCCAGCAGTTCGTGGAGAAGGCCGGGATCCACGCCGACCTGGCCCGCGGCGTCATGGACGACTTCCTCTCCCTTCAGGGCGGCGAACCGGGCGGCCCGACCACCCCGCCCGAGGACCTGGTGCTCCTGCTCTCCAACACCATCGGCAACGACGTCAATCTCTACCGGGACGGCCGCCTGGCGGCCTCCAGCCGCCGGGAGTTCTTCGACGCCGGGATCCTGCCCGAGCTTCTGGACGGCGAGGTTTACTACCGGCTGCACGAAATGAACGATCCCTCCGACGCCCAGGACCGGCGCATCGGTCTGTTCACCCTGCGCACCTTGACGGTCCCCTACACGGGGATGGGAGCGCGCTACTTCCTGTCCCTGCCGTTCCCGTTCGAGCGGCAGGACATCGCCAACGCGGGCCAGGAGCTCATCGAATTCCTGGTCTTCATCTCCGTTTTCTTCATCGCCCTGGTCCTCCTGCTGGCCCGCGGCATCGGCGCGAGCATCGTGACACCCGTCCGGAGGCTGCTGGCCGGCACCCGCGAGGCCACCCTGGGGAACCTGGAGATCGAGCTGACCTATAATCACCGCGACGAGATGAAGACCCTCGTCGACGGCTTCAACGCCATGATCCGCAGCCTCAAGGAGCACCAGCAGGAGCTGGCCGAGCTGGGGAAAAAGGCGGCCTGGGCCGAGATGGCCCGCAAAGTGGCCCACGAGATCAAGAATCCCCTGACGCCCATCCAGCTCTCGGCCGAGCACATCCTGCGCGTCTTCGAGGACGGCCGGGGCGACTTCGAGTCCGCGCTCCGCGAGTCGATCTCCTATATCGTCAGCGAGGTGGAGAACCTCCGCCGCATCGCCCAGGAATTCCTGGAGGTCTCCCGCGAGCCGCTCCCCCGCCGCGAGCCTTTCGCGCTGGACGACTTGGTCCGTGAGACCGTCGAACCCTACCGCAAGCTCCTGGCCGAGCGCATCGTCATCCGCGAAGACTATCGCGGAGCGGATTTCGCCCTGACCGGCGACCGGTCCAAGATGAAGATCGCCCTGCGCAACCTGCTGACCAACGCCATCGAGTCGATCCACGGTCCCGGCGAAATCGAGGCCCGCGTCGAGGGCCGGCCCGAGGAGCTGACCCTGACCCTCGCCGACTCCGGCGAAGGCATGGAACGGGCCGTCCTGGGCCGGATCTTCGAGCCCTATTTCTCGACCAAGGCGGCCGGAACCGGCCTGGGGCTGCCCATCGCCAAGAAAATCGTGGAGGACCACGGAGGAACCATTGAGGTGTCCAGCCAGCCCGGCCGGGGGACCTCGATCGTCCTGCGCTGGCCGCGCCCCGGGAACTAGAAATTTTCCGGGATCTATGGAAGAATACCGCCATGAACAAGACCCTGGTGGCCTATTTCACCCGCACCGGCAACACCCGCACCGTGGCCGAGGCCGTCTTTGGCGCGCTCGACGGCGAGAAGGACATCCTGCCCATCGACCAGGTCAAGAGCCTGGACGCCTACGACTTCGTGCTCATCGGCTTTCCCGTCCAGATGCACAGCGTGCCCTACCCGGTGGAGCAATTCATCAAGCTGATCCCGCCGAAGAAGAAAGTCGCCTTTTTCTGCACCCACGGCTCGCTTCCCGGACACCGGCTGTCCCGGGAGGCCATCGAATATGCGGTCGTGCTGGCCGCCCAGGCCAAGGTGCTGGGCACGTTCTGCACCCGGGGCCGGCTGTCCATCCAGGCCCTCGACGCCCTCGGCAAGTCCCCGGAGCATCAAGAATGGGCTGAAATGGGCGCCTCGGCGGGCACCCATCCTGACACCGGCGATCTCGAAGAGGCCCGCATCTTCGCCCGGCAGATGAAGCTCCTGGCCCTGCACGCCGGGCGTTGAATCCGCGGCGGGGCGCTCGCGCCCTCCGAACTGAAGGCGGCTTCAGGATTCGATCACTCGAGGAGAAATCCATGCGCTTGAAATCGCTTCGACGAATCGTCCTTCTTTCCATTCTGGCCGCGGCGGCCCTGGCCCTGGCCTCGGCCCGGACCGCCGCCTCCGCCGGCCCCGATTTCGACGGCTGCACCAGCCTCCTCGTCGGCCGCCTGGCTTCGGTCGACGGGGCGACGATGACTTCGCACTCCTGCGACAGCACCACGGACCGGACCTGGATGACCATCGTGTCTCACCAGACCTATCCGGCGGGGTCCAAGGCCAAGGTCTATTTCGATCCCAAGCGGACCAAGGGCCCGGACGATCCCGACCGCATCGAGACGGGCGAGATCCCTCAGGTTCCCGAAACTTTCGCCTATCTCAATTCCGCCTATCCCATCATGAACGAATGCCAGCTGGCCATCGGCGAGACGACGATCGGAGGCCGCTTCGAGCTGAAAAGCGACAACGGCATCCTCGACGCGCCCGAGCTCTACCGGCTGGCCCTGGAGCGGGCCCGCACCGGCCGGGAGGCCATCAAGCTGATCGACGCCTTGACCAAGGCTTATGGCTACAATGACTATGGCGAATGCCTCACCTTCGCCGATCCCAAGGAAGTCTGGCATTTCGAAATCTATGGGCCCGGAAAAGGCCGCCTCGGCGCCGTCTGGGCGGCCCAAAGGCTGCCCGACGATGAGATCGGCGTTTCGGCCAACGCCGGGCGTATCCGCAGGATCGACCCGCGGAAGCCGGATTTCTTCATGGCATCGGACAATGTCACCTCCCTGGCCGCGGAGAAGAAATATTGGGATCCCAAGAGCGGCGAAGCTTTCGATTTCACCTACGCCTACAATCCCGCGGGACGGACCAGCCTGGGCTGCCGGCGGCGGGAATGGCGGGCCCTCAGCCGGCTGGCGCCGTCGCTCAAACTCGACGCCAACGCCGAGAACTATCCTTTTTCGGTCAAGCCCGATCATAAGGTCGGCGTGCCGGACATTCTAGCCATCTTCCGGGACGTCTATGACGAGACGCCCTACGACATGACCCGGGGCGTGACGGTCGTCAACCGCAAGGGCGAAACGGTCAAGAGCCCGGTGGCCGGCCCGTTCGTCAACAACGACCTGCGCGAATTGTTCAAGGCCCCCCGGGAGCGCACCATCGCCTGTCCCGCCGCTACCTACGTCCAGATCACGCAGTCGCGCGCCTCTCTCCCCGATCCCGTCGGCGGCGTCGTCTGGCTGGGCTACGACAACCCGGCCACGACCCCGCACACGCCCTTCTACTGCGGAATCGAGCGCATGCCGGCATCCTATATGGTCGACGGGCGTTGGGGATACAGGGACGACTGCGCCTGGTGGGCCTACCGGACGGTCGGCAAGCTGGCCAATTTCCGCTGGCAGGAGATGTCCAAGGACATCGAAAAGGTCTGGAGGCCCATCGAGGACAAGGCCTTCGCCGACCAGAACGCCGTGGAGACCGAAGCCGCCGCGATTTTCAGGAAAGACCCGGCCCAGGCCCGCCGCTTCCTGACCGACTACAGCCTCAAGATCGCCGAAAAGGCCGTAGCCGATTACCGCAAGCTCGAACGGGACTTGTGGGCCAAGTACAGCTATCAGTTCTGAGCGGAGGCTCGGGCGGCCGGCGCGATGGAAGGCGGGCCGGTTTGACAGGAAGCCGGCCGATCGTCTAAAGTAATTGAATGTTTATCCGCGGATTCATCCGATTGATGTACTACGCCGTGGTGGCCTACATCATCTATTCCTTTTACCGGTTCCTGAAGAACCTGGGAAGACCCCGCCGCCAGCCGCAGGAACCGGCCCGCATTTCGGGAGTCATGGTCAAGGACGAATCCTGCCAGACCTATCTGCCCCGCAGCGAAGCCCTGCGCGAAGTCGTCGACGGTCGGGAATATTTCTTCTGCTCCAAGGACTGCCGGCAGAAGTTCCTGGAAGAACGGAAGCGGGCCGGGCGGTCCTAGACTTCCGTCCGGCGGATCCGGAAGGCATCGAATTCCCCCGTATAATCCAGCCAGCGGACGTCCGCCGCGTCGACCCGGGCGAAGGACGGGCCCTGGCGCAAGAGTCCGAGGAGGGTTTCCAGGTCTTCGCGCCGGCCTTCGGCGACGACCTCGACCCGGCCGTCCGAAAGGTTGCGGATCCATCCGGTCAAACCCAATCCGACGGCCCAGCCCTCGGTCTGCCCGCGGAAGAAAACGCCCTGGACGCGGCCGTCGAGAAGAACATGGAGGCGGGATTTCACCCTCCGATTGTAGCACGGGCGCCGGCCCGGTGCCCCGAGGTTTTCCCTTGCATCGGAGCGCGGCCCCATCTACGATAAGAACGCATTTTGCCATGAAAACGCCGCGGCCTTTCGTTCTCAGCGTCTCCGGCTTCGATCCCTCGGGAGGAGCGGGCGCGCTTCTGGACGCGGCCGTGCTTCGCCGCATGGGATTCCGGGCCGCGGCCGTCCTGACGGCCGTGACGGTCCAAAACACGGCCGGCGTAAAAAGCGTCCACCCCCTGGCCGCGCGCCTCGTCCGGGCCCAATGGCGGGCCCTGGCCGAAGAGGAGCCGATTGCGGGGATCAAAGTCGGGATGGCCGCGACGGCCGATAACCTGAGGACGATCGTCCGCGAGCTGGGACGCTATCCCGGCATTCCCCGAGTCGTCGATCCCGTCCTGCGGTCCACGTCGGGCGCCGGCCTGATCGATCCGGCGGCCGTCTCCTCCTACCTCGAAAAACTTGAAGGGCGGGCTACGCTGCTGACCCCCAACCGCGAGGAAGCGGCCCGTCTGGCCGGCCGACCGGTGCGTTCCGTCCGCGAAATGGAAGAAGCCGCCAGGATCATCTTCGAGAGGAGCGGCGCCGCCTGCCTGGTCAAAGGCGGCCGTCTGCCGGGGGCTTCGGTCGATGTCCTTTATGACGGCCGGCGCTCATCTCTTTTTTCCCAGCCCCGCCTGGCGGGAGACGTCCATGGGACGGGCTGTTATCTCTCCGCCTCGATCCTGGGATTCCTGGTGAGGGGGCTGGCCCTGCCCGACGCGGTGCGGCGGGCCGCCGCGGCCACCCATCGGGAGATGCGCCGATCCGCGTCCGCGCCCGGAGGCCGGCGGCGGTTCGAGATCTAGCTTCTCTCTTGTCCCACCGCGGCGGGATTGTCGGAAGGCCAGAGCTCGGCCGCCCGCTTGATGATTTCGGGACCGAACTTCACCCCCTGCTTTTCGGCCGTCTTCAGGTTGAGGTGCAGCTTGACTCCGGTCATGGCTTGGAACGGGATCCGGGCCGGACTCTCCCCCGAGCGAATCCGGACCGCGATCTCGCCCGCCTTGTAGCCCATGTCGTAGAAATCCCAGCCCAGGGCCGCGCAGGCTCCGAAATGAGTGGCCTCCAGGAAGCCTCCGAAGAGGGGCACGCGGCCGTCCGCGGCTTGGCGGCCGAGGATCTCGAACGAGGCATTGACGATATTGTCCGAGATCTGGTAGATGGCGTCGACCGACTTGTTGATGAGGACCTGGCCGGCCAGCAGGACCTCGTTGGGATTGGCCACCGGCACGGCCACGATCTCCAGGCCCAGGGCGTCGGCCGAAGTGCGGGCCAGATCCAGGTAATATTCCGAGTTAATCTCCGAGGGCGTCCACAGCGTGCCGATCTTCTTGGCCTTGGGCAGGACCTCCTTGATCAGCGACAGCGTCTGCTTGATCGGGCCGGTCAAAGGCACGCCCGTCACGTTGTCCAGATGGTTCGAGCTGCTCGTCCCGGCCCGGGTGATGTAGGGATTGGCCACTGAGGTGAAGATGATGGGGATCGTGTCCGTGGCGATGATCGCCGCCTGCAGGCTGGGGGTCTGGACGGCCAAGATCATGTCCACGCCCTCGTTGGCCAGGGACTGGGCCTGGCGTTGAACCTCGGAGAGATCGGCCATCGCGTCGCGCAAGCTCAGCCGGAAGTCCCGGCCTTCGCGGAGTCCGTGGGCCTCCAGCGCGGCCAGGAATCCGCGACGGACTTCCTGCGTCGTCGGCGATTCGATGTATTGGAGGACGCCGATTGTATAGATCTTGCGGGGAGGGTGCGGGCAGGCCGCCAAAAGCAGCGACAGGCCGACTGCCGCCCAACAACCTTTACGCACTCATCCTCCTCGTCCGAAAATCATGATACCGGATTTTCCGGCCTGCGGCAACAACCCGGCTTTTGGGGAGGCTTACCCGGCGCGGCCGTCTTGGCGACGGGCCGGGTGGACAAGCGCGCCGATTTCCATACAATAAAACCGCATGAAGCGCGTCTGGGTCGGCACCGCGGGCTGGAGCTACGAGGACTGGGCCGGGATCGTCTATCCCGAGCCGCGGCGGTCCGGCTTCCATCCCCTGCCCTTCCTGGCCCGCTCCGTCGACATCGTCGAGATCAACAGCACGTTCTACCGACCGGCCACCGAGGCCATGGCCTCGTCCTGGGTCCGCAAGGTCGAGCTCTTCCCGGATTTTCTCTTCGCCGTCAAGATCCACCAGGCATTCACCCACGAGCGCCGGGCCTCGACCGGCGAAGCGGCTTCCTTTCTGCGGGCCGTCGAGCCGATCGCCGCCGCCCGCCGGCTGGCCGCCCTCCTGCTGCAGTTCCCCTGGTCGTTCGTCCGCTCCTCCGAAAACGAAGCTTATCTCGAGGCGCTCTTCCGGATGTTCGAAGGGCAGCCCCTGGCCCTGGAGATCCGCCACTCCTCGTGGAACGACCAGTCGTTCTTCGAATTCCTCCGCGACCGCCGGGTGGCCTTCTGCAACATCGACCAGCCGGTGATCGGAAAGTCGATCGGCCCGACCGCCGTCTTCACCCGGCCTGATTTCGCCTACGTCCGTCTGCATGGCCGGAACGTCCAAAACTGGTTCCGCGAGGGGGCCGGACGGGACGCCCGCTACGATTATCTCTACGCCAAGGGCGAACTCGAGGAATGGGTCAAGCGCATCAAGGACCTGGCCGGATCGAGCGACCGGGTTTACGTCATCACCAACAACCATTATCGCGGCCAGGCCTTGGCCAACGCCCTGCAGATCAAGAACATGGTCAGCGGGGAGAAGCTCGAAGTCCCGGCCGGACTGCTCAAGCAGTATCCCCTGCTCGAGGAGCTGGTCAAGAAGATCAAGGCCGGACAATTCGATCTTTTCGACGAAGGCCCGGACAAGAGCGGAACGGGGTGATCGCATGAACTGGTGGGAAAATTCCGCGGTCCGTTGCGCCGCCGGGCGGATCCTGGTCGCCGGCCGGCCGGCCGAGGCTTGGGCCGGGAAAATGGGAACGCCGCTCTTTGTCTACAGCCGGGCCCGGCTGATTGAGAACTACAGGCGCCTGCGGGACCTGTTCGACGACGCCGTCGACGAGGACGTCCGCATCTGCTACGCCATGAAGGCCAATCCCTTCCCGCCCCTTCTCGAAGCGCTGCGCGGCGAAGGCGCCTGGATCGACGCCGTCTCGCCGGGCGAGGTGGAGAGGGCCCGCCGG